>Ga0073936_10011240_pt1 | contig 10860 bp, 7 predicted proteins | sample AliMusrvi5mmetaG_FD_87041 | JGI IMG/M metagenome (GOLD analysis project Ga0073936, IMG submission 87041) | Freshwater lake bacterial and archeal communities from Alinen Mustajarvi, Finland, to study Microbial Dark Matter (Phase II) - Alinen... | ecosystem: Environmental > Aquatic > Freshwater >... | reverse complement strand
GGACAGGAATCGCACTGGAGCGAACCGGCGCATTGGGTAACTGCCCTGCTGCATCCGGAGGAGTGGCAGGCCAAATGGATCGCCGCCGCGCCCGACACGGCGCCGGAGCCCCAAGCCCGCGAACATGTCGGCACTTATGTAGAAGCCACCGCGCCATTGCCCATCTTCCACCGCGAATTCCAGGTGACGAAACCGATCCGCAAGGCATTCGTCTTTGTCACCGGACTCGGCCAGTATGAATTGCATCTCAACGGGGGCGAAATAACACGATCGGTTCTCAACCCCGGTTGGACCAACTACCGCAAGACCGTTCTCTACGACACATATGACTTGACCGCCGTGATGCACCTTGGAGTCAATAGCTTTTCTGTGTTCTTAGGCAATGGCATGTACGACGTGCCTGGCGTGGAGGGACGTTATACAAAGTTCATCGGTTCCTTCGGCCAGCCGAAGTTCATCCTCCAGATGCACATTACCTATGCGGATGGCAGCGAGGAGACACTTGTCAGCGACAAGAGCTGGAAGACGGCACCCGGTCCGATTACCTTCACCTCTATTTACGGCGGTGAAGATTTCGATGCCCGTAAAGAGCCGGTGGACTGGGAGAAGCCCGGCTTTGACGAGCGTACCTGGGAAACTGCCATTGAGGTTGCAGGCCCAAACGGCAACCCAGTTCCTGGTAGCGAGCTGATCGCGAGCCGCCTGCCCCGAATTGCCATTGATCGCATCTTCAAGGCGGAAAGAATCACCCATCCACGCGACGGAATCACCGTTTATGACCTCGGTCAGAACTTTTCAGGGTGGCCGATATTGCACGTCCGCGGTGAGGCTGGCGATACGGTCACCCTCATTCCTGGAGAGTTGCTCGATCGCGCTGGACTTGTAAGTCAGACCAGCGGCGGAGCCGGTCCCGGGAATCAGAATCGCTTTACCTATACGCTGCGTGGTGACGGCTCTGAAACATGGCATCCCCGCTTCAGCTACTGGGGTTTCCGCTATGTGCAAGTTGAAATTAGTCCTCACAACTCCTCCGTGAGCAGCCACATCCAAGTGGATGCTGTCGAAGGTGCATTCATTCACGCAGGCGTTGAGATAGTCGGTACCTTCAGCACAACGCAGCGCCAATTCACCGCTATTCATCACCTGATCGGTAACGCCATACTCAGCAACTCCATGAGCGTGCTCAGCGACTGTCCGACCCGTGAAAAGCTGGGATGGCTGGAACAATTTCATTTGGCGGCGGCTTCCATCCTGTACAACTTCGACGATGCCAACCTCTACGAGAAGATGGCCGGCGACATGCGCGATGCTCAGTTGGCCAATGGTATGGCCCCAGCCATTGCGCCGGAGTATGTTGCATTCGTCAACACAGCTGGCATCAGCACAAACTTTCGCGATAGTCCTGAGTGGGGAAGCGCTATCATTCTTAGTCCCTGGGCCGCCTACCAATTCAATGGCGACAAAGAACTGCTGTCGCGCAGCTACGATGCGATGCGCCGGTACGCAGAGTACCTCAAGAGCCGCGCTCAGGATCACATTCTTTCCTATGGCCTAGGCGACTGGTTCGATATCGGCCCCGGCCGTCACGGCGAATCGCAACTGACCAGCAAGAGCTTGACTGCAACCGCGTTGTATTATCAGGACTTGTTGGTACTCACGCGGATTTCCCGTTTGCTCGACAAGCAAAGCGACGTCGCAGCCTATGCCGATGAAGCTTCGGCCACCAGAGAAGCCTTCAATCGCCTTCTCTTTCACGCCGATACACAGCAATACGACCGTCGTAGCCAGACCGCCAATGCCATTCCGCTTGCCTTGGGGATGGTCCCTGAAGGCTCGCGCCAGGCTGTGCTCGAACATCTGGTCCAGGACATCCGCGCCCACAACAACCATGTCACTGCGGGCGACATCGGTTTCCATTATGTTGTTCGTGCCTTGATCGATAGCGGCCGCTCCGACGTTCTGCGCGATATGCTGCTTCGCAACGATCCACCGAGCTATGGTTTCCAGCTCGCCAAGGGCGCTACAACGCTGACCGAAGACTGGAACAGCGGCCCCACGAGTTCGCAGAATCATTTCATGCTTGGCCATGCTGAAGAGTGGTTTTACCGCGGCCTCGCCGGCATTGATTTCGACATGAGTCGCCCACAGCAGAATCAGATCACGATCCGCCCCGCATTCCTTTCTGGCATTGGTGAGGTCTCAGCGAGTTATCAATCCGTGCTCGGTCTTATCGAGAGCAGCTGGAAGCAGATTGCAGGGGGTTACCAGCTCCAACTCGCCATCCCGCCAGGGGCACAGGCAACCCTTTTGCTGCCTGCGACCGCCAGCCAAATCCTGGAGTCGGGAAAGCCGCTGGATGCAACCTGGATTAAACCGTCCGCCGATGCAGAATCAGGCACTCATCTGCTCCTGGGGTCAGGCGCATTTCGCTTCCAGTTCACGGTTCCACAAAACGAGCGCAACTGATTCTCGGTGGCTACCCAGAATCAACTTTAGTGTTTTGTTAACGATTGCAAGGGGGAGTTCCCATCGAGAGGAAATTCCAATGTGACGAACCTAGCAGTGCTGTCAGGCAGTGTGCGGGCTTCGTAATCCACCTCTCTACTTTTGGATATCTAGATACCATGTCAGTCTGTAGTTCACGACTTTAAGTAATGTGTCCAAGCCTGTTGCCTCTTGCCGCCGGTCCGCTTGGCGCGACCAGCTTAGCGGATCAGCAATGGGAAAAAGTCGCTTCGCCGAGGGGACTTCCGGCGTTACCCTAAGGTACTCACCGATGCAGGATAGGCCTTCGCAAGTCGGCAAGGGTCAGCCGATTTGCTCGGCGCAATAACCTCAACTGCCGCCAACGAGCCCTCCCGGCGGCATCAGCGTCGACCAGACTCTACAAAGTGGTTCCTATTGTCGAGAGATGAGCAAAATCAGGAAGTCAGGGTCTGCGGCTCTAGGTGGAGGGAATGGAATCGAAAAGATCTTGCTGGCGGTCAGGGCCCGGATCCGATTCTCCTTTGCGTTGAGTCGGAATCGGTCCAAAGGCGCTCATCAGACGCAAGGTTTGCCGATTGCTCTCAAAAATAGCCTGCAGTTCGAGACAGCGGGGACAACCACCCTTGATGGCGCCGATTCCGTCGGCCTCGGGATTAAACATGGGATGGCGCGAACACTTGCCTTGCCATTTCGTTTTTTCAATCTTCAGCATTTCTAGGCAATCATAACGCCATTGAACTCGGCCAGAAGCTCCCTAACCTCACTCTAGCGGCCTGGTTGTTGGGGTGGTAAACCCAGGTGATTAGATCCAATGCTCTTAGGATGAGATCGGCAAGTGGCGACGCGCTCACATCGTCGGGGAGAACGCTCTGCCCGTCATCAGCATCCTCGACGCAAACGACCTTCTTAAAATTAATCGTCCGTGGGACATCGACCGAGGAAATAGAATTGGGCCGAAGTTCTGCTACGCCACTGGCTTTTGTTGCTGAACGAGGCACCCGAGGCGCAGCGGCCAGATTGGAGCCTGATTCAAATCCGAGCGGAGCAAGAAAGAGTCAACCGATAATTTCCAAGCCATCGATTCAAGACCAGCCAACTCCTCCAAGCTAAAACTTTCGCATCTCAACGCCTCAAGAGGATCAATACCACAGCCAGAGGAGTAGCTTTATCGAGCAATCCAAGATCATCTTCCAGAAGAGAAAGCAGCGGTGTTACGAGAGTCACATCGCTCCCGTCCAAACAGACCGACGGTATGACCAACGGAGAGCCATTTGGAGGGATTCTTGAGCATATTTCACATCCTTCAAAAACGGAAAATGCTCACTTTGATGATTTCTTCCTATAATGCGACGGCGCTTGTCCCCTAAAACCCCCAAAAGTGTGTCAAAAGTATCAGTACTCGATCGGGAACTGTGGCAGTTCCCGGGGTTGCGCATACAAAATCAAAACCGACATCCGGAGGCGAAAACCGGCTAATTTCGAGAAGGCATCTCGAAAGTAATCATAGCTGCTTAGTGGTAACGTCGACGGCAACTTCCGGCGCGCGCATGAGTCATTTCGGTTCCCGCTCCCGGCCCATTTGAAAGTGGATTCACCATTTTCAGTGAACTGCATATAACCGATGCGCATGAAGAAGCTGATAGGAAATACGGCCATCCTGGTTGCCGGCTCTATCTTGATGATCGGCGGCATGATTGCCGTGGCTGTTCTCTTCCTCGGCGCCACACTGATTGTCCTGCTTCGTAAGCTGAGTCCACGCTACGCTCGAGCAAGCCTGAACGGAACAACAAGAACCACGTAGCCCTTTCGAAGTCATCGGATCGGGGAAGACCTGCATCTGCCTCCGGCGACGAGAACTGGAACTTCATGGCCGGGCATACCATCGACATCTTCCTTTCATGCTGCAAGCAGCAGGCATACCGGATGGGCGGCGAGCCTGTCCGCGGCAGCAGTCTCCGGCGCGCGCGCGTGAGGTGTTTTGTGTCCGCAAGGACGGAAAGACCTGGTATTCCTGCAGGTCACCGCGTCGGCGGTCCACTTCCTGAGCCACTTCGCTACGCGACATGCCGTTATGCTCGCCCAGAATGCGTGCCGACATATCGGCGGCGCTCATGCCCACGGAGGAGAACTGGAAGCGGCGTCCGGGATATTCATTGAACGTGATGCCGCCTGGGGAAACCTCATCGACAGTTCCGGATATCTCATCGACCGGGGCGGTGAAGTGGCGATCGCTCATCCTGATGACTGATTCCCGGGTCTGTTTTACCCGGCTCAGGATCTTCTCGTACTCGATCTCCAGTTCTGTATTTCCTTGAGCTTGTTGTCCAATTCGCTGGCGTACGTTGTGATACTCGCGGGCGATGAGTCGTAGTTTTGGTGCCGGGCCCTGTTGAGTCCATACTCACTCTGAAGTCAAAACCAGCGCACCTCGGTCCACTTGACAGGGTATGCTTATCGGGAGTAATGAGTATATGAGTATGATGATTCGCAATCAACACGACCTCAGCCTGGACCGCCGCCAGATCTGGGGCCGTATGTTCGGCCTGTTTATCCTGAAGGGCCGGGAGAAGAAGGGGTATTCGGTAGAGCAGGCGGCCCGCCTGGCTTGCATGGAGCCGGCTGTGTGGACTGCCTGCGAGGCTGGGCGGGTTCCGGAGACCGCGGCCGAACTGCGGTCGATGGCCCGTGCACTTGAGTTCAGCGAGGTGCAGTTCGACAACGTGCTCCGGCTCTGCCGGGATGCCTGGGAGGGTTAACGCCGTCTTGCCGCCGCCCCGGCTTGTCCGGGGTGGTGGCCTCAGCTACTCAAAACCGCATACACTCACTCTCAGAGGAAGGGGGTGAGACCGATCAAGCAGAAGGAAGGAACAGGGATAAAAAGAATGAACATCAACGTCGAAGCCAGTTTGCACAACGCCTTCAAGGCCGCAACCGCGGCCAAGGGCGTCGATATGACGACCGTGCTGCTGGAGTTCATCCAGAACTACGTTGGCAAGCACGAATCCGCTACGCCGAAGAAGAGCAGGCGCGCATGAAGCGCGCCGCCCTTTATATGCGAGTAAGCACCGTTGACCAGCACCCCGAAACACAACTACTCGACCTGCGTCAGATGGCCGCCCAGCGCGGCATCGAGATCGTCCAGGAGTACACCGACCGGATATCCGGCACGAAGGCCAAACGCCCAGGGCTCGATCAGATGATGTTCGACGCCCGCCGCGGCCGCTTCGACGTCGTTCTGGTCTGGGCATCGGACCGGATCGCCAGATCGGTGAAGCACTTCCTCGATGTCCTCGACGAGTTGAACCGGCTCAACATCGAGTACATCAGCTTCCGCGAGCAGATCGACACCGGCGGCCCGCTGGGCCGGGCCATCGTGGTCATCATAGGCGCCGTCGCTGAACTCGAACGCAATCTGATCATCGAGCGGGTGCGCGCCGGCATGCGGCGCGCCCGGCTCGAAGGCCAGCACATCGGCCGCAAGCCGCTGACACTGGACAATGCCGCCATCAAGCGCGATCGTCAGCATGGCCAAAGCCTGCGCCAGATCGCCAGAGGCCATCGCATCTCGACGGCCACGGTCCAACGTGTGCTCCGCGAGCACGCCCCAGCTACTCAGGAGCATGCCGCATGACCGACCAACTTCATGTCCTGCTAGTCTGTCTGGCCGTCATCGTAGTGCTGGCCATCCTTATATATGTCTCCAGCCGCAGTCAGGCATCTGCGTTGGCAGGCATCTACGAAGTTCGACTGACTCTGCAGCAGATCCTCGTCAACACCCAGCAGATCGACCGCTCCCTGAGCGACCAGCGCCGGGTTCTCTACGACGCCCACAAGCGAATCTGCACTGTGACAAAAGGGGTCAAAAATCAGGCCTTGTAAACCCAATCAAATCAACGGCCGGATTTAACGATTCGGCCGTCTGGAAAGGTATGCATTTGCGCACACGCATGCGTCTACAAACAACGAAACAGACTGAAACGTAGGAAATTGCATCGATACGTATGAGTTCTTGAATGAGACGCAGGGTGAACCTGAAAGTTCACCCTCTCGCCTACCAATTGAGTGCCAGCTGAATATCTTTTAGCGTAGCAGTGCTGAAGCCGCCCAAAGAACTGCGGCTTGGCCGTGAAAGTCCCCCGTAATACGCTTGCGTGCCAGGTAATACTCCAGGTCGTTTTGCTTTCCCGTGCCTTCGCATACGCTGGTTAGGTTGTTGTTCTGGTCGATGTAGCCGGCCACGGCGATCCAACCCTTTCGTGCGGCAGGCCCATAGGTGGTCGCCTCCAGCCAACCATTCTTGACGCCGGTAATCATTGCGAACGTGAACATTGCCGAACTGGAACTCTCGGGCCATGCCTCGTCGTGGTCGATCAACTCCCGCCACATCCCGTCCTTCCCCTGGTATTTGAGCAGCGAGGCCATCATTGTCTTGTAACCCCTCATAATCCGCGCGCGTTGCGGATGGTTCGCCGGCAGATCGCGCAGTATCTCCGCCATGCCGGCCGCCACCCAGCCATCTCCGCGCCCCCAGAAAAAGGGCACGTCGGGGGCATGGTAGAAGAGCCCATTCGGCTGTTGCAGTCTATCCAGGTATGACGCCATCTCAAGGGCATCCCGGTCCAGATATTTCTTGTCCCCCGTGGCCCGATAAGCTTCCAATTGCAGGATCGTCAGCATATACATATCGTCAATCCAATAGCGCGTCTCCCCTGAGAGTCCGTCCGGCTGCGGGCTTTCCCATTGCCGGTCTGCCCAGGACTTCCCATAGGCCAGAAATTTAGGATCCTTCGTTTCAATCCCAATCTCCTGGGCAATGATGCCAAATATCGAATCATCTACGTGATGGCGAACGGGTATCTTCGCTGCCTCGGCCCCGCCCGGCATCAACGGCTCGTACTTCTTGATAAGTTTTGCGCGCAGACCCTCGTCATGAGTTAACTGAGAAAAAGTCAGTGCCCCATACCACGTAGCTGCCTCGGAATAGTGTATGGTAGGGCCGTACTGATGCGCACTGAGTACGAAGTGTTCGACGAGTCTTTTGCCAACCTCCTGCGGTGCATTCCCTGCAGGCCAATTGCTGAAGTAATTAGGTTGGGCCGCCAAAGTGGCAGCACTGACACACAATAGCAAATTAAGCGCAACAGTCTTCATTGGGACTTTCATATTGCTCTCCTCAATTCCTCGCTTCGTAATTTGTTCAGCTTGTAGAAAGGCCAAGCCCACGCAAAGCTTCAGCCAAAGTCTTTTACCGGTCAGCATCAGCTTTGAGATCTAGTCTCATTTTCGTGATACTGGGATATATGAGGTCGATCATGTTGTCGGTCACTTTGAAGTACTCGTTGAGCGAACTGTCTGCCTTCTCAACTTTGAAAGTGCCCTGCGGATCGGCGGCAACGGCAACATGCAAACCGGGTAGTTCCCAGACAGTCTGGCTCACCTGCGAAGCAACAAGTTCCTTCGCATGAATGCGCAGGCGGATCGTTCCTGTTGTTGAAATCGTCAGACCCTGCTTGTCCGCAGTCGCATCTATCATTGGCGATTGCACAACCTGCACCCATCCAATTTCCCCTGACGGCGTTCGCCACTGAATCGCAACCGGATGAAACTGCGACTTCCTGCCTACGTCTTTCGTCTTGTTCGTCGCTTCTCCACCAAAGATCAAGTGCTTGCCGATCCACGCCGTTGCAACTCGCTGATCTGAAATCTGCCTTCGCACCAGGTGCTCACCCTGGAAACTCTGCAACTTCACCAGCGCATCCCGAGGAATGTGGGTACCGAGAATTGCCATCGGGCACGAGAAACCAAATCCCGTATGTTTCGACTGAGATGGCAAAGGTGCGCCGTGCTCATCGACGGCATAGCCTGTCATATCCACAACGCCGCCACCTCCGCCGCCACCGGGCATCTCTGTGTCCATGCCGTACGAACGATCATATGGGCCTGCCAGGTTGTGTAACTCCGGTTGATAGAAAGCAGCGATATCTCCCCACAAGATCGTCTCCATCTCGCTTCCCATCGCCCGTATGTGCTCGGTCGATCCATATTCCCGCCAAAGGGCAAGCGCAAATAGGTCAACTCCGTAATAGGTTGGTGAGTTGTACTCATAAAAGGAGCTATATTTCTTGAATAAGCTGTAGACGCTCTCCGTCCAGGTTTCCGATTGTTTCTGCCATTCGGCATTCTTATCATGGACGGCTGCAAAGTCCCACAGGCTGCCGTACATCAGCGCGGGATTTGTGTATGAGGGCACTAGCCTCCCCTCGGCCAATTCACCTTGAACGGCGAGATCGATCGACTTGTATAGCCGCTGCGAAAGCTCCGGCGAAATCCGATCCGGAAATTCAATCAGAATCATCTCAAAAGTGGTCCCGATGAACTCTCGCCAATTTGGATCATAATCTCGCCACATCACAGCATTCGCAGCCGGATCAGGCTCTTCCGGCGATCTCTTGAAGGTGCCGAACCATCGCCCCTCGGGCTTGATGTACTGCTGTTTCAAAACTGACTCGAGAGCTTCGGCAGCTCTCTGCCGGTCGCCGGGAGCGTCTCGATAGAGCAAAGCCAGCGCATAGCCACTTGTCTCGCGGACCTTTTCGCAGCATTTTTCAAAGTAGTGGAAGTCTTCCAGATAACTGCCTGGATAGCGGCGGCCAGCGACATATTCCGGAGAATGGACAAGCTTCAGGCTCGGATCCCAGAGCTTCTCGTTTGCACCCATCCATTGCTGAAACTGCGCCTGCACTTCGCCGCTTTGCGAGGCAGCGCTAGCGTGGTGCGCAACGGGCGAGGGCATCCCCGGGACCGCAATCAACACCGATAAAAGACCAATTGCATACCGTCTGATCATTTGCTTCCTCAAGTCATCGCTCTCGTGGCGCGGAGGCTCACCGTACCTGTGGACGGGGTCAATATGTGCCTGCATGGTTGAGCGCCGGATGGCTTCCCAAAGATATTGTATCGACCCAGTTCGCAGCGAATATCTTGTAACTCCCGCTCTCCGTTCGTTCGATGCTTAGGATCGCGCGCGCACTCTGATGCGGCTCGATGACAACGGCAAACTGCGCCTCAAGTGCTTTGCGCCGCGCGATCACATAAGGTGCTGGGATCCTAAGATCTGGACCAGGACCATCACCGGTGATGACTCGCGTGTTGGGCTCTGCCACCATCACGAGGTGCATATTGCCCGCGCCTGCAGATGTAGTCGCGGCGACATGAAACTCCGCCTGCCACATACCATTCGCAATCGCACTTTTGTTGTTTGTGAGATGCTGATAGCCGCTGGTTTGAGTGAAACTGGACCATGGCTGCAGCGGAAGTTCAACATCCTGCTTGCCGAAGTTGTGATAGACCCAATCGAATGTATGTGGCCGCCCGTCTGTGGCACGGGCGGTCGTGACCTCGAATATGTAGTGCGACGTAAGTACAACGCGCCGCGTAAGACTGACGTTATTGTAGACCGGCCCTGCGTCCGCCTTAACCGTAGTGAACTGCGGCGTGACTTGCCAGTCGAGCAACTTTCCGGTAGCTTCAAGCTGCGTAGTTTCGTCTACTACAATCGTGTTGTGCGCGACTGTCTGCTTGTCCCATGTTCCATGCAAAGGGAGGCCATATGCCTGGGTTCCAGGGTCGACGCTCATAACCCGACCTTGCGAGTAGATAACCTCGCCCAACTCGTCGAAGTGGCCGTGCACGCCACCGTGCGGGCCAAATTTTATTACCTCAGTCAGGTCGCTGCCGGCAGTGGCCAGCCGTCCATAACCCATCTCGCGGAACAAGGTGCTCGACGGTTTTGATATGTCCTCTTTGGGAAGGTTCGCCACCCCGAAGAGAAGCGCATGCTCATTGTCGCGAGGAGAAGACGCGAGAATGGCGGCGAAGACTGGATCCCTCGTCGCGGAGTATGCCGCTTCGTATAGATATGCCTCTTCCTGTATGTTGTGCGAGATCGAATCGTTGAATGCCGGCAATTCATGGTTTGGCAACATCATGCCAACGGGCGAGGCGAAGAGTGCCATCAGTTTCGGTTCTTCATGCCATAGATCGCGACCGTGCACGTGAGACATCTGCGCCAGATCAGCTAATGCGGTCATCGTATAGAACTGGTAATGCCAGCTACCCTCGATCCAGAAGCCATCGACAACATACCTCCTCAAGTAGGGCACCACCCCGTCTGGCGCATCAATTGCCGTGGCGATCAACCGCGGATCGCTGAGAACGTATCCGACAGATGCCAGCGCAACGTCATCCCATATTTGCCAGTTGAGCGTTGGAGCCACCGCCCGGCTCACCACATCCGCCGCCGGGCGCAAAAGGCCATCTTCGATCAGTCTGCGGTCCGTTGCACTGAGTACATCGGAATCCCGCACAAGATCG
>Ga0073936_10011239_pt1 | contig 10861 bp, 9 predicted proteins | sample AliMusrvi5mmetaG_FD_87041 | JGI IMG/M metagenome (GOLD analysis project Ga0073936, IMG submission 87041) | Freshwater lake bacterial and archeal communities from Alinen Mustajarvi, Finland, to study Microbial Dark Matter (Phase II) - Alinen... | ecosystem: Environmental > Aquatic > Freshwater >... | reverse complement strand
GGCAGCGTTATCGCTGGTGTATACGCCGGGCGTCGGCGCGGTGTCGACCTTCGTGGCGAAGAATCCGAAACTCGCGCGCGATTACACCATGAAGGGGCGCATGGTCGCGGTCATCTCCGACGGCTCGGCGGTACTTGGACTCGGCAACATCGGGCCGCTCGGCGCGCTGCCGGTGATGGAAGGGAAGTGTATGTTGTTCAAACGCTTCGCCGATGTGGACGCGGTGCCGATCGTGCTGGATACGCAGGACACGGACAAGATCGTGGAGACTATCTGCGCGATCGCGCCCGGTTTCGGCGGCATCAACCTCGAAGATTTTTCCGCGCCTAGATGCTTCGAGATCGAAGAGAAACTCAAAGAAAGACTTTCGATCCCGGTCATGCACGACGACCAGCACGGCACTGCGATCGTGGTGCTTGCCGGGCTCATCAATGCCGCGAAAGTGGCAGGGAAGGAGTTCAAGAAAATGCGCGCGGTCATCTCCGGCGCCGGCGCGGCCGGAACCGCGATCGCCAAACTGCTGCTCAAGGCCGGCATGCGCGATGTGATCGTGCTTGATAGTCGGGGCATCATCGAACCCGGCCGCCAAGGGCTGTACGCGAACAAGCAATGGATCGCCGAGCATACGAATCCGCGAAAAGTGGCGGGCGGTGTTGCTGAAGCGCTCACCGGTGCGGATGCAGTGATCGGTGTTTCCGGCCCGGGCATTTTACGCGCGGAGGATATCGCGTTGATGAACGAAAAAGCAATCGTGTTCGCGCTCGCCAACCCGACCCCGGAAATTATGCCCGACGAAGCGCGCAAAGGCGGCGCCTACATCATCGCCACCGGCCGCTCCGACTTCCCGAACCAAATCAACAACGCCCTCGTCTTCCCCGGCGTCTTTCGCGGCGCTCTGGACAACCGCGTCCGCGCCATCACCGACACCATGAAGCTCCGCGCTGGTGAGGCTATTGCATCGCTCGTAAAAAAGCCGACTGCCGATTGCATTATTCCGGATATCGTCGACGCACGAGTTGCGAAGGCGGTAGCGGCGGTGATTAAGTAAACCATTCGCTGCCCGACAGGGCAGGTGAGGGGTGGCCTGGGTTTGCTGTTAAGATGAAAAAAACTCCATTCCATGCTACCGTATACCCATACGGAGACGTGGCTGAGCGGTCGAAAGCGGCAACCTGCTAAGTTGTCGATCGGGAAACCGGTCCGGAGGTTCGAATCCTCTCGTCTCCGAAAATGAAGCCGCTGACTTCGTCAGCGGCTTTGGTCGTTGTAGTGGGGTTAGCGCACGGGAACGAGGCTGTATTCCGTGCGGATGCCGGTTGGATTGCCGAGGGTTTTTTGTACCGCAACTTCCCGAGTCTGTACCCGCCCGCTTTTGATGGCTTGTGTGAGCCGGTCTGAAAAAAGAGCATCGTTTCGTTTTTGCCCGAGCTTATCGCGAAGCTCGCCGAGGATGCGAGCTTCCGATTTCCACTCCTGACTGCTGAGTATGGAACGCAGTAGCGCGTCAGCTTCGGCGTTGTTCATGATCCTGTCTCCTGTTTTGTGCGACGTTTTTAATGTAGCATAAGCTCCGTGTTTCAGTCGAGCAGCCTATCTTTTCTCCGCCACATATCCTCGTATTGCCTCCATAAATAGCTCGCCGAATTTTTCTAATTTTTGGGAGCCGACGCCGTTGATGTTGAGGAATTGTTCGGGGGTTTGGGGGAAGTGGATGCACATTTCTCGGAGGGCTTTGTCGCCGAAGACGATGTAGGGCGGGGCGGCGAGGCGGGCGGCTTCTTGGGTGCGGACTTTGCGGAGGGTCTCGAAAAGGATCGGGTCGTGGGCGGTGTCTGTTGGGGCGGTGCGCATCGGGCGGGCTTTCGCGAATGATGGCGTTTCTTGGATCTGGATCGGCGCGCGAGGAACGCAGCCGTCGCAGTTTGCGCAATTGGGTTCGGCATACTTCTCGTTGAAGTAGTTAAGCAAAAAACGCCGCCGGCAGCCGGTGAGGTTGCCGTAGTTGAGCACTTCGTCGAGCTTCTCCTGCGCTTTCTGCTGCTCGATTTCGTTCGGCATATTGCGGATGAAGAAGTCGTGCTTGAACTTGTCGGCGTAGGAAAAGAAGAGGATGCAGCGGGCGGGGAGTCCGTCGCGTCCGGCTCGGCCGGTTTCCTGGTAGTACCCCTCCACCGATTTCGGCAGGCTGTGATGTATGACGAGGCGCACGTCGGGCTTGTCGATGCCCATACCGAATGCGATGGTGGCGACCATAATGTGGATCTCGTCGCGGATGAATTTGTCCTGATTTTCCGCGCGCTTTTTGGCGTCGAGTCCGGCGTGGTATGCGGCGGCGTTGAAACCGTGCGCGTTCAGATCGCCCACCAATTTTTCCGTATCGTTGCGCGAGAAACAGTAGATGATGACGCTCTCGTCGCGGTACTCCCGGAGGATTGAAAGGATCAACTTTAGGGATTCTTTTTTCGGCCAGACTTCGTAGCTGAGGTTCGCGCGGTTGAAGCTGGAGATGAAGACCGGCGGGTCGGTGAGGTCGAGCTGTTTGATGATGTCCTCGCGGACTTTCTCGGTGGCGGTCGCGGTGAGGGCGATGATCGGCACGTTCGGAAACTTTTGGCGCAGGGTGGTGAGGTTGCGATAGTCGGGACGGAAATCGTGACCCCATTCGGAAATACAGTGCGCTTCGTCGATCGCGATGAGGGAGATGTTTAGGTTGTGCAGGAAGATCTCGAAACCGGGAACGCCGAGCCGCTCCGGGGCGATGTAGAGAAGTTTGATCGCGCCACTTTTCGCGGCGTTCATTATCTCGGCGATCTCGGCGGGTGTGCGGGTGCTGTTGATGAGTTCGGCGGCGATGCCGTTCTCGCGCAGCGCGTCCACCTGGTCTTTCATCAGCGAGATGAGCGGCGAGACGACGACCGCAACACCTTCCCGCAAGAGCGCCGAAAGTTGAAAGCAGAGCGACTTCCCGCCGCCGGTCGGCATCAGCACCACGCAATCTTTCCCCGCAACGACCCGCTCAACAATCTCCTGCTGAAGCGGCCGAAACGCATCATACCCGAAATATTTTTTAAGCGTCTGGTGCATAACGTAAGCTTTCTCTTTATACCATTTTTGAGTTACGCGCGCAGAAAAACCCGCCGGAGGATGAGTCCGGCGGGGTGGGGTTATTGCGGAAGTTACTGCCTTCGCAGGAGTTCTGCGTAGACGCTGGCGGAGATTGCTGCGTATTCAGCGACGGTCAGTTCGGCTACGGTGGCGAGTGCGCGGCGGAGTTGTGCGGCTTGTGTCGGAGAGCGCAGCGCATCCAGCACTTGCGCGAACTGGTGCGGACTGGAGACGGTGTAGCGGTCGCCTTTCGCTGCGGCTCGCAGCAGGGTTGGTCCGCCGATGTCGATCGCTTTGATGAGGGCGTCAGCGGACAAGCTCTCTATCTCCGATTCGCTCGGGAGCGGGCCTAGGCCAACGTACACCAGGTTGATCGGCTCGATACCGTATCGTGCGAGTTCCGCGCAGTGCCCCTGATTATCGAGGTCTGCAAGAATAGCCGCATGAATCTGCCAATGAAGCGTAACGACGCGATGGTCGAGGATTGGACCTCCGCCGATATTGGCGATGTCGGTCGAGGGGATGTTGTGCTCGATGAGGAACGTGTGCGTCCCGGCCGAAGCCAGTATGCGCCAATTCGCATCCGCGAGCGCTCGCGCAAAGCCGACCAATCGCGCGTCCTTGGTGTAGGCACTCAACAGTGCTGTTTTCGTGGGGTGCATCGGTGCCTCTCCCTGTGGCTGGTTGCCGATAACTTCTGTGGGCAGCATAGCGGAAAAGGGGAGGGAGGGCAAATGGTGTTGCGTATAGCGCCAAAGGTGCCGCCACCCCTCACCCCAACCCTCTCCCCCTGAGGGGAGAGGGGGCAGCTCAAAACCCAAAACCACAAACCTCAAGCTCCTCGCCCCTCAGGGGGAGAGGATACCCGACAGGGCAGGTGAGGGGTGGCTGGGTTTCGGTCTGTTATCATACCTATATGAACGAACAAGAAATTATTTTAGCTATCGCGCAGGAGGTGCGGGCGAAAATGGAAGGGGAGAGTTCGGGGCATGATTGGTGGCATGTGTATCGGGTGTGGCGGATGGCGAAGCGGATCGGGGCGGAAGAAAAGGTTGAGATGTTTGTGGTGGAACTTGCGGCGTTGCTGCACGACATCGCGGATTGGAAATTTCATAACGGCGACGATACGGTCGGGCCGAGGGTTGCACGGGAGATGCTGGAGCGGCACGCGGTGCCGGAGGAGGTGATCACTCGCGTGTGCGCGATCATCTCCGAAGTAAGCTTCAAGGGTGCGGGCGCGGCCGAGAAGCCGTCGACGCTTGCGGGTATGGTCGTACAGGATGCTGACCGGCTCGATGCGCTCGGTGCTATCGGTATCGCGCGCGCGTTCGCGTACGGCGGTCATAAGAATCGCGTGATGCACGATCCGGCTATTCCGCCCGCAACGCATCGAACGAAAGAGGAATACCAGAAAAACCAAAGTACGACCATCAATCATTTTTACGAGAAACTATTGTTGCTGAAAGATCGCCTGAACACCGCAACCGCTCGTTCGATCGCCGAAGATAAACACGCGTTCCTGGAGGATTTTCTCGCGAGATTTCTGTGCGAGTGGGAGGGCTAACCCCTCACCGCCTTTATCATCAGGAACAGCGGGAACTCTTTGCGGGCGGCGTTTTCGGCGGCGGCGCGGGGGCCGGGTTGGCTTTGTTTGTGGGAGATCCATTCTTCCATTCCGGCGATCAGGAAGCCGTTGTTGACGAGCGCTTTTATGTACGATTGCAGTGGTCGGTGGAACGAAACGGTGGACGGGCTGCCGGTTTTCCCGGGATGCATCACGATGGGGATTTCGCGTTCGGTGAGGTAAGCGTCGATGCGGCGAACTTGTTTTTGCTGCGCGTCGTCCCAGACCCAAGAGGTCGTGCCGGGGGAGCGCAGTACCGGATGATTGAGGACGATATATAGCGCGCCGTTTTTCTTGAGCAGACGAGCCGCTTCTTTCATGGTGCCCGCGAGGTCGCGGATGTTTTGGAGTGCGAGTACGATGACGGCCGTGTCGAAATATTCCGAAGCTGCCGCGGGGATGTGGTGCGACGGAGCGGCTGCGAACTTCGTATTCGGCAACGCCTCTTTTTTCGCGTGTGCGATGAGTTCGTTCGAGATATCGCTGCCGAACACTTCCGCGCCCGCCGCCGCGAACGCCCGCGAAAAGAACCCTTCGCCGCACGCGATGTCCGCAATATGCATACCTTTTTGCGGAGCGACCAGTCGCAGCAAATTCGGCAAAATTACTTTCGCGTGATACGTATCCGTATCTTCGCTAAGATGTTCGTGGTACCAATCCGCCACCTTCCCCCACGAAGAGGACTTCGGTTTTTTGGGTGTCGGCGTTCGCGGTGCATTGCGTTTTTGGTTCATACGGTCGCAACAGTATATCCTACTTTTGTAAATAAGCTAGCCAATAATTTCGTTTGTACACGCGGCCGCCCATTGTTGAGTAGCCGGTCTTTTTGTCGAGTTTTAGGATGTTGAATTGTGCACCGTAGAGCGCGAGGATGTCTTCGCGGCTGAAGACGCGCTCGGTGAGGCCGATGTCTTTCAAGATATAGGTGTCCTTCTCGCGCCCGGGGCTGTCTTGCAGAAGTGCCTTCACATTCTTGTCGCTCTCTTTGCAAAGTGCGCGTACGAATGCGTATCCACCGGGTTTCAGAACGCGACGCATCTCCTGCAAGTACACCGCCCGCCCGCGCTCGTCCAATGAGTTCGAGGCGGTGACATCAAGAATGACATCAATCGACTCCGTGGGAATATCGTACGCCTCGCCGATGTCACCGCGGCGGTAATCAACCGCAACGCCCAATTCTTTCGCGCGCGCCTGCGCGACGCCGAGCGCGGTAGGGGAGATCTCGATGCCAATGACGGCGTTCCCGATATCCGCGAGATAATTACTATTGCGCCCCGTCCCGCATCCGAGATCGAGCACTGCGCGACCTTCAACACGAAACTCCCGCTCCTTGTTCAGAAACTTAAAAAACCGCAACGTATCCCCCTGCGGCTCCGCATGTCCGGTGACCAACTTAGGATCCCGATATTCCCGTTCCCAACTGTTGCCTTGGTGTGACATAAAATTTTTGTGTGTGATGGGTCATTGGCGTGAGTGGTGAGATTCGCCCGCGACTAAAAATTTTTCGTCAAAAATTTTTGTCTGGGCATCGCCTCGCGATTTTTTCTGCTGAAAAAATAACGCTCCGGCGTTCGAATCTCGCCCGAAATGTGTGCAGACACATTTCTTCTCTCCGAAGTGTTTTCCACTGCGTTCCAAAAACTTCGGAGAGAGCGAGATTCGAACTCGCGGGCTTGTTACAGCCGACAGTTTAGTAAACTGTTGATTTAAACCACTCATCCATCTCTCCTTGTTTGTGATTCTAACATAAAAAACCGCCCCGGTGAGGGGGCGGCGAGGTGTAGGCTTGCGTTGGCTAGTGGTTCGGGATGTATTGGAACAGTTCCGGTTCGCGTACCAGGAGGTTGAGGATTGCTTGGCGGATCCAGAGGCCGCACTTGGCCTGGTAGAAGTAGGCGGCTTGCGGGAGGTTGTCGACTTCCGGTGACAACTCATCAGTACGCGGCAGGGGATGCATAATGATGCTGCCGGGTTTCATCCGCTTCGCCATAGCTTGGTCGACGCGGTAGCTGCCCTTGCGGTCGAAATCCGTCCGTTCCTCGATGCTCATTCGCTCGAGTTGTGGCCGCGTTACGTAGAGGACGTCGACGCGGTCGATGATGTCGCGCAGCGTTTCGTGTTCGTTGTACACCACGCCGCTCTCCAAGAGGTGCTGTTTGATGTCGTCGCCCAAACCCAAACCGGGAGGGGCGACGAAATGCATACGCACCAGGTCGCTGTGCTTGCTCAGAAGATATGCCAGCGAGCGGATGGTGCGTCCGTGCACGAGGTCACCGACCATAGCGATCTCGAACTCGTCTATTCGCTCCAGTTTGCGCTTGATCGTGTAGAGATCGAGCAGTGCCTGCGTCGGGTGATGTCCCTTGCCGCAACCGGCGTTGATGATCGGCACTTCGGAGGTGCTGATCGCCCGCTGCGCCGCGTCGTCCTCGGTGTGCCGGAGCACGATCATATCGCAGTACCCGCTGATGACGCGGATCGAGTCTTCGAGCGATTCTCCCTTCACGGCGGAAGAGAATGAACGCGCATCCTCGGTGCCGATCACGCGGCCGCCGAGCCGCAATGCTGCCGCCTCGAACGAGAGACGCGTGCGGGTGCTCGGCTCGTAGAAGAGGGAGCACAGGATGTGACCCTTGAGCGGCTGTTCATCCGCGACGGGCCGAACTTTGCCCGACTCGTACATTTCCGCCGTCCTGAAGAGCGCCTCAAGAAATGGTTCCGAGAACCTTTTCGTATTGATGATATGGGGAACGAACATCGACTCCTCCGTTCTGCCTGTGTAGAAGGTTCAACTAAAAAGACGGTAGCATATGAGGGGCGGGTTGTATACTTGTGTGCGGATGGGGTGAGATTCGCCCGCGACTAAAAATTTTTCGTCAAAAATTTTTGTCTGGGCACCGCCTCGCGGTTTCATCTGCTGATGAAACATCGTTCCGGCGTTCGAACCTCACGCGTAATGTGCGCAGGCACATTACTCCCATCCGCAGTTTTTCCACTGCGTTCCAAAACTGCGGATGGGGTGAGATTCGAACTCACGGTACCTTGCGGTACGCCGGTTTTCAAGACCGGTGCTTTAGACCACTCAGCCACCCATCCGTGTGTGTAGCGTACCGTAAAATAGCGCCTTGTGCGAGCGTTCGTTAGACAATGCTCATAAGCGAAAGTCCGGGGATATTTTTGAAATCGCGCGTGTTGCGAGTGAGAAGTGGGGTGTCGGTGCTTATCGCGGTGGCGGCGATTGTTGCGTCGGGTGTCTTTATCTTTACCGTGCGCCGAATGTGCGCGGTCATTTGTGCCAGTTGCCTGTCTATGGGCATAAAAACAAAGCCCTTGGACAAAAATTGTTCCACTGCGGTTACTTCCGCGGGCGTCCACCCGGCAAAGGACAGCAGTTCTATTTCTACGGTTGCCGGCAGATATAAAAGTTTACCTTGCGTTATGAGGGTGTTGATGAAGTCGACGACCGCTTCCTCCCCGTCGAGATAGGCGATAAGGATGTTGGTGTCGATGGTCATATTATTTCCACTCACTGCGAACCGTGTGCGTATGGCGTTCGAGTTGTGGTCGGCGACCGCGCAGTATGCCGGCGATCTTTCGCCAGCTGAGCGGCAACGGGCGACTGGTGTCGACCGGGCTAAGGCGGGTTGCATTGACGGCTGTTCTCATAGTGGCATTGTAGCATAAATATGGCCGGTGGTGTAGTGTGGTGGTATGTATATTGGTATTGATTATGGGACGAGGCGGGTGGGGATTGCGGTGTCGGATGATGCGGGGAAGGTGGCGTTTCCACTGGAGGTTGTGGCGCGCGGGGAGGCGCTGGTGCGGGTGGTGGCGTTGGTGCGCGAGCGCGGGGTGCGGGAAGTGGTGATGGGGGAGTCGCGGGATTTTTCGGGCAATGAGAATACGGTGATGGCGGCGGCGCGGGCGTTTGCGGAGGATGTGGTGCGCGAGGCGGGGGTTGCGGTGCATTTTGAGCCGGAGTTTTTGACGAGTATGGAAGCATCGCGGCGCGGCCGAGGGGAGAATCTGCGCAATGCGGACAAGCGAAGTTGGGCGAGTGCGACGACGAATGAGCTGCTCGACGCGTCGGCGGCTGCGGTGATTCTGCAGAGTTTTTTGGATAGACAAAAAAGTGCTACGATGGGTCGTATGGAAGAAGTGAAAGAAAAAGAGGTGGCGGAGGTGAAGGCGGAGACGCCGGTGTCCGCGTCTGCGCCGGCTGCTGCGGTGATTATCGAGCCAGCGGCAGCGTCCGTCGAGCCGACCATCTCGATCGATGAGTTCCACAAGCTCGACATTCGCATTGGCGAAATTATGAGCGCGGAGCGCGTGCCGGACACGGACAAGCTTCTGCGGCTCAAGGTCGCGTTTGGTGCGGAGGAGCGCCAGATCGTTTCCGGTATCGCCGCGTACTTCCCTGACTTGCAAACGCTCGTCGGCAAGCGCATCGCATTCGCGTACAACCTCGCCCCACGTGTCATTCGCGGACTGGAAAGCAGGGGTATGATCTTGGGCGTGAATGACGCGAGCGGTTTTTCGTTGCTGGAGACGAATGGTGTAGCGTCGGGGGTGCGGGTGGGGTAGAAACCATCGCCACCCCTCACCCCAACCCTCTCCCCCTGAGGGGAGAGGGGGCAGCTCAAAACCCAAACACCAAACTCAATAAAACTCCCGATAACCTCAAGCTCCTCGCCCCTCAGGGGGAGAGGATGCCCGACAGGGCAGGTGAGGGGTGGCGGAAAAAAGACATAATCGCCCCTATAGTTTAATGGATAAAACTCCGGACTTCTAAGCCGGCTATCGAGGTTCGATTCCTCGTGGGGGCAACAAAAGTGTGTTACAGTATGCAAACGCATCCTTAGCTCAGTTGGTAGAGCAACTCATTTACACTGAGAAGGTCGGGGGTTCGAGCCCCTCAGGATGCACACAAGATCGGGGCGCTATTTTCTATGCCTAAAAAATCTACAAATATCTTTGCGATGCTGCGGGAGTTCTATCGGCCGTTTCTGGGGAAGATGGCGGTGTCTTTTGGGTTGTTGATCGTGGGGCAAATATTGTTCCTCTTACTACCGTACCTGCAGGGGCGGATCATTGATAATCTGGCGAAACATGCACCGATCGTTTATTCGCTGTATCTGGGTGGGGCGATACTTGCGGTGTATCTACTGTCCATCGTCGCTAATCTTATTCGCGATCAATACGAGATCAAACATCTGGATTTCAATATTTCGCAGCATATCAATGATGTTACGTTGCAAAAAATGTTCCGATTCTCGCTGGGACAACATATCAACGAAAATTCTGGTCTACGGTTGTCGGTTGTTACCAAAGGGAGTTCTGCTATGAATCAGTTCATGCAAATGGCGTTGTATTCGGTGTTGCCGTTCTTGTTGCAGATTGTGCTGGCGGTCGGGGCGATTTTTCTCGTGAGTCGTCCGCTCGGTATGGTAGTGCTTGCGTTCTGCGTCTTGTATATTGTCATACAATATTGGTCTAATGCACGGTTCTATGGTGGGATGAAACAGAATAAGAAGCGTTGGAATACGTACTCTAAATACTTCAACGAAATTTTGCGCAATATTAAGCTGGTGAAGTTGTCCGCCAAAGAAGACCGGATGGCTGTGGAAAATGAGAAAGATTATGAAGTAGTTGCGGATGCTTCTCGGGAGTTGTGGTCGGGTTATAATCGCAGATATTACGTGCGGAACATAATCATTCCGATTGGGCAGGTTTCAGCGCTGATGGCTGGGGTGTATTTGGTCTCTATTGGTGCGCAATCTCCGGGGTCGATCGTAATGTTGATCGGCTGGATGGGAAGTGTGTTCGGCAATATTGGCAACCTTGGATGGTTCCAACGGCAAATGATGCAACAGTTAGCCGACATTCAAATCTACCACGAGATGCTTTCGCAGGAGCCGGCGGTGAAGGAATCGGCGAATGCGATTGAGTTGCCGACGTTTGCGGGGAAGATTGAGTTTAAGAATGTTTCGTTTCGGTATCCGGTGGTGGCGGAGGTGAAGGGGGAGGGTGATGAAGATGTGAAGCCGGCTGGTGCGGCGGCGGAGGTTGACGCGGAGAAGAAGGAAGAGCCGGCGAAAGAGATTCTTAATGATGTGTCGTTTACGATCGAGG
>Ga0073936_10011238_pt1 | contig 10863 bp, 9 predicted proteins | sample AliMusrvi5mmetaG_FD_87041 | JGI IMG/M metagenome (GOLD analysis project Ga0073936, IMG submission 87041) | Freshwater lake bacterial and archeal communities from Alinen Mustajarvi, Finland, to study Microbial Dark Matter (Phase II) - Alinen... | ecosystem: Environmental > Aquatic > Freshwater >... | reverse complement strand
GGCAGCTCTTGGCCAAATCCAGCAATGGGTGGCGGACAATGGGCTGACGCTGCATCCTGAAAAGACCCGGCTTGTGGATGCGAGCCAGCCCGGAGGTTTTGACTTCCTGGGCTATCACTTCGAGCGCGGTCGCAAATGGCCGCGCAGAAAGAGCGTCGACAAGCTGCGGGAGACATTGCGTCCGCGCACGCGGCGCACCAACGGCACAGCGATGAAGGTCATCGTTGAGGACATCAATCAGACACTGCGCGGCTGGTACGGCTACTTTAAACAGGGGCTCATCACCAGCCTGAGGGATCAAGATCGATGGGTCAGGCAAAGGTTGCGCAATATCTTGCGCCACCGAGCCAACCGCCATGGTGTGGTGCAGCATGCGGACTTGCTTCGTTATCCGAACCGTTACTTCATCGACCTTGGCCTGTTCAGCCTGGAACAAGCCAAGCAAATCGAACTATGGTCTTCGAAACGAAGATAATCACCGACTGGAGAGCGGGATGCGGGAAATCCGCCCGTCCGGTTCGGAGGGAGGGGCGGCGCAAACCAATGCGCCGTTCCTACCCCTATCGGTGAGTTGCTGGCATTCGCCACCCTGCGGGCAGCCTTTGGCTGGCTGTCTCACTGCGCTCGGCTGTCACCGCTTTGGGCCTTGGAGGCTCGCCGACGGAATGGGGGCCATGAGCGCCCAAGACTCTTCGCCGCGAAATCTGTGCCCCTTCGAAGTTGTGCTCCCCCACGCGGACAAGTCCGCTCCGCCACAAAGCGGTGACAAGTCACCGCAGTCCAAAGCGCTTCGCGCTCGCAACACCAAACCTTCAGCAGTTGCAAAGAAGCGTGGGACCACTGCCTGAAAAGGTGGATGGTTGTCAGGTGGCACTATTGCTCCCCACCGTTCCTGCAGCAACGCTTCGCGACTCGTAACGTCAACCTTGTGGCGGCCAACCCTCGGTGCGCTGCAGGGCCGTGCGCATGCGCTGGGCGATGAGCAGGGATCGAAAGCGCTCGAAGTCGGCGTCCCGTGTGCTGCTGACGAGCACGTAGTCGTATTCGGGCCAGTGCTCCATTTCGGCGATGGCATTGCCCAGACGCAGATCCAGCGCCTCCTGGCTCTCGGTGCCGCGCCCGGCGAGGCGCTGCTGCAATTCCGTGGCGGAGGGCGGCAGGATGAACACATCGACGAGACAGCGCTGGACGGTCTCGTCCTGGCAGGCGCGCACGAGCGCCGCGCCTTGCACGTCGATGTCCATCATCACATCGATGCCGCGCTTGAGATTGTCGGTGACGTAGCTCTTCAATGAGCCGTAGCGGCGGCCGTGCACGTTCGCATGCTCAAAGAACTCGCCTCGTTCGATGCGTTGCACGAACTCGTCGTCGCTGAGAAAAAAGTAGTCCTGCCCGTCCACCTCGCCGGGGCGGGGCGCTCGGGTGGTGCAGGAGATGGAGAAGATGGCTTCGCCCGCATCGCAAAGTTTGCGGCAGAGTGTGGTCTTGCCGGAGCCGGAGGGGCCGGACACGACCATCAAGACGCCGAGGCGTTGCTGGGGGACGGGGGAAGCAGGGGAGGCCATGAGCGCTAGTTAGCGTGGGGCTGCAAAGGTTTCAACATTTCACGACCTTGAACCAGGCAAGGAATTCGCGGTTGCCATCCGTGCCCTGGATCGAGGACTCAATGAGGCCCTGCCATTCCAGGCCGGGACGTGCACGCACGAAGGCTTCAATCTTGTCGCAGGCCTTTTGATGGGCGGCCGGATCGCGCACAATGCCGCCGCGTCCCACCTCCTCGCGCGAGAGCTCGAACTGCGGTTTCACCAGCACCAGCGCATCGGCTCCGGGGTTGAGCACGGCGATGGCGGGCGGCAGAACAAGGGTCAGTGAGATGAAGGACACATCCGCCACCAGCACATCCACGCGTTCACCCACGTCCTCGGGCTTCAGGTGGCGCACGTTGCAGTTCTCGCGGCTGTGAACGCGGGGATCGCTGCGCAGCTTCCACACGAGCTGGTTGGTGCCGACGTCAAAGGCATGCACGCGGCTGGCTCCGCGTTGCAGCAGGCAATCCGTGAAGCCGCCGGTGGAGGAGCCGACATCCAGGGCGATACGCCCGGTGACGTCGATGCCAAAATGAATCAGCGCGCCTTCCAGCTTGAGTCCGCCGCGGCTGACGAATCGCGGGGGCTCCTTGATATGGAGTTCCACGTCGGTCGCGACGAGCGTGCCCTGCTTGGTCATCTGCTGGCCGGCGACCAACACTTCCCCGGCAAGTATCAGGCGCTTCGCCTGCTCGCGCGACGGCACCAGCCCGCGCTGCACGAGCAGCACATCGAGTCGTTCCCTGGCCATGAGTCAGCAGGTGGGCTCCGGCCTATTGCGCAAGCACCACGCCGATGATTTCGTCCCCCGGGAGGATGGTCACCCCGGCAGGCACGGACTTGAAATTGACGTCGGCGACGGATTCGGTGTCCTCGACGCTGGAGACGATGATGCGGCCCACCACGGAGGCGTCGCGGCGCAGGTCGAGTGTGAGGCCCGGTTTCAAGCCCTGCTTGGATCCGGCGGACAGGACGACGAAGCCCTGGTCGGGCTGGAACTCCTTGACCTTGCCGAGCGACGGTGAGTTTTTCACCCGGCGCTGCAACGGTGTGAGCGACACGTCAGCGAGCGCTGGCACTGGCGCAGAACTGCTGGCTTGGGGGGCGGCAGGCTTGGGTTCGCGAAGGGGAGAGGCGGGACTGCCGGCGGTGGCGGGGACGGGCTTGGGTTCGGGGAGGGCAACAGTCCCTGCTAAAGCAGTACTGGAGGGCCTCGGGGCCACGTGCACCAGTGCCGGAGCAGGCGTGGGGATTGCTGCCAGGGCGGGTGTGGGTATGGCGGGAGGCAGCGTCACGATTGAGGCGCTCTGCGCTGCGATGGCCTGCAATTGCTGGGTCATTTGCACAGCTCGCTGCTCATCGGCGGCCCTGCTTTTCACTGATTCGTTACGAGCTTGCATGGCGAGGTAGGTCGTCACCACCAGCAGCGCGAGCGTGAGCACTTGAGCAATATGAGTCAACTTCATGGACCGGCATTGTACGCGCCTAATCGCTCCTCCGCCATGGGAGAATCGCGAGGCTGAAGTGTTCAGAGCTTGTCCAGCACCGCTTGCGCGGCCCGCACCGCCGCATCCGGCACGCTCAGCTTTCGCATGTTCTCGCGCATGGTACCGGCCAGCGCCGCGTCGTTCTCCAGAAGGCGGCGCACGTATCCGGCAGTTTCAGCCGGCGATTGCGAGCGCAGGGCGCAGTGGTGGTTGAGGAGCATCTCCGCATTGCCCTCCTCCTGCCCCGGCACCACATAGTCGATCACGGCGGGAATGCGCGCTGCGAGCACCTCGTGCAGAATCGCGCCGCCAGCCTTGGTAATGATGAGATCGTGCGTCTGCAGCAGTTCCGGGATGCGCTGGGTCCAGCCGATGAGTTCCACTTGCGCCGTCGGATTGGCATCCATGAAGCGTCGCACTGTATGGTAGAGGCGCGGGCCGTGCTTGCCCACGGGCATCGTCAGCTTCACTCCATCGAGCAGCTGCGGCCGCAGAGCCTCCAGGGTCTTGCCGACGTGGCTGGCCGGAGTCGATGGGAAATACAGCACGCGGTGCCGGGCACCGTCAGCGGGCGGTGCGGGCGGCAGGCGCATAAAATCCAAACTTACCGGAAAGCCGGTGACCTTCACCTTGTCCGCAGCGACGCCGTACTGATCCATGACCACCTGCCGGGTCTCTTCGTCAGCCACGAGGTATAAATCGCTGGGTCCTGACATCCAGAACGGATGCACGGTGACCGAATCGGTGATCACGGTAATCAGCGGAGGCACCTGGGCGCCCCTGTGGCGCAATGCTTGCAGGGCCTGGGCGTAGAGCGGATAAGTGCTCACGATGGCACGAGGCCGGTCACGCTCAATGCGGCGTTCCATGGCCTTGAGCAACGGCTGCATCCAGCCGGCAGCCGTCCCGCTGTTGCCGGGCTTGGCGAGCCACTGGTACAGCGCACGCCAGAGCCAGGGAAAGCGGATGATGGCAAGTTGATAGGCAGACTGGGTCATGCGGGCAAGCAGAGGATGCACCTCGCTCACCAGATCAGTGACGCCGATGTCCTCCGCCACTGCTTCACGGCGCAACGCGTCGGCAATACACCGCGCCGCCGTGTTATGACCGTCGCCGTAGCCCGCCGTTAGTACCCAAATCACATGTCATCCGTGCTGAAAAAAGTGCGCCTGACAAACGAAATGGCTGGCATGGAGCATAATTTCTCTAGATAATCAGGATGTCTAAAGTAATATGTGACCGCCATGTCCCGCTGTCCCACCCGTTTTTCCGCGACCCTTCGAGCCTTCGCGGACTCGAACTGGCAGGATCGTGCGCTCTTGCGGTGGGCCGCCCAGCTCATCGTCGGCGGTTTGCCCGGCGTGGTGATCTGCGTGGTCATCATGAGGCTGGCGGCGGCTGCTCCGGATCAGGGCGATGGTGCCCACACGGCCTCTATTGTGCCCCTGCTTTCAACGAGCGGCCTTGCCGATACGGCCGCGTTTCATCGCCTGAAGTTTGATCGTGATCCTGCCGCTGACAAGGCTCCACATTTTCGCATGCCGGATGTGGCCCTTGCTTCCCATGCGGGCCGGAGCGTTCTGAAGGAGCCTTCGGACAGCCCTGTGGCTACTGTTGATTTCGGCGCTCCTCGCACGACTTGGCGGCACCTGGGCCCCGCAGCGCGCGCGGCCATAGATGCCAGCTTGGCGCAGCGCAAGGACTGGCAGCGCATTGTGCTGCATGGCAGCAGCAGCAGTCATGGCAATGCCCGTTTGCTCGCCCGCTACCAGGCTTCCGTTCGCGGCATGAGCCAGGGCCTGGCCAGTCACTTCGTCATAGGCAATGGCAAGGGCGCAGCGGACGGCTTGGTGGAGCCCGGCGAGCGCTGGGTCAAGGCGTTGCCTGCGGGCGACATTTCGGATCCGGGGCTCAGCAGCACCAGTATCAGCGTGTGCCTCGTGGGGGACTTTGATTCCCACCCCCCTTCCGCATCCCAACTGGAAGCGCTCGACGAACTCCTGGATTACCTCGCCATCAAGCTTGGCCATCTGAGCCTCACGACCCACGGCGCTCTCACGGGCGGCCAAAGTTCGTGCCTGGGATCGAAGTTCCCGGTGATAAAGTAGCCATCACACGGCAGCGACGGCTGCCATGTCTCACGCCGCCGCCAGTAGATCACCGCTCATCACCGCTTCATACACTGACTCGGAAAGCTCGCCGGCTTCGTAAGGCTTGGGAAGGATTGCGAAGAAACCCTGGTCCAGGAAACTGCGTGGCCCTTCACCGGTGAGGCTGCCGCTGGAAACGATGATGCGCGCGCCAGGGTCGAATTTCCAGATCTCGTGCGAGGTTTCCATGCCGCTCATGCCGCCTTTCAGCGTGAGGTCCATCAGCACGAGGTTGAGCGGATGATTCGAGCGCGTCAACTGCTGATAGGTTGTCACAGCGGTCTCACCTGTGGTGCATTCATGCACCGTATAACCGCAGCGCTTGAGAATCCAGGCGGCAACCTGGCGAATCTGGTCTTCGTCATCCACGATCAGGACGCTGCCGGTGCCCTGCCGGAGCGGGCGCGATGCGGTGGGGGCCTGAGTCATCTCGACGGGCCGGGCGGCCACCGGCAGGTAAAAGCGAAACTCGGTGCCCACGTTCACGGTGGACTCCATTTGCAGCACCCCTTCGTGCTCTTCAATGAAGCGTTTGCAGGTGGTCAGTCCGATGCCGTTGCCATCGGCCTTGGTGGTGAAGTTCTCGCGGAACAACCGATGACGATTCTCCGGGGTGATGCCTGCGCCGCGATCACGCACCACGACCTCCACGTACAGGCCCGGCCGCAGATGGGTTCTCTGGCCCTCGCGGATTTCGGCGGTGCGTGCCTCCACATCCATGAAGCCGCCGCCGGGCATTGCCTGGATGCCGTTCATGACCAGGTTCTGCAGCACCTGGGTTATCTTGACAGGATCGGCCATCGCGGGCTGCAAATCGGCCGGGGTGTGGATGCGCACCTGCACGTTCGAGCCGGCCTGGGCCAGTCGCACCGTCTCGCGGATGATCTCTGCGATGTCGCTGGGCTGCTTTGCACTGTTCCCCGCTTTCGAGACCTTGACCACCTGGGCGGTGAACTGCGTTGCCCGGCGCACGGCAGCCAGGACCCTTTCCAGCGTCTGCCCCAGCTCGGATTCCTTGTCGAACTGCGGCAGCATCAGTGACAACTGCGCGGTGACCGGGCCCAGCAGGTTGTTGACATCATGCGCGACGCCTTGGGCGATCGCCGCCAGATTTTCGATGCGCAGCCGCTCGTTCTGCTCGTCCAGATCCTCGACGCGATTCGCGGCCGTGGTCGCTGTCAGTGACGGCGTCTGTGCGTTGAATTCGTTCTGCACCGTCTCCACCGTGAGGGTGAAGTTTAGCAGGCGGTTCATGTTGTTGCGCAGCGCCCTCACGCGCCAGCGGCAATACACGGGGCCGCGGCTGCCAAAGGTTTGAATCTGCGCTTCGCACTCGGCGATGCCTCCCGTTGCGGCTTCTCTGAGCGCGCCCAGGATCGCTGCTCCTGCGCGGTCATTGCCCGCCATGTCGCGCAAATGGAGGCCGCGCAGGCTCTTGCCGGGCTCCATGCCCAGCAGGCTGGCGATCGGCAGGTTAGCATAAAGTATGCGCGGCCCCGAGCCATTGAGCGGACCACCATCGAGCATGATCACGCCCTCATTTACCTGGTCGAGGGCCGTCCGGAGACAGTGATTCGCAAGTTTGAGCTGTTCCGCCTCATCAGCAGGAGCTGAACCAATCTCTGTCAGAGGTGCAGATGAAAGGGCACTGGTGAGGGTGGAGACCATGACGGGAGGGGGCAGGCACCGTTACGTATCAATATTGATTGCTTTAGTAAACTTTAAATTATGCAAAAGTAAATATTATTGAGTCCCAATGTTGGGAATGCCCGAGTGCCGGGCCTTTTTCAGGCGAGCCATTTGGCCTCTCTAGAGGTTTTTGTGTGCCGGCTGTGCAGTTTGAAAAAAACGGCTTGCCGAACAGGCCGCCAGCTCTACTGTCGCGGCCCCTATGTCGAAAAAGCCAGGACTAGCAAAAACCAGAAAAGCCGTCTCCAAGCGGTTCAAAATCACCGGCACGGGCAAGGTGATGCGCCGCCGTCAAGGCAAGCGCCACTTGCTGGAGAACAAGAGCCGGAAGCGCAAGCGCAGCTTGGGCAAATCCGTGCTTGTGGCAAAAGTGGATGTGGCGGCCATCAAGGCCAATATGCCTTGGGGCTGAGCCCGCATCCCGGCTGCTTTACGCAGCCAACGACGTTCCGCCTGGCTCCTTTGTGAGCCTTCGATCCGGTGAGGAGGGGCGTCGCTAACTAAAACAACAGCCGATCAAGGAAAAAGACCAATGCCAAGAGCAACAAACAGCCCGGCCAGTCGTGCGCGTCGCAAGCGCGTAATCAACAAGGCCAAAGGATATCGCGGATTCCGTTCCACGCACTATCGCTACGCGAAAGATGCCGTCCGCAAAGCCATGACTTATGCCTTCCGCGACCGCAAGGTGCGCAAGCGCAACTTCCGCCGTCTCTGGACCCTCCGCATCAATGCGGGTTCACGTCCGCTCGGCCTGTCATACAGTCGTTTCATGGAAGGCCTGAAGGCCGCTCAGATTCAAATCGACCGCAAGGTGCTTGCCGATTTGGTGGTCAATGACTCTGCCGGTTTTGCCGCCATCGTTGCGCAGGCCAAGGCAGCCCTTGCCACCAAGCAGGAAGCCGCCAAGAAGGCCGCCTAACGCATCCGCGAGATACACATTCATCAATACAGCCGGGGTCGTCAGATCCCGGCTGTTTTGTTTTGGTGATTCCGCAGTGCTGCCGGCCGAACGGACGGAGCCAGAAGCCAATGGCGATGAAGGGTCGAACTTCGCTGATAAGTCCTGTCACTCCCATTCGTCCCATCTCCCTTGACTGCTTTTCGCTCCTTCCTCTGCCTTGCCCTGCTGCCGTGCCTGCCCGCCCGTGCGGAAGCCGATGGCGCGCCCTTTCTCCGGCCGCCGAACATCAAAGGCCTCCAGGTGCAGATGGTCGATGATGCGCTGACTCTGGGGCTGCACCATGCGGCGATCAACGTCAGCCTGGGCGCATTGATGGATCTCGAAAAGAAGCCGGGCAATCCGCGCTGGACTTGCGAAGGCGAGGAGTTCTCGTTCGACGAGGGGTACGCAAGCTCCCTGGACCGCCAGGTCAGGCCGCTCTCCGATGCCGGCATCGTGGTGTATGCGATCATCCTCGCCTATCCGGCCAAGGTCAGGGCCAAAGATGATATCCTGCTGCATCCCAAGGCCCGGGCCGATGGCAAGTACAGCATCGCCGCTTTCAACACCGCCACGCCTGAAGGCACGCGCTGGTACCGGGCCGTGATGGAATTCCTGGCCGATCGCTGGAGCGGACGCGAGGCCACACATGGGCGCGTGTGGGGCTGGATCATAGGCAACGAAGTCAATTCCCACTGGCTGTGGTACAACATGGGCCCGGCGAGTCTGGAGGAGGTCGTTTCGGAGCATGAGAAGGCTGTGCGCATCGCCCACCAGGCCATTCGCAAGGCTTCCGCCCATGCCCGCGTCTATGTGTCCTTCGACCATCACTGGCGCATCAGCATGGGCGGCATCAGCGCGCAGGAAGCCACGCCGGGGCGTGATTTCCTTGACGCCTTCGCGCGTCTGGCGAAACAGCGCGGGGACTTCGACTGGAACGTGGCGCATCATCCGTACCCCGAAGATCTGGGCAATCCCCGCGTGTGGGCGGACAAGAGCGTGACCTCCGATGACAACACCCCCAAGGTGACATTCAAAAACCTTGAGGTCCTGTGCCGGCACCTGGAGAAACCTGAATTGCTTTATCAAGGCCGTCCTCGTCGCATCATCCTTAGCGAGCAGGGTTTTCACACACCTGCCATTCCGGAGGGTGAGCAACTCCAGGCCGCAGCCTATGCCTATGCCTGGGAGAAATGCCAGAGGCTTCCGCTGATTGATGCGTTCATCTACCACCGCCACGTCGATCATTCCCAGGAGGGCGGCTTGCGGCTCGGCCTTTGGCGCAATGCGCCGGGCTCCATCGCCACCCCGTTCAGCAAGAAGCAGCTGTATGAGCTGTTCAAAAAGGCCGGCACTCCTGAGTGGAACGAGGCTGCAAAATTCGCGCTGCCGGTGGTGGGGATGAAGTCGTGGGACGAACTTCGAGGTGAAAAGTGAAAAGTGTTAAGTGAGAAGGGCTGGCGCTCTGTCTTCCAATCTCATGACTTAATACCTCACGCTCCCTCCTCACCCCGTCACTTTGACCATCGGATATAGCTTTCTGAGCACCGCGATGGTGCTGTCATGCAGCAGCCGCGACATCTCGCGATGCACCGTGTCGGGCATGCCGTTTTTCTCCACGGCGAGCTTCCACACATGTTCCCAGGCGGCCTGATGGTAGTCGATCACACTCGCCACGGCGGCGTCCCACACTTCCGGCACAGCCGTCTCCTGCCACTCGCCGCGGCCCCGGCCAAAATGGGCCACAGCCAGGTAGCAGAGCAACGCCAGCCGCACCTGCTCGCGGAAGTGATCGCGTGACCAGTGAACGCGGGAGTCGTCGCCGCGCACCAGGTTGTATCCCCGTGCCAGCGCATAGGCCGTCATCCCGCCGCTGATGCCGCCCAGCAGCACGCCGCCGCCCAGGGTGAATCCGCCGGCATGCAAGTCCGCCCAGAGCCCGGCCATGGCCCCGGTAGCGACGCCGCCCACCGCGCCCCAGATGCTTTCATTGACTCGCTGCGGCTTCTGAAAGTGATCGCGCGAGACCTCCAGCAGCTGGTTCCCGGATTCGCCCTCCAGCCCATGCAGGCGGATCAGCTCGTTGGTGGCTTTTGCCGTCCGTTCCGCCAGGGTCTTCACCATGGTATCGCGGGCGCCCGCGAGTTCCGGATCAAGCTCCACCTTCTGCCGGATCGCTCCCGGCAGCAGGGCCGTCACCTTGTCCGCCATAAGCTTGAAGGCGGTGTGGAGCGTGCCCTGCGGCTTCACTTCCACGCCATCGAGCACGCTTGCGGTCAGCAGTTCGGCGAGGGCGGTCATGGACTGCGCGAAGACCTGCATGTTGCGAACCTGCCAGGCCTTTTGCAGCGAGGCGAAGACCTCTTTCCGCCCCTCATCTCTGAGCAGCCCGGCGATCACATCCATCAAGTGATCCTCCTGCACCCAGCAGCGCGCAAAGGCATCCAGCGTGAGCACGCCGTGGACGATGTCGAAGCGCGCCAGTTCCGTGCGCCAGGCTTCCTCCTCGGCCATCTCCTCCGCGACTGCGCGGGGCGGGCCGGTCTGATTGAGAAGCGCTAGAACCGGCTTGCCCAGCCAGCCCAGAATCTCCATTTCCTGGTCGACGTAGGCCGCCCCGCCAGGGGCCTCCGCCGCATTGATCAGATAGAGCACCACGTCCGCCTCTTCGCGCACGTTTTTGAGCGCCTGCTGGCTGCACCACAAGGGCTTGTCCGTCATCCGGTCCCAGGTCTGCGCAAGCAGCCACAGCACTTTCTTTTTTTCCTGGCGCAGGCGTTTGATCAGCCTTCCGGTATCGCCGAATCCAGGCGTGTCCCACAGCCGCAGCAGCTGCCCGTTCGCTTCCAGCAGCGTGTGCGACTCATTGAACAGGGTCACATGGGGAGCATCGCGCACTTCTCCGATTTCCCGCCGCAGCAGTGTGCGCGCAAGCGTGGTTTTCCCGGCGTTGGTGTGGGAGACGAGGCTAAATGTGATGGTTGGAGGCAAGGGGGATGGGGGCAAAGGGG
>Ga0073936_10011235_pt1 | contig 10866 bp, 12 predicted proteins | sample AliMusrvi5mmetaG_FD_87041 | JGI IMG/M metagenome (GOLD analysis project Ga0073936, IMG submission 87041) | Freshwater lake bacterial and archeal communities from Alinen Mustajarvi, Finland, to study Microbial Dark Matter (Phase II) - Alinen... | ecosystem: Environmental > Aquatic > Freshwater >... | reverse complement strand
GATTGACGTCCTCAACCGCGATGGTGCCGCGGTTGCGGAAATAGACGACCAGGATGGCAAGGCCGATGGCGGCCTCGGCTGCCGCCACGGTCAGGACGAACAGCGCGAACACCTGACCTACCAGGTCGCCCAGGTACGCGGAAAACGCCACGAAGTTGATGTTCACCGCCAGCAGGATGAGCTCCACCGACATCAGGATGATGATGATGTTCTTGCGGTTCAGGAAAATGCCCAGCACCCCGATGGTGAACAGGATGGCCGCGACGGTGAGATATTGGGTCAGGCCGATGGTCATGGTTACGCCCCCTCGCCCGGCTTGAGATCATGCATGTCCACCGCCATGGCGGCGGTGCGCGCATTCTGGACGCTGATCACCTGGCGGCGCACACCCGGACGCGTGCGCAAGGTCAGCACGATGGCGCCGATCATCGCCACCAGCAGCACCAGGCCGGCGATCTGGAAGTAATAGACGTAATCGGTATAGAGGATGCGGCCCAACGCCTGGGTGTTGGTCAGGCCGACCGGCGTGGCATGAGCCTTGGCGGCGACAATTGAAGGCTTCAGCACCCACACGCTGCCGGCCATCGCCAGCTCGGCCACCAGGATCAGCCCGATCAGCGCGCCGAACGGCAGATATTGCAGGCTGCCGCGCTTGAGTTCGGCAAAATCGATATCCAGCATCATCACCACGAACAGGAACAGCACGGCAACGGCGCCGACATAGACCACGATCAGGATCATCGCCAGGAACTCCGCCCCAAGCAGCACGAACAGGCCGGCTGCGTTGAAGAAAGTCAGGATCAGGAACAGCACGGAGTGCACGGGATTGCGCGCAGCAATCACCATGACCGCGGATGCGATCAGGATGGCCGAGAAGAAGTAGAAGGCTATCGCTTCAAACATGTGTTTTCCTGAGCCCTAACGACCCACTTTTGCCTATCGATAAGGCGCGTCCAGTTCCAGATTGCGGGCGATTTCCCGTTCCCAGCGATCGCCATTCGCGAGCAGCCGGTCCTTGTCGTAGTAAAGTTCTTCGCGAGTCTCGGTGGAGAATTCGAAGTTCGGACCTTCCACGATCGCGTCCACCGGGCAGGCTTCCTGGCAGAAGCCGCAATAGATGCATTTCACCATGTCGATGTCATAGCGGGTGGTGCGGCGCGAACCGTCATCGCGCGGTTCGGCCTCGATGGTGATGGCCTGGGCCGGGCAGATTGCCTCGCACAGCTTGCAGGCGATGCAGCGTTCCTCGCCGTTGGCATAGCGGCGCAGCGCATGCTCACCGCGGAAGCGGGGCGACAGCGGGCCCTTCTCGAAGGGATAGTTCAACGTCGCCTTGGGCGCGAAAAAATAGCGCATCGAGAGCATGAAGCTCTTGATGAACTCCACGAAGAAGATCTGACGTGCGGTGCGGTCGAAGCTCATAGCCACCCCGGAAAATGAATGTGCGGACGGACAAACATGACATAGGCCGCGGTCAGCACGACCCACAGCAGCGATGTCGGCAGGAAGATCTTCCAGCCCAGCCGCATCAGCTGGTCATAGCGGTAGCGCGGCACCATGGCCTTCACCATCGCGAACATGAAGAAGAAGAAGCAGATCTTGGCCAGGAACCAGAAGATGCCCAGCGCCGGGATGTTCAGCGGCCAGATGTTGATGGGCGACAGCCAGCCGCCCAGGAACAGGATGGAGCACATGGCGCACATCAGGACGATGGACAGATACTCGCCCAGGAAGAACAGCAGGAAGGGGGTGGAGGAATATTCCACGAAGAAGCCCGCCACCAGCTCGCTTTCCGCCTCGACCAGATCGAAGGGCGGACGGTTGGTTTCCGCCAACGCCGAAACGAAAAAGATCGGCAGCATGGGGAACAGGATCGAACACCAGTTCCAGGAAAACAGCGTATTGCCCGCCTGCGCCCGCACGATCTCCGACAGGTTCAGCGATCCGGCGAACAGCAGCACGGTGATGATGACAAAGCCGATGGAGACTTCGTAGGACACCATTTGGGCGGCGGCGCGCAGGGCCGACAGGAAGGGATATTTCGAGTTGGACGCCCAGCCCGCCATGATGATGCCGTAGACACCCAGCGACGACATGGCGAACAGGTAGAGAATGCCGACATTGATGTCGGCCACCACCCAGTGATCGGCCAGCGGCACCACCGCCCAGCCGGCAAAGGCCAGGGTGACGGTGATCAGCGGGGCGATCATGAAGATCACCTTGTTGGCGCCCGCCGGGATGATCACTTCTTTGAACAGGAATTTGAACAGGTCGGCGAAGGTCTGCAAGAGGCCGAAGGGGCCCACCACGTTGGGGCCGCGGCGCATCTGCACCGCCGCCCAGATCTTGCGGTCCGCCAGCAGCAGGTAGGCGATCAGCACCAGCAGCACCACGTCGAAGATCAGGATCGACAGGAACTGGCTGATGACCCACGCGAAGGAGTGGTTCAAACCAAGGCCGGTGAAGAGATTGGTGAACAGCATTATTCCGCCGCCATCTTCGCTGCGCCATGCACCAGTTCCTGGCTGCACTTGGCCATGGTCTCGCTGGCGCGCGCCACCGGATTGGTCAGGTAATAATCTTCGATGGCCGCCGTCACGGGTGCGCTGTCCAGCACGCCGCTTTCGCCGATGCCGCCCCAGGTAGCGGCGGCCGTGTCGGCATGCACCGGCGCGGTGTTCAGGGTGGCGAAATGGGTGGCGTCCTTTTCGATCGCGGCCACCAGCACGGCGCGGTTGTCATACGGCAGGCGCACGCCCAGCACATCGGACAGGGCACGCAGGATGGCCCAGTCTTCCTTGGCATCTCCCGGCGGGAAGGCAGCGCGGCGGCCACGCTGCACCCGGCCTTCGAAGTTCACATAGATGCCGTCCTTCTCGGTATAGGCAGCGCCCGGCAGGATCACATCGGCATGATGGGCGCCGGCATCGCCATGGCTGCCCTGATAGACCACGAAAGCGCGGCCCAGATGCGCCAGGTCGATCTCGTCGGCGCCCAGCAGGTATATAAAGTCGATCTCGCCCTTCTGGGCGCCGTCCACGATTGCCGCCACGTCACGGCCCCCTGCTCCCGGCAAGAAGCCCAGGTCCAGTGCCGCCACGCGCGATGCCGCGGTGTGCAGGATATTGAAACCGTTCCAGCAGCCTTCGGCATGGCTGCCGGCCGGGCCGATCATGCCGGTGTCGCCTGCGATCCTGGCCGCCAGCTTCAGGATCGCCGCGCCATCCTTGCGGGTCAGCACGCCAGAGCCAAGCACGATCATCGGCCGCTTGGCCTCGGTCAGCACCTTGGCGAAGTCGTGGCTGCCATTGGCGATCTGTTCCAGCACCGCGATGTCGGTGCCCAGCTGCTGCGCCGGATAGGTCAGGTCCACCGCCGGGCCGATATTGGCAACCTTCAAGCCGCTCGCCAGCCAGGCCTTGCGGATGCGGGCATTCAGCACCGGCGCATCCCAGCGGGGGTTGGCGCCCACCAACAGGATGGCGTCGGCGGCTTCCACGCCGGCAATGGTCGAATTGAACAGATAGGTCTGGCGCGGGCCGCCGGAAATCTTCGAACCGTCCTGGCGGCAATCCAGGTTGGTGACGCGCAAGGCGCCCATCAGATCCTTCAGCGCCTTGATTTCTTCCGCCGCGGCCAGATCACCGACAATAGCGGCCATCTTTTCGGGCAACGTGTCCTTCACCTTGGCGGCGATGGCGGCAAAGGCTTCCGCCCAGCTCGCCGGATTCAGCTTGCCGCCGACGCGGATATAAGGACGGTCCAGGCGCTGGCGCACCAGCCCGTCACAGGCATGACGAGCCTTGTCGGAAATCCATTCCTCATTCACTTCCTCGTTCAGGCGCGGCAGCACGCGCATCACCTGCGGCCCGCGCGTATCGACGCGGATGTTGCAACCCTGCGCATCCATCACGTCCACGCTTTCGGTCTTGCGCAGTTCCCAGGGGCGGGCATTGAAGGCATAGGGCTTGGAGGTCAGCGCGCCCACCGGGCACAGATCGACCACATTGCCCGACAGTTCCGACGCGAAGGCCTTTTCCAGATAGGTCGTGATCTCCATATCCTCGCCGCGGCCCGTCGCGCCCAGGTCCGGCACGCCGGCCACCTCGGTGGCGAAACGCACGCAGCGGGTGCACTGGATGCAGCGGGTCATGATGGTCTTGACCAGCGGGCCCATATACTTGTCTTCGACGGCGCGCTTGTTCTCGTTGAAGCGATGGAAGGCGGCGCGGCCATAGCCCATCGCCTGGTCCTGCAAATCGCATTCGCCGCCCTGGTCGCAGATCGGGCAATCCAGCGGATGGTTGATCAGCAGGAATTCCATCACCCCTTCGCGCGCCTTGCGGGCGTAGGGGCTGGTGGTGTTGATCTTGGCCGGGGTGCCGTCCTTGTTGGGGAAGATGTCCTTGACCTGCAGCGCGCAGGAGGCCTGCGGCTTGGGGGCACCGACCCATTCCACCAGGCACATGCGGCAGTTGCCCGCCACCGACAGGCGTTCGTGATAACAGAAGCGCGGGATCTCGGCGCCGGCCTGCTCGCAAGCCTGCAACAAGGTGATGGTCTCTTCCGCCTCGATTTCCTTGCCGTCGACGATGAGTTTGCGCTTAGCCATCAGGCGGTTCTCTGCTGCTGGATCAAACGGCGCATGCGCGCGCTGTAATGCTTCAAATAGTCCTGCTTGGCGTAATATTCCGACGCCAGATACTGCTTGTGATTGGCGAGCTGGGTTTTGGCCACGGCCGCCCAGCGCTGGAACGGCGCGATCTTCATGGCAGCGTCCAGGCTGTAGACCAGCCGCGCCACATACCATTCATAGCGTTCGAACTCGCGCTTCTCGCCGTCAAAGGTACGGTCGCGCAAGTCCAGCTTGCCCAGTTCGGGATTGGAGAATTGCGGCTCGCGCAGCGCCACATCGCACTGGCCGATATAGTGCAGCGCCGCGTGATGGGTGCGGTTGCCGTGCATCTGGGCCAAAGTCAGGAACACCGCCACCAGCGCACTGATGGAAGCGAACCATTCCAGGAATGTGACCCAGAAGATCGTCATTCGGCGGCCATCCGCGAGAATTCGGCGATGCGCTTTTCGATCTCGGGACGGAAATGGCGGATCAGGCCCTGGATCGGCCAGGCCGCCGCATCGCCCAACGCGCAGATGGTATGGCCTTCGATTTCCTTGCTGACTTCCTGCAGCAAATCGATTTCCGACACGCGGGCATCGCCCTTCACCATGCGGGTCATGACGCGCCACATCCAGCCGGTGCCTTCGCGGCACGGCGTGCACTGGCCGCAGCTTTCATGCTTGTAGAAATAGGCCAGCCGCTGGATCGCCTTGATCACGTCGGTGGACTTGTCCATCACGATCACCGCGGCGGTGCCAAGGCCCGACTGCACGGCCTTCAAACTGTCGAAGTCCATCAGCACATCGTCGCAAATGCTCTTGGGCAGCAGCGGCACCGAGGCGCCGCCGGGAATGACCGCCAGCAGATTGTCCCAGCCGCCGCGCACGCCGCCGCAATGCTTGTCGATCAGCTCGCGCAGCGGAATGCCCATTTCCTCTTCGACATTGCAGGGCTTGTTCACATGGCCCGAGATGCAGAACACCTTGGTGCCGGTATTGTTGGGGCGGCCGATGCCGGCAAACCAGTCGGCGCCGCGGCGGATGATGGTGGGCGCCACCGCGATGCTTTCGACATTGTTGACGGTGGTGGGGCAGCCATAGAGGCCGACATTGGCCGGGAATGGCGGCTTCAGGCGCGGCTGGCCCTTCTTGCCTTCCAATGACTCAAGGAGCGCGGTTTCCTCGCCGCAGATATAGGCCCCTGCCCCGTGATGGACATAGAGGTCGAAATCCCAGCCATGGATGTTGTTCTTGCCGATCAGCTTGGCGGCATATGCTTCATCGACGGCGCGCTGCAGCGCCTCGCGCTCGCGGATGAATTCGCCGCGTACATAGATGTAGCAGGCATGCGCCCGCATCGCGAAGCTGGCGACCAGGCAACCCTCAACCAGCGTGTGCGGGTCGTTGCGCATGATATCGCGGTCCTTGCAGGTACCCGGCTCTGATTCGTCGGCATTGACCACCAGGTAATGCGGCCGCTCCTTGATTTCCTTGGGCATGAAGGACCATTTCAGGCCGGTGGGGAAACCGGCGCCGCCGCGACCGCGCAGGCCCGACCTCTTCATGATGTCGACAATGCCTTCGGGACCCAGTTCCAGGATCGCCTTGGTATTGTCCCACTGGCCACGCTTCCTGGCGGCTTCCAGGCCCGGGCTCTGGAAACCATACAGGTTGGTGAAGATACGATCCTTGTCGGCGAGCATCAGGTAGCCGCTCCCGGCGGTTTGGGTTTTGGCGCTTCAGCCGGGGCAGGCGGAACAACCTTGTACTTGCCGATGATAGAGCCATCGAACAGTGCCGGATCGGTCAATGTCGTGGCGCCGCCTTCCGGCTCGGACGATGTGCGGCTGTTCTGCGGACCAGGCTTCAGCGTCTTGCCGGCGCGCAGGTCGGCGATCATCTCTTCGGTGATGGGACCGTCAATGTCTTCATAAAAGTCGCTGCCGATCTGCAGCATGGGCGCGTTCACACAGGCGCCCAAACATTCCACTTCCATCCAGCTGAACTTGCCGTCGTCCGACAGGGTCTTTTCGTGCGGATGGATATGCTTCTTGCAGGCCGCGACCACGGCATCGGAACCGCGCAGCCAGCAGGGCGTGGTGGTGCAGACCTGGATCAGGGTGCCTACGGGGTGCAGGTTGAACATGGTGTAGAAGGTCGCCACTTCCAGTACCCGGATGAAGGGCATGGACAGCATGGTGGCAATGCTCTCGACCATCGGATGCGAGACCCAGCCTTCCTGCTCCTGGCCGCGCCACAACAGCGAGATCACCGCGGACGCTTGGCGGCCCTGCGGATACTTGGCGATGGTGGCCTTGGCCCATTCCGCATTCTCCGCGTTGAAGGCGAAGCTGGCAGGCTGGATTTCCGGCGGGGCGAGACGGCGAAGCGACATGGTTCTACTTTGCGAAATCCACGCGGGCGATCAGCCCGTCGCGGAAGGTGTAGATGGCGATGATCTCGAACTGCTCGCCGCCGGGGGCGCGGATCACCAGTTCGTGATCCACGATGGTGTTGCCGACGGTGATGCGGTTCTTCAGTTCGGCTTTGTTCTGCGGGAACTGGGCGAAGGCCTTGGCGTAGCGCGCCTTGATGGCCTCGCGCGTGGTTTCCGTCGGCGTGCCGTTCAGGCCCGACACGATGCAGTCCTGGGTGAAATACGAAACGTATGTGTCCAGGTCCTGGGCGTTGTAGGCGTCGAGCTGCTTTTGGGCGACATCAAGGTTGCTCACCGGTCGACCTCACCGAACACGATGTCGAGGCTGCCCAGGATCGCGGACACGTCGGCCAGCATATGGCCCTTGCACATGTAATCCATCGCCTGCAGGTGGACGAAGCTGGGCGCGCGGATCTTGCAGCGGTAAGGCTTGTTGGAACCGTCGGCCACCAGATAGACGCCGAACTCGCCCTTGGGCGCTTCCACCGCGGCATAAGACTCGCCGGGGGGCACATGGAAGCCCTCGGTATAAAGCTTGAAGTGATGGATCAGGGCTTCCATCGAGGTCTTCATCTCGCCACGGCGCGGCGGCACCACCTTGTTGTCGGCGCTGACCACCGGACCCACCGGCATCTTCTCGATGCACTGGCGCATGATCTTGGTGGATTCGCGCATCTCTTCCATGCGCATCACATAACGGTCGTAATTGTCGCCGTTCTTGCCGACCGGAATCTTGAAATCCAGCTCGTTGTAGCATTCGTAAGGCTGGCTGCGGCGCAGGTCCCACTTCACGCCCGTCGAGCGCAGCATCACGCCCGACATGCCCCACATCTCGGCTTCGGCGCGGGTGACGACGCCGATATCGACATTGCGCTGCTTGAAGATACGGTTTTCGGTCAGCAGGCCTTCGATATCGTCCAGCACGGTGACGAAGTGATCGCAGAATTTCAGGATGTCTTCGGCCAGGCCGGGCGGCATGTCCTGGTGCACGCCGCCGGCGCGGAAATAGGCGGCATGCATGCGCGAGCCGGAAATGCGCTCATAGAACACCATCAACTTTTCGCGCTCTTCAAAACCCCATAGCGGCGGGGTCAGCGCGCCAACGTCCATCGCCTGGGTGGTGACGTTGAGCAGATGATTGAGAAGGCGGCCGATTTCGGAGAACAGCACGCGGATATACTGGCCACGCTTGGGCACTTCCAGACCCAGCAGCTTTTCGATCGCCAGGCAGAAAGCATGCTCCTGGTTCATCGGCGCGACATAATCCAGCCGGTCGAAGTACGGGATCGCCTGCAGATAGGTCTTGTGCTCGATCAGCTTCTCGGTGCCCCGGTGCAAGAGGCCGATATGGGGATCGACGCGGGTGACGATTTCGCCGTCCAAGTCCAGCACCAGGCGCAGCACGCCATGCGCCGCCGGATGCTGCGGACCGAAATTGATGGTCAGTTGCGGATCGTCGGACTCATGGCCCTGCTTTGTGTCGAGGGTAACGGTACTCATGCTTTCTTCCCCGGATCGCCGGAGGTGGCGTTCGGCGCCATCGCGGCCTTCTCGTCACCCGGCAGGATATGGGGCGCACCTTCCCAGGGGCTCATGAAGTCGAAATCGCGGAATTCCTGCACCAGCTGCACCGGCTGGTAGACCACGCGCTTGAGCTCATCGTCATAGCGCAGCTCGACATAGCCGGTGAGCGGGAAGTCCTTGCGCAGCGGGTAACCGGAAAAACCATAGTCGGTCAGGATACGGCGCATGTCGGGATGATCGGCGAACGGCACGCCATACATGTCGAAGGCTTCGCGCTCGAACCAGCCGGCGGCGGGATAAACCCCGATGATGGAAGCGATTGCTTCCCCCTCGCCCACCTGCGTCTTGACGCGGATGCGCACATTCCTGGTCAGCGACAGCAAATGATAGACGATGTCGAAACGCTTGGCGCGCTGCGGCCAGTCCACGCCGCACACATCGACCAGAATCTTGAAGTCGCAGGCGTTATGCAGATGCACCATGGTGCGCAGGATTTCGGACGCCGTCACTTCGATGGTCAGCTCGCCGCGTGCGAGGGTGACATTCGCCACCGCGCCGCCCAGCGCCGACTTGATGCTTTCGCCAAGGGCGTTCAGATCGCTCATGTCAGCGCTCGATGGTGCCGGTGCGGCGGATTTTCCGCTGCAGCAGCAGGATGCCGTAAACCAGCGCCTCGGCGGTGGGCGGGCAGCCGGGCACGTAAATATCCACCGGCACGATGCGGTCGCAGCCGCGCACCACGGCATAGGAATAATGGTAATAGCCGCCGCCGTTGGCGCAAGAGCCCATGCTGATGACATAGCGCGGCTCGGGCATCTGGTCGTAGACCTTGCGCAAAGCGGGCGCCATCTTGTTGGTCAGTGTGCCGGCGACGATCATCACGTCGCTCTGGCGCGGCGAAGCGCGCGGCGCGATGCCGAAGCGCTCCAGGTCGTAACGCGGCATCGAAGCCTGCATCATTTCCACGGCGCAGCAGGCAAGACCAAAGGTCATCCACATCAGCGAGCCGGTGCGCGCCCAGTTCACCAGCGCTTCGGAGCTGGTGACCAGAAAGCCCTTGTCGGCCATCTCGGCCTGCAGCGCCTTGAAATAGGGATCATTGTCGGTGATCGACGCGGCCGCGCCTTCAACACCGGCGCGGGCCGCGGTTCCGTTCGGGTTCAGGATCACTCCCATTCGAGCGCCCCTTTCTTCCATTCATAGATGAAGCCGACCGTCAGCACGCCCAGGAACACCATCATGGACCAGAAGGCGAAGACGCCGGTGGCGCCCAAGGTGACGGCCCAGGGAAACAGGAACGCCACTTCCAGGTCGAAGATGATGAACAGGATGGCGACCAGGTAGAAGCGCACATCGAATTTCATGCGCGCATCGCCGAAAGCGGGGAAGCCGCATTCATAAGCCGACAATTTCTCAGGGTCGGGTTTGCTGGGCGCGATCACCAGCGGCACCACGATCAGAACGCCGCCCAGAACAGCCGCCAGCCCGATGAAAATCAGGATCGGCAGATACTCCAGCAGCAGATCTTCCATACGCTAAGCCCCGTGGTCCGTGCCCCGCGCTTTGGGCGCCCAACAGGCCGGACCGGTGTTATTTCGCGGGTGCAGTATAGGCAGGCACTGACCCGGCGCAACGCGGGTTTAAAGGAAGATTCGCCGCAGAAAAACAGGAAAATTCCGACTGTTGCGCGACACAAGGCGCATCCCGAAAAAGGCGTGGGATACACGTCCGCTATCTGCGAACGGTTCTTAAAAACTGGCCATTTTCAATGAGAAAATGGCGGGAGCGACGGGGCTCGAACCCGCGACCTTCGGCGTGACAGGCCGACACTCTAACCAACTGAGCTACGCCCCCGCAGCGGTTCCCTTTCGGGCGACGCGCGAAGGGGGCCGATGTACGGGCGTACCCCTGCCCTGTCAAGCAGTTGGGCTTGTTTACGGCGTTCCGCCGCCCGGGCCTCCGCCCGGCGGTCCGCCTTGGCCGCCGCCGCGGCGTCCACGGCGATGTTCGCTGCCGTCGCCGCCCGGCGGCGGTGCGGCATCAGGCTCGGCATTGGGGTCCTTGGGCTTGGCGGCGCCGCCGCGCTGCAACTCCTTGGGCTCCAGCTTGCCGTCGTGATTGACGTCCAACTGGTCGAACAGCGAATAAGGCGCGGCGGAAAATTCGGTGTAATCGATGCAACCGTCCTGGTTCCAGTCCATCACCGGCGTGGCGGTGGACTGGTCGGCGTCCACCCGGCCCTGGTTGATGTCGCCCGCCTGTTCCGGATCCAGGCAGCCATTGTGCTT
>Ga0073936_10011231_pt1 | contig 10873 bp, 10 predicted proteins | sample AliMusrvi5mmetaG_FD_87041 | JGI IMG/M metagenome (GOLD analysis project Ga0073936, IMG submission 87041) | Freshwater lake bacterial and archeal communities from Alinen Mustajarvi, Finland, to study Microbial Dark Matter (Phase II) - Alinen... | ecosystem: Environmental > Aquatic > Freshwater >... | reverse complement strand
CACATGTCCTCTGCTTACCGATTCATAATGTGCATTGATACCTAATGATTCAACAGACTACGAAAATAACTGCGGTAAAGGTAGGCGAGCTATAAACCCAAATCCCGAGTACCAGAAGAAACAGAGAAATACTGCAAGAATAAATGCGACTACCTGATTATCTGTCAGTGAAGAGGTAAATAATCCAATTGTAATATAAATAACAGCCAGAAAAACTAATCCGGTATAACTTCCCCATGTAGCGCCGGTATCGATGCACCCAACAGGGTTCCCCAACTCATAAACCGATAAAAAATAAATCAGTGTAGGTAATAAAGTAAGCAGAACCACTACAAATGCAGCCAGAAATTTCGCAATAATTAACTGAAATTCAGTAATCGGGCGTGAAAGAAGAAGTTCCATTGTCCCGCTATGCTTTTCATCGGCAAACATGCGCATGGTCACTGCCGGGATCAAAAAAAGGTAAATCCATGGTGCAATTTCGAAAAGACTATTCAGAGAGGCATATCCCCCATCCGGAATATTATAGTTTCCGGAAAAGACCCATAAAAAAAGTCCTGTCAGTAATAAAAACACAACCGAAACCATGGTTCCGGTGATTGAACCAAAGAACTGAATGATCTCTTTTCTGAATAAACTGAACATACCAACAGCTATTTTGTGGTCAATATTTCAATCATCAGGTTTGCAGCACGTTTTGCACAACCGGGACCTCCAAGTGCAGCTAATACTTCTGCATATCCAGCTAACATTTTCTCGCGGTAGTTCTGGTTGGAAAGTATCTTCTCCAATTCGTTGCCAACAGTTTCGGGAGTGCAATACTGCTGAAAAAGCTCTTTTACGATTTCCCTACCTGAAATCAGGTTTACCAGCGAGATAAAGGGAATTTTAATCAGTTGATCCTTTACCCATGTTCCAAATCTTCCGGCTTCAATCCTGTAACAAACAACCTGTGGAACATTTATGAAAGCAGTTTCAAGTGTGGCAGTTCCCGAGGCGACCAAGGCAGCAGTTGATTGCTGCAACAATTCATAGGTCTGACCAAACACTACGGGAATTACTACTCTTCCCAAAACCTCGTTGTACAATTCGCTGGTCTGGGAGGGAGCACCTGCAATTACAAACTGAAATTCAGGAAATCGCAAGGAAACTGTTGCCAGTACAGGTAAAATGCGCTTAATTTCCTGATGACGGCTACCGGCAAGTAATGCAATCAAGGGTTTATCAGTAAGATCATTCTTAAATATAAATTCCTGGAAGGTCTCCTCCTGATGGGGTCGATGGGCCAGCTCGTCAATGGTTGGATTACCAACAAACCGAACCGGATAATTGTATTTCTTGTAAAACTCCGACTCGAAAGGAAAGATCGTAAACATTTCGTCTACGAATTTTTTAACTTTATGAACCCGTTTGGTTTTCCACGCCCATATTTTTGGAGATATATAGTAGAAAACTTTAATGCCGTTTGCTTTGGCAAATTCTGCTATTCTGAGATTAAATCCCGGATAATCGACCAATATCAGCACATCAGGATGAAATTCGATCAGTTTTTGTTCAGCCAGTTTGAAGTTACGCCTGATCTTATGAAGATTGAAAATCACAGGAAATAATCCCATAAATGCCATTTCACGGTAATGCTTAAGTAATGTTCCCCCCTCCTTTTGCATCAGTTCTCCACCAAAAAAAGTAAAACTGGCATCATCATCTCCATTTTTTAGCTCCCGCATCAGGTGTGAGGCATGCAGATCACCCGAAGCTTCACCAGCTATAATAAAATATCTCATTTTAAATGTTTTTCATTGATCAATTAATCAAAACTTTGACCATCTATATTTACTAAATAAATTTCAAAATAAAAATTAAGACTCCCAATACAATTGTTGCAGTTAAAACACCACGTCCGGCACTATATCGATTACTATTAATCAACAACATAAAAGGGGCAAGATTAGGCAAAATCGCTAAGCTTAGAACATTTACGATTTTCTTTGTTTCCATCAGAAAATGTAAATAATCAGCAAAATTGTACTGTCCAAACCGAAAAATATAGTAGAGCAGAAATGAGAGAACCGGCATGATGACTCCGACTATTAATCCATAACCTACTTTATTAAAAAACAATGACTTATCGTCGATGTACATAAGAATAGAATACAGTTAAATTATTTGTATTAATCAATCATATTTACTTCCAATGATTGCTTCAAATGATTAGAATTTCCATTTTTGCATCAACGGGAATGCCGTATAAGCTGTAAGATCGGTGTTTATTGGGACAACAGAGACAAACCCATTAAGCAGGGCAAAATCATCAGTATCGCGTGACTCAGCCTCAGCATTATTGAAATACCCTTTGAGCCAAAAATATCCACGACCATGCGGATCAGTTCTTTTCTCAAATTCCTCAACCCATTTCCCCCTGGTCTGGCGGCAAAAATTAATCCCCTTTACTTCACCCTTTGGAATATTCACATTTAAACATATTCCTTCCGGAAGTCCGTGTTGGGCTACCGATTGAAATATTCGTGCAACAACAATTTTGGACCGCGAAAAATCGGCATCTGGATCATAATCGTTCAAGGAAAAACCGATCGAAGGGACTCCATGAATACATCCTTCAAGAGCAGCGCCCATGGTTCCTGAATATAACACTGAAACAGAGGTATTTGCCCCATGATTTATCCCGCTAATAACGAAATCGGGCAGTTTATCAAGCAATTGATTACAGGCCAACTTTACACAATCAGCCGGCGTTCCAGTACATGAGTAGATCAATAGTCCATCCTCTTCCTGAAGGCGGGTGACTCTTAATGGATGATCGACTGTTATTGCATGAGACATTCCGGAACGCGGACTATCAGGTGCTACAACGACAATATTTCCAAAAAGGCGGATCACTTCAATGAGTTCATTCAAACCTTTTGCATAAACACCATCGTCGTTTGTCATTAGGATTAAAGGTCTTTCTTCCATTGTTTCTTTAAAGATTAACAGTCTGTCAAAGATAATGGATTCGACAGAAAGTAATCGGTTGAGAAATAAAATTTAAGATTTTGAATAGTGGAGAGTTCAAGCAGTTGATTGCAAACCGCTTTATACTTAATATAAGTATTTACGAATGCATGAATAACAGCCTAAATGTTCTCGGAGAAAATTTTTAACTTTGTCATAAAATCCAACTGGTTTGAAAAAGAAAATTATTCTACTGGGTACAACCTGGCCCTTCCGGAGCGGAGGGATATCCACTTTCAATGAACGACTCACCAGGGCACTTTTTGACAATGGCGATGAAGTCATAAATTACACTTTTTCGTTGCAATATCCCTCTTTTCTCTTTCCCGGAAAGACCCAACTTTCGGATCAACCGGCGCCTGAAGGACTGGATATCAGAATAAAAGTTAACTCCATCAATCCCTTCAACTGGCTGGCTGTCGGTAAAGAGATCAGGAAAATGCTTCCTGACCTTCTTATTGTGCGTTATTGGATTCCATTTATGGCACCTTGTCTTGGAACAATTGCCAGAATCGTCAGACAGAATAATCACACTAAAATTATTGCTATTGCAGATAATGTTGTCCCGCACGAAAAGCATTTTTTTGATAATATATTAACCAGCTATTTTACTGAAAGTTGTGACGGATTTATCACAATGTCACGAGCAGTGTTGAATGATCTGAAACAATTCAGGCCAAAAGCGCCAATGGTATATACTCCCCATCCTTTATATGATATATTCGGAAAAATTGTATCAAGAGAAGAGGCGTTAGATCGTTTGAAATTAAGTCCTGAATACAATTATCTTTTGTTTTTTGGATTTATACGGGATTATAAGGGGCTCGACTGGCTTCTGGAAGCCTTTGGTGAAGAGAAACTTCGCGAGCTACCGGTTAAACTGATTATCGCCGGAGAGTTTTATACTTCGCCGGAGAAATATTTAAACATTATCAGAGATAAAAATCTATCAGATCACGTGATTTTGCACACCGATTTTATTGCCGATCAGGATGTAGCAAATTATTTTGGTGCAGCTGATATGGTTGTGCAACCCTATAAATCAGCTACACAGAGCGGTGTAACTCAAATAGCCTTTCATTACAATAAGCCCATGCTGGTCACCAATGTTGGAGGATTAAGTGAGATTATTCCACATGGTAAAGTTGGTTATGTTGTGAATCCTGGACCCGAGGCAATAGCTGAAGCCATTCTCGATTTTTATAATAACGAACGGAAAGATTTATATACTTCGAATGTTATTGCTGAAAAGGAAAAATTTTCCTGGGGAACAATGGTGGAGACATTGCAGATCGTTTTCGACAACATCAAAAAGTAAAAAAATAACAAAAAGTAGGTGTTCATGGTCATTTGGATTAAAAAGTTATTTTTACACCTCATAAAAAGATTGATGTGAAGTAATTAATACTGGATGGATTTGCAGACCGAAATAGAAAAAAGAGAAATTGAAGATTTATTTGAGGACCTTTTAAAATCATTCACAAGGCCATTAACTACAGAGAACGAGCAGCTTATCCGTAAGGCTTTTCAATTTGCCAATAGTGCCCATATGGGGATCAGACGCAAATCAGGAGAACCCTATATTCTTCATCCAATTGCTGTGGCTAAGATCGTAGTAAGTGAAATTGGACTTGGGACAAAATCCGTTCTCGCGGCAATTCTTCATGATGTTGTTGAGGATACTGAATATACCCTTAGCGATATTGAGAATATGTTTGGAGAAAAAGTTGCCTCCCTTGTGGACGGATTAACCAAACTCTCGGGTACTTTCGACTCCAAACAAGCGACGAATTTCAGGAAGATGCTCCTCACCTTATCCGATGACGTAAGGGTGATTCTGATCAAACTTGCTGACAGGCTGCACAATATGCGGACCTTAGACTCGATGCCCTATCAAAAACAGCTGAAAATCACCTCTGAAACACTCTACATTCTTGCACCGCTTGCTCATCGTCTCGGACTTTATGCCATTAAATCGGAACTCGAAGATCTGAGTCTGAAATATAAAAATCCGGAAATCTATCAGCAAATTAAGATAAAACTCCAAAGTGAGCAGGAGCGCATCAATTACCTTGTTTTCGATTTTGCCAAGCCTATTCAGGAAAAACTATATGGTGAGAATTTTGATTTTACCATCAGTGGTCGCCCAAAATCGATTTATTCGATCTGGAATAAAATGCAGACAAAAAACATAACCTTTGATGAGATTTATGATCTGCTCGCTATTCGGATTGTTTTCAAACCGAAAGAGGGAATTTCGGAAAAAAGGCAATGCTTCGATATTTTATCATTAATCACTGATATCTATACACCTAAACCTGATAGGATTCGTGACTGGATTACGATTCCAAAGGCAAATGGTTACGAGGCATTACATGTCACGGTGATGGGTCCGGAAGGTCAATGGGTTGAAGTACAAATTCGTACAGAAAGAATGGACGAAATCGCTGAACGTGGATTTGCCGCCCATTACAGATACAAGGAGGAAGGAGCCTCCGAAAGTGAACTGGACAAATGGCTGATGAAAATCCGTGAGCTGCTTAGCAATCCGGAATCTGATGCACTTGATTTTCTTGATGAGTTTAAATTGAATCTCTATTCACAGGAAATTGTCATCTTTACCCCAAAGGGGGAGATGAAGATGCTTCCCAAGAGCGCGACAGTTCTCGACTGCGCCTACGATATTCACTCAGAATTGGGAAATCATTGTATCGGGGCTAAAGTAAATCACATTCTGGTACCAATGAGCCATATTCTCAAAAGCGGCGACCAGGTTGAAATCCTGACCTCTGATAAACAGTTACCTAAACCAGCATGGATTGATATTGCCATTACGGCGAGGGCAAAATCAAAAATCAGGGACTCATTTAAACAGGAACAGAAAAAACACATTGAAGATGGCCGGAATAAGCTGAATAAGCAATTGGATTTATTAAATGTAAAACCATCTTCCAACACACTCAAAAAGCTGATCACCCATTACGCACTTCACACTAAAGAGCAGCTGTATGCTGAAATCGGAATGGGAATTGTGAGCCTTGATAATCTTGAGGAAACACTGCTTGAAAAATCTGTTAATAAATTTGTAAAATTCTGGAAGCTTTCTTTTGTTTTTGGCGGTGACAAAAAAAGTGAAAATCAAATCATCGACAAAAAGAAGCCTTTTTTATTAAGTGAAGATCAGAAAAAAGCCAACTTCCAGCTTGCCACCTGTTGTAATCCAATCCCCGGCGATGACGTGGTCGGATTCGTTACAGACGGGGGTGAAATAATGATTCACAATAAATCGTGTCCGGAAGCACTTAAATTGATGTCGAGTCATGGAGATGACATAATTGAAGCGACCTGGACCAAATCTAAAATGCTTTATTATCTTACACATCTATATATCAGAGGATTCGACCACCAGGGAATTGCAAATAAAATCACCAATGTCATCTCAAATGAATATGGCATCAATATGCGCTCTATTAGCCTTGATGCGCATGATGGTATTTTTGAAGGAAATCTCTACTTGTATATCCAGAATACGGAACTTCTGGAAACATTGATTACCAAACTTTTAAATATTAAAGGAGTCGACACCGTTCACAGAAAGGAAATTTAAACATTAAAATTTTATATTTTTACGTTGAAATGTTTGATTCATAAAATATTTTCTAATTTTACACTCTATTTTAACTTAGATTAAGTATGAATAGTATACTTTATAATAGAGAAACGGTAAAATCATTTTTCACTGAGTACCTCGAAAGGAAAGGGCATCGTAAGACACCTGAGCGTTTTGCAATTCTGGATGAAATATACTCGCGTGATGGTCACTTCGACATAGAGACGCTGTATATTTCGATGAAGAATAAAAACTACCGGGTCAGTCGTGCAACGTTATATAATACAATTGAGTTACTACTCGATTGTAAATTGGTCGTAAAACATCAGTTTGGGAAAAATATTGCCCAGTTTGAGAAAACCCTTGCATCGACACAGCATGATCACCTTATTGATATCCGAAATGGCAATGTTATTGAATTTCAGGATCCCAGAATTCTTGAAATCATACAGGATGCATGTGCGAAACATAATTTCAGGCTCTCACATCACTCCCTTTATTTATATGGAGAGATGGATAACCCGACATAACATATCACTTATTCATTTGTTAGCAATTTTTAATTAGCGTTAAATTGTTTTCAAGGCTTAGTTTTTGCAAATAAAATATTCGCCAGATAGGCCAACTCTTAAAATTAAACCTCCTTCACCGGAGGTTTTTTTTGTCTTAATATCTAAAAAATATCAGTAACTTTGGTCGCTTTTTGCCCAGGGTTTGGGGATTAAGGTAAAAAAATTAAATATAATTTATTCGAATGAAAGTAGATGTATTGCTTGGTCTTCAGTGGGGAGACGAAGGAAAAGGAAAAGTTGTGGACGTTTTAACACCGCATTATGATGTAATTACCCGGTTTCAGGGAGGTCCAAATGCAGGTCATACGTTGGAATTCAATAATATAAAACATGTTTTACACACTATCCCCTCAGGTATCTTCAGAGAAGATAAGATTAATATTATCGGAAATGGAGTGGTAATCGACCCGTTGATCTTTAAAAAAGAGATTGATTCGTTGCTTAAATTAGGGTTCGATCTGAAAAAGACCCTCTTTATCTCGAAGAAGGCTCACCTTATCCTACCCACGCACCGCTTACTTGATGCTGCATCAGAGGCTTCAAAAGGAGATGCCAAGATTGGTTCAACTTTGAAGGGGATCGGACCCGCTTATCGCGACAAAATTGGTCGTGACGGACTTCGTATTGGGGATATCCTGAATAATTTTAAAGAAAAATACGATACCAGGGTTAAACAGCATACAGACCTTTTAACAAATTATTACCATTTCGATTATGAAATGGCGCTTAACGATTATGAAAAAGCGTGGTTTGAAGGAATTGAAACTATTCGTCAGTTCCAATTAATCGACAGCGAAATATTTATCAACAAACAAATTAGTTCAGGGAAATCGGTAATTGCCGAAGGTGCTCAGGGAACAATGCTGGATATTGATTTTGGATCCTATCCATTCGTGACCTCCTCAAATACAATCACTGCAGGTGCCTGTACCGGATTGGGTATTGCTCCGAATAAAATAGGCAAAGTATATGGCATTTTTAAAGCCTATTGCACACGGGTTGGAAGCGGTCCTTTCCCAACTGAACTGAACGATGCTACCGGACAAAATCTCAGAGATGTTGGACACGAGTATGGATCGACTACAGGTCGTCCGCGACGTTGTGGCTGGCTCGATCTTGTTGCCCTTAAATATGCAATCATGATTGACGGAGTAACCGAATTAATTATGATGAAAGCCGATGTACTCGATGATTTTGACTCAATAGAGGTTTGTACAAAGTACAGGATTGACGGTGAGCTTACTGAAGATTTTCCCTACGAACTTGGTGAAAATGTAGTTCCAATTTATGAGACACTTCAAGGCTGGAAGAAGCCACTTACAGGGGTAACAAATGAGAGCAGCTTCCCGGTAGAACTTAGCCAATACATTAAATTCATTGAAGATAAACTTCATGTTCCGGTTACCTTAGTTTCTGTCGGACCGGATAGGTCGCAAACGATAGTGAGAAGATAAATGATTTTAACCGTTACAAATTCGTATTACCATTATAAATCAAGATCCCGGAACCGCTCCGGGATTTTTTATTTGATCATAAATTGTTATCTTTATTGAGTTCTTTGTTTATCTAGCGTTAACGTTGTGGTAAACTTAGTTGCGCAAAACCAGCGCGAAGTTACCAAAAGAGGTTAATGCTAAGATTCAACAAGGTATTAAAACATTTGATATTTTAATCAACAACATGATGACAACACATACCACCTCCGAAATCATGGGACTCTTTACTGACTACTATGAACTTTCGATGGCTCAGGGATATTTCCTGGCCGGGAAAAAAGAGGAACAAACTGTCTTTGATTACTTTTACAGGAGCAATCCCTTTGAAGGGGGATTTTTGGTTTTTGCAGGTCTGGGCGATTTGCTCCAATCGTTATCCTCTTTCAGATACTCTGATGAAAACATCAATTATTTGGCAAAAATTGGATTTCACAAAGAGTTTCTTGATTATCTTAAAGATTTTCGATTCAAAGGAACTGTTTTTTCGGTACAGGAAGGTGAAATAGTTTTTCCAAACGAACCTTTACTTCGTATTGAAGGGAATATCATTGAAGCGCAGCTGATTGAAACATTATTATTGAACACTCTTAATTTTCAGTCACTTATCGCAACAAAAACCTTCCGAATAAAATTGGTAAGCGGAGAGAAAACCTTTGCTGAGTTTGGACTTCGTAGGGCGCATGGATTGGGAGGAATCGCAGCAAGCAGGGCGGCCATTATTGGAGGAGCAACTTCCACCTCAAACATGCAGGCAGGGTTTCAGTACGACATTCCGGTATCGGGAACAATGGCACATAGCTGGGTACAAAGCTTCGAGGATGAATTGACTGCATTCCGTACCTATGCAATGTTTAATCCTAAACACACCATATTACTTGTGGATACTTACGACACATTGCGAAGTGGCATTCCCAACGCGATAGCTGTTGCAAAAGAGATGGAGATAGCCGGAAACAAATTGGCAGGGATAAGACTCGATAGTGGTGATCTGGCCTATTTTAGCAAAAAAGGGCGCAAATTGCTGAATAATGCAGGATTGGAATATGTTAAAATAATCGCTTCCAATCAGTTAAATGAATATGTCATCAGTAGTCTCAATGAACAGCATGCACCAATCGACGGGTACGGAATTGGTACGGAATTGATTGCCGGTAAGCCTGATGCAGCACTTGATGGAGTTTATAAACTGGCTCTTTGCAATGACCTGCCACGTATGAAAATTTCGGAAAACATCGAGAAAATGACTTACCCCGGCAGGAAATCCTTATACCGGTATTATGATAGCGAAGGAAACTTCTTCCGTGATGCCATTCTGCTCGAAGAAGAAGATCCAGAATCCTGCAAATTCATTTACAATCCGGTTTATCCCGAAAAATGCACCTCAATCACAGGTTTAAAAAGGGAATCACTTCTTGTTAAAGTCTTTGAAAAGGGTATGTTATCGAATCCCCTTCCCTCCCCTCAGCAGTGTCAGCTCTATCTTTTATCACGAGCTTCACTTTTACCTGCCGAACACAAACGGTTTATCATGCCACATCTTTATAAAGTAGGAACTTCAAAACAGCTATTGGACTTAAGAGATCAGCTGCGTAAACAGATGGGCAGCAATACAGTCGTATTTTAGTTAAATCCCTGGCTGTGGGACCTTATATAATTTTTCAAGATTATATCCCCGTTTCCGGGCTTTGTCCAGTAGCATCTTATAAACATCAGAATCCATTACCGGAGTACGACCTAAAATCCAGAAATAGTTATCAGAAGAACTACCAATCATAGCGTATTGGTAATGTTCCTGGTCGAGTTCCAACACAAAATAATCGGCATAAAAGATCCAAAAAAACGAGACTTTTAACTTTCCAGGATCGGATTTGTCAGGAATTTTAGCCTTTCCATAAGCTTTTGAAGGCGCTCCATCTAACTTGTTCTTAAAACCCTGATTCAATACTTCCATCATTCCATCCTTCTTTAGGGAATAGGTGGCCGTAACCCCGACCAGATTCTTTTCGAACGAATGGGGAAAACGGGCAATCTCGTACCAGGTTCCGAGGTAACGGTTAAGATCTAAAACTTTGACCGTACTTTTATCTGTCATTTGGCTTTGGGAATTTGTACAGCTGAATACAAATAAAACAATAATAATTGGCAAAATACGAAATATTTGCATGACTTGATTTATTTTAAAT
>Ga0073936_10011226_pt1 | contig 10878 bp, 10 predicted proteins | sample AliMusrvi5mmetaG_FD_87041 | JGI IMG/M metagenome (GOLD analysis project Ga0073936, IMG submission 87041) | Freshwater lake bacterial and archeal communities from Alinen Mustajarvi, Finland, to study Microbial Dark Matter (Phase II) - Alinen... | ecosystem: Environmental > Aquatic > Freshwater >... | reverse complement strand
GCATGTTCCTGCTGACGGCTTTTTTCTGGCTGTTCAGCTCGCCGCTTAAATTTCGGCGCGTGCTTGAGCAGATCGTCTTCATTGGGGTAAAATCGACGGTCATCGTTCTTCTGACCGGGGCTTTTACCGGTATGGTATTTGCTCTGCAGGTTTTTTACGCCCTTTCCAAATTCGGCGGAGAATCACTGCTGGGGCCGACGGTGGCTCTTTCCCTTATACGCGAGCTCGGGCCCGTTGTTTCAGCTCTGATGATAACCGGCCGCGCAGGCTCCGCCCTTTCCTCGGAAATCGGTATTATGCGCATAACCGAGCAGATTGATGCCCTGGAAATAATGGCCGTTAACCCCTACCGGTATCTGATTGTTCCCAATATGGTCGCGGCGATTGTCTCATTTCCCCTGCTGGGAGCTTTTTTCAGCATAATCGGTATCTGGGGCGGCTATCTCGTCGGCGTGAAACTGCTCGGGGTGAGCGAGGGAACCTATTTCGGGGAAATGAGCAATTTTGTAGACATGAAAGATATTACCATGGGCATAACAAAATCCCTGAGCTTCGGCCTTATCGTCTCGCTGGTCTGCTGCTATAAAGGCTATTATACCGAATACGGGGCAAAAGGTGTCGGCAAGGCAATAACGCAGTCCGTTGTCATATCATCCGTGCTGATTCTCATATGGGATTATTTCATAACTTCTATTTCGCTTTAAAACAATGATCACCGTACGCGACGCCTATAAAAGTTTTAATGGCAATCAGGTGCTCAAAGGCCTGAGCCTTGAGATCCGCGATGGCGAGATGTTTGCCCTCATCGGCCGCAGCGGGCTGGGGAAAAGCGTTCTGCTCAAGCATATCATTGGCCTTATGAGGCCGGATAAAGGAGAAATTTTTGTTGATGACCAGAATATAAGCAGCCTTCGCGGCAAACAGCTGGTAGCCATACGGCAAAAATTCGGGTATCTGTTCCAGGAGGGCGCTTTGTTTGACTCTCTGACGGTTTTTGAAAATGTGGCTTTCCCGCTCCGGGAAAAGACAGCCATGAAAGATCCGGAAATCAAGGAGCGCGTTTTTGCCGAGCTTGAGCAAATGGGGCTTAAAAATGATGCGCAGAAATACCCCGCGGAACTGAGCGGCGGCATGCGCAAGCGTGCCTCTCTTGCCCGGGCCATGATCATGCAGCCATCCATCATGCTTTTTGACGAGCCCACCACGGGCCTGGATCCCATCATCGGCCAGAGCATTCTCAACTATATTCAGCTATGCCATCGCCGGCTGGGATTCACCGGTATCATAGTCACTCACGATGTGCCGCGTGTTTTCAGCATCGTCCAGAAGATCGCCATGATGGATGCCGGACGGATTATCATAAACGGTACCTATGATGAAATAGTCAGCCAGAACAACCCTGAGTTTAAACAGTTTTTATCAGGAAGCATTGAAGGACCGCTTCACTACGTATAAAGGAGAACAGGTATGCGCAGAGGAACCCTTGAACTGGTTGTGGGCCTTTTTATACTGGCAGGCATAGGCTGTCTTGGCTATATGTCAATCAGGTATGCGAAGATGGAAGTAATGGGCTCAAACGGGTATGAAGTAACTGCGGTCTTCCCCACGATCAGCGGGTTGAAAAACGGCGCTCTTGTGGAAATCGCCGGGGTCGAGATCGGCAGGGTCAAGAAGATTGCCCTTGATAATTATAAGGCCAAGGTCCTGCTGTCAATCCGGGGCGCCGTGGAGCTGCAGGACGACTCCATAGCCCGTATTAACACCAAGGGGCTGCTGGGTGAAAAGTATATCGACATAGTGCCGGGTGGGTCAGACGTGATTTTGAAGATGGGTGATAAAATTCGTGACACCCAGCCGCCCGTTGATATTGAAGAGCTTATTTCAAAATTTGTTTTCGGCAAAGTCTAAAGCCGGTAGAGGAGCAGGACCATCCATGAAAAGTTTAAAGTGCGCTTTATGCATGCTCGTGCCTGCCCTTATCATGATTTCCACCGGAGCTTTTGCAGCCACCGGACCGATTACTGAGAATTTGAAAACAGTCGTTGATAAAGTGCTCACTGTTTTAAAGGATCCCGCCTATGGCGCACCCGAAAAGAAACCCGACAGGGATCGCCTGATTCATGAAATAGCAACCGGCACATTCGACTGGGAAGAGATGGCGCGGCGCACGCTCGGCCCCCACTGGCGAGAGTTAAAAGCCGAGCAGCAGAAGCAGTTTATAGATGCGTTTGTGGGATTTCTCGAGAGCACCTATGTTTCAAAAATCGATGCTTTTCTGCAGGGCGCAAAGGGCTTTACCGTCAAAGATATTTTGTACTTAACTGAAACGATCGAGCAGGATCGCTATGCAATAATCGAGACAAAGATTCTGCTGAATGAAAAGGAGCTGCCGCTCAGTTATAAGCTGATACACAAAAGCGGCAAGTGGGTCGTTTACGATATAACCATTGAGGGTGTTGGGCTGGTTGCAAATTACCGCACGCAGTTCAATGAAATTCTTGCAAACGGCAGTTTTGAAAAACTTATAGAAAAACTTAAAAGCAAGCAGGGCGTGCAGATTCCCGATAAAAAGATCGAATAGCAGCAGAACAGCACGGTCTGTTCTCAGCAACTGCTCAGATAAAAAACTATATTTAAAAATGCGTAGCTTCCTATGTCACAAAATGAAACACACAAAGCAGGCTTTGTTTCTGTCTGCGGGCTTCCCAATGTCGGAAAATCTACTCTGGTAAATCACATCATCGGCTCCAAGCTTGCCATTGTTTCTCCAAAACCACAGACAACGCGGGGTGTTTTGAAAGGCATCCTTACCACGGATGCGGCGCAAATAGTGTTTCTTGACACCGCCGGGATTCACAGCCCCAAAGACAAATTGGGGAATTTTATGGTGGATGCTGCAAAAACGACCTTTGCAGAAGCTGATCTTATTTACCTGCTTGTTGAATGCCAGAAACCGCGGCATGACGAAGTGGAACTTACACGCGAGCTTCGCACAACAGGTAAGCCTGTTTTTCTGGTTTTGAACAAAATCGACCGGATACAGAAAGACCTGCTGCTTCCCCTCATCGACAGCTGGCTTGGGCTCATGGATTTCAAGGAAATCATTCCGGTTTCCGCACTCAGCGGGGAAAACACGGACCGGCTGCTGGAGCTCACCATTGACAATCTGCCGCAAACCCCGGCATTTTATCCCGAAGATATACTATCTGATCAGATTCAGCGTGAATTTATAGCCGAATTCATCCGCGAAAAAATTTACAAATACACGCAGGAAGAAATCCCCTACAGCACCGCCGTGGTAGTAGAGGAGATGAAGGAACGGGAGGAGGGCGGAGCCTATATCCGCGCACACATTTATGTGGAGAAAGACTCTCAAAAGGGAATTCTTATCGGCGCGAGTGGTGCCATGATCAAGAAAATAGGACTTGCTGCCCGCCGGGAAATACAGCAGTTCATGGGCTATGGCGGCGTGTATCTGGATCTGCAGGTGAAAGTAGAAAAGCACTGGCGGGAAAATATCAAAGCGCTTAAGAAATTCGGCTATGCCCGGCAGTAAAAAAGTCCCTATCAATCGCACATGATTTTTTCTGCGCACCCGCCCATATCTGGGATTACCGGCAGAGCCAAGCCCCAAATATTGATATAAACAAAAAATCAACAGCTTATGTTAACAGGCTGTGGAAAACCCTGTTGAAACAAAGCTGAAAGCCGCAAAACACAGGGCTTTTGCCATTGTGCTCAAAATCTGAGCGACTTAAAATAAACAGATATTACAAGCTGTTATTGAAATCACCTGGTAGCCAGCAGGAATTTTTCAATAACCTTAAAGATGATTTACAGGAATTCAACAAGCTGCTTGACGGATGAGGTTCTTTTATGAATGCAAAGGCATTTGAACCCCTTTTTTCACGTCAGGTCGTTGCCCAGCGAATTCATGATCTTGCTCGTCAGATATCACAAGATTATCAGGATCTGCGGCCGGTTATTATCGGCGTTCTGAAAGGTTCATTTATTTTCCTTTCCGATCTGGTGCGCCAGCTGAATATTGATGCTGATATCGATTTTACGCAGGTCTCCTCATACGGATCCGCAAAGGTTTCTTCCGGCAGCTGCGAGCTGAAAAAAGATGTTTCCCTGGATATTGCTGGCAGGCATATTTTAATTATCGATGACATTATCGATACGGGGCTGACTATGGTCTATCTTCGGGAGCATTTTCAGCTTAAATGTCCTGCATCGGTTAAAATCTGTTGCCTTATTGATAAGCAGATTGCCCGGACTCGCGATATTACCATTGATTATTCCGCTTTTACCATTCAGGACGGCTTTGTCGTGGGCTACGGTCTTGATTTCGATGAACAGTTCCGAGGCCTTCCGGAAATATACCGCCTTACCTCATGATAATAACAGGGACACTGCATCGTGAGCTGGCTTAAGAATCTTTTGGTGCTTTTCAGCGGCAAACCCGCACATACATCCGCGGAACTTCCTGAGACTGTCCGTCTTCTCTTTTCCCGGCGCAGCTGCCGTTCTTTTACCCGTGAGCCATTGCGCGAACAGGACATTCAAACCATACTGGAAGCCGGGCGCTTTGCCCCCAGTACGGTTAATCTTCAGAGTTGGTCTTTTATAACCTTCTCGAAAGATCAGTGGCAGGAGACATTTACCCGGCCTATACCATTTAAGGCCACCTACGCAATTACAATATGCGCCGATATTTACCGCATCAATGAATTTCTGCCCGATTTCAGGGATACGCCTTGTGTAAATCTTTGTTTAGCCATATTCAATGCCGGGCTTGCCGCGATGAGCATGAATGTAGCGGCTGAAGCGCTGGGGATCAGAAGCATAATGCTTTCTGAGACCGGCAGGGCAGGGCTGCTTGATTACGGTTACCTCAGGGAAAAGCTTCAATTGCCGGAAAACGTGCTGCCCCTGACGACTCTGGTGCTTGGCAGAAGCGGTCTCCAGTTTCCCGGCATTCCGCCCCGTCAGCCAGGGCAGGCGGTTATCATGCAGAAGCATTATGACCTCGCGGCAGGTTCGAAGCTTTCCGACTGGTATGAGCAGATGTTTATAGGCTATAAACTTACCCATCCGCTGTCGAGCTTTGATAGCCAGATTGGCTGTTACCGCAAAAAAATGGTTGAGGTTGAACAAATTCTGCACACTGCTTTTTTGCCTGCACGTTCTGCAAAAGAAAAGCCGGTAGCATAAATATAAATGCTTCCGGCTTTGAATCCTGGCTGATTCCGTGTGTTGTTAATCAAGCCCGAACATGACGGTCCGTGTGTATTCCTTCTGGCCTTCAGGACCGAGAATTTTCTTGAAAACGTCTACTGCCGGCCCGCCCTGGGAAAGAAGGGTTGCGACGTATTTTTCGATGCCAGCCTTCATTTTTACGCTGGTTTCTGCTGGCAGCGGCTGAGCATTTTTTGCCATGGAAAGATAATTTTCAAGATATGCCTTATATACCGCAAGCAGTAGCTCATCATCCTTTTTTTCAGCTTTGACGTGGATGCTGAAATCGGTCAGAAAATCCTTATACCAGTCACGGGTTGTCGATGCGGGAAGGGAAGCAACTTTGGCATACTCAGCGCGCATTTTGTCATAATAGGTATTTTTGTTTATATCCTCGATTTTAGCCGGATCAATAACTTCAATGACATAGACGCGTTTGCCAAAGGGCATGAAAATAAAGTCTACCGACAGAACCGGCAAATTATAATCCCAACTGGGTCTGATCATAAGCGTAAACATTTTCATAAACTGCATCATGGTTGCATCAAGCGAGTTCACCCGCGCCAGGCGATCTCCAGTGCTGCTGGAAACTGATATATCCATTAGCGGAAATGATTTTACCCTCTGATACTGCGCTTTAACCAGGTACGGTTTCAGGGGAAAGCTTTTCAGCGCCTCATTGGTAACCGCTGTGTACCGGGCAAACTGCTTGTCGCCCTCCATGCGGGTGCTGACGGCAATGGCAATAATAATAAGTACAACAGCAAGTATGATCCCGAAAAGAATTTTTAAAATTTTCACAGCACTGCCCTCCTTGCGCAATAATTAAAAGCAACAAAAGGCAGGTTTCAGCCTGCCTTTTGTAAATATCCGTAGAGCGTGAATTTATCTTCCCTCGACTTTTCTGCCATCGGCCCAGAGCATCTGCTCACCTTTGTCGATTGCTTCTTCAAGGGGCTTTCGGGCTTCGGGCTTATCCCATGTTCTGAAGGAAACATGTACATTGCCGGGATCATCGGGCATGGTTACGGCTGAAAGATAAATAATTTTATCGCTGCCATCGACTTTTTTAACGGCGTGATAGTGCGCTATATAGTCGGCATTTCGAATCTGCTGAAGATCAAGGCCCTCCCTGGCAGCCCAGGCAGAAAGAAGTTTCATGGCAGTGGGCAAATCAGCCTTTATGCGCGAGCGTGAATAATAGATTTTAGGCGTGTTTTGTTTAACCGTATAGGGGCGTTTTTCTTTGGCAATCCAGGTCTTGCCGCCATCTTCCGTGACCAGTGATACGGTTTTCTTTTTTGTGGGATCGGCTAATGATGCAGGCTGCAGGGATTCCCAGAACCCGCGGTATTTCTGCACATCGGCCAGCGGCTCCAGACCGAGAATTTTTGTGCGCACTGCATTGCCATAGGCTTCAACGCGTTCAGGCACCAGAGATTCCCAGATGTCAAGACCCTGCCAGTGAGCGCCTTCTTTTGCCAGCTTTCCGACCATCCAGATCATAAAGGAGTCGGAGCCACTCAGAGCGGACATGACCTGACGGCCGCCGAAGCCGCCGATCAAAACGGGCTTAATATTGGGGAACTTTTCCTGAATATCAAATAAATAATTTCTGCCTGCAATCATTTTAACCGGAGCGCCGGGAGCCTTCAAAACCATGGTTTCATCCCAGTCTCCGCCGAGCAGAAAATAGCAGACCTGCTTTTGGGCCAGATCCATCTGGTGTTGTTCTACGAATTTATAAATTCTGGGGGACGGCTTTTCCCAGCGTGAATAGCTGCCGATTATTACATAGTCATAGGGCTTTACGGTAATCACCTGATCAATCTTTTTAACATCAAGGGGCTGCTCATTGCCGATAATGGCCTTGAGCCAGTATGCCACTTCTGTTGTCGAGCTGTAAATGGAGTCATAGACAAGAAGACCTTTTTTTGGCTCGGCAGACATAGCCGTGCTTGCCAGGCATAAGATCAGCATAAGTGCTGCTGCCATGAACACCATACGGTTTTGCTTCATTGTTTTTCTCCCTTCACTTAGGTTAAAAAAAATCCAGTGTGCAATAAAATTGAAGCGTTCCTCCAGGATAAAAAACAGGTTGAACGCTTCAAATAGTAATCACTGAGCAATTATCAGGTCGTGAATTTGCAGTTAAACCCGGACCGGATGGTGTTTTTAAGAACAACTTCCGGAGGCAGATCATTGAAACTGGCCATTTTCTTAAGAAGTTCAGGGCGCTCCTTCTGGATTTCAGGAACAATTTTCACCAGGGCTTTGCCAAGGTTTTCGGGCACTTCGTAGGGATCAAGGACCGTTGGAAGGACGAAATTGATTTTGTTGAAGATATAGTCGATTTCCTTGTCGGTGCAGAGAATCGGCATGTAGAGATTCTTCAGGAAAACATTGTGATCGCACTTTTCGATATTGGACTTGCGCCACCAGTCTAGATATGTCTGGATTCCCTGCTCATTGTGTTTGCCTTCAAGCATGGCAAGAACTACTGCGCTGCCTGCTTTCCAGCCGCTCATGACCGCGCCGGTCATTTCAGCTTCCTGACACCAGCCAGAATCTCCGGCGAAAAGCACATTATCCTTAAAAGGTCGAACGATAGGCGAATACATATTGCCGGCGCAGCCGCATTTGCGGACCTTTTTGCCGCCTTTAAACCAGGGTGCAAATCTGCTTTTCTGGGTGAACAGGTCGAAAAGGCTTTCATGGTCGATATTGGGATCGACATTGGTTATCATGACCAGCCAGGTGTATTCACCTTCATTGTCCCATGCCCTGGGACAAATAAAACCGAGCATGGGAGGATCGCCGCTCTGCACAAGCGGCTGATGCAGGGCATAGGGCTCGGGAAGATTAAGGTTGGTCATTTCATAACCGATTGAGGTGACGGAGCCGTAAAAGCCGCGGTTTTTATTCATGCCCATGACCCGGGCCACGCGGGATTGACGGCCGTCGGCGGCAATTGTAAATGCGCCGCTGAAATGCTTGCCGCTGGCGGTCTGTACTTCAACGCCATCGGCCTTTTTGCGGACATCGATGACGTTTTCACCGGTAAAAACCTGAACGCCGAGCTTTTTGCACTCTGAAAGGAGACCGGCCAGGAACCAGCTTTTGTCATACACGGCGCTGGCGCGGCCTGCCTTGCCCTTGGCGACATTGGCTGCATAGTCGCCGAATTTTACCATTTCACCGTTCGGTGAGTAAATTTGCCAGGAATAGAAGTCCTTGGTGGGGCCGTCATATTTTACGCTGAAGCCGTTGTTGGGGAAGCAAAACAGGCCCGCTTCCTGATTGTGAACTACTCGCTCTCCCATATATGATCCTGACAGCGACACGACCATCATGCCGCACATCCTGAGGATCTCTTCGATAGAATTTTTTCTTTCCAGCAGAGCAACTGAAAGACCGTTTTCAGCTGCGATTTTTGCAGCGGTCAGCCCAGCAGGTCCGGCTCCGACAACAATAAGGTCATATGCGCTTTTCACTATTTCCTCCTAGTTTGATTCTTGCGGGTTTTTCAATGTTAATGGAACTCAAAAGACATAGAATTTTCTTGACTTAGTTCTTTAAAGAGATAAACTATGCGGCACTTTCTGTCAAGAAAATTTTGTCTGCTAAATATATGTTAGCTATAAGAGAACAGGGGCGTAGAGCACACGAGCCCTTTTTTTTTATTCGCGGTTCCGGTTTGCATGCCTGTGGTAGATTCTTTCGATAACTTATGGAAATAAAATCATCGTATGCGTGCGATGTACTACGCATACCCTGCGTTAGTTAGCTATTGTGTTCATCTCTTAATTAGATAAATTTATATAAGGAGAAGGATGGATGAAGAAGCTATTGAGACTTGGGGTTCTATGTGCCGCCATATGCGCCGTGGGTTTTTTTATCAGCAGCCGGTCCCACGCCGAGGAGAAGGCAGCAGCCAAACCGGAACCGAAGGTGAAGACGGTTACGAGAGAGAATATTCACGGCGTTATGGCGCCTGATGATAAGAATATCTGGCTGGTCGGCAATTATGGAATCATTTTTCATTCGTCCGACGCAGGGGAAAACTGGACTGCACAAAAATCCGGCGTCGAATCACTGCTCATAGATGGCGTTTTTCTCAATGCAAAAGTCGGCTGGGTTGCCGGTATAAGCGGTGTCATTCTGCATACCGATAACGGCGGTGAGACCTGGATCAAGCAAAAAACAAATACCGATAAACATCTTTTCGGTATTTGTTTTTTTAATGAAAAGCTCGGATGGGCCGTAGGGGAAATGGGCCTGATCATACATACGCAGGACGGCGGCACAACCTGGTCCGTGCAGGGCCAGGAGCAGGATAAGACTCTGAACAATGTCGCTTTTACGGACCAGAACACAGGTGTTGTCGTCGGCGAGATGGGAGTCATTCTCAGAACCGTTGATGGCGGCACGACCTGGACCAGTGTCCTACCGAAGATATTTGAGCGGGCCTCTGTAGATGAAGAAATTGAAAAACCCCGCCAAACGCTGTATGGAGTCATTGCAAAAGATACAACGACCTTTGCCGCCTGCGGGATGGATTCCCTGTTTCTGTACAGCGCCGATGCCGGCGCCACCTGGGAAAGCTTTACCGCCGAGAAAAATCTCGGCGTGTACAGCCTGTGCGTAAAAGGCAATACGGGATGGGCGGTCGGCGACCGGGGATCCCTGTTTGCATCCGGTGATGGCGGCAAGACCTGGAAATATCAGGATGGCGCCATCAAAACCGGCTGGTTTCTGAGGGATATTGCTATGATCAATCCCAATAAAGGCATTGCCGTTGGAGCCAGCGACACCATTATGCTCACGGATGACGGTGGCAAGACCTGGAAACCGCGAGCGGGCATTTATTACACGGTTAAGGATTTTCCCGTGCCAAGAGAAATAACCGAGAAGCTTTTCAAGCCTTTTACTGCTTTTGCTTCTTTATGGAAAAAGACCTTGCCTGAGCAGTACTAATAAAATCCATTTTCTGAAAGGGGTTTATGATCATGAAAAATCGTTTTGCTGATTTTATTATAGAAAAAAGACTGCCCGTTGTGCTGGGCTTTCTCGCGCTTACGGTGGTTTTTCTTATAGCCGCTGCGACCGGCCTGAACTTTCAATCCATCGACGCGCGCCTGCGGCCCGCAGGCTATCCCAATATCAAGCTCGAAAACGAAGCCAGAAAAATATTCGGCGGCACCAATCAGCTGTATATCGCGCTCCAGGTCTGCGATAAGGCTGATGGCGGGGCCTATGAGGATATTTTTAATCACGAAACGCTCCAGATGGTGAAGGACATCGATACCGATCTGCGGAATCCCGAGTTGTTTCCCGGCATTGACCGCAACAAGATGTTCGACCTTTACTCCTCCAAGCTGAAGGACATGCAGATAACTGCGGCCGGTATGAGGATAGCGTCCATGATGTTTCCCGACGTGCCCACGACCCAGGCTGAGTTGGATGAGCTCCGTTTAAAAGTGTATCAGGGTATCCCCTATCCCGTCCTTGTTTCTTTTGACAGTAAAACAACCCTCATAATGGCCGACTTTCTCGATGGTAAGGCCGACTATGATGATATTTATCAAAATCTTCAGAATCTGCGCAAAAAATATGAAAATAAAAATATCAGGGTGT
>Ga0073936_10011225_pt1 | contig 10878 bp, 14 predicted proteins | sample AliMusrvi5mmetaG_FD_87041 | JGI IMG/M metagenome (GOLD analysis project Ga0073936, IMG submission 87041) | Freshwater lake bacterial and archeal communities from Alinen Mustajarvi, Finland, to study Microbial Dark Matter (Phase II) - Alinen... | ecosystem: Environmental > Aquatic > Freshwater >... | reverse complement strand
GAAGGAATCGAGGTAGGCAGCGGCATCCAGTTCTATGACGCGCAGGTTCCGGGGGCAGGCGCTATCGGCGAGGCAGTCCCGCAATGAGTGGGCCGGGTCCGTCGAGACGAGCAAGAACTGGCGTTCAGGCGCCCTCAGCGCCAACTTCAAAGCGGCGGAAGTCGCGCACGTCGTCTTGCCGACTCCTCCCTTGCCCCCAAAGAGTAGAATCTGGAGGCTTGGCTTGTCGAAGAACAGCGGAAGAGCCTCAGTCATACCGGTCTCCTTCCAGCTTCAGGTCACCGGATGGCTACGGTCCTGAATATCGGATCCCGGAGCTTCTTCCTCGTCCACTTCATCTTCGGGGTCTGCCTCGATGGCATCCAACCGGTCCAGCAGGATCTTCTCCTGAGCGTCGAACTCCTGCTCCGAGATCTTGCCCGTTTCGAGTTGCATGTACAACAGACGCAGTTTCTCCGTGATGGAATCGGCCTCTCCTGCCAGTTCCTTTTCTGCGGCGTTATGGATTTCACGAAATATCCACAGCAGCGAGGTGAAGGGAACCGTGAGGATGTCGTCCACCAGCAGCATTACTGCTCCAGGTCCAGCTCGACGAAGTTGTGTGGCGCCCAAGGGCCGCTATAGTCGAACGAGAAGTTGTTGTCGAATAGCTGGGCGGCCTCAAACACGCAGGCCTCGAACTGTTTCTCCCGGTCCCGGCCGACCAGGCAGGCCAGGTTCATGATTTCTTCTTCTCTCCGGCAGACGTTCTGCTTGATCTCGAAACAGGCGTGCTTCAAGAGACGTTCAACCCTTTGCATGTGGTTCTGCCGGTCCTCGTTCAGTAGGCGCTCGAACAGGCGTCCGATCTCGATCTTCTCGTCGTGGCTCGCACCGTGCCGCGGCCCGACCACGCGGTCGCGCGCCACCCGCAGTTCCGAGTGGGTGTTGACGAAGTACTCGAATATGTTGGGAACGTCCCACGCCACGCGCAGACCCATTTCGACTTTGCCGGCGACTCGGCGGAGCTGCTCTGCAATCGGCTTTTGATGCCGTGCCAGAATCCTGCGAATGGCCGTGGGGTCGTCCGCGACGGTGCCGAAGGCGGTTGGCAGCGGCGTCGTCAACGTCATCAGGCTCCTGAGTACCGCTTGATGGGCTGCCAGGTTACTGCGCTGGGGCCGAATCTTGGAGCGGATTCCACCGCTAATAACCGCGGCAACGTGGCCTTCCACGATCGTGTAGACATCGCCACCGTCAATGCCGAGCGCTGGAAATGACAGCGGCTCAACCGCGCCGATGATGGCGTAGAGGTATGACTTCCCCGCCGGCGCGGTGACTGAATTCTGGATCTCGCCGTTTGAGACGACGGTTGCTTCTTTGACGCTCATGCCTGCCTCCGCTCATTCGCCGACCGCACCCGCCGCATGTGCATGCGCCAGCGTTCGCTCAGCCAGGAGCTCCGGGATTCTGAATTGACCAACCGCACCCACGCGCCCAGCAGTTGGGACAAACCGTTGCCACTTGCCGGTATGCCAGTCGAGGATGCGCACTCTCGAAAACTCGTCCGGTGCCGGTTCAAAATCAGTTGGCTGGAGGTTCTGATCGTCAGCATATGGGAGCCCCCTCAGTAACGGATCTTGAAGCCGCCGCCGCTGCGACGCGGCTCCGGCTTCACTTCAAGGTGGCCGACTCTGGCCGGCGCTGGCGCCGCGCCATCACTGGGAGACACGACCTTCAGCAGTTCCTGCTTTGCCGCGTCAATCTCCTTCAAGCGGGCGTCCAGCGACGCGATCCGCTCCTTGGCGCTGTTCCGCTCCCTATCCCGTCTGGATTTCTCCATCTCGAGACAGGTGATCTGCATATAGGCGCGGTACGGCAGTGCCACTTTGTCGACGCGGCCGGACAACGTCCGCAAGCTATTGAGGCTCTTGCCTGGGATGGCCATTTGTCAGTCCTTTCCGTTGGACACAACCGGCCGCCGGTGGTCGCGCTTTTGCGGGCGGTCCGATCCGCCGCAGACCCTGACCATGGCTTCGTCAATCTTGTTCGGCATCAACGATTGGCCGTCCTTGGTGACTTTGGCCGAGTCCGTTGCAAGCACGTCGCGGCAGACCCAGTTGAACACCTGGTCATCCAGCCTGGCGTGAGCGCTCCGGTGCGCCAGAATGCGGCAGATCGCGATCGTGGCCCGAACCGTCGGCCTGTGGTTATTCACCCCGACGCCGCGCAATTCGCGCACGATGTCGGTGACGATTTCGGCGTCAGCGCGCGCCAGTCCCGACTTGGCCATGCCCACGCGGATCTCGGTCTCGCGATCGAAATTGCCCAGATTCAGGGTGATCAGCCGGTCCATCAGCGCGTCCTGCGTCTTGTGAACGCCGGCGTACTCCTCAGGATTCGAGGTGAAGATCGCACGGAACTGGGGATGCACGTCGATGTACCCCTCTCCGCTGCGGCGCAGGCCGGGGAGGTTCAGAATCCGTTCTTCCAGCACGCTCAAGAGGGAGTTGTTCGCTTCCGGCCGGGAACGATTGAACTCGTCGTAGATCAACGTGTTGCCATTGGCGCAAGCCGTAGTGAGGCGGTTGTCCACCCACAACGTGTTCATATTCTCTTCCGTTTTCACGACGGAATGAATGTAGTTATCGACCAGCTTGGATCGCTTGTATCCCGAATCCTTGCCGATCAGGTCGGAGCTTCCGAACTCGTCATCGCCGTGGATCAGCGTCACCGGACGGCCCAACTGCGCCGCAACATGGAAGGCCAGCGTGGTCTTTCCCGTGCCCGCTGAGCCGGCGAAGTGCACCGAATAGCCAACCTCCAAATAAGCCATCGCCCGTTCGGTCAGGGCCTTGATGTGCGAGGTTGCTACGAACGCATCGCTAGCCGTCGGTACAACGTTGTCGCCTGCCGGTTGGATGCGTGTGAGATCTTCGGCAGACTCCAACGAACGCTGTGTGGTGGCCATTTTGTGCTCCCTATTCACTGAAAAACACGTCGTCTATTTCCGGCCAGTCCGCCTGGTCAGCGCGCTCTGCGTGCTTTCGAAGGCGACTTCTGAGCGTGCGTCGTCATGGCAGCTGGCGAAGGCCTAACGCGGCCCGGCGCTGCAGGCGCTTTGGGCTCGTGGCTCACTGCCGGCTTCGGCTCGGAAGCCGCTGGCTTCGCAGGAGCAGCCACTTCCACCCGCTTGGGCGATTCGGACATCACGGGCTTGGCCGGCGCCTTGACCGCCGCGCGCTTCGATGGAGTGAGGCCGGACCAGGCGCGAAGCGCGCCGGCGCGATCCTCGCGGTACTCCGAGCACAGCGCGGAAACCTCGGCGCGCCGGGTGTCCGTCTGGCGCAGCAGGTCATTGCGCAAGGTCACCCTGGCATGACGCCACGTGTTGATCTCTTCGCGTAAGTGCTTCATCGCTTCAGTCAAGTTCGTCACGGCTACCCTCCAGTCACCCCAACTTCTCGCTATGGCCCGGTGGCGGGTGCTTGAACTTGTGGTTCTGGCACCCCGCCGGGCCTTCGTGACGACTTAAAGGAAATAAAGGGGCCCAGTGCCGTCACGCACACCGTACCGCGCTAGCGCGCGGACGTAATTGAATTGCTAAGAGCCGCTGCCTGCCCAGGCCCTGCGTGCTCCTGCAAGGTCATTTCTCATCTCGCGGCGCTGCGTGCCAACCGTACGTTTCAATTGAGAAAAGAAAGCCGTGCGCTCTTCCTTCGTTCGTCTGGCCATATCCGCGCGAGTCTCGTTGAGGTTAGCCGTGAACTCGGCCATTGCCTTCTTCCGCCCCGCGGCTTCGTGCCGTAGTTCGCCCATCATGTTGCCGCGCATCCCGCGCATTGCGAGAATTTCGCCGCACAATCGGGTCATGTCATCCGTTAACATCCTTGCGGCTCCTTTGGTTCGGTAGTTGCCATTGGGATTCCCGCATCAGAGGAGGCCCCTGCGTGGGGCCCCCTCTGATGCGGGTTGTTAGATCTAGGCAGGCGACGCGGCGCTCGCGGTCAGGCCGATGGCTTCCGCGTACTTGAGGTACGTTTCCACCGAGGCGATCACAACGCGCGCTTCGACCGAGAGCAGCTCGATGCCCACGAGCGAAACCTTGACCCAAGCGTCAATAACGATGCCCTTGTCAAGAATGCGGTCAACGACTTCTGCCAGACTCGAAGAATCTGTGGATTTAGCTACTTTTGCCATGAGTTGTTTTCCTTTCGGGAGTTCCGGTCTATCAAGAGCGAATCGCACCAGCAGTGCAGATCCGACTTCTACTAGTGCACACGGATGACCAAACGAAACCATCCGGTCTGACACTCGTTTTTACTGTTTTATCAATCACTTAGAGGCGAGACGGGGGACTCTAGCAGGAATGTGTGGCGCAGTACTCTCAGCACTATGGTTTTGAAACCATAGTGACGCTTCCATAGTACTTTTGCGCCTCAGTAACGAAGTTGTAGGGGGGCCATGGACCGCTCAGCAGGAACGGGATCTCCACGTCGGAGCAGACCTGCCGGGCACTGGTGCGAAAGGCGTCGAGGCGGGCTTTTGGCACAAGAAAATACACTGAGAGCAGGCGCGTCTGGGCCGAGGCTGTAACCTCCCAGCGCTGTTCCGCGCAAAAGCCCGACAGAAACCCGGTGACTCGCTTCACCAAAGCGGATTCTTCCGCCGACAAGGTGCTGCCAGCATCTGATCGACTTCGCAATGCCGCCATATAAGCGGCGCCGGGCGATGCAGGGGGCGGAGCCTCTACCCGGGATCGCTCTGGCAGGATGACGCGGACGCCCATTTCCGTCATCCCGTCGAGGTGCGTCAGCAGAGTCTCATATTCCAGCTTGCGCGCATCGAGCCAGGTGACGATCTCCGAAGTACTTCCCATCCAGCACCCGTAGCGGACGGGCACCACGGTGCGCAGTTCGTGGATCGCTGCAACGTCTTTCTCGAACGCGATCAGTTCGGCCAGACTCGGCTTGCTGCAATTGTCGGCTGTCGGATCGGACACAACGGCCGCAAGATGCTGCGACGGGATGACGCGGAATGGAGTTTTGGAAGGCAGTACGACACCTGGAAACAGAGGGGCTTCCACGTGCCGGATGATGCCGTACAACAGATGCTTCATTGTGCGGGAGACGGCGAAAGCGGCGGGGCGAAACTGTAGGGCGGAAAGGGCCCTGTCAATTGAAGCCGGATAGCCACTCGGGCACCTTTCAGGTTGAGTGCGACCACGGTGGAGCGGAATCCTTCAAGCTCTTCCGGCGGGAGCAGGAAGGCCCAATTCAACACCATCTCCTCCTCTGCTTCCGCAGTTGCCGGTGGAGCGACTTTGCGCTGGCGAAACGAGTCGGGGAGCGCGCCCAGTTCCCGCGCCGCTCTGCGGGAGAACTCTTTCACTTGGGCCGCGAGGTCACGGTCGGCTTGCGCCAGTATCCGCTTCTCCTCGAAGTAGCGCCTTCCGGGAGATTCCGGCACCGACTGCGCGGCGCGCGAGCGCGCGCTGGCGCTCAACGCTTTCAAAGCCGCTGCGCGGTTAAGCTGCCCTTTCACGGCCCACTCCTGTTGGTTGCCGACTTGCAGCAGAAACCGCTCCACTTCGGCATCACACTCCAGGACAGACCGCCGTAGGACCTCGCGCGAGCTGAAAAGCGTTCCGAACCGTACTGGAAAGACGGGTGCCTGCCGCATCACGTCCTCTACAACTGCTTCGTGGTTCAACACCTGCGGACCGACCCACCCGATGTCCTGCAGGTTGCGCTCGCCGGAATCGCCGCAGAATTCCGCCAACTCGACCTCGCTTACCACCGCGCGGACCCGTCCGCACTCCTCCATGCAGACGGGAAACCGCGCGTCCAGACCGGCTTGCGCCAGCTCAATAGTGGGGCCGGACGGTACGAGACAGTACAAGTAGCAGGCCAGGGCGTTTTCCCCGCTCACCTCTCTCGAACCTCCTCGAGCGCCGCGTTCAAGTCGGCGGGTTCCACCAGTACGACCGCACCATCCGACACCGGCTCAGTCAACGCCGCAAGCGTGCGTCGAACTGCGCGCAGCGCCGCTCTGGTGCAGATGCTCTGGATTTCCGCGCCGTTGAAACCGTCGGTCCCGGCTGCCAGGGCATCAATGTCGTACCCAGGCGCCATGGGTTTGTTCCGCAGGTGCACCTCGAAGATCGCCCGCCGGCTTGCCTTATCGGGCAGGGGGATCTGGATCAGCTCGTCGAAGCGACCCGGCCTCAGGATTGCCGGATCCAGCATGTCAGCCCGGTTGGTAGCGCCCAGAACGAGCACGCCTTTCAACTCCTCAACCCCGTCGAGTTCCGTGAGGAATTGGCTGAGCACCCGCTCGGCGACATGGTCGTCCGAACCGCCGGAACCGCGTGACGGGACCAGCGCGTCAATCTCGTCGAAGAAGATAATGCAGGGCGCCGCCTGCTTCGCCTTCTTGAACATGTCCCGGACTCCGCGTTCCGATTCCCCGACGAACTTGGACAGCAGCGCGGGCCCCTTCACCGATATGAAATTCACTTTGCTCTCGGTCGCGACAGCCTTGGCGAGCAAGGTCTTTCCGCATCCGGGAGGACCTGTCAGCAGAATCCCCTTCGGAGGTCGGATTCCGGCGGCGATGAACAATGCGGCGTGGTTCAGGGGCCACTCCACCGCTTCGATCAGCCGCTGCTTCACCTCGTTCAGCCCGCCGACGTCGTCCCACCGGACGTTGGGAACCTCGACGAACACTTCGCGCATTGCCGAGGGTTCGACTTCCCGCAGCGCGTCGACGAAATCGTCCATCCGAACGTCGAGTTTGGCGAGTTGCTCGTAGGGGATGCGCGCCAATCCAAAGTCGATGTCGGGCAGGATGCGCCGCAGGCATAGCATCGCCGCCTCGCGGCAGAGCGCATGCAAATCGGCTCCCACAAAACCGTGCGTGATGTCGGCGAGGTGGCTCATATCCACGTCGGCGGCAAGTGGCATGCCCCGGCTATGGATGTTGAGCGTCTCCTCCCGCCCGTTGCGGTCCGGAATGGGGATTTGGATTTCACGGTCGAACCGGCCCGGCCGCCGCAGCGCGGGGTCGAGCGCATTCGGCAGGTTGGTGGCCGCGATTACGATCAATTGCTTCCGCTGCCCGAGCCCGTCCATCAATGCCAGAAGTTGGGCCACCACGCGCTTTTCTACGTCTCCGACGACGTTTTCGCGGCGCGGAGCGATCGCATCGATTTCGTCGAGGAAGATGATGCTGGGGCCCTTGCGAGTCGCTTCCTCGAATATCTTCCTCAGGTGCGCTTCGCTTTCGCCATAGAACTTGTGGATGATCTCCGGCCCGTTGATCGAGTAAAAATTGGCTTCCGTTTCATGCGCAATGGCGCGTGCGATCAAGGTCTTGCCGCAGCCTGGCGGTCCATACAACAGCACGCCCTTGGGCGCGTCGATGCCGAGCCGCTCAAACACCTCCGGATACCTCAACGGAAGCTCGATCATCTCCCTGATCCGCTGGAGCTGCGGCTTCAGACCTCCAATGTCCTCGTAGGATGTGGAGTGGGCCGCCACCTCCTCCGCCTGCTGTGGACTGCCGATGATCAGCTGAGTGGTGGGGACGATCAGCACCGCACCCTTTGGCGTCGTACGCTCCACCCGAAAATCAGCCGAGCGGGTACCGAACAGAGTGGCTCTAATGCGGTTTCCCGGTTGCACAGCCAGGCCGTCCAGCAGACTGCCGATGTATTCCAGATCGCGCTCGGAGGGCCTGACGTTTGCCGGAGCGAGTACGACGGATTGCGCCGGCGGGCAGGTGGTCCGCCGCACATTGACGAACTCATCCAATCCGGCGCCGGCATTCTCCCGCACCAGACCGTCGATCTGGATTCGTGACTGCCCGCGCAGATCCTTGTGCGCGGGCATCACTTTACAAACTGTGGCGCGCTTCCCGGTGACCTCGACCAAATCGCCGATCGCCAGACCCAGCCGCTCCAGATCTTCCGGGCCTAACCGCGCGATTCCACGCCCGACGTCTTTACTCAGCGCCTCGCTCACCTTGAGCTTCAGCGTCGGACTCGTTTTCGGTTCTTCAGACATAGCAGGGTCTCACTTCATGCACTTGATTTCGACAATCCCGTTGTTGCAGGCCAGGTGCAATTTGTCTGCAGAAGTACTCACGGGCAGCAGCACTTCCTTGCGATACTTCTTCTTGCCGTGCTCGGCAACGATGGTCAGCACATCGCCTTCGACGGTGATCTTCACATCCTCCAGGTTGATGCCCGGCATTTCGGCAACCACCAGTAAGTGATCTTCTTCCTCGAAGACATCCACAACGGGCTCGCGCACTTCCTGCACCACGGTGTGACCGGACTCCCGGTCCTTCCGGATGTTGCCGAACGGCTCGACGCGAGGCCCCTGATCGCCCAGCCCGGTCTTGATGGTGAATCCGTAGATTCCCTTCAACTCGTTGCCGGATCCGCGCAGTTCGCCCGTCTTGGACATTTGCTCGCCCGATTCGGACAGCTCGCCGAGTTTCTCAACCAGGTCCCCGAGACCCTTGAGAATCCCGCCGAGCCCCAGTTCGAAACCGCCTTGAGACGGTTTGTCCGTAGGCTTCTTAGACATGTTCTTGTTCTCCCTTGGCTTCGATCCCGTATTCCTTCACTTTGGTGTGAAGCGTCTTGTAGTCGATCTGAAGCATGCGCGCGGCGCGCGCCTTGTTCCCGCCCGTTTTCACAAGCGTGTCCGCAATCACCTTGCGTTCAACGTGAGCGGCGTTGCGCCGCAAGATCTCGCGCAGCGTCACAACCTCGCCGTCCTCGATCAGGCCCTGGCTGTCCGCTCTTTCGATGCCTGGACTGGGCTCGTGCCGCTTGCCGAAGTCGAGGAACTGCTCCCGGATAATCCCGTCGCTCACCAGCACCGCGCGCCTGATGACCGACCTGAGTTGTCGAACGTTACCCGGCCAATCGTAGCTCAGCATCGCCTCGGCAGCTTCCGGAGCGAAGCCCTCCACGTGCTTTGTTAATTCAAGGCTTACGACGGCCATGAAGTGCTTCGCCAGGAACAGGATGTCCTCCCTGCGTTTGCGTAACGGGGGGATCGACAGTACAAACTCGTTCAAACGAAAATACAGGTCACGGCGGAACAGGCCTCGATCGCACAGTTCCAGCAGGTCCCCGTTCGTCGCGACAATCACGCGAACATCCACGCTCTTGGGCTCCGTTCCGCCCACCCTGTACATCGTTCGTTCCTGCAGTACCCGCAGCAGCTTCGCTTGGGAAGCGAGCGGCATGTTGGCCAATTCATCCAGGAACAAAGTCCCGCCGCGCGCCAGTTCGAGTTTGCCCACCTTGCAGGTGTTCGCCCCCGTAAAGGCGCCGCGCTCATGGCCGAATAGTTCGCTTTCCAGTAGAGGTTCAGGGATGGCGCCGCAATCGACCGCAATGAACGGACCTTTCGCGCGGCCACTGGCGTTGTGCACGACTCTCGCTACCACTTCCTTGCCAGTGCCGGTTTCTCCAGTGATCACGACGCTGAAGTCCGACTTCGCCACTTGCTTGATACCGGCAATGAGCTTACCGATCGACTCGCTGGGGCCAAATGTGTCTCGCAGCGAAGCCATTCCACTGCCCGAACCAACCACAGAATTCAGATCCAGTTTGACTCTGCGCTCGCGCAGGGCGCTCATGACGACGCGCAGCACCTCACCGTGGTCGAACGGCTTGGAGATGTAATCGTAAGCCCCGGCCCGCATCGCCTGGACGGCGCCGGGCACGTCAGCGTAACCCGTCAGCAGGATCACGGGCAGGTCCGGGTCCATCCCGCGCGCACTGTTCAGCAGTGCCATCCCATCCATGTCCGGCATCTTGAAATCGGTGAGCATCAGGTCGGGGTCTTCAGAACGCACGAGATGTAGTGCGTGCATCCCGTTTTGTGCCAGCAGCGGCACGAGCCCCGCGCGGCGGACGATGCATGCCAGAACCTGGAGGATCTCGGGCTCATCATCTACGATCAGAATCCGGCCCTCGGTTTCCGTCACTTTGTGCTCATCTTTTTTCTCTCCGGTCGGTCCGAGCCGTATGAACAATCTCAATGTCCGGAGGCAGGTACTTGAGCGTATTGTGCAGGGCGCCAATGAAGAGAATCCCCATTTGCGATTGCTGCAGCGTCTGATCGATGCGCCCGGCAATGTAGCGATCCCTGCGCTCGAGCAGTGTTGTCTTCATCTGTTGCTGGGAGTCTCGCGTTCCGGGCGTCTTCGCTTGCGAAAAAGTCGCCATTGCAACCTGATACTCCTCAACTAACAAATCGGGCGACTCCGTGCCCATCAGGATCGCGCCGCGGTCCTGCAGCTCCAGTAGCAACTTATGATTTCGGCTCCCGGCCGCGGCAAGGGATGATACGATTTCCTGCTCGTGCTCGCACACGGGCAAACCGTCCTGGTAAACCCGCGTGCCTTGAGGGACCACCCTCAGACGCCTGACTGCGCGTTCGACCTCGTCCCACGCTCTTTCCACCGCAGCCGCGCTTCTAGCTACGCTCTGCCTGCCGAACTGCGCAATCCTTTGCCTTTGAACCGAGCCTCCAAGCTCTCCCATGTCCGAGAGCGCGTGGATTATGGGGATGTACACTATCCGCCTGCGGGGGTGTAGTTCCTGTTGATCCGCCATGCTAGAAAAGACCTGCAATTATGATGCACGTTCTTTCTATGGGTGTCTACCCCGTAGGGCTTTTTTATGAAATTGCCGCGCTCATCGATTACGTGTTTGGCGTGCCCGTGGAAGCTCTCGATTTTCAATTGAAATACACTGAACCCCTCACCTGAGACAAGCAAAAAGGTGACAGGTTGCCGTTCGCTGGAAACTCTTTGGCGAACGGGCGTTGCCGTTGCAGAATGAAACTGGCCGGCGAAGCGGAGGCGGGCTCT
>Ga0073936_10011221_pt1 | contig 10880 bp, 8 predicted proteins | sample AliMusrvi5mmetaG_FD_87041 | JGI IMG/M metagenome (GOLD analysis project Ga0073936, IMG submission 87041) | Freshwater lake bacterial and archeal communities from Alinen Mustajarvi, Finland, to study Microbial Dark Matter (Phase II) - Alinen... | ecosystem: Environmental > Aquatic > Freshwater >... | reverse complement strand
GTCTATTTTTATCTTATCCCCTCGCTCTGGAACCAAGATCTTTACCGATCTCCATTCGGTTCTTACTGGTCGAATAGCTAAAGGTTTGTCCGTGCTTTATCCAAGAGTCTCTCTAGCGAGACAGGCGCCGAGCTTTTCAGAAGCGTTTTGCAGGATTGGAGTGCCATGTGCAAAGAGTATGATCTTAGGGCCTAGGTTTTTGAGTTCCGGAAGGGAGCGTAGTGAAAGACCTGTGTCACCACGGTATTTTTCGGGAAGCAAACGCAACCCTTCCGGCTCAAGATTCAATAAGGCATCACCGAATATAAGGATCCCATCGTAAAGCAAAACACTCTCACCCGGCGCAAATCCAGGTAGAGGCAGTGTATCCATTCCGGCTACCGATTCACCGGGCACAAAGCGGGAGTCGGCAATAATGTCGTCGCCAGAATCCTGGGGTGCAAATACGGGGATCCCGAACCTGCGTGCAAACCGAAGACTGTCACGCTGGTGGTTGCCGTTAGTGATGATCACCGCGGACGGCGTGGAAAATGATTCGGCCACCATCTCTCGTAATGCCTCTTCCTCCAATGGTATTGGATCAATGAATATCAACCCAGAAGGAGTCACAATGGCCGAAGAGGAACAGTCGCATTTGACTGTTGATTCATAACCTTGCCAACTGAAAAGTCCGGAGCGGATCGTAGAAAACTCGAAAACGGGTTTCATATGAATGGAGCCAAAATCATTAACCAGTAACTCAAGATCTTAAGATCTTTGAAAATCCTTTTTTGTTTTCCACCCTGATTTCATCAGCCTCTGAAATTTCCCCATCAGACGTTCACGCGACTCCGTAACGCCGCCTCTTGGAAGCTAAAACGGATTCAATCTTACCCAGCGGAAGGCAGTTTACCACCTCGGATCTGGTGAGCCATCCCTTTCTGGCAACGCCAACACCATAGATCAGATCCTGAATACCGGATACTGTGTGGGCATCTGGATTGATCGCGCAGCAAACCCCATTTTCCTTGGCCAAGGGCCACCAACGCCAGTCCATATCGAGACGCCAGGGACTAGCATTAATCTCGATGATGGTTCCGGTTTTGCCAGCAGCCTCAATGACGGAAGGAATGTTTACGGCATAAGACTCTCGGGAAAGAAGCAGTCGACCGGTCATGTGTCCCAACATGGTCACATAAGGATTGCTGATTGCCTTGATGATTCGGGCCGTCATCTCCTCTTCTCCCATAGTAAAGCCGGAGTGAACAGAAGCGACTGTATAGTCAAGCCTGGCAAGAACCTCATCGGGAAAATCGAGTTCACCTTCCTTGAGGATGTCACATTCCGTCCCTGCAAAAAGCTTGAAACCCGCTTCCCGGAACTCCTTCGAGTCATTAAGCTCGCGTATTTCGGCAATCTGCTCGACCAGTCGATGCGAATCAAGTCCCCTTGCCTGGAAGGAACTTTTGCTATGGTCGGCAATTCCAAGGTATTCCAAGCCGAGATCAATTGCTTCGCGGGCCATTTCAAGCAGGGAATTCTTCCCGTCACTCGCCGTCGTATGACAGTGAAACGTTCCTCTCAAGTTATCCAATTCAAGAAGATCTGGTAGATTGCCAGCTTCCGCTGCGGCTATCTCGCCCCTGTCTTCGCGAAGTTCCGGCGGGATGAAATCAAGACCGAGAGAGTGGTATAGCTCTTTCTCGTCATGGATTATCGGTGGTGGTGCAACACCCTCTCTTCCCTCGACAGGAGTGAAGCGGTACTCATTTAGCGACCAACCGCGTTCCAGTGCACGGCTTCGAAGGCGAATGTTATGTTCTTTGCTACCGGTAAAATAGACCAAGGCGAAGGGAAACTCCTCCGGCTTTACGACCCTTAGATCGCATTGAACGCCGTCCCGAAGACGAACGCTTGATTTTGTGGGACCACTCGCAATCACTTCCTCAACCAACGGATGATGGATAAAAAACGCGGAGACTTCTTCCGGATCCTTCGAGGAAATCAGGATGTCAAGATCCCCTATTGTCTCCTTGCGGCGTCGAAAACTTCCTCCAACCTGCAACTGACCGACTGCACCGTGGGCGCGAAGATCCCCCATTAATTGCTCTGCCAAAGCCGCAACGACATTGATTCGGAAACGCCCGGCATGCTTGCGGTGATCGTCGATGGCCTTGAGTATCTTGGTTTGGGTTTTTTCACCGAATCCCGCCAGTCCTGCCACGCTGCCCTTGATGCACGCCTTTTCGAGATCGGCCAGCGAAGAGACACCGAGTTGCTCATGGAGTGCTTTGATCTTCTTGGCACCCAGTCCCTGCAGTTCAAAGAGTTCGAAGAGTCCTTGCGGAAAGGAGTTCTTTAGCTCCTCGTAATATTTAAGACGGCCGGTCGTCACGAGTTCCGTGACTTTTTCGGTGATAGCCTTGCCAATGCCATTAATCGATCCGAGCCTATCCTCAGCCACCAGCTTTTCAATGGGCTCGCTAAGTGACTCCAGAGCCCGGGCAGCATTCGTGTAAGCCCTGATCTTGAATGGATTTTCTCCCTGGAGTTCAAGCAACTGGGCGATGTGTTCAAGCACTTCGCCGACATGAGCTGGGTTTTCTGGCATGGGCTTTATCTTTGGCGCGGCACGTATGTTACGACTTCCTTACTCTATAAGTTTCGCCTTCGCTTGAAAGCCCTGCCGGATAAAAATCTTTCGCTTATAATTCATAGCTTTAGTGCAAAACGTTCAGCGGGGAAAACAGCTTTGAATTCCTTGCATTCGTTGGTTTCCTACTCTTTCCCAAGGTGTTGCCTTTCGTAATTCGTTCAAAGATTGGTGATTGGGCTGTCTGCCAGACATTTAGAGAGGGGGATTGAGCTTCGCCAATTGGCAGAAAACCGAGCCGACGAAAACATCGACTTCTGCTCTTAGTGGAAGGCGTCGGGAATCATCCGACATCCAGACACGTCCAGAGCGGAATTTTTTATGGGAACCAAGTCGTCCCTTGTGCTCCCCGTAGAGTTCGATGGTCTGAATTTGGATAGTGAATCGGATCGCTGGGGTAGTTTTCCCCAGAATCGTCAGAGTATCCCTGCCAGCCACTGTGAGATCGACTAGGTATGGGTTGCGATCTGGAAAGATGGTCATCCTGAGATGGTCACCATCCCGCAGTTGTTGGCTTCGAATGAAAAGCATCGCCGCAAAGAGATCCTTTACTCCGGGCAAAGGCGAGAAATCCCAGGATTTTGCTTCTGTCTCGAAGTGGTGGCATGCAAAGACGGCATTGCTCGTAAAGCTGGCATCGCTGAGAAGAGTTTTCTTTTTTACAGTTTCCTCCATATGAAACCATGACGGAACATCCCCGTTGACACCTGCCTCCCCATAATAGTCTCCGCTGTAATCCCAGAGTTTACGGACCCATTCGTTGGGTCCCCCGACGACCTTAATGACTCGACGCCGGGGGTCATCCCGCTGATAGACACTAACAATTACCCCTCCGGCCCCAACGCCCCCCCATCCAAAACGATAGAAAGCGTCAAATTTTTCGATGCCCGGAAAAGGGCTTGCTGCAGGTTGCGTCAATGTGCCATCCCACGGTTTGTAGGGATCTTTCGTTATACCGGCGTAGGTCCATGAACAAATGGAGAGACCCGTGAAAACAACTACAGTCAGGATCCCCTTGAGGAAACAGCGACTGAAGGAAGAAGTGAGGAAGCAGTTGCGGAGGGAATCCATCCTGTTAGGCCGGAGCCCGAGGCAACATACCACCAGTCACCGTTGCGGGATAGGACTGTAATCAGAGTGCCCGGTGGAAGAGAGCCGGATGAGGTGGCGCTGTCAGCCGGAGTTGCCCTCAACACGGGTGATGTTCTAGAGATGACAACGGCCTTTGATCCAGCTGTTCTTCTGGGATCGATCATAGTTCCGAAAGCCGAGCACCCATGACCAGCAGCCGCCAGAAAAATTGCAAGGGCAATAAGGCCTTTGCGGCGCGGGCCTCCAACCAGCAAAACGACCAGAGCCATAACCCCGATCCATCCAGCGACGGCACCCACCAAGATCATAGTTTCCGGATGAACGAGGCCGAGAAGTTGTTCCTGCCAACTCAGAGGAGCGGACACCCCAATTTTTTCAAGCACCGTAACAAGCTGCCGGCGAGCGGGTGTAAAACCTGGATCAAGTAACAACGCACGACGGAAGGAAAGGGAGGAGGCAGCGGATTCCCCCTTTTTCTCCTCTGCAAGGCCTCGATTGTACCAGAGCTCAGCAGAGCTGGATTTGGCTAATTCAGGAGAGGCGAGTATTTCCTTGTAATCAGCAAGGGCCTCGTTGGGTCTGCCACTGGCGAGGGCTGCATTTGCGGTTTCCATGCGATCAGCCAAGGCAGCCTGGAGTAGAACTGGTGAACTCAGGAGAACTAGAGCTGTTAAGGGACCACCCCATCGGGGCGAAATGAATGCCAGTTTCATATTGAGCTGAAGGTTTGAAGGGTTTCCAAGAGCTTTGCCCTCTCTGTTCCGGAAAGGGGAACCGATCCCCCAGTTCCATATTTGAGCAGGTCACGCCTGCTAATCAGCGATCCCAAAACGGAATTGCGGGCATCGGAAGGATGAGCGGCCAGTTCCAAATATTCGATCGCTGCGTCATAGGCGGCTGCCGCTTCCTCGTTACCGGACTGAACCCGGGACAAAAGTTCTGCTAGCTTGCGCTTGCGGCGCGAGGCCGCCGTTCCTCCACGGGCCTGAAGATCCCGTAAAATCAAGATTGCAGCGAGGGTGACTGTCGCAACGAACATCGACAGTGAAGCAATTAAAAATTCAGGCCTCTGCATCGGGGTCTTCCATGAGCGTAAGGTCAATCGTTGAAGAGGATCTCCATCCCTCGGTGTGGCGCTAGGCGTAGAAGAAGGATTCGGGGTCGACGACGATGACGCTGTGGCATTGGCAGATGTTGGACCTGAAGATTCGTTTCCAGGCAGGGCGACAAGCGGAAGGGACTCGGTCGTCAGTGTCACATACTTGGCGTTCTGTGGATTAAAAAAGGAGAACTGGCAGATTGGGGAAGCGTGCTGGGGTTGTTGGGCGAGAAGAGTGAAGTCGAATGATTTCACCCCGGTAAAAGAAAGATCATCGGAACTGTCGAACTTATCGGTCGGTGGGTAGGTTCTCCATCCAACTGGATCCTTGAGAACCGGTGCTCCCATGCCCTTAAAGTTTCCCTTCCCGCCGATTTTCACCACCAGATTAGCTGGATCCCCAGGATCGGGATGAGGATTCGACACCATGGCATCAATGTCAAACTGACCTACTGCACCGGCAAAGGAGGATGGGCGACCCTCTTTCGGAAGGGGTAGCACCTCAAGGTGAAGCGGGGCTGTCTTGACTGTGAGATCGCGTGTCTGTCCAAAAGCCGCACGCCCTCCGAGGAGTTGCTGAAAAACAGGGTCGTCAAATCCCGGAGGCAGTGCGCCGGGCATCTGGATCTGAGTGTCCAATTTGGCCGGCGCGATATCAATGGAACCAGGCTTCACCGCTGAAAGCAGGGAACGGAAGGTCAGCACATTGTAAAGAACCCCGTCCCTTTCCTCACGCCCCTCCTTGGGATCAAGAAAACGCTCCACCAAGATGCCCTCGCTTTCAAAATTGACACCTCCACGGATTTGAACCGGGTAGCGGGCATCGAAATAATACCTAATCTCAACCGGGGTCATCTCACCCGCATAGAGCGTTTTCTTCGGGCAGCTAATTTCGCCGAATGCTATCCTGTCAGGTTCGGGGCGCGGCATTGAACGGCCGAGTTGCTGGCTAGATCCAGAAACGGAAGCAGGTGGTTGAAATCCGGCCCCGGTTGGGGTTGCTCCACCCCCCGCGGAGCTTTCATTCAGTACTGTAAAAGAGAGTGGCGTTGTCCTGAAATGTTGGCCGTCCGCGCTCACGGTCACTGAGGGAATCGTAAAACTGCCTGTCCGCAGTGGCATCACGATGTAACTGTAAATCACCGATGAAGATACCTTGAAGTTTACCATTTGCACCTGGGTTGATTGCCCCGTCAGACGTATCTGAAGCCCATCCACGACAACTTGTTGGGGAACATCCGCCTGCTGTGCCCCAGTAACCTTGACCTGTAGTTCGGCCATGTCTCCGGAATTGATTTCCGGGCGAGAAAGCGTGGCACTGACGGAAACATCAGCCGCCATAAGCTGTGTTGTGAGGCCAAGCAGAAGGAATACAGCCAGAATCCGGATCATGGAAAACTGTTTTGTCATCGTTGGTATTCTACCAGTCACGCACCGGTTGATCCACAGCGCGGTTCTGCTGGTTGATCAATTGATGCGCTTCCTCATCTTCCACTGAGCGCAGTAGGGAGCGGGCCTGACTTGGAGACATCCTATCATCTTTTCCTCCCTCAGCTTCTGCTGCCTCGCCATTGGTGGCCTGCTGGTCTTTCTTATCCGCTTGGTCTTCAGCCATGGAAGCTCCTTCATTCTTAGGAGATGGAGTCGGCGTAGGTTGGACGCCATGTCCAGGTTGCTGGCCGGAAGGATTTGTCTGTCCTCCCTGATCATGAGTGGATTTCTGGGCGGCCTGATTATTCGATGACGATCCCGCGGGCTGACCGGAGGAAGGAGTGGGAGTCGGGCTGGGAGCACCCTGAGAACCTGAACCGGAACTCTGGGAGTTCTCGGACTTGTTCTGGTCGGTTTGGTTCCCCTGATTCTGAGAAGATTGGCTTTGGTTGTTGGCCTTCTGATCCTGATTTTTTTGCTGATCCTTTCCCTCCCCGCCACCTTGAGATTGATCCTGCTTCGGCTGTTCTTTGGAATCTTTCTGGTTGTTACCTCCTCCTTGTGATTGATCGTTCTTGTTTTTGTCCTTCTGGTCCTTCTGGTCCTTCTGGTCCTTCTGGTCCTTCTGGTCTTTGTTGTTCTTTTTGTCCTGCTGCTTTTTCTGATCCTGCTGCTTTTTGAGATCCTCGATCAGCTTGCGTACGATGTCGCTGTTCGCCTTGGCCTGGGCGTTGGAGGGGCTTCCCTTGAGGACGGTTCCGTAATGCTGGAGAGCATTATTCCAGTCGGAGAGCTTAGCTTCCTTATCCTGAGCGGCCTCACCGGATCGAACCAGAGAATTAGCCAGATTGTAGGTAGCTGCATCCCGAATTTTTGGGTTGGCAGAAGTCATCGCCTCAGCAAAATAGTCAGCCGCCTTTTTATAATCCCCGGCCTTGTAAGCCGCAGCTCCGGCGTCAAAACGAACTTCAGGAGCACTAGCCCCGGCTTGGATGTTCCTTTCAAAGTCCTTGAGTGCGGCATCGTAGTTTCCTTGCTGGTACTCGTGGATGCCACTGTTGGCAGCGGTCGCTGATTGATGCACCATCGTTAGCAAGCAGGCGATCAGGGCGACCGGACAGGCCCCACGTCGACGTCTCTCCCCAAGAATCGACCAGAAGGCTAGAAGTAGAAGTGCAGCCCCAGCGGGCCAACTGTAGCGCTCTATAGGTTTACGTGCCGTCAGCGTTCCGTTCTCCTCCTGATCCATGGGCAGGATACCCTTGTTGTAGATGACCGAAGCGGCATCCAGTCCATAGGGAAGGTAGAAGCCGCCCGTCGCCCTGGAAATCTCGGTAAGGCGCGAGGCATCCAATTTGGAGTTAACCGGATTGCCATTTTCGTCCCTTACAAAATCGTTTTGCCCGCTCTCAGTTCTGATTGGAATCAATGAACCCGAGGCCGAACCAAATCCTATGGTGAAGATCTTGATGCCGAGCGCCGCCGCCTCTCTGGCTGCCTCTACTCCGCTCTCCTCGAGTTCCTCCCCGTCGGTCATAAGCACGAGTGCCCTGCTCATGGTCTCCCCCTTGCCAAAGGCTGCGATTGAAAGCCGAATGGCCGCCGCGATATCGGTGCCTCCTTTAGGAATGGTACTCGTGTCGAGATCATTGATCGAAGCAAGAACTGCCCCCTTATCAAGAGTGAGTGGAGCCTGCAAAAACGCGGTTCCGGCGAAAGCAATGAGTCCAACCCGGTCTCCCTTGAGCAGGTCCAGTAGATCCTGGGAAATGAGCTTGGCTCGCCCAAGACGGGTTGGCGCCGTATCCGTCGAAAGCATGCTGCGCGAGGTATCGATAGCAATGATCACGTCTCGGCCTCGTGACTTGATCTCTTGATCGAGATAGCCAAATCGCGGCTGTGCGAGCGCAATGATGCTGAGCACGATAGCCATTAAAAGGAAGAAAGCTCGAAGGTTGCGCTTAAAGGGACTGACCTGACCGGCCAGAGTCGCCTGAAGCCTTGGAGCCAGAATTCTTGCGAGCAAGGCTTCACGGTTTCTGGCTGCATCGACAAAGACCCAAATGATTGGCACAAGCAGCAGCAGCGCCCAAAACCATCCGGGTGAAGCGAAAATCAGCGAGTTATCCAATGCTGTCATGATAGGCGTAAGAAAGTCATAGGGACGTCTCAGGGAAGCCGGCGCCAGAGGGTCTGCGATAGAACGGCCTCCGCAGCGAGAAGTAAGAAAGCCATTAAAAGAAGAGGAGGGAAAAGGTCGCGGTAGTCAGCCGATTTCTCAATCTCAACCTTTGTTTTTTCGAGTCGATCAACTTCCTGGAATGTCCTGACCATTGAGGCCGTATCGGCGGCACGGAAATATTTCCCTTCACCGGTTTTTGCAATCTGGGAAAGGAGTTTTTCGTCGATAGGGAAATATCCTGCGGGAAGGGTCATAAGAGCCGTGTTGCCAGTGCGAAGCTTAACAGGAAAGGGTATGGGGTCATTACTTCCGGCAACAATCGTGTAAATCTTGATGCCTAGTGCGTGGGCCGCTTCCGCCGCAGTAAGCGGAAGTACTTTCCCTGCATTGTTTGAGCCATCGGTGAGGAGAACGATGATCTTTGTTTTGGAATCACGGTCCTTGAGTCGGTTAGCAGCGGAGGCAAGGGCTGAGCCGATCGCCGTGCTATCCTCAACCATCCCTATCTGAACCCGGTCAAGATTACTGATCAGCCAGTCGTGATCCAGCGTGAGAGGGCTGACGAGATAAGGTCGTCCTGCAAATGCGATTATTCCGATGCGGTCGTTCGGTCGGGCTTCTATGAACTGCTGGGTGACCCTCTTTACCATATCAATACGATTCATCCGTTGATCACCGATAAGATAATCCTCAGCGCGCATTGATCCTGAGACATCCAGCACAAGCATGATGTCAACGCCACTTGCTGTGACGTGCTCAAGAGTGCGGCCGAGTTGGGGGCGGGCGAGTGCAACGATGAGACAGGCCATTGCTCCATAAACCAATGAAGAGAGAATGGCGCCCGCGCGTGAACGACGACGCTTCCCGAGGGCTACGACTAGACGGGTTGACGAAAAAAGGAGGCCAGGTGTGCCGCCGATCTGTCCCCGCATCAGTGCAAGTAGGGGAATCAGCAGGATGCCCAGCAAAATCCAAGGATGGACAAAGGTGAAACTCGTCGCCACTGCGAGATAGTTCACCAGGTTCATGTTTTCTCCTTTCCTTGGGTGACCACAGGGGTTGGTTTCAAGGCGACCTCGCCTGTCAGCAGGTTCGTTTGCGGAGCCGGTTGATCACCACCCTTCACGAAGGATTCAGCCGACTCAATCAATGCCAAGCGTTGTTCGGTGGTCGCCTCCCCCCGTGCGTATTTGAGAAAATCGGATCGATGAAGAAATTCAGCGAGGGCTTCCTGCTCTAATGGGACAAAACGGACTGATCTGTTTAGCGAAACCAAAAACTCTTCCGTTGTCTGTCTGGGTGCGGCAAGGCCAAACGCTTCCCCAAGGAAGCGTCTAAGAACGTCGGAAACTCCAACACCGAAGTCATGGTCACTCCCATCCGTGACCTGAGTCCGAAGTCGGGCCAGGGCGTTTAGAGCAGACTCACGTGGTGTGATCGGGACAGATTTTCTGCGACTTGTAATCCTCCAGATCAACCACCCGATTAGGGCCACACCGAGAAAGACGGTCACAATAACCCAGATAGGCCCTGAAAAGAAGGGTAACGGGCCCACGATATCATGAATAGGGACGGGAGTAGGTGCCCCGACGGGTGCGCCGGAGACTCCCCCTGACCCAGGTCCGAAACTAATTCCGGGTTGCTGATTCATGCGGACATTCTCCTCCCTCTGCGTTCAAAAAAACTTCTGAGGACAGGCAGGTAATCCCTGTCTGTTCGAAGCGGTACAGTGTCAATGCCCCGTCCCCCAAAGAGAGAGGCAAGCTCTCGGGAACGAAGTTCCGCCAGTTCGCCATAACTCGATGATACGGAGCGACGGGAGGTGTCGACTTCGATCTGCTCCCCTGTTTCGGGATCCTCAAGCAGGATTACTCCGACATTTGGAAGCACTTCCTCCGCAGGATCGATAATAGGCAGGGCCACGATGTCATGCCTCTTGGCCGAAATGGTCAGAGGGCGTGAAAAATCGTCCGCGAGAAAATCAGAAATCAGGAAGACCACCGCCCGCCTGGTCACCAACTTGTTCATATATTCCAGAGCCCCTGCAAGATTCGTCCCCCTGCCGACGGGGTTGAAGTATAGCATTTCCCTGATCAATAGAAGGATGTGAAGTCGCCCCTTTTTCGGCGGAATAAAGAGCTCCACACGATCGCTGAAGAGGAGAAGCCCAACCTTATCATTGTTGTGGATGGCGCTAAAAGCCAAGATAGCCGCAACCTCCGCGGCGAGTTCCCGTTTGCTTAGCTGGACACTTCCGAAGTTTCCCGAAGCGCTGACATCAAGTGCTATCATCACCGTCATCTCCCGTTCCTCGGTGAATTTCTTGATGTAAGGCTCCCCTGTGCGAGCTGTCACATTCCAGTCGATTGCTCGTATCTCGTCACCGGGAGTGTAGGGACGAATCTCGTCGAAATTCATCCCTCGACCCTTGAAGACACTATGAT
>Ga0073936_10011219_pt1 | contig 10880 bp, 8 predicted proteins | sample AliMusrvi5mmetaG_FD_87041 | JGI IMG/M metagenome (GOLD analysis project Ga0073936, IMG submission 87041) | Freshwater lake bacterial and archeal communities from Alinen Mustajarvi, Finland, to study Microbial Dark Matter (Phase II) - Alinen... | ecosystem: Environmental > Aquatic > Freshwater >... | reverse complement strand
ATATAATACAAGTGTGGGGGCAAGGTGTGAAATGATCTAATTATTCAGGATCCCCACAATCATGAGGATCCTGATATATCATTATTCTCTAGTAGTAAGAGGTATAATTTAATGTCAACTAAATTCAGTAGACGACTGTTTTCCAAATGAGAATAGGAAGAACATAGCCGCCAGAAGCATGTATGCTGCAGTAAACTGATACGGCACTACTGAAAGCTGCGGCGATAACTGCCATGGGAAATACATGCTTCCTTCAGGGATAGCGGAATGGATAATCCCAAAGAATGTGAAGAATGCAGTTATTACCAGGAACGCAGAGGCGGCGCGTAATTGTTTATCAATCAGCTTTGCTATGAAAGCGCCCCACAGCATTGCGGTTAAAATGAATCCATTACCAAGCGCAACAATTACAAGAAGTTCAGGAATTTGTTTTCCCGGCTGTGTAAGGAAGTAAGAAAACTTATCTACGGGTACCAGATCAGGATTGGAAAGTTTAATCTGAAGGAGCCGCGCTATGGTCGGGAAAAATGCAAAGGCAACTGCAGGCGCATGTTTCGCTGGTGTTGCTTTAAATGACTGAGAGATAATATCCAGGGCAACAAATATCAATATAGGCGCAAGAACAGGGCGGGGGATGAACTCTACTATAAATGATATATATCCTAAAATTCCTCCGAGACCAATGAAAAGTCCTGTTAACAAAGTATATCCTGCCCTGCTTCCCATGGCTTTATAAGCGGGCTGGCCGATATAAGGAGTAGTCTGGGCAACGCCGCCAAATATACCTGCGACAAGAGTTGAAAATGCTTCAGTAAGCAAAATGTTTTTTGTGTTGAAGTCGTCTCCTGCTACTCTTGCGCTTTCAGTTACATTTATTCCTCCTACAATTGTAAGGAGAGCGAAGGGGAATGAAATAGGAAGATATCTTAATGCTTCAGTAAAACCTTGAATGAATCCTAATGAAGGAATGGGAACACCCATGTGGAATTCGGGCATTATAAACGAAAAATTTACGCCTAATAATCCAATTGGCGCGAGTATATAATATAGAATTGTGCCGAACACTACTGCAGCAAATACGCCTGGGAAGTTTTTAGGAAGACGAATCTTGGCAATCAAAGTATAAATAACTAGACCTAATGCCATTACTCCAATTACTGGAAGACCGAACACATCGAGTAGAGGTGTGAATCCGATAAGTCCTAAACCTATACCTGCAAGACTTCCCAAGAGACCTGCCTGGGGAACAATTTTCTGAACCCACCCGCCGATGAAAGAGAAGAGTATTTTAATAATTCCAATCAGTACCATAGTTGCCATTCCGATATACCATGTCATCATGGCAGCATCGTGCACGGCCATTCCCTTGGCTTTTAAATAAATAAAAGCGGGCCCAAGCACAGTTAACGCGATACCGATAGTAGAAGGCGTATCGAGTCCAAGCGGCATTGCAGTAACATTTGGGTTCTTGGTTTTCTTTGCCAGGCGGTAAGCCATTACGGTATAAATTATATCTCCGACAAGCACACCGAGTGCAGTCCCTGGAAACATTCTCGTGTAAATAATATCTGCGGGGAATTTGAATACGAAGATTAGTATGCCGGCAAGGAAAGAAAGTACAGTTACGTTATCGAACATCAGGCCGAAGAAGCCATTAAGGTCTTCTTTTACGAACCATTTATATTTGAATGTTGTTTGCATGGCTGTGAAAAAGGATTATTAAATGATGGTAATAATAAATCAAAAATCTGAAATTAAAAACAGATCAGATGGATAATTTTATACCGTCTACATAGTTGGTGGGTTTGATTTTGAAATAATTCTCATATTTCGAACTATCGAAAAGGTAATCATCTTCATATTGATAGAGCATTTCATTTAAGGCTTTCACATCAGAATTAAACAGCCCTAATAGGTCAAGCTGCCATTTTTTATATATTGTCCATTTTGCAGGGATGCTCAATATATCAGCTGTTAATTTAATAAACTCTTCACCTGTTAATGCATCCCGGTGAGTAGGCAGGTGCCATGTCTGGTTAAAAGCATCGGGAGTATTTCCAATAAGAGCAACAGCTTTAGCGGCATCAGGAGTAAAAGTAAAAGAGTGTTTTACTTTATCATTTAGGAACCAATGTGCAGTCTTTCTTTTTCTTAATTGATCTATCACAAGAAAATTCAATATACCTGTTTTAGCGTTAGGTCCGTAAAAATCTGCGGCTCTTACAATAACGGCGTTGAGATTTTTCTTTTTATATTCGTCTATAAGCATTTGCGCAATGTGCGCGCGTAGTTTTCCTTTTTCACTGCAAGGGTTAAAGGGTGTATTTTCAGTCATGCGTCCCGAAACTTTACCGTACATATATACGTTGTCAAAGAATACAAGTTTTGCATGGTAAAGCAGGCAGGCATTTATAACATTTTTCATTATAACGGGCCACTGTGTTTGCCAGATTTTCAGATCGTATTTTAGTCCTGCCACCAGATATACAATATCAGAGCCTTTAACTGCATTCATTGTCTGATCCCTGTCGGTAAGATCGGTTTTTATCAGTTCATCACCGGGGTTTACCTTTCTGGGGTTTCTGCCAGCTAGTTTTATCTTATCAGTAAAATGTGTTAATTCATTTGCAAGCGGAATACCTATAGCGCCGCCGGATCCTAATATCGTTTGCATTGATTTCTCATAATTTGTATTCAGGTGAAAGTTATTAAATTATATTGAGAAATTAAATTGTGGTATTCATATATCCGGAAAAGCTAAATAAGGACAGTAATTAACATGAATAAATTGTTTTCGTCATTAAAGGTAAGAGGGGTTGAATTCAAGAACCGCATTGCTGTATCGCCGATGTGCCAGTATTCAAGTGTAAATGGTATGCCGACTGACTGGCATTTGGTACACTTAGGAAGCCGGGCTGCAGGAGGCAATGCTTTGGTGATTCAGGAAGCAACAGCGGTTTCACCGGAAGGAAGAATTTCACCTGATGATGCGGGCATTTGGAGTGATGAACATGCGGAAGCATATAAAAGAATTACTGCATTTATTACTTCGCAGAATTCAGTTCCGGGAATCCAGATTGCGCATGCCGGTAGAAAAGCATCAACTTATTCTCCCTGGAGGGGGAATGGAGAGGTACGTCAGGAGCTTGGCGGCTGGCAGGTTTTCGGACCAAACGCCGTGTCATTTGCTGAGAATTATCCAACTCCAAAAGAAATGGATATTGATGATATTAAGAAAGTTATTAATGATTTCACGGCTGCAGCAAAGAGAAGTGTTGAGGCAGGGTTCAGGGTAATTGAACTTCATATGGCACATGGTTATCTGGTGCATGAATTCCTTTCCCCTATTTCAAATAAAAGAAAGGATACGTACGGAGGACGGTTTGAGAACCGCGTACGGCTCGCCTTTGAAATTGTTGAGAGTGTAAGGAATGTTATTCCCGAAGATTTTCCTTTATTTGCAAGGATATCTTCAACTGACTGGGTTGAGGGGGGATGGACAATTGAAGATTCAGTAAGGCTCGCAATATTATTTAAAGCCAAGGGTGTTGATCTCATAGATTGCTCCAGCGGGGGAAATGTTTTGAAAGCAGTAATACCAATCGGTCCGGGTTATCAGGTTCCATTTGCAGAACGTATAAAAAAGGAAGCGGAAATTCTTACAGGTGCAATTGGTGTGATTACAGCTCCGGAACAAGCTGATAATATTATCAGGACGGGTCAGGCGGATATGGTATTGATGGCAAGGGGAAGTTTAAGATTTCCATATTGGCCTCTTCAGGCGGCAAAAGCATTAAAAGAAGATATTGAATGGCCAAAACAATATGAGAGAGCAAAATGAACTGGGGCCCTTTTCTTTCGGAAAGGCAATGGGGAACTGTAAGAGAGGATTATAGTAAAGATGGCGACGCATGGAATTATTTTTCATTTGAGGATGCATTAAGACGAGCATTTAGGTGGGGGGAAGACGGCATCGGAGGCATATGCGATGAGGAACAGATTATTTGTTTTGCTCCGGCATTCTGGAACGGCCGAGACAAGTTTATTAAGGAAAGGTTTTTTGGTTTAACAAATAAAGAGGGAAACCACGGTGAAGACGTGAAGGAATATTTCTATTATCTTGATAATACTCCCGATCATGCTTATATGAAGATGCTTTACAAATATCCACAGTCCCAGTTTCCATATGATCAGTTAAGAGAAGAAAATAAGAAACGAGGCCGCCTTGAGAAAGAGTATGAACTAATTGATACCGGAATTTTTAATGAAGACAAGTACTTTGATATTTTTGTTGAGTATGCAAAACAGGATGCAGAAGATATATTTATTAAGATTACAGCATATAATAGAGGAGCAGATAAGTCTCGTCTTGATATAATTCCGCAGGTATGGTTCAGGAATACATGGGCATGGGGAAAAGATTCGTATATGCCGGGTATTACGCAGGCAGGGAAAAACCATTTAATAATAAAACATAAAAACTATTCACCTCATTACCTGTACTATGAAAATTCCCCGGATGTGATTTTCTGCGATAATGAAACAAATGTAAGAGTACTGTTCAAGTCGGATACGGATATCCGTTATTTCAAAGACGGTATAAATGAATATGTTATAAATAATAATTTGGGGAGTATTAACAGGCAGTCGGGAACAAAGGCAGGGTTAAGATATGTTGCTGAAATTGAACCCGGTAGTTCTGTAGTTATAAGACTACGGCTTACTATTCAGAAACCGGATAATCCTTTTGATAAATTTGAAGAGTTATTTAATAATAAAATAAAAGAAGCCGATGATTTCTATGCCGGAATCCAGAAGGATATTAAGGATGAGGATGAACGAAGAGTTCAAAGGCAGGCGTTTGCAGGAATGCTGTGGAATAAACAGTTCTATTATTATGATGTTAGAGAATGGCTGAAAGGGGATCCGACTCAGCCAACACCTCCTGAAGAAAGGAAGACCGGGCGTAACTCTGAATGGTTCCATCTTAATAATAGCAATATAATTTCCATGCCCGATAATTGGGAGTATCCATGGTATGCAACCTGGGACCTGGGGTTTCACTGCATTCCATTTGCAATTATCGATCCCGAGTATGCAAAGCACCAGCTTCTTTTATTTACTAAAGAGTGGTACATGCATCCAAACGGACAACTGCCCGCATATGAATGGAATTTTAGTGATGTTAATCCTCCCGTTCATGCATGGGCTGCGTGGCGTGTTTATAAGATTGAAGAAAAATATAAAGGGAAGGGAGATGTCATTTTCCTTGAGAGGATACTTCATAAGCTCTTAATAAATTTTACGTGGTGGGTAAACAAAAAAGATTATGGTGACCGCAATATTTTTCAGGGCGGCTTTCTTGGAATGGATAATATAGGGGTGTTTGACAGAAGCAACGGCATTGGGAAAGATTTGAGATTAGATCAGGCTGACGGCACAGCCTGGATGGCAATGTATTCATTAAACATGATGAGAATAGCGCTTGAATTGTCGAAGGAAAAACCATATTACCAGGATATTGCCACCAAATTCTTTGAGCATTTTCTTTATATAGCAGACGCAATGGAAAATATGGGTGCTGAGGGAAACGGCCTGTGGGATAATGAAGATCAGTTTTATTATGATATGCTTCATTCGGAAAATCAGAAAACAGCACAGATGATTAAAATAAGATCTCTGGTTGGATTGGTTCCTTTATTTGCTGTGGAAGTGCTTGAATCTGATCAGCTTGATTATGCTCAGGATTTCAATAAGCGGCTTGATTGGTTTTTGAATTACAGACCGGATCTTGCCAGGCTTGTTTCGCGTTGGAATGTTCATGGAATCGGGGAGAGGCATTTATTGTCGCTTCTTCGCGGCAGCAGAATGAAGAAACTCATAAGGCGGCTTCTTGATGAAACAGAGTATTTGTCAGATTATGGTGTGAGGTCGTTATCAAAAGTTTATAAAGATAATCCCTACATATTTTCTTCTGATGGTGAAAATATTACTGTAAACTATACGCCTGCTGAATCGGATAACGGGATGTTCGGAGGGAATTCAAACTGGCGCGGTCCTATCTGGTTTCCGGGTAATTTTCTGATCATTGAATCGCTTCAGAAGTTTCATCATTATTATGGGGATGAATTTTTAATTGAATATCCGGTTGGGTCAGCAAGGCAGATTACAATTAAGGATGCAGCGAATGAATTAACACGCAGGCTGAAAAATATATTCCTGAGGAATAATAATGGTATACGCGCCGTGTTCGGTAATAATGAGAAGTTTCAAAATGACCCGAACTTTAAGGATTACATTTTATTTCATGAATACTTTAACGGAGATACGGGAGAAGGGCTTGGTGCATCGCATCAGACCGGTTGGACCGGCCTGATTGCAAAACTACTTCAACCGCGAATAAGTAAGTAGACGAATTACCAGCCGATTTTTCTTCCGGCATTTTCTTTCTTAAGCCAATCCATAAGGGGCTGGAAATATTCAACCATACCGTTAGCGCTTAACTCTTCGCCTGTTTTTTCTTTTATAAAAGAACGCCAGTCAATGGTTTTACCTTTTTCAAGAATGCTTGTTAAATATTTGCCGGTCTCTTTGCTGTTATAATAATTGGCATTATGCGGATTCTGTTTAAGTATATTTTTCGCTATATAATTATGAAGCTGATATTGAATCAGTTTAGCAACTGCATAATTATAATAATAAGCAGGAGCATCATTGATATGAGTTTTTGTTGATGCATCACAGTACTCTTCGCCGCGGTTTGTCGGAGGAACAATGCCCTGATATTTTTCCGCAAGCTCCCACCATTTTTTATTGAACTCATCTTTAGGAAGATTATTTTCATAGAACGAATATTCCCATAGTGTCATGGTCCCTGTTGCAAAAGGAATAAAGACCACATTGCTTAGAGCTTCATTAAGAAGCCATTTAATAGAATCGATCTGAACATCATTGGCAAGCAATCCAATTTCTCTTAAATATGGCTGCTGCATGCAGGCTGTAGCAATAAGTTCACCCATACCTTCATGGAAGCCCGGGTTCAACCCGTCGCGCAGGAGAATCGGAACGTCAGGATTTGAGTAAGCCATAAAATAATATGTATGTCCAAGTTCATGATGCACTGTCTGGAACCATTCGGCATTTGACTCAACATTCATGAGTGAACGGACGTCTTTGTCAAGGTCAAGATGCCATGCAGAAGCATGAGTGTTTTTCTTGCGCGGTGAATTTGCAGGCAGGGCATAAAGATCTGATTTTTCCCAGAAGGTCTGCGGCAGAGTTCCCATTCCCATTGACATATAGAAACGTTCTCCCTGTTTAACAATCCACTCCGGGGTTTTGCCTTTGAACATGTTGTCCAGGTTTATGCCTTCAACAATTCCCGGCCATTCCTGACCCCAGCGGTTCGGAAGCCAGTGTGCTGGAATTTTATCAGGAACAGGTGCGTGGTAACGTTCGGCAAGTTTATATTTAACCCAGGTATAAATCTGATCGTATAAGGGTTTTAACTGCTCGTTTACTTTCTGCATCCAGTCTTTCATTTCCTGCGCATTCATTCCATACTGTGAAATTTCAAGATCGAAATAAGAAGTGTATCCCATTTCTCTCGCAACTTTATTTCTTAACTGCTGAAGGTTCGCAAGTCCGTCTTTCAGATTTTTACCAATCTCTTTTGAAGCTTCCCAGATCTCCTGACGTTTGGCAAGATCAGTTTCACTTACCAGCATATTATCTATATCATTGGCTGAAACTTTTTTGCCGTCTTTCAGTTTGAATTCAAAACTGTAAAGATCTTTGGTCTGTTTAGCTTCTGCATTAACTAACTGGTCAACTACCTGCGGAATTGAAGCAGGTGCATGACTTGCGTTATATAATATCTTTTCAAGTTGTCCCACAGTTATCGGGTCAAGGCTGCTTTTTTCTTTCAGGTACATTTTAACGGAATCGATTATACCTTTTCTTCCCATGAATTCAGACAGTATTTTATTTGCTTCAACTTCTTTTTGAGCATTTGCGTCCGTAACATCGGTATTTGCAATCCATTGAGCAATTTGTGACTGGTAATAAATCGATTGGTATTCTTTAGAATAATTATCCACAAATTTCTTTGCTTCTGGACCAACGGAACGGCTGCAGTTAAATAAAAAGAATGATATTAAAAACATAATTATGGCGAGAGAGATTTGTTTAAACATGATAAACCTGAAAATATTAATTAAGTTAAAATTAATAAATATTCAGATCACTATTAAACAAAAACTCAATATAAATTCAGATCAGTTGCACGGTTCAGTCCTGATTCGTACCATGAAATGACGGAGTACGCCCCTGTATTTGGGAAATTAGGCGGAGCGCTGAACATAAAGCGCGAATCATAGGAATAGTTTTTATTATATCCCGTTTTAATTACGCCTCCTGAGGTAGTACCCACGGCCCCTCTTACTGCCTGAATAATTCCACCCACAAGATTAATATAACCCCTGTTTGATCCGGTATTATAATCCTGCGCGCCAAAGCTTCCGTTCTGGCAATACATCGAAGCATTTATTTGAATGCTGTTGCTGTTTGCAGTATTATCTGTCACCCAAATATTGTTTTGGGCAACTATACCCAGAATATCAGTTGAAGTAGGAGTAGTGACAGGGTTAGTTTTATATACTATATCACTGTCAAGATAAACTGAACCGCCGACTGTAGTAGAAGTTCCGCTGCATCCAATTGTACATTGCCCCTGTACAGTTCCTTTTAGTCTGATAGTTCCATTTACCACAAAAATATCGCCATTTGGAGCAAGTGTAGAAAGCGCTTTTGTTGTATCTTTAGCGTTCCAGGCATATCTATAACTAACATTAGTGTTTGAAAATGTTAGAAAGACAGTGTCATGACCAGAAAATACTTTCCCGGCTGTTTGGGCAAATGTTTGAACATTTGAAACACCGGAACCATTGATTGGCAGGGAATATCCTGTCTGCAATCCTCCGGCAAATGTTGGTTTATCACTTGACCCGTTTGCTTTAACCACAGATCCTTTTATACTCACGAAACCGGCAAAGTAGGGGTTACCGTTAACATTTAAATTATCCTCAGTGTGGAAAGGACCTTTCACTGTATCTCCTGTTACCCAATAAATTGTACCGCCCTCACTTACAGAGTAATAAGCATATCTTGAGAATCGGCTTGGCTGGAAAAAAACAGTAATAGTATCATGGTATACTATATTTGAATAACCGGTGTAATATCCTGTGTAGGTTGAAATTGTGGTTATGCTTTTTATCAACTTTACCGTATCGATGTTTTTTACTGTAGTTGAAAAGGTACCTCCCTGGCAGGGTACGTTTGTATAAGATCCCGTCCAGGTGGGGTTCAGATAAAATTTATTGCATGCAATATTTGCCCCTGTAAGGCATATACTGTGCGAGACCTGTCTGCTTGCATAATAAGTCATGTTGTCCATTGCGCTTAATGACATACGGTTAAAGTTATTCCCTATTACTAGAAATGCTAGACTAAAACCCATTACTACTAATAATACTGCTCTTCCGCCCATTGTTTACCTGTTCTTAATATTTGGAATTGCCAGTCTTTCCTGCCGCCAATATGCGTAAATCTGACTGCTGTCGATTGAAGTATTTTCAATATTTAAATTCAATTCAATATCTGTAATCAGTGGAAGGTTTGTAGAAGAGACCGGACATGGGATTGTATCACCAGTAACATCAAAATAAACAAGATAGAACCGCGTGATACCTGCATCCGAACCAGTAGGAGTTACACTATTTACCACCCGGTAAAGAATTTTATCTCTCGGATCAGCTGTGGCGTTTAGTTGACTTGCTGCTCCCAGATAATAATAAATAGTGTCCATTATTCCGTTTTGATCTATATCTGCAACAAATTTAATAGAAGCGGTGTCAGCCGAAATTATTACCTTCGTTTCATCTTGTATGTTAGTATAATCCGAACAGTAACCTATACGCCTGAAATCAGTTTCAAGAATCTGTGCCTGGTTTACAAGGTTTTGCTGACATGCAACCTCGCCGGAATTTAAGTAAACATTCTGTGCGGCATTTCCATTTAACTTCAGCATAATTCCCAGCATCATTCCGCCGATAATAATTGATGCCACAATATCTATCATAGTTGCCATATAATTACAGCCTCACTTAAATATCCAATAACTGAAAACCTGCGACAATTTAATTGTGTCCTGCTTTTGCGGTGTGGATGCCGCTACTTTTGTATAGTATTGATTCGTAAGAGTATTATTTAACATGTAAGGGCTTGTAACATAAACAGTTATCCTCTTTTGCCAGGTTGGTGTCAAACTGATAACATCCGGAGTATTTGCACCTACATAATCTACTATGCATTTTATATTGAAAACGACCCCGTTTTTTGCCGGTATAGTATCAGTTCTAGTATAACCGTCATAATCATCAATATCATTAAATGTAGTGAATGTGGTTTCACCAGCATCAGGACCTAAAGTAGCTGATAGTTTTGTGCTGTCAGAGATTGCTGCGCTTACAGTGTTCTGGTCAAAATCTAACCTTTCAATTTCCTGTATCATTGACTGTGCAACAGAATAACCCAGTACTTCAAACTTTGTAGTGTATAAAGTTGTGTTTGTCTGAAGGAATGTATTGTTGATACGCAGAATCAAAAATGATAATAATATCATCGCGAAAAGGGTAATCATCGTTTGACCGGTGTTCATATTTTAATCATTACTGTAAAATTTATCAAAAGATTAAAATGAGAATATTGTGCCACACTTAACTCTATATTAATTCTAGCTTCTCATTTTATCAAGCATCAATTCAGGTAATTTCTACTTGCAAAGCAATTCGCTTTAAGTAATAAATACCGGTTTTGAAGCT
>Ga0073936_10011217_pt1 | contig 10881 bp, 3 predicted proteins | sample AliMusrvi5mmetaG_FD_87041 | JGI IMG/M metagenome (GOLD analysis project Ga0073936, IMG submission 87041) | Freshwater lake bacterial and archeal communities from Alinen Mustajarvi, Finland, to study Microbial Dark Matter (Phase II) - Alinen... | ecosystem: Environmental > Aquatic > Freshwater >... | reverse complement strand
TGCTCACCTGGCTGGCCACCCTCGAGCAAATCGATAGCGGCCTGCATCACACGTTGCGCAAGTATTTCGATTGGCGGGCCTGGTATCTGTTGCCCGAACTCGGCGGCAAGACCGTGCCGCTGCCGCTGCCCGGCGGCTATTGGGTGTGCGCCTTGCTGGCGCTCAATCTAACGCTCGGCGGGTTGCTGCGCTGGCGCAGGGACTGGCAGCGCGTGGGCGTGCTGGTCGCCCACCTGGGCATCATCTATCTGCTCGTGGCAGGCGCGGTGGCGCATCATTTCTCCCAGCGCGGCCACATGCTCATCGCCGAGGGCGCCGCCAGCAATGCCGCCGAAGACTACTTCGAGCATGTGGTGGAGGTGGCCGAGGCAAAGGATGGCAAACCCGCCGCCATCCAAGTGATCGGCGGCAAGTACCTAACCGATCTGGAGGGCTCCGCCAGCCGCCGCGTGCGCCTGCCGGCGCTGCCGTTTGACCTCGAACTTTCCGGTTATATCCCCAATGCCGAGGTGAAGTCGGCGGCTGAACACGCGCCGCCCGCGGGCGTGCCGGTCATCGACGGCTACTATTTGGCGCCCAAGCCGGCGGAAATCAACACCGAGGCCAACACCCCCGCCTGCGTCGCGCGCATCATCGCCCGCGACGGCAGCCAAGCCGCGCCGTTCCTGCTCAGCAGCACCGCGCGGCAACCCTTCAGCGTGCGCCACCACGGGCGCGTGTTCACCATCCTGCTGCGCAAGCGGCTGTGGCTCATGCCCTTCACGGTGCGGCTCGACAAATTCACCGCCGAGTTTTATCCGGGCACCATGAAGCCCTCGAAGTTTGTCAGCAAAATCACCCGCAGCGAAAACGGCAGCGACGCCAAGGCCATCATCCAGATGAATGAGCCGATGCGCTACGCCAACCTCACGTTCTATCAAGCCAGCTACCAGCAGTTGGGCCAGGGGCCCGCGGCGCGGATGGCATCGGTCTTTGAGGTGGTGCGCAATCCGGCGGACCAGTGGCCGCAATACAGCCTTTACGTCGTCGCGCTCGGCCTGCTGGTGCATTTCATCACCAAACTCGCCGGTTTCATCATGGCCCGGTCACGCCCAACCCCACATGTCTGAGTCACCATCTAACATCAATCGCAAGATTGCCGCCGGCCTGGTACTGGCGGGGTTGGCCGCGGTCTTTTTCAACCTGGTGGCCGTCACCCGCCCCGCGGGCGAGTTGCGCGCCATCAAGGACTATACGCCGTGGTCCGCGGCCACCCTCGCGGTTGCCGAAACCCTGCCCGTCCAGGACGGCGGTCGCATCAAGCCGCTAGCCACTTACGCCGGGTTCAACATGCTGGCCATCCATGGCACCCGGTCGCTGACCGTCACTGGCAATGATGGCAAAGCGCAAACGCTCACGCCCGTCGCATGGTTGCTGGACACCTTGTTCCGGCCGCGTTTTGCGGTCGAGCATCCGACCTTTCGTGTCGACAACTCCGCCGTGCTGGAGGCCATCGGGGCCAAACCCCGTGGCAAGCGCGACCGCTACAGTTATGTCGACCTCGAGCCGGGGCTGGAAAAGCTGGTGGAACTCGCCGCCGGCTACGAGCAGCTCGAGCCGAAACAACGCGACGCGCTGCAACAACAGATTCTCGACCTGGCCTACAACGTGCGGGACTTTGAGAGTTTGCTAGGCCAGTTCGCCTTCGCCCGCTCCGGCGTGGTGATCGGCAGCGAGGCCGACCAGCAACGCCTCGACATCAGCACGGTCATGGCCAAGGCACCGAAGATCCGCGCCGATATCGCCGCGGCCAAACGCGATGGCAAACCCACCCCCGGACCGGCCGAATACTTATACCAAGAAGCGTCGCAGGCCGCCGGCCTGGCGCTGCGTGGAATGAGTTTGTTCCCGCCCGCCGACGCCAAGGACCGCACCTGGCAAAACGCCGGCGGCAGCATCATGAGCGTATTGACCGGTGCCTGCGCAACGCCGGAGCCCGTCATCAACGACATCATGGCGCTGGAAAAAACCGCCCGCGCCCTCGACGCCGGTGAAGCGGACTTTCTCACTGAGCTCACCTCCCTGCGCGACAACCTCACCCGGCGCGCCGCGGCGCGTGGCGAAGGGCCGCATCTGGCTTTGGAGGCCGCCTACAACCGGGCCGACTGGTTTCTCAATGCGTTTGTGGTGTTTTTCATCGGTGCCTTGTGCGCGGTGGCGATGTGGATGTTAGGCGCAGGCCGCGCCGGCCGCATTCTGGCCCGTGTCACCCTCGGCTGGACGCTCGGCGGCCTCGGGCTGTGTGTCATTGCCATCGTTGAGCGCTGCCTCATCATGCAGCGCGCGCCGATCGGCAACCTCTACGACACCATCATTTTCATCAGCGCCACGGGCGTGTTGCTGGCCCTGGTGATCGAAGGGTTCACCCGCCGCCGCTTCGCACTGGGCCTCGCGCCCATCCTCGGCACCATGCTCGTGTTCCTGTCCCGCCGCTACGAAATGGGCGATCCCAAGGACCACCTCGATCCGCTCGTCGCGGTGCTCGCCTCCAATTTCTGGCTCACCATCCACGTCATCACCATCACCCTCGGGTATGCCGCCGGGCTGCTGTGTGCCTTGCTGTCCACCCTCTACATCCTGATGCGCGGCCTGCGCTTGGACCGCGCCGACGGCGAGTTGCGCCGCATCCTCAGCGTCGCGGTCTACGGCATGGTTTGCCTGACCTTGTTTCTGTCGTTGGTGGGCACCGTGTTGGGTGGCATCTGGGCCAACGACTCGTGGGGCCGTTTCTGGGGCTGGGATCCCAAGGAAAACGGCGCCCTGCTGATTGTCATCTGGACCCTCGTGATCCTGCACGCCCGTCTCGGCGGATATCTCAAGGAGTGGGGCTTGCATTTCGCCTCCGCTTTTACCGCATGCGTCGTGGTCTTCTCCTGGTGGCATGTGAATTTCCTCGGCGTGGGCCTCCATAACTATGGCTTCACCGCCGGCAAGAATGTGCTGTGGACGTTCTATCTGGCCATGCTCGGACTCATCGTCTTCGGCTGCATCGCCAGGTGGCTGGAAGCGCGCCGCGGATGAGGAGCCACTAAGTTGGACTCATCAGTTTCCCTAGATCCCACCGTTTTCCGGCACAGGATGTCTGAGGCTCGGTTCAAGGTCGAGCCTCCCGCACCACCGACAATAACGTCGTCGCTCCCTAACGGGTCGGATCCGAGCGGGTTTGTCGGGCCGTCGCCAGCGGCACCTATTGCGGGAAAACGAGCTGTTCGCCTTTGCTCGAGCCGCGCCCGAAGCCGTCGCCGAGGTCCTTGCTCGAGACGTAGATCATCAGGCTGATGAGCAGCAGTGCAAAGGCCGTCTGCACCACTTCCAGCACCCGTGCCTTGACCGGGCGGCGGGCGATCTTTTCCAAGATGGCGAGGGTGATGTGGCCGCCATCCAGCACCGGCAGGGGCAGCATGTTGAGCACCGCCAGGTTCACGTTGAAGAGCACCATGAAGGCGAGCAAGCGCTGCCACGCATGCTCGGTTTGCAGGATGGCGTACTGATGTTTGGCGATGCCGATCGGGCCGCTCAAGTGATCGATGCCAATGCTCGAATCGCGCGATACCAGCCGCGAAATGGTCGTCCACATCATCGTCAGGCTGTCAGTCACCTGTTGCAGCGGCCGCGGGTAGACGATGGCTTCGTCGATATATTCCACATCGTCGAAACTCAGGCCGATCATCGGGCCCTTGCCGGTCGGGGAAATGGGCACCTGGGGGGTGACGCTGAGGGTCAGGTTCGCGCCGGCGCGTTCGACGGCAACCTCGATCGGCTTGAGCCCGGCTTGTTTGATATGCGCCAGCGCGGTGTTGGCGTTGCCGAATTTTTCGCCGTCCATGGCGAGGAGCGTGTCGCCCGGTTTGAGCCCGGCGCGGCTGGCAGGGCTGTCCTTGCTGACGCTCTGGATGGCGACGCGTTCACCCTGCGGCAGGATGCCGACACGGCGCAGGCCGCTGCGGTGGAACCAATGGCTTTTCTCGGGAATTTCAAATTTGGAGACGAGTTTGAGCGGGGCGGGCACGCCGGGCCGTTCGACGGTGAATTCAATCTCGTTGCCTTGGCTCAGAATGATGCTTTCGAAGATGCTGTCGAGGGTGCCGGCATAGCCGTGGACGGTTTTGCCGTTGATCTGGGTGACCCGGTCGCCGGCGAGCAGTCCGGCCTTTTGCGCCGGGCTGTCGGGCATGACCGTGCCGATCACCTGGGTCGGCACAAAATCATTGGGCTTGCCCACCTGCCACACCACCGCCGCACATAGCAGCGCCAGCAGCAGCGAGAACAACGGTCCGGCAAAGGCCACGATGATCTTGTCCAGCGGCGTGACCGGCGGCAACGCTGCAGCCGGCGTGCCGCCGCCTTCCAGCGCCTCCATCGGCGCCATCTGCGGCAGGGCGACAAACCCACCCGCCGGAATCCAACCCAAGCCGTATTGCACGCCGTTGATCGTCTTGCTCCAAATTGGCTTGCCGAACCAGATTTGGAAGCGGTCAATTTGCAGGCCGCGCCATTTGCCCGCGAGAAAATGGCCCAGCTCGTGGGTGAAAATAATCACGTTGAAAATCATCACGACGACGAAAATCAACAACGCAACATGCAAAATAGTGGCAAGGATTGACATGAACAACGATGGGGGAGGCCAGAACTTAGCGTCGCCGGCCATTCCGGCAAGTGCTTAAACGCCAATTCGGCGCGGATTTGCGCAATTTGGCATTGACGCCGTGGCGCGCTCACTCTATCGAGGCCCTTCTATCTGATATTTCTGGATTGAGGGGCGCATGTGGACCTCGGCGCGGACCACCGCGTTTCCGCTTGGGGGCTGGGGCATCGGGGCACTGCGCCGGGGTGGTTTCACCCGGCTCGGGCCGCTGGATCTGGCCCGATACGACACTCGTCCGCCGCCGGAACACACAGCCATGAAGAACACCTTGCTGACACTTGGATGGGGGTTGCTGACCACTAGCGGAGCCCTCGCGGGAACCTTCAACCTCAATTCCGTCAAGGGTCTTTGGCCCATGGCCGGGACGCTGGACTCCCGCTGGCCCAGCCAGCCGGGCCTGAGCACCCAGGGCCTCGCCGAGCCAGTGTACGTGACCTCCGGCGCAACCTCGTGGCTGGCCTTGGCCAGTGACCGCCCGCCGTATGGCGGCCTCACGCCGGAGGAACGCCTGGTGGTGCCAAATCACTCGGGCCCCAACGGCCCGGCCGCCGCCACCCTCAGCCATTCATGGACGCTGGTGATGGACGTGCGCTTTCCGCTGCTCGACAACTGGACCAGCCTGCTGCAGAGCAATCCGGACAATACCAGCGACGCGGTGATTTTCATCGATCCGTCGAGGCAACTGAGGCTTCTCGGGGCCAGCGGACCGGCGGGGGACATCGCGTCCGATCCGTTGAGCGCCAACACTTGGTACCGGCTCGCCTTCAGTGCCGCTTATGACGCCGGATCGAACCGGCAAATCCTCCGCGCTTACGTCAACGGCGCGCTCACCGCGCAAACCGCGGCCGGCCAGACCACCGTGGCACCCCAGGGTCGCTACGGGCTGGACAGCGCGTTTTTGCTCTTCAGCGACAACAACCGGGAAACCGCCAAGGTGGACGTCGCCAGCGTGGCTTTCTGGGGTGAAGCTCTGGCAGCTTCGGACCTGGCTCCGCTCGGCGGGGTGTCTGGCGGCGAGCTGGCCTGGCCGGACATGATTCCCGCCGACGGCGATCCGCCGTTCACCGGGGCCTTGAAATTCGGCAATTTCACGGCGCGCTTCAGCCCTGACCTCGCGGCCCTCGCCGCGAGCGCCCAGCCGCCGACGCTCGCCGGCGCGGTGGCAACGCTTGCCATCCAGCTCGACGCCACCGGCGGCATCGTACCCGGTCATCCCACCCACACTTTCGGCGGCGCACTCACCGGCCAGCTCATGCCTAACGGTGACATCGTGGTCGACGCGGACTCCGTCACCCTCAATTACGCCGCGCCCCAGGGCGAGCCGGCGGCGGACCTCCTCACGCTGGCCAACGTCACCTACTCGCGTTTCCGCACCCAGCTCACGCCACAGGGTGCGAAAACCTCCCTGACCGTTTACCTGCCGCCGGGCTTCGGGGTCGCGCTCGACCCGCTCAGCAAGCAAACCTACGCCCAGGCCAGCCTGGCCGATGTGGCGCTGGACGCCAACCTGCTGCCGCCACTGACGCTGGACCTCAACCGGGAGAATTTCGGCAGCGGCACCGCGCCGGGGCCGGTCTATCCGATGGTTGAGCGGGTTCCGGTGCGTTTCACGGCGCGCGCCGGCCTGCTGCATCCGGCCATCACGCTGACGCGCGACAGCGGGGATTTTGCCTTCACTTCGGCGGCTGACCTCCTGTTCCACCGCGAACCGCAAATCCAGGCGCTGCTGGCCCAAGTGGCCGCCGAGCTACCCGGTGCCGTGGTGCCCGCCTCCAACGACTTCTATTTTGTGGCGGCCAAAACGGTTGGCTCACAGATCCACATCCGCGCCAGGGACGGTGACGGCAGCGCGATGATCCAGGCGCTGTCGATGTCGCTGGATCCGACCAAATTCGGTGCCGCCGAGCTGTCGTTCTACACCCATTATCCGCGCATGTTCATCACCTGGAATGACGTGGCGGGCAGCAATCTGGTGTTCGCCGGCGGGGCCATCGATGCGGCCCAAAGCGGGTTGGCAGGGGCCTCGTTCACCAGCATGAACTACGCCACCGGGGTGCCGACCAAATCCTGTGACAACACCCTGAGCGCCCCACCAGTGGCGACGGAAACCGTGTGGTTTCACCCGCAGGACGGCGTGTGGCGCTTCACCCCTGACGGCGGTTTGCAGGCTGGCGGAATTTTGCGGCGCGAAAATCTCGGCTTCACCGGCCCGGTCGTGCGGTGGGGGCAATTCACCGCGGGCGGCGCAAATTTCTACGTCAATGAAATCAAGACCGGCTTTGACACCGCGCGGGTGATGACCGCCGGGGTGGCGGTGCCGGACGGACCATTGGCCGGCCTGGAGGATTGGCAGAAACCGGCCGCCTTGTGGCTCAGCGGCTTCGGTTCGCCAAGCGATGCCACCCTCGCCGAGCGGCCGGGCAGTGATGCCTACTATGACGGCCTGGCGGATTATCCGGGCGTGAACCTGCGCTGCACGGACGCCAGCTACGGTGCAGTCAGCCGGCTGGCCAACCAAGCGGTGCCCGCCGGCGAGGCGACCTATCCGTTGGCTGGCGCGGCCAAGTATTGCCTGCGCCCCAGTGGGGTAACCGGCCGCCACCTCGCCGCCGCGGATGCGCCGCCGATCCAGTTCGCGCTGTTCGGCAGTGTGTTTGAACTGAGCCGCTTGAGCCTCGGTTATCGCGAAGGCGTAAACGTCTCGTCCGGAGTGAATGGTTTCCTCCTCACCGACACACCGTCCAAGGTCAAACTGTTTTTCAAGAGCCTGCGCTTCGGAACCCAGGGGCAGTTGTTAGCTCCGGCGCTTGACGACGACAAGAACCATACCGATAAGAAAGTGCTCGGGCCGGACTATTGGGCGCTTGAGTTCGAGCCGCTGGCACTGGACTTTCCGCAGCCCGCGGGCTGCCCGCAAGCCGCCCCCGATGTCGGATTCATCCGCATCAGCGCCCAAGCCAAGCTCACCGCCTTCGGCGACCAGAGTCTAAGCGGCAGTATCGGCATCCTCAATGGTGACCTGGTCGCCGAAACCGACCCGGTGGCCAACGCGGTCAAGTCGATCTCGCGCTTCATCCCCGGCGGCCACCTCGAAGTCGCCGGCCCCAACTCGTCGAACACACCCTGGTCGGTCAACCCCGTCGGCGGCATCGCCTTGAACAAATTCAATCCGCACAGTAGCGGCACCCTCACGGTGGCCGGACTGCTGGATGTGCCGTTTTTCACCGACATGGGCGTGGTGCTCTCCACCGAGTCGCGCAACAGCGGCTCGCGCCCAGACCTCTTTGTCCGCCAGCCGTGGGAAGCACTGGATTCCGGCCACTACGATGCCGACCATCGCGGCACGCCGCCCGGCACCCCGCTCGCGGACTACCGCATCGGCGACGCGTTCGACCCGCATGCCACCCGCACCTGGAAAAACGGCATCAGCTTCGATCTGCCGGTGCATTTGGAAGCCACCCGGGTATTCCGCTCGCGCAGCCCGGTGCCGGACCAACCGCTGCTGCTGTTCAATCTAACGGAAGAGGTGCGGAGCATGACCCCGGAAGCCACCGAGCTGACGTTCGCGGGCGGCGAGCAAGTCGCTCTAACCGACGTGCTGACGCAGGTCAACCTCGCCTCGCTGTTGTCCGACAGCGGCTTGCTCAAGCTGCCGGCCGGGGAATTGAAGACCGGGCTCGACGGCGCGCTGGCCAGCGTCAGGGGGCTCGACAGCCTGTTGGCGGACCAGCTCCAGGGGCTGCTCAGGCCCGGGCTCGACGCGGCGGCGGCCAGGGCGGCGACGCCGGCATTTCTGGTGGATTTGGTCCACCGCAAGCATCGTCTGAGCGATCTGCGGGAAGGCCTGGCCGCCAGCTTGCAGGGCATGGTCAGCTCCAATGCGACGGGCGGCAGCGCCACCTGGCTGAGCGAATGCGCGGCCCGGGTCGGCGCGGCGCGTTCCGGCTTCGAGCAGGCGAGGCTGTTGGTCAAGGATGCCGGGCAGGTCCAGGCCCTTGCTGCGGCGATTGGCCGGGTGCTCCAGCTAGACGCGGCTCCCGCCGCGCCGGACCCCGTGCAATTCGCAGCCATCCAAGCCCAACTCGATCAAATCATCGCCCAGCTCAGCGCCATCGAAGGGCAACTGGCCGGCGGCGGTGCCCTCGCCGGGCAACTCAACGCGGCCATGCCCCCGCTGGATGAGCTCAAGGCGCTGGTGGATCTCGCGCTCGGCGACCTGCAACCCAAGTGGGAAGCCCTCGACGATGCCTGTGACAGCGGCTTCCTGGCCACCGCCACAGTGGCCGAATTGACCCAGGATCTGGCGGCGGCCCTGACCGATCGGGTCGCGGGTAGTGCCTATGCCGGCTCATTCACCCAATTGCTGCGGCAATACGCCGCCGATCCGCAGATGCTGGCCCGGCAAGCCATCGACGACACGCTGCGGATGGCCGGACAACTGGTAGCCGGCAGCCTGCCCGGTCCGGAGGTTCCTGGCCTGGGCGCGCTGCACGATACCATGGCGGCGGCCAGCTTGCAGGGGTATGCACGCATCAACGGCGATTCACTCCACGAGCTGCGCTTGGACGGCCATGGCCGCTTCACCTTGGGTGGGCTCGACCAAATCGCGGTCGATACGTGGTTCCTGCTGCGCGACGTGGATTCCACCACACCCGTCGGCCAATGTCAGGACGAAGCCGGAATCCAAACCGAAGTCCAGGTGGGTGCCAGCGGCCGGTTGCACTGGGGCGGCATCGGTTCAGCCAACCCGCCGGGCATGGATGCGACTCTCGCCGCCAAGGTCAGCTTCGACAAGGCCGGCAATGCGGCCGGATTCACCGGCGACCTGGCGCTCAGCGGCGGGCTGTCATTCGGCGCAGTCACCTTGAACCAACTCAATCTGGGCATTGGAGTTGGCAACCCCAGCAACACCTACGTTTACGGCCGCGGCAGCGCCACGACCGCCGGAATGGGTGTGACTGCCGGTCTTTTCGTCGGCTCCACCTGCGATCTGGAGGTGCTCAAGAACGCCGACGCGGACATCGGCACCGTGCTTGCCAGCAATCCCTTGCTGAACCAGGCGCCCTACAGCGGTGCCATGATCTACGCCGAGGGCAACATGAGCCTGATGCCCATCATCGGGCTGCCGCCCTCGTGTTTGCTCGACCTGCGCATCATCGGCGGCCAGGGACTCTTCGCGTTCTTTGGGCAGGGCGACTCGGCCGTGGCCGGAATCAAGTTCGTGTATGGCATTGAAGGCGAACTGCTCTGCCTCGCCGATGTCACCGGCTCGGTTTCGACCGTGCTCACCGCCAGCGGCAACCTGGGCTTCGGGGGTGGCACGCCCAGCTTTGACAGCGTCGCAGGCAGCGCCGCCGGCACGCTCTCCGGCGAGGTGGGCGTCGGCTTTTTCAGTTACGACTTCGAAAAAACCATCCGCCTCAATGTCCTGGGCACTCCCTCCGATATCAGTTGGAGCGTCGACTATTGATCCCCCTTTGCCTGCCATGAAACTGCGCACCTCACTCGTCTTGTTGGCCGTCGTCAGCCTGCCCGCCAGCCCCTGCGCCGCCCGTTCCGGCGGCGGTGGCGGCCAACCGCCCCAGCCGGTTGAAGCCCCATCGCGCCTGGCCCTGCCGCCCACACTAACGGCGGCAGGCACCACCACCGCCCTCGGCGGCCAGCCCTGGGGCTATGTCGTGTGGAATGCCAACAACCAGGACTGGCTCGACACCCACGACGTGGCGGTCTACCTGCGACCGGCCGCCGCTGCCAGCTTCCAATTGCAGGGCGTGATGTCGCTGCTCACCGCCCCGCAAGCGATCAAGCCATGGGTCGAGCGGGCGCGCAACCTCGGCGACGACCTGGCGGCAGCCACCTTTCTAACCGAGCAGCTGTATAACCAATGGCGCCTCAAAGACACCGCCGGCGTGCCGCTGCCCAGCAATGCGCCGCTGCCCGCCAACCTGGAGGACCGCTTGTCCATGCTCGCGCAACGTGCCCAACAGATGCCGGCGGCGGCCGCGGCGCTGCGCCGAATGGGCAACGCGCGCCCACTGTTCCGTTTCCTAACGGGGACGGCGTGGGCCGGCCCGCTCGGCGTGGCCGACGGCCAGGAGGTGGTCATCGAGTTGCGCGAACGGCTGCGTGCCAGCGGGGCGGAAGGCGGCGTGGTGGGCCGCGTCACGCTGCGCGCCGGCTACGTCGAACCCCTGCTC
>Ga0073936_10011213_pt1 | contig 10883 bp, 3 predicted proteins | sample AliMusrvi5mmetaG_FD_87041 | JGI IMG/M metagenome (GOLD analysis project Ga0073936, IMG submission 87041) | Freshwater lake bacterial and archeal communities from Alinen Mustajarvi, Finland, to study Microbial Dark Matter (Phase II) - Alinen... | ecosystem: Environmental > Aquatic > Freshwater >... | reverse complement strand
GGGTTGTAGAGCACCCGCAGGCTGCCGTTGTTGGTCACGTCCCCGTTGACGGTGCTGGTGCCGCCAGTGAGGGTGATCTTGCCGCCCACCGCGTTGGTCAGACCGCCGCTGCGCAAGGTGCCGAAGCCGCTGATTTGGCCGCTGTTGCTCAGCGCGTGGTTGTTGTTGTCAAATGTGCCGCCGGTCAGCGAGATGAGCCCCGCGTTGGTGGTCAGGCCAGCGGAGACGACGAGCTTGGTGCCGGCCCCGGCGGCAAGGGTGCCCCCGGCGGAGTTGGTCAGCGTGCCACCGACCACGAGGCTGCCGCCGAGCGGTTCGATGACACCCGTCGAGTTGATGACCGACGCCCCGACATTGCCGAGGCCCTGGATGGTGCCGGTGTTCGTGACGGTGCCGCCGGCGAGATTGGAGGTGATGCCACTGAGCTGCACGATGCCGCTATTGGCCCATGCGCTGGCAATGTTGAGCGTGCCGGAGCCCGGGGTGACCACGCCGCTGTTGGCGAAGCCGACGAGCATCGTGCCAGGGCCGGAGACGGTGCCGGTCACCGAGTTGGTTAGGTTGCCGTTTTGCAGGATGCTCGCACCGTTGAGTTCGAGCGTGCCGGCATTGGTGAGCCCGCCCAGGAGGTTGAGCGCGCGGCCGGAGGCGAGGGTGATGGTGCCGTTGTTCGTCGCGCTGCCGCCACTGAAGGCAAAGGTGAGCGGCCCGGCCCCTTGCACGATGCTCAGATTGTTGGTAAACGTGCTCGAGCCGCCAATCCCGCCGGTACCGGTGATGAGGCCGTTGTTGACGATCGGCCCATTGCTATAAATTTGTCCCGACGCACTGAGGTCGATTTCGCCATCGTTGGAAAACGTTTGGCCGGCAGCCGTGCCCACCTGCCCGCCGGCACCGATGGCGAGGGCGCCGTGATTTTTCAACCCGGCACCGAAATAGACGAAGGAGTCGAACTTCGCGGTTCCGTTGGCACTGTTCTCGAGGGTCCCGTTGAAGGTGCCGCCGTGGAACACGAATTTCCCCGCGTTGTAGACATAGCCATTCACGGTGCCACCGGACTGCGTGAATGTGCCGTTGGCGCCGATGAAGAAGTCACTGAACGAGTTGGGTGCATTGGGCACGTTGAGCACGCCCGAGCCGCTGAGCGAGTAGGTCGACGACGCGCCGCCGACGCCAAGGTAAAAGTAGTTGTTCACGGTCAGCGTCCCCCCAGTCTGGGTGTGTGTGCCGGTCGCGCCAGGGGTGGTGAATTGGGTCCCGTCGCTCAGGCTCCCGATGGTCAACGAGCCGCCGGATTGATTGAGGTTTCCAGGTCCGCTGTTGCCCACATAAACGACACCCATCACCGCGGTGCCATTGCTCATGCCATAAGTGCCCGTGGAGCCGGTGCCGGAGCCAATGTAGAAGCCGCCGTTCACGCTCAGCGCGCCGCCGGATTGTTGGAACATGCCAATTCCCGCCTGGCCGACGCCGACGTTTAACACGTTGAAGGTGCCGCCGCTCAGCGCGTAGGTTCCCGTCGCGCTGGCGCCTTGCCCCAGCTGAAGGTCGCCGCTGAGCGTGTGGGTGCCGCCGGATTGAGTAAACGTGCCGGCCGCCGTACCGCCAATCGACTCGAAACTCGCCACGTTGAGCGCCACCCCGGCCGCGCCGGAGAGGGTGTAACTGCCGCTCGAGCCGCTTTGCGTGGCGAGGGCCAATTGAGTGGCATTGAGGGTACCGCCGGTCTGGATGAAGGTGCCCGTGCCGGTGATGCCCGCCTGCAGCAGCGGGGTGGTCACTGTGCCACCCATCAGATTGTAGGTGCCCGTGCCACCCACCGTGCCGAGCGCCAGGCTCGCATTCGCGCCGCTGAGGGTGAAAGCCCCGCCGGTCTGATTCATCGTGCCGCTGCCGCTCACGCCAACCGCGAAACTCCCCGCTGCCGGATTCACCCCGGCAATCAGCGTCCCGGCGTTGAGATTGAAGGTGCCTAGCGCACCGGCGTTGCGGCCAACGCCGCCACCGAGCGCGAGCGTCACCGTCCCGCCGTTCTGGGTAAAGGTGCCGGTGCCGCTGTCGCCCACCCGCAGGGTCGCGGCGTTGAGCGCGCTGGAGCCCGCCGAGGCATCGATGGTGTAATTGCCGGTGCCACCGGCGTTGGTCCCGAGCGAGATGATGTCGGTTCCCACCGCGGTCACATTCGCCGTGCCGCCCGTCTGATTGATCGTGCCCACCGCCCCGACGTTGTAGCCGGCGTTCAGCGACCCGGTAGTCAGCGTGCCGCCGGAAAGAGCGTAGGCCCCATTGGCGACGGCGTTGGAAAATCCGGTTCCAACGAAGATGCCAACGCTGCTAAGCGAGCCGCCCGTCTGGGTTAGCGTGCCATTGCCGAAGACACCGATGCTGGCATTGCCAGCGACGCTGACCGACCCACTGTTCAAGTTGTAGATGCCGGTGGCGGTAGGGCCCAACGACACATTGAATGAACCATTCACGGTTACGATACCACCGTTTTGAGTGAACGTGCCGATACCGCCGTTGCCGGCGGTTAGGTTGTCCAGCGTCAGGGCGCCGGTGCCGGTGGTGGCGCTCAGATTGTAGCTACCCGACGACCCGGCGTTGTCACCAAGGATCAGGTTGCCGGTATAATTTCCGGCCGCGCCGAGGCTGATTGAACCGCCCGTCTGGGTGAAGGTGCCGCTGCCAAATGAACCGACGGTAATGCGGTTGGCACCGGTGATCGTGCCGGCCCCTGAGAGCGTGTATTGGTTGCCGGTACTGAGCGCGTTGGCTCCCAGCACTAGCGAGCTGTTAGAGCCGGCAAAACTCGCCGTGCCGCCGCTTTGGGTAAAGGTGCCTTTGGCCGAGTTGCCGACGTATGCCACGGCGTTGTTGCCGAACGTCAGCGAGCCGCTGACGAGATTGAAGATGTTGTTGGAATTGGTGCCGCCGTAGCCGACGTAGAGCGCTGTGGCGATGGCATTGGTGCCACCGTTCTGGATGAAGGACCCGCCGCCTGTCCCACCGTAGCCGATGACCTCGGTTCCGGCGCTGAGCGAACCGGCCGCCGTGAGATTGTAGCCTCCATAGCCGCCGCTGCCGAAACCGAGGTATAGGTTGGTCACTGTGTTCGAGCCGTTGCTCTGATTGTAGGAGTTTGCCGACACGGTGGTGCCGATATATTCATAGGTGGCGATCATCGCCGTTCCCGCAGTGGACTGGCTGAGGGTGATGGACAAGTGCCCCGGCGAATCCAGCGTGAGGCTGTTGAGCCCCACCCCAGTGTAGATCGAGTTGAAATTCACGGTGCTCACCCCAAGGGCAAGTCCGAGGTTCGCATCGTCGCCGTTGACGGGCACCTGATGGGTCGAGCCGCCACTGAGCGTCCAGTTGGCGGCAGTGCCCCAAAGTCCGGCGTCAGCGCCGGTATAGTTCCACTGGCTGGCGCGCGCGTTGGTGAGGGAAACGATGGCGAAGGCGGCGAGGCCCAGGGCGGAAGTGAGCGTATTCCAAGGGGATGGTTTCATAAGGAAGGAATGGGAATGAGTTATCTAACCATGCGGGCGGCTAGGGGAACGCAAGCCGGTAAAAGCGTTTGTTGAAACTCGGGGCGTTGACGTCTTCAAATTGGAAGGTGCCGTCGGCGGCCGCGGTGACGCTGGCCAGCAAGGCGAAGGGCGTGACGAGGTCGGCGGAAACCTGCACTTGGTTGCTGCGGCTCGGCGCGCCGAGGCATTGCAGCAGGATGTGGCCGTTGGGCAGGCGCGTGATCGAGGTGATTTTCAACCCCACGGTCACCGGCTGGATGGTCCCGCCGCCGGCGAGCGGATAAGTTAGACCGCCGAGATAGGCGTTGGCGGCGTTGTACGGGTTGTAGTAGATGTTGCAACCGTTGCCGATGATCGCACCAATCTGCGCCACGCCATCCTCCAGGACGAGCCTTTCAGTGTACAGCGCTGCCTGTGGCGTGGCGTTGCCATCGCTGAGGCTCAGCGCCTGGCCGGTCACCAGGCGCAACACGCCCCAAGCAAAATTGTTGACATATCCGGCGAAGCTCGGGCCCAGGTCACTGCCGGGCAGCGACATGGTGTGCGCCGCGCCGGTGGCGAACGCGAGTTCGGCGGCAGCGGTGCTCCAGGCGACGTTTTGGGTGCTGGCGTTGGCGAGATTGCCGCTGATGATGAAGCGGTCTCCGGCGCCGCCGGTGAGAATGCCCGCGGGGCCGATGTTCAGATCGGTGAAATAGTTGGTGGACTGCGCGGGTGCGCCGCTGTTGAGGCACAGCAGGCCGGCAACCAGGAGGGCGAGGATTTTCCAGGGCATGGGCAATGGGCGGGGGAGTTGGAGTTGTTGGATAAGGCGGCCTGCTGCCGCGCTGCTTTCATGCGGGACTCAGGCAAGTCCCGCTCCACTGCGCCGGCGCCGCAGCACCAACAGCCCCAGGCTGGCGCCGAGCAGGCCCGCGCTGCCCGCCTCGGGCACCAACCCGAACACCGGCTCCAGCAGCCCGCCGCCGCTCAGGCTGTAACTTTGACCCGCCAGATAGGCGTTGGCCGCCAGCGACGCGTCATAGTACACATTCATGCCGTTGCCCTTGATCGCCGCAAGCTGGCCCAGTCCGTCAGCCAGTTCGAGCGCGCCGACATACAACGCGCCGCCGGGGGCGCCGCCGTCGATCATCGTCATCGCGCCGCCGCTGCCCAAGGCGAATTCGCCCACCGCGAAGTTGTTCAGATAGCCTGCGGCGTTGGCGCCCAGATCCGCGGCGGGCCAGGTCAGCGCGTGGTCGCCGGGGCCGGCGACCACGAAGACATCGCCCGGGCCGCCTTGCAACGCGCCGGAGGCGCCGATGACGAGCATCGCAAAGGTATTGGTGGCCGGATCGCTGTTGTAGATGCCGTTGTTGGTGTAGGTGCCCGTGCCATAGGTCACGGTGGTGGTGGTGATCTTGACGGTGCCGTTGTTGGTGAAATTGCCGGTGAAGGTCACCGGGTTGTAGAGCACCCGCAGGCTGCCGTTGTTGGTCACGTCCCCGTTGACGGTGCTGGTGCCGCCAGTGAGGGTGATCTTGCCGCCCACCGCGTTGGACAAGCCGCCGGTGGACAGGCTGCCGAAGCCGGTGATTTGTCCGGTGTTGGTGAGCGGGTGGCCGTTGTTATCAAACGAGCCGCCGGTTAGATTGATGACCGCCGCGTTGGTCGCCAGGCCGGAGGTGAACACCACGCTGTTGCCGCTGGCCGCGGTGATCAGGCCGGTGCCGGTATTCGTCACCGTGCCGCTCATGGCAAGCGTGCCGAGCGGTTCGATGCGACCGGTATTTGTGACCGGATTGGCGAGGCTGCCATCGCCCTGGATGCGGCCCGTATTGGTGATCGCGCCGCCCGCCAGGCCCGAGCCGCTGACGAGCCTGATGAGGCCGGCGTTGGTGAACGGGTTGGTTACGTTGATCGTGCCGCCCTGGGGCTGCAGCGTGCCATTGGTGTTGGCAAATGCTGACGCGATCAGGCCGCGGCCGATGAGAATGCCACCGGCCTGGTTGTCGAGGGTGCCACTCCCGGCGACACTGCCTGCGGCCAGATTGATTGAGCCGCCGTTGGCGAGGGTGCTGGCGTTGAGGCGCAGTTGCACCCCGGCGGGCACGTCGATATTTCCCGCATTGGCATTGATGCCGGAGACGGCGGCGTTGCTGAGGGTCAAGTTGCCTGTCAGGGTGAGCTGGGCGTTGTTGGTGAAACCGACCGCGGTGCCGCCGGTGATCGCAATGGCGCCGGACCCGCTGATCAAGCCGTTGTTGACGATAGGCGCCGTCGCCGCGAGCGTGCCGCCGGCCAGCACCACCGCCCCCTCGTTGTCCATACCCGCGCCCCCGGCCGCCACGGTGCGGCCGCTGGTGATGGTTAGCGAACTGAAATTGGTGATGCCGCTGCCGGCGGCAAAGTCCGCGTTGAAGGTGGCATTGCCTTGGTTGATGAGTTTGCCGTTGAAGGTGCCGCCATTGTACACAAACGCACCCTCAATGTTCAGATCGCCCGCGGCGAAAGTGCCGCCGTTCTGGGTAAAGGTGCCGGTGTTGGTGACGCGGATGGAATTGGCGGAGAGGGTCCCCGAGGCCAGCGTGATGCCGCCATTGACGGTGTTCACGCCGCCTAACTGGAGCGTCCCGGGCCCGTAGAGTGTGGTGTTCGATCCGCCCGCGACGGTGACATTGTCGAATTTCGCCAGCGCCGTGTTGATTGCCAGCGAGCCTGACAACATGGTCACCGCCCCGTTCAAATAGAGGGTTTGGCTGCCCGCGATGCTGCTGTCCCCGCTGAAGGTGACCGCATTGCCCAGCGTGCGGGTGGCACCGTCGGCCAGAATGCTGGCACCCTGCACCGCCAGGACGCCGCTGCCCAGCGCGCCGTTGCTGCCCAACGCCAGGGCACCGGCTTCCAGCCAGAAGCCGCCGCTAAAGGAATTGTTGCCGGCCAGGCGCACCGTGCCGGCGCCGTCCTTGATGATTTGGGATCCACTGACATTGGCCTGGATGTCCAGATCGATGGCAGCCGGCCCGTCGGCAACGTGAAAGACCGTGACGAAATCCGCCACGACATAATTGCCGCTGATGGTGGCCGTCATGGGGTCCGCCGTCGATGTTAGATCGCCGAACACGCCGAGCGACCCGGTCCCGGTGGTGATGTTGCCGCCGGTCATGTTGAGATTGCCGATGGTTTCGGCATACCCGTTGGTATCCAGCAAACCGGAACTGCTGATGGAAACCGACCCGTTGATTTGATAGGAATTATTGAGCCGCACCACGTCGGCATTCGCCCCGCCCACGGCGTCGCCAATGCCCAGGTTGCCCGCGACGGCATCAACGCCAGCGGACTTGTTGAGCACGAGTGTCCCGGTGTTCACCTGGACCGAGGCGGTATTGGCACTCGAACCGCTCAGCGTCAGCTGGCCAGTTCCATTCTTGATCAGGTAGTAAGGGCCGCCGCTCTGCGTCAGCGCGCCGGTGAATTCGGCCGTGGTGGTAAGAAAGACACTGCGATCCGCCGTGATGCTGGTGGCCCCGTTGAAAGTGAAGCCGCTGCCGTCGAGTTCAACGTTGCCGCCAAGGACGACGGCATTTGACAGGTTGCGCGGCGTGCCCGACGCGGCGAGGTAGCCGCCGTTGAGCGTGAGGGTGCCGGTCCCTGCGGCGGCATCGTTGGTCAGATACATCCTGCCGGCGTTGAGCGTCAGGCCGCCGGCAAAGGTGTTTGCGCCGCTCAGCTCCAGATAGCCGACGCCATTCTTCACGATACCGCCGTTGAAGATACCCGCCGAGATGCCCAGGTCGATGGCAGCCGGCCCGCTCGCCAGGTTGAACGTGCGGATCGCTCCCGTGAGGTTCAGATTGCCGCTGATGGTTGCCTCCGTGTTACTCGCCAGGCCAGTCACATCGCCAAACAGGCCTAGCGAGCCCAAAGCCCCGGTCGTGACGCTGCCGCCGGCCAGGGTGAGCGTCATGAAATCGTCGATATGCCCGTTGATGTTGAGGGTGCCGGAGCTGTTGACCGTCACGCCCACCGTGTCCTTGATCTGATAATTCTGGTCCAGTCGCACCACGTCGCTGCCGCTGCCGTCGCCGATGATCAGGTTGCCGGTGATCGTCGAGTCCGAAACCCCGGTCTTACCCAGCGTCAGGGTGCCGGCATTCACCGTGGTGGTGCCGCTGAAGGAGTTCGCGATGGTGCCGCCGAGCGTCAGCGTGCCAGTGCTCACCTTGGTGATGCCGCCTGAGCCGCTGATTGACCCGTTGAGAGTGAGCGTGCCGATGCCGTCGACGGTGAGCAGGTTGCCGTTGTTAGCCACGCTGCCTGTGACGGTTAGATTGCCCAGCCCGGAATTCCAGCTCTGCGCGCCATTCATCACGAGATTGTCGCTGATGGAGTCGCTGGTGTTGTTGGTGTGGAGAATGCCGCCGGTGCCGATGGTCAGTTGGGCGCCACTGAGGGCCATCGCGGGTGCCCCGACGTTATAGGTGAGCGATTGGATGCTCCAGGCCACGTCCACCACCGGGGAGGTGCGCGCGCCACTGCCGAAGACAATCGCCGCCGTGCCGTTATTGAGCGGCACGATGTTGGTGTCCCAGTTGCCGGCGGTGCCCCAGTTGTTGTTCGCCCCGCCGCTGTCCCAGGTGTCGGCTCGCGCCGGACCTAGCGTGAAGGCACAGGCAAGAAGAAACAATGAGGTGGATCGAGTCGCTTTCATAGGCTTGGTTTTCAGCTCAGGTGGGTCTGCCATGGACTACCCCGCCCGAGACAATCAATTACTCCTGACCAAAGCAAGAGAATAGATGTTCGTAATTTCTTTATTTCTCCCAACTCCAGCCAAACCGCGAGGCATATTGGCGGCGTTGGCGGGTCGGCTCGTTCGCCGCCCTGCATGCGCGCGGGACCTGGGCAAGTCCCGCTCCACGGCGAGCCGCCTGAGGCTCCTCGTCGCGCCTCGTGGAACGACACTTGCCAAGTGTCGTGGCGCCCGCGCTGCCGCGCTGCTTTCACGCGGGACTTGGGCAAGTCCCGCCCCACGGCGGTGGCATTGAGCGGTGCGCGCTATCCGGCAGAGTCGTTTGACGGTGCCCTTAAGTTAGCGGCGATGCGGGGCGGGCCCGGCTTGCGGCGGCGCGGCCTGGTCTGTGAGAAGCGCATACGGGCTTTCATGCAGCACGATGGGCTTGCGCTTGGTTAGCAGCCGCCAGCATTCGTAGGCGGTACCCAGCACGATGAGGGTGACTAAAATGAGCAAGCTGGCGGTGACCCCGACATCGACGCGGGCGTTGAACAGCGAGGTCTTGGCGGCGGCGAGGGCCGGGCCGTCGAGGCCGCCGGCGATTTTGGCCTCCAGCTTGTGGATGGCCGGGACAAACCCCGCGGCATTCGGCGAGAATAGTTTGAGCCAGCCGGCGCTGTAGGTCGCAACCGTTAGAACCCCCAGCGGCACCAGCGTGGTCCAGCCATAGCGGGCCTTGCCCATCTTGATGAGCACCACCGTGCCAAAGCAAAACGCGATGACCGCCAGCAGTTGGTTGGAAATGCCGAAAATCGGCCACAGACTCTTGGCGATGCCCTCGGGATCGCGCGCTCCCTGATAGAGAAAGAACCCCCAGGCGGCCACCAGCAGGCCGGTGGCCAGGATGTTGCCCGCCCATGAGCGGGTGTCGCGCAGGGCGGGCACCACCTCGCCTAGCAAATCCTGCAGGATGAAGCGGCCGACGCGGGTGCCCGCGTCCAGGGTTGTTAGAATGAACAGCGCCTCGAACATGATGGCGAAATGATACCACAACGACAACGCGGTTTTGCCGGGGATGATGGCGGCGAACATCCGCGCCATGCCTACCGCGAAGGTCGGCGCGCCGCCGACCTTGCCGATCATGTGGGGCTCGCCAAGGTCGGCAGCGAGCTGCTGCATGCGCTCCAGGCTGATGGCGTAGGTGGGCCCGTATGAGTTGATGGTTTGGATTTGGGCGGCGACGGCGGCCGTGTTGTTAGGATCGACCGGGCTGTTGATGGCGAAGTACTCGCCGGGGGGCAGCGCGCAGGCGGCGATCACGGCCATGAGCGCCACTAACATTTCCACGATCATCGCGCCGTAGCCCACGCTGCGGATGCTGGCCTCGCTGCCTAACAATTTTGGCGTGGTGCCCGAGGCGATCAGCGCGTGGAACCCGCTGATGGCGCCGCAGGCGATGGTGATGCACACAAACGGAAACACCGGCCCCGGCACCACGAAGCCGCCGCCGTGGATGAAGGGCGTGAGCGCCGGCATCTGCAAGGGCGGCGCCAACAACACGATGCACAACCCTAACAGAGCCACGGTGCCCAGTTTCAGGTAGGTGCTGAGGTAATCGCGCGGGGCCAGCAACATCCATACCGGCAGCACGCTCGCCGCGAAGCCATAGATCATGATCGCCCACGCCAGTTGGGTGGATTGCAAGGTGAACGCCGCGGCCCACGCCGGTGGCAGGTACTTGCCGCCCACCACCGCCGCCAACAACCCGATCACCCCGAACGCGGTGGCCTGGGTGACGCTGGCCTTGCCGCTCTTGATGGCCGCGCCCATGACGAAGGCCAGCGGAAGGGTCGCGGCGATGGTGAAGAGCCCCCACGGGCTTTCGGACAGGGCTTTAACCACCACCAGGCCCAATACCGCCAGCAGGATGGTCATGATCGCCAGCAGGCTGACCAGTGCGATGATGCCGAGCACCGGGTTGAGTTCCTCGCGGATCATTTGGCCGAGCGATTTGCCCTGGCGCCGCATCGAAGCGAACAACACCACCGAATCGTGCACGCCGCCGCCAAGGGTGGCGCCCACCAGAATCCACAGCGCTCCCGGCAGGTAGCCGAATTGCGCGGCCAACACCGGCCCCACCAGCGGCCCGGGGCCGGCGATGGCGGCAAAGTGGTGGCCGAAGACCACCCATTTGGGCGTCGGCACAAAGTCCTTGCCGTCGTTGCAGGTGACGGCCGCCGGCGCGCGCCGCTCATCCACGGTTAGAACCTTGGCCATCAGCCAGGCCGAGTAGAACCGATAGGCCACCGCAAAACTGCACACCCCCGCAATCACCAGCCACAACGCGTTGACCGGTTCGCCGCGCTGGAACGCCATCACCCCGACGGCCACCGCGCCGAGCAGCGAAACGGCGGTCCAGAGCAGAATGCGGATAATGTTAGGCATGTCGTTTCTTTGAAATGCGGGGACTTGTCACCGCTTTGGGTGGAGGTCACTTGGGTTCGTGGGGCGGAGCGTAACTGACACGCCAAATCAAAGCAAATCCAGATCAAAAGAACCACCCGCGGTGCTTGCTGCGCTTGTAGCCGCCGTCGCCCACCGAGAGCACTTCGAGCCGGATGGTGGTTAGACCCTGGTTATAG
>Ga0073936_10011211_pt1 | contig 10886 bp, 9 predicted proteins | sample AliMusrvi5mmetaG_FD_87041 | JGI IMG/M metagenome (GOLD analysis project Ga0073936, IMG submission 87041) | Freshwater lake bacterial and archeal communities from Alinen Mustajarvi, Finland, to study Microbial Dark Matter (Phase II) - Alinen... | ecosystem: Environmental > Aquatic > Freshwater >... | reverse complement strand
TCCCCAGCGCTCTCGCCAAAGTTGTCCATCTGCGCCAAGGCACCGTAGTGGAAATATCCGTCGTAGAAGGCCAGATGGTGCTCAAGCCCAAAGGCGGGAGCAAATTGTCCCTATCTCAAATGCTCCGGGGCATCACCAAGGGCAATCGCCACACCGAGCAAGATTGGGGCGCCGCCTCCGCCGTCTTGGTGTCTCAAGAGGAGCTTGAAACCCTGGAGGTGCTGGCGGACAAAAAACTGATGCGCTCTCTATCAAGGGCGGAGAAAGACGAGCGGGCCGGGCGCCTAGTCTGCTTGGAGAGCGCCAATCGGCCGCTTCGGAGACCGCGCAAGGGAACCGCCGCCCCCTTGTCGGCCAGAGCGAACTCCCGCCGGCCCAAGTAGGGAAACCCGTACCATGAAAAAGCAACATGAGAAGGAGGAATTTCATGGTACTGTATTTGCGGCCCGCACGGGCAGGCGACGCGGCGGACCTTGGTCGGAGGCTGGCATGGGCAAGCTGAACAAGGAAGAGGCGAAGATTTCCCAGTCCTATGGGCGCGGCGAGTGGAAACCCATAAAGAACCGCAAGGCGGAGGCCCGCCGTTACCAGTACTGCGTCCGGGACGCGCTTCAATACCGCAACCGGGTCAAAATGCCAGACGCTTGACGATAGTGAGCTTAGGCGATATTATCCTTTTAACATAAACTGCCCTAAGAACCCTATAAATGGACAGAAAGAACTTATATAAGCCTCGCTAGAACTAAGAGGCACGGAGCCGCCGGCGTGGTATAATAAGGAAGCTTCGCCCGAGTAACCTTTCCGTCCGGGCAAGCCAAAATCGCCCATGATCCATCCCGAGAGCCGCTGGCCGGCCGCGCACATCCTCGTCGTAGACGATATCCCCGAAAACCGCGTCCTCCTCAGCGAACAGCTCGACCAATGCGGCTACGCCGTCACCGCCGTCTCCAACGGCGCCCAGGCCCTCGCCGCCGCCGCCAGCGTCCCCCCCGACCTCATCCTTCTCGACATCGACATGCCCGGCATGGACGGCTACGAAGTCTGCGCCAAGCTCAAGGCCGACCCCGCCCTCCGCGAGATCCCCATCATCTTCCTCTCCGGCCTCGGCGACACCAACCACAAGATCCGCGGCTTCGCCTCCGGCGGCATCGACTACATCACCAAGCCCTTCGAGGCCAAGGAGCTCGAGGCCCGCGTCTCCACCCATCTCAAGCTCCACTCCCTCCAGCAGGAGGTGGAGCGCAACAACACCAACCTCCAGCACCTCGTCGACGAGCAGGTCAAGGAAATATCCGAATCCCATCTGGCCACCATCCTCGCCCTCTCCAAGCTCGCCGAGCACCGCGACCAGGAGACCGGCAACCACATCCTCCGCGTCCAGCGCTACTGCCGCGCCCTGGCCGTCAAGCTCGCCCGGCTCGGCAAGCTCGCCGGCGCGGACTGGGGCTTCATCGAGAACCTCTTCCAGGCCAGCGCCATGCACGACATCGGCAAGGTCGGCATACCCGACAGCATCCTGCTCAAGCCCATGGCCCTCACCCCCGAGGAAACCGCCATCATGAAGATGCACTCCGACCTCGGCGCCCAGACCCTGGCCGAGATCGTCGCCGCCTACCCCAACAACACCTTCCTCAAGATGGGCGCCGAAGTGGCCCAGTCCCACCACGAGCGCTGGGACGGAACCGGCTACCCCCGCGGCCTCGCCGGCGAGAACATCCCCATCTCCGCCCGCATCCTCATGGTCGCCGATGTCTACGACGCCCTGCGCAGCGCCCGGCCTTACAAGAAGCCCATAGACGCCGCCCAGGCCCGCGCCATCCTCCTGGAAGGCGACGGCCGCACCATGCCCCGGCATTTCGACCCTGCCGTCCTGGAAGCCTTCAAGCAGATCTCCGGCGAGTTCGAAGCCATCTACAGCGAGTTCAACGAGCCTTGACCCGGGCGCGGAGCGGGAGCCAGAGGTGACCCACTAATGTGCGGAATCTGCGGCATCGTCAACAAAGACGGCTCCACCCCCGACTCGGCGCTGCTCAAGAAATCCAACGACCTCTTCACCCATCGCGGGCCTGACGACGAAGGGCTCTTCGTCCACGGCCCGGCCGGGCTGGCCATGCGCCGCCTGGCCATCATCGACCTCAACACCGGCCACCAGCCCATCTCCTCGGCCGACGGCCGCTACACCATCGTCTTCAACGGCGAGATCTACAACTTCCTGGAACTGCGCGCCGAGCTTGTCGCCCAAGGCTGCTCCTTCCGCACCAAGACCGACACCGAGGTCATCCTCACCCTCTACCAGCGCCTCGGCACGGACTGCGTCAAGCGCCTGCGCGGCATGTTCGCCTTCGCCATCTGGGACAAGCTCGACGAGCGTTTGTTTTTGGCGCGCGACCGCATCGGCAAGAAGCCCCTGGTCTACACCGAGCAGCCCGGCTTCTTCGCCTTCGCCTCGGAGCTGCGTTCGCTCTTCGTCTGGCCCGGCGTCTCGCGCGATATCGACCCGCAGGCCATAGACCTCTTCCTCTCCCTTCAGTACATCCCCTCGCCCGGCACCATCTACCGCAGCGTCCGCAAGCTGCCCCCCGGGCACACCTTGGTCTATCACAAGGGCAAGAGCACGGTGGAGCGCTACTGGGACCTGCCCTTGGGCCAGCCTCCCATCACCCGCGATTTCGAGACCGCCAAGCATCTGGTCGCCGACAAGCTCCGCGAAGCCGTGCGCCTGCGCCTGATCTCGGACGTGCCCCTGGGAGCTTTCCTTTCCGGAGGGATCGACTCCTCCATCATCGTGGCGCTCATGAGCGAGCTCTCCGACCGGCCGGTCAAGACCTTCGCCATCGGCTTCGAGGAAGAGGCGTTCTCCGAGTTGCGTTTCGCCAAGGTCCTGGCCCAGCGCTACGGCTGCGAGCACACCGAGCTCATCGTCAAGCCCCAGATGGCCGACGTCCTGCCCAAGCTGGCCTGGCATTACGGCGAGCCCTACGCCGACTCCTCGGCCCTGCCTTCCTATTATGTGGCCCGGGAGACGCGGCGCTATGTCACCGTGGCTTTGAACGGCGACGGCGGCGACGAGAACTTCGCCGGCTACATCCGCTACTTCGCCATGAAGCTGGCGCGGGTCTTCGACGCCCTGCCCGCCAGCGCGCGCAGCGGCCTCAAGGCCGGGGCGGAGCGCCTGCCGGACTGGCACGCGCCCTATGGCTTCACCTGGCGGCTCAAGCGCTTCCTGCGCTCCACTTTGCTGCAGGACCTGCCCCACCGCCACCTCAAGATGATCTGCTATTTCTCGGAGGAGGACAAGGCCGGCCTCTACGCTCCGGAGTTCCTGGCGCGTCTGGGCGTCCCCGGCTCGGCCGGCGGCTACATGAAGCGCGCCTTCGCGGACTGCGCGGGGGAGGATTTCGTCAACCGCCTCCTTTATGTGGACTTCAAGACCTACCTGCCCGAGTGCCTCATGACCAAGATGGACATCGCGGCCATGGCCAACTCCCTGGAAGGGCGCTCGCCGTTCTTGGATCACGAGTTCGTGGAGCTGGTCTACCGCATGCCTGGGGACTGGAAGCTCAAGGGCCTGCGCGGGCACAAGTACCTGCTCAAGGAAGCCTTCCGCGACAAGCTGCCGCCCGTGATCTTCAACCGGGGCAAGATGGGCTTCGGCATCCCGCTGGGCACCTGGTTCCGCGGGCCGCTCAAGTCCTTCTGGGAAGAGCATGTCCTGGGCTCCCGCGCCCTGTCGCGCGGCTATTTCAACCCGGCCGCCCTGCGCCGCATCTGGGACGAGCATCAAAGCGGGCGCCGCGACCACGGCTACCGCCTCTGGGCACTGCTCATGCTGGAGCTCTGGCACGAGAACTGCCTGGAGGCCGGGCAGTAGATGGACCTCGCCAAGATCGTGACCATCGCCTTCGGCGAGGAGCGCAGCCGCCCGCCGAGCGAGAAGGAAAAGTCCGAAGCCCGGCAGTTCTGCCAGCAGGGGGAGACCCTCAACGAGCAGGGGCGCTTCGGCGAGGCCGAGGAGCTGTTTTTAGCCGCGCTCAAGAAGGAGCCCGAATACGAGGCCGCCATCGGCGGTCTGGCCTGGAGCCTGGCCGGCCAGGGCGATGGCGAGAAGGCCCTGGAGCTGCTGGATCAGGCCGACCGGTTCGAACCCAGGGACGCCGCCTTGGCCTTGGGCCGCGGCCGCTGCCTCAAGGAGATGGGCCGCATGGACGAGGCCGCCGCGGCGTTCGACACGGCCCAGGGCCTGGATATGCAGAACGCGGCCATCGGCTACGAGCGCGGGCTCTGCCAGGTCGCCATGGGGCGCGACGACCTGGCGCTGGCCAGCTTCGACGCGGTCCTGCGCCACAACAGCCGGTACGCCCCGGCGTGGGACCAGAAGGGCGATTGCCTGCGCCGGCAGGGCCTATTGGACGACGCTTTGGCCTGCCTGCAAAAGGCCGTGGAGTCTGACGCGAGCCTGCCTTCGGCCTGGTTCAACCAAGCCCAGGTCTTGGAAGCGCTGGGGCGGGGAGCGGAAGCTGGGCGATGCTATGCCAGGTTCGTGCCCCTGGCGCCGGCGCATCAGTCCGAGAAGCAGTTCCAGGCGCGGCAGAAGGCGCTGGAATTGGGCGCCGCGCTGGACTAGCGCCGCCGTCCCAACCGGATGTAAAGCCGGGGCAGGACCGGGGCCAGAAGCAGCCGGATCCGCTCGCGCCGCCGCTCCCAGCGCCGCGCCGCCTGGGCCTTCCGGGAGAAGCGCACGCCCAGCGACTGCATCCGGCCGGCGAGCGCCCCGTCGAGGACCGAGCGCGCCTGGGCCATGTCCTCCAGCCGCCGGAGGGCGGCCAGCGTGCCGGCGTACCAGCTGGCGCGTGGGACGCGCCGGCGGCCCAGGAAACCGTCCAAGGTGATGACCGGGGCCAGTAGCGCGACGTGCGCGCACAAGAACTCGTCGGCGCAGCAGAAGGCCCCTTCTGGTATAGGCCCCAGGGAGGCGACGAGCTCCCGCTGGAAGGAAAGCCCGCTCGTGCCGGCGAACACGGCCCGGCCCTCCAGGAGATCGGCCTGGTGGGAGACCAGTATCCGCGCGATGGCCGCGGACAGGGGCAGATGCATATCCTGCGCAGGGGTGTCCGCCATCCAGTGCTGGACCAAGCCGGCCCGGGGGCGCGCCCGGAACGTGTCCGCCACCTGGCGCAGCTTGTCCGGGTGCCAGAGGTCTCCGGCGTCGAGGAAGCAGAGGAAGGGACTGCGGGCCGCGGCGATGGCCGCGTTCATGGCCTTTGCCTGGCCGCCGCGGGCCTGGGCGATGAGGCGGATGTCCGAGGCGAAGGGCTCCAGAGCCGCGCGGGTGTCGTCGGTCGAGCCGTCGTCGACGACCACGATCTCGTAGCGCGCGCGGGGCCAGGTCTGCGCCAGCACGGAGATCAGGGCCGCGGGCAGGAAGCGCGCGCGGTTGTGTGCGCAGATGATGACCGACAGTCTCTGCGGGTCGTCTGGGCCGCGTTCTGCGGGCATGGCTTCGGCGGCTATGATACCAAACTGAAGCGCCCGATATTTTCTAGAATGGCTGTCGCGGCCATGGGCGATGCCTTGGAACTGACGGTTCTGCTGACGACCCTCGATGAGGGAGCCCATCTGGCGCGCCTGCTGGCCGAGGTGCGCGCCGCGGCGGCCGAGCTGACGGCGGCCTTCGAGCTGCTGGTCGTCGACGGGGGCTCGCGGGACCAGACCGTGGCCGCGGCCGAGGCCGCGGGCGCGCGCGTGGCGCGCCAGCGCGGGCTGGGCTACGGCGCCGCGGTGCGGGAAGGCCTGCGGCTGGCGCGCGGGCGCTGGGTCCTCAGCATGGACGCCGACGGCTCGCACCCGGCGCGCTGTTTCCGGGCGCTTTGGGCGCGGCGGGAGTCCTGCGACCTGGTCATCGCCTCGCGCTTCGTCGCCGGCGGCGGGGCCCGGATGCCCTGGCACCGCTACGGCCTGAGCCTCCTGCTCAACGCCGCGATGCGCTGGACGCAGGGCTGGACCATCCGGGACAGCTCGAGCGGCCTGCGCCTCTACCGGCGCGAGCTGGCGGCCGCCCTGCCCCTGACGGCGGCGGATTTCTCCGTGCAGCAGGAAGCGCTGGCGCTGCTCCTGGCGCGCGGCGGCAGGGTCGTGGAGGTCCCGTTCCGCTACGAGCCGCGGCGCAGCGGGCGGTCCAAGGCGGACATCCCCGGCCTGGCCCGGCGCTACCTGCGCGCCTTCCGCGAACTGCGGCGCCTGCGGGGCGGCATTGCGGGTCCGCGGAACGAAAAGTTATAGTGGACGATATGAATCCGGACAAGGTCCTTTCCATCGTCATCCCCGCTTACAACGAGGAGTCGGCCATCGCCGACATCCTGCGGCGGGCGCTCGACGCCCGCGAGCCGCTCTGCCGCGCCGCGGGCCTGGAGGCCGTCGAGATCGTGGTGGTCGACGACGGCTCGCGCGACCGGACCCGCGAGATCGCGGCCGCTTTCGGCCAGGCGCGGCTCGTGGTGCATCCCGTCAACAAAGGCTACGGCGCGGCCCTCATGACCGGCTTTAAGGCCGCTTCCGGCGGCCTGCTGGCCTTCCTGGACGCGGACGGGACCTGCGACCCGCTGGCCTTCGCGGGCCTGCACCGGGCCCTCTCCGCCGCGGGGGCGGACATGGCCGTGGGCAACCGCATGACCGCCGATTCCCGCATGCCGGCCGTGCGGCGCCTGGGCAACCTCTTCTACGCCGCCGTCATCTCCTGGCTCAGCGGGGTGCGCGTGAGCGACTCCGCCAGCGGCATGCGCCTGTTCCGGCGGGAGCTGCTGGGCCGGCTGGAGCCTTTGCCCACGGGCCTGCATTTCACCCCGGCCATGTCGGCCCGGGCCGCCTGCCTGGGCGCGCGCATCGTCGAGGCGCCCATCCCCTACGCCGAAAGGCAGGGGCGCTCCAAGCTCAACGTCGTCAAGGACGGCGTGCGCTTTCTGCGCGTCATCCTGGGGGTCATCTTCGCGATCTACCCTCTGCGCATCTTCGGCCCCATCGCGGCCCTCTGCGCCCTGCTCGCCGCGGGCTACGGCGCCGGTCCCGTGGCCTATTACCTCTCCTTCCACCGGCTGGAAGAGGACATGATCTATCGGCTGCTGACCATACTGACCCTGGGCGCCTGCAGCCTGACGGCCTTGTGTTTCGGGCTCGTGGCGCAAAGCCTCTCCGACATGGCCACGGGCCGCTCCAACCGTTGGCTGGAGCGGGCGGCCTGGTCCCGTTCCGCGGCGGCCGCGGGCGGCCTGCTGGGCGGCGGCGGCATCCTGCTCAACTCCCGCACCATCATGGAATACGCCGCCCACGGACGCATCACCACGCACTGGGTCTACGTGCTGACCGGGGGCCTGGCCGTCATCTGCGGCATGGTCCTGTTCAGTTTCGGCGTCACCATGGGGCTGGCGCGCCACCTGCCCGCGAACCGGCCGGGCAAATTGCTAAGATGACACGCTGATGGCGGAACGCAAGAGCCCACCGGAACCCAGAAAGGCCGCCGCGGACATCCCCGCGGCCGTCCTCGCCCACAAAGCCGTGGTCCTGTGGCTGCCCATCCTGTATTGCCTCATCTCCTCCCTGTTCTACCTGCGCACCTACGATTCGGCCCAGGTCAAGATCACCATGATGCAGATGGGCGGCGCCGCCCTGCTGGCCCTGTGGGCGTCGCGCCTGCTGGAGTCGGGCCGCGCGGCCTTCACCAAGGCGGACCTGCTCTGCCTGGCGCCGTTCCTGGCCTTCCTGGCGGTCGGCATCCTCTCCTTCCTGCACGCGCCCTACCACATGGCCAGCGTGGACTTCTTCCTGCGGCATTTCTTCTTCATGACCGTGGCTCTCATCGTGATCTACGAGTTCGACCACGCCGCCACCGACCGTTTGACGAGCGTCCTGATCCTGACCGCCTGGATCGCGGTGGGCTACGGCATCCTGCAGTGGGCCGACAACACCTGGTTCCCCCATGGGCCGGGATCCGCCGGGATCGACCCGTTCGTCTGGCGCGGCGCGTTCGGAGACCGCATCTTCTCCACCTATGGCAACCCGAACTTCTTCGCGGATTTCCTGGTCATCGTCTTCCCCATCCTCCTGACCCAGTACATCAAGACCAAGCGCGCCAGCCTCCTGCCCCTGATGGCTCTGCTCCTGGTGGACCTCATCATGACCGGGACCAAGGGCGCCTGGCTGGGGTTCGCCCTCGTCATCTTCCTGTTCGGCGTCATCGCCTTCGTCTTCTTCCCGGCCGTGGTGGCACCCTACCGCAAGATCGTCTTCGGCGTGGTGGCGGCCGGGGTCCTGGGCTTCGTGGGCTACGTGGCCAAGGACCTGGGGGCGCGCATCGTGTCGGTGAATTTCCGGCTCTTCACCTGGGAGGCGACCTGGGAGATGATCATGACGCAGCCCTGGATCGGCACCGGGATCGGCAGCTTCCCGCCGGTCTATCCCGCCTTCCGCCGGCCGGCGATCTTCCATATCGAGGGCAAGCACAACACGGAGACCGACCATTCCGAGGACGAGTACCTGGAGGAGCTGTTCGACAACGGGATCCTCGGCTTCGGGATATTCATCTGGCTGATCTTCAGCACCTTGGTGGTGGGCTTCCGCTCCTTGGGCCAGCTGACCACGCTCTTCTCCACCAAGGACGGCCGGGCCCCGCCGCGCGCCTACGACTTGGTCGGCTACATGGTCGCTTTCATGGGCATGCTCGGTCACAATTGCTTCGACGTGAGCATGCGCTTCGTCTCCAGCGGCATCTATCTGGGGCTGCTGTCCGGGATGGTGGTCAACCTGGCCCGCGGCCACGCCCTCCACGAGCTGCACGATCGGCGCGCCGCGGAGGCCGAGGCCGCCCACGCTCCGGAGCCGGGGTCGGAGGCCGGGCCGTCGTTCTGGCGGAAGCTGGCCGACCTGCTCATCTGGCCGGCGCGCCTGGCGGCCTGGGCGGGACTGGCCTATGTGGCCTACCTGCTGTTCCAGGAGTTCGCGGGCATGACCGCCGCGCCGCTGCATCTGCTCAGCGGCGGCGACCTCCTGCAATGGTGGCTGGCCTGGGCGGTCTTCGCCGGCTGCGTCCTGACGCTCAGCGGCGTGCTGGCGCGGATCGTCCGCCTGGCCCGCAACCCCGCCGTGCCCCTGCTGATCCTGGCCCTGCTGATGCCCCTGTACCAGTTCTGGGGCTACTTCAAGGCGGACATGCACCACAACATCGCCATCTACTATTCCAAGGAGCGGCGCTGGGACGAGGCCCTGGCCAACTATCTCAAGGTCAAGAAGCTCAACCCGAACTTCGTGATGTCGATGTATTTCATGGGCAACGTCTACAACGACCGCTTCGACATGAAAAAGGAGTACCATCCGGAGTGGGGCGACACGGACAACCAGCCCCGGGACGACTATGAGCGCGCCCTGGACGCCTACGAGGGCGTGCGCCGGCGGGCCCCCAATTACGTGCAGATGCACCATCAGGTCGGCAACCTCCACATGCGCCGGGCGGAATGGGCCAGGAACAACGGCCGGCCCCAGGAGGAGGACCTCTACCTCAGGAAGGCTCTCACCCGGTTCTATATGTACCAGGCGCTCGACCCGGTCTTCGAGCCGAATTACCAGCGCATCGGGCAGATCTACATGATGTGGGGGCAGCGCGCCCAGCAGGCGGGCCGCTGGGTGGAGGCCCGGGCCGATTACCAGAAGGCCGCCGAGAATTTCGAGACCTCCATCAACGCCCCGAAGTGCGCGGTGGCGCCCGCCCTGCTGGCGAAGGATGCCCTCAAGCGCACCATCCTCGCCTATCAGACCTATGTCAAGGCGGAGGGCGGTCCGCTGCTCCATAAGCACGAGACCGCCGCGGCCTACAGCAGCCTGGGCAACGCCTACTACATGCTGGGCCGCCGGCAGGAAGCGGAGCAGGCCTATCTGCGGGCCTTGGCCATAGACCCCGGCTTCGCCCAGGCCAGCAACAACCTGTCGGTGCTTTCCCAGCAGACGCGCGCGGGCGGGCGGCCTAGGGCCGCGCGCCCGAGATAGCGCGCGGGACCGCCGCGCGCCAGGCCCGGGCCAGCGCCGAGCTCGCGAACAGGATCAGCCAAGGCATGATGGGCGTGCGGTAGCGCAGCATGGTCAGGATCAGGGAATGGGTCAGGACTATGGAGAAGACGAAGAGGTAGACGCAGAGCACGCGCGGCGGACGGCCGCGGGCCGCGAGCAGGCCGATCCAGCCCAGCGGGAGGATCCATCCGTTGCTCAATAGGCCGACCCAGCGCCAGAGCCGGTAGGAGGCCCCCGCCGCCTGGGGGCGGGGCCAGAGCCGCCACTCATCCCAGAAGAAACGCCAGGCCACCAGCTTGAGGAACGCCGCGGGCCGGCGCCGGATGCGCTCCAGGCAGGCCTTCCGGTAGTGCCGCTCGGATTGCGCGGGGTCCAGCCCGGCGGCGGCCCGGCACACGGGGTCCTGCCGCAAAATCGCCGTCTCTTGCGGCGTGCCGCCCAATTCCTGGGGCACCACCAGGGAGGTGTACCAGATGTTTCCGAAGGGCAAGGTCGTGCCCGGGATCAGGGCATGGAAGACCAGGGCGTTGCGTATGGGCCAGACGGAATAGAATAGAACCAATGCCGCGGTGTAGGCGCCGCTCCAGCGCCAGGCGGCGGCGCCGCGGGAGCGGTTGAGGAGCCAGATCGCCGCCGGCGCCAGCAGGAGGGCATAAGGCAGCATCGTGACATTGGTGAGGCCGCACAAGGCGCCGCCCAGACCCGCCCAGGCGAAGGCGGGCGCGCCGGGTCGCCGCAGGGCCCGCAGCAAAGCCCAGAGCGCCCAGGCGCTGACGGCCAGGATGGCCGTCTCGCGGACCGGCTGGGCCGCGTAGAACACGAAGGGGGGGTAGACG
>Ga0073936_10011210_pt1 | contig 10886 bp, 4 predicted proteins | sample AliMusrvi5mmetaG_FD_87041 | JGI IMG/M metagenome (GOLD analysis project Ga0073936, IMG submission 87041) | Freshwater lake bacterial and archeal communities from Alinen Mustajarvi, Finland, to study Microbial Dark Matter (Phase II) - Alinen... | ecosystem: Environmental > Aquatic > Freshwater >... | reverse complement strand
GAGGCGGCGCATTTCGAGTTTCATGAGGGTGGCGGTGACGACGTAGGCGGGCAGACCGCAGCGTTCGATGATGCGGTCCACAGAGGCTTCGTCGCTGGTGACGGCGGCGAAGACAGCGGCTTCCTCTGCGGGCAGTTCGGGGATGGAGTCGGGCTCATCGGCTGGGGTGGCCGGGCGGGCGAAGGGCAGTTCGCCGAGGTCATCAAGGAGGTGGCCAGGATCGGCCACCAGGGTGGCTCCCTCGCGGATGAGTTGGTGACAACCGGCAAACGTCGGCTTGTCAATCGGGCCCGGCACCGCAAAGACCGGTTTGCCATATTCGGTGGCGAGGTTGGCCGTGATGAGTGAGCCGGACCAGGCGGGACATTCGATGACGAGCACCGCCCGGGCCCAGCCGGCGACGATGCGGTTGCGCATCGGAAACGTTTGCTTGTCCGGGGAAGTGTGCAGAGGAAACTCCGAAACCACAGCCCCATGACCGTCGGCAATTTTCTCCGCCAAGCCAATATTTTCCGGAGGATAGAGCTGGGCCAGGCCCGATCCGATCACCGCGATGGTGCGTCCGCCGGCCGCTATTGCTCCCTCGTGGGCTGCGGTATCGATCCCGCGGGCCAATCCAGAGACAATGGTGAAGCCGGCTTGGGCGATTTGATAGGAAAACTTTTTAGTGGCCTGGGTGCCGTAGGTCGTGGCGCGGCGGGACCCGACGATACTGATGGCGTGGCGGTCGCGAGGTTCGAGTTTGCCCCAGACGTAGAGCAGCAACGGACGGTCGTAGATATCGCGGAGCGGGGCGGGGTACTCCGGGTCATCCTGAGTGACGACCGCGATGCCACGGCTGGCGGCCTCGGCGAGTTCGGCGAGCGGATCGGCGTGATCCTGCCAGCTGCGGAGGATGGTGGCGGTTTCCTCGCCGATGCCCTCCACCCGCATCAGCCGATCCTTGGGAGCGCTGAGAATGGCGTCGGCTTCGCCAAACGCTTCCAGCAAGCGGCGCACGCGGATCGGGCCGATTTTCGGGAGCAGGTTCAGGGCGGTTAGAGCTTCAAGCGGGGACATGGGTGGGAGCTGGGCTTCAAGGGGGAACTGGCATTTCTGGGAAATGCGCCACAGGCATCTGATGCTAGTGCGGCGTGTTAGCGTGTCAAGGATGCAGCGAGTTGATTTGCGGGGTTCTCAAGATGAGCAATCCATTTCGCGGTAACATACCTCCCAAGCCTGGAACGCGGGAATCCTGGTGAGGGAACAGGCTTTGGGAGGACGCAGCGTGGTCCGGTATCTAGCCAAAGCGGTGTCGCGCTTCGCTTGCCACACGCAGTCGATACCTGCGCGGCCACAGCTGACGTTTGCGCAGGCCGCTATTGGGGGGCGGCTGGCGGGATCGCTGGTTTGGTGGCCGGGTTGGTTAGTCTGGCTGGAGGGCTCGTGGGTTTGGTAGGCGTGGGTGTTGGCTTGATGGGTGGGACGGTGAGTTTGGACGGAGGAGGGACGGCCACGGGCATGAAGTCCTGGAAGGTGGAGATGCGAGGGCGGCCGGAGGCGGTATCAATGTAGGCAAAGATCAGGTAGCGCATGCCCGGGACGAAGCGAAGCAGGGTTTCGCTGGTGGTGCGCCAGGCGTCGTTTTGCTGGAATTGAAAGATGACCGGGGCCATGTTGAAGGCATCGCGCTTTTCAGGACGGGCAAATCCGTGATCGGTGCCAGACTTGAGGATGATATTTTTTTCGCCGAGGATGAAGCGGATATCCTGCTTGTAGAAGTTGGCGACGAAGGCCCCGCCATCGGGAAAATTCTTGATGGTGTCTTCGATCACGAAGATGCGCCACTGGACGGGGTCGGCCGCCTTTGCTGCGGGAACAAATACCAGGATGGCGGCTTTCACGTGCTCCGGGATGTTGGCGGTCGCCACCGTGGCGCGATTATCCGAGGAGACGAAGGTGATGACGTTGGTTTTGGCGTAGCACACGAGGGGTTCGGAAAACGTGTTAGCCGGGACGGTGCAGGTGACCTCGATGCCCTTATCGAAGACATTGATGAGGGGTGGCGGAGGGACCGCGCCCTCGAAGCAAACGAAGCGGCAACTCACCTTGCGGGCCTCCTGAGCATGGCTGAGGATGGGACAAAGTGCGAACAGACAAATGCAAAGCAGGCGCATGAGAAGAGTCAGGATGAAGGGTGGAGTGGTTAGTTAGATTTCGTCGGAATTGAGCCAGCGGAGAGAGGTGATGAGGAAGCGGCGGCCGAAATTCTTGTTAGCTTGGCTCTTGAGTTGAGCGGGTGCGGTTTCAACGGGGTCGGCGGGATCGACCCATTCGGGGAATCGTTGGACGACGGCCTCGCAGGTGGCGTGGGCGGTGATTTTGCCAGAGGCGTCGCGTGCTTCGCCGTAGCCACGGATGGTGAACGTATCTGAGCGTGGGGTGGCGGCATTGCCTAACACGTTGAGGATATCTGCCTGGGATAGAAACCCCGGGGCACCTTGATAGCTGGAACCGCTGCCGGCGGTGGGATTGAGGTATTTGTAGGAGGCCACCTTGGCGGCGGGAATTTGATAGCCGGCGTTGACGTTGGCATCTTCGGCGAATCCCTGGTTGAGAGCGCTTTCATCAATCGCTTGCTGCAAGGCCCCACGCTGGGCCGTATCATCGGTGCCCAGGCGGCGGTTGACAAACTCGGCCATGGATAGGAACGGGCCGCGCAGCCGCACCTGCTTGACGATGCTTTGGGCGAGCGCAGTCAATTGGTAATCTGAATATTCGCGCGGGCCGAGCCAGTAGCCATCCTTGGGGTCGGCACCATCCGCTGCGGACGTGGCAAGCGGCAAGCGAAGGCGGCTGATGCGAGCTTCGGTCTTTTTCGTGGCCGTTAGATCGGAAAGTTTGGAACTGGGGGGCTTGGCGGCCTTGTTGAGCTGGTTGATGACGGCCTGGGAGTCGTGGATGGAGGCGAGCATCGCCTTCCAAGCGAGGACAGAAGTGGAATTGACGTTGAAGGCACCTTGCATCAATTGCCAGGAGGCGATGCGGGTGTAGGCGTCGGGCTTGGCAATTTCGGTGGCAAGGTCGCTAGCGGGGCGGGTATCGGGCTGGTGCAGCAGCAGGCGCGGGTCATTCAGTGGCTTGCCGGCGGCGAAGTCGGTGGCGAGGGTGGCGGTGGATTTGCCACTGCTGAATTTGCCGCTTTGATCGGCCAGGCCGGAAAAATAGAAGCTGTCATAGAACGCGAGGTTGAGCAGGAACGAATGGTCGAGGTAGTTGCCACCGCTTTTGACCTCCATCAAGTGGCTGGGTGCGATGAGTGGATGGGCCCATGAATTGCCGATGGGTTGGGCGAAGCGTGGCAGGAAGCCTGAGGCACCGCCGGGATTGGCCCCGTTGAGGGTGGCGAAGTTTTGGATCGGGGCGAGGGGCACGTCGTAGAGGCCGCCGAATTTAACACCGAACTCGCGGGAGAGGCCGGACACGAAGTTGCCGCGGTCCTGTTGGTCGATGCCGACCAAGGCGGTGGAGCCGGTTTTAACTTCGAGCGCCTGCATATCGATTTCGTGGGAGAAATTGGCGGAGTGTTCGCTGAGGACTTTTTGGGAGGAGCCGACGATATTGGCGTGTGCGAAGCACCAGGGTTTGGTGGCGAGGCGGCCTTCGACGTTATCTGCGGGGTGGCCGCCAGCGGTGGTTTTGCCTTGGGCACTGATGAGGCAGAATGGCTTGGCGTGAATCCGATCCTTGATCGGCACCGTTTGATGGTCAAAAATATCCATGGTTCCGATGTCCCCGGTGGCGGGGTAACGCAGGGTGCCCGAGTCACTGCCCAAAATGAATTTGCGCAGGCCGGTGGCCGTCTCGTAGTTGAATTCGAGCGCTCCGGTGGACACCGGTGAGGTGGCCCCGCTGGGGGTGGCAGTCATTTGGATGACGAATTTATTATTCGCAAGAGGCATGCTTTGTGGGGCAAACACGATATGGAGTTTGTCGTCCGGAGCGAGTCCGAGGCAGCCGGCCCAGCGGCCGAAGGGTTTGTCGTCGCCACCGATGCGCATCGGGGCCGGGTCCCACCAATCGAGGACGAAGCCGATGCCGTCCCCGCGCCAGCCCGGGATGGCAACGATGTTCTGGGTAATGTTGGTGGCAGCGTCCTTGCTATCGAAGTCCCAGTAAATCCGGGGCCCCTGTTGTTCCATTCGCCAAGTGTGGTTGGGGTCGAGGTAAGGCGAGAATATTTTCACTTCGCCGGGCAGGAGGCGGAAGGTGGTGGAGCCGGGTGTGCCGTCGGCGGCTTTGTCCTTGAGGCTCATTGCAAAGCGCTTGTTGACGAGGCCCAATTCGTTGTCGGTATAGAACATTTGGTCGAGCGGGGCGAGGCCGGTGTTTTGGGGCTCGCCGTTGCGATAGACGGTGGCGGCAAAGGGCACGTTGAGAAATTCAATGTGCATATCGCGGCACTCCAGAGCGACGTTGTAGGGATTGTGGAGTGTGATGATGGGCGTGTATTGCAAGTCCAGCTCGTACTTGTACTTGGTGCCGACGAAGTAACTCCCCTGTGGGCTATGCAACTGGATTTGTGAGACCGGCTCGCCGCGCTCGTACAGATAGATATCGTTGGCGACCAAGGCGAAGAGCACTTGGACTTTGGCGATGGTCGGCAGCAGCACTAGTCCAGGGGCCGGTGCCTGATTGATAATGACGGATGGGGGATCGCCGCTGGCAGCCTTATAGCCGGGGGGCAACTGGGTTAAGAGGTAAGGCACGCCGCCTGCGGTGAGGAGTTTGTCGCGATAGAGGCGGCTGAAATCCCGCAGCGAGGCCCACGTCGGATCGGAGGGCGCATTGGCCTTGTTGAGGCTCAGGCGGGATGCGTAGATGCCGCTGTCCTTGTAGTTTGGCGGCAGGGCCGGGGCATTGGTCAAAAGGTGGAAATCCTGTTTGAAGCCGCCGTGGGCGGTATCGGTGAACAGGCCGATGGACTGGGTGGTGATGTCATGGGCGACGGCTTGCAGGGCCTCGCGGGTGGCTTTGCCGAGGTTTTTGGCGGCCAGGCCGTAATTGAGGCGGGTGACGCCTTTTTGGATGGTGGCGAAGGGCGGCTTGTCATGGTTGAACAGGCTGCGCTCCAGCCCCGAAAGCCCGTCGATAAACTCGACGCCGGGGCGCTGGCCGGCCCCGAGTTGGACGGTTTTCGAGCCGGGGGTGACGGCGTTGGCGATGTAGGGCGTGTTGACGCGTGCTTTGAGGCCCTCGTCGAGCACCGCCCAGGCCAAGGCACCGGTGGATGGGTATTTGCTTGAGGCGCTCAGCGGCACTTTGCTCGCGTTCACCGTGCGGGTGCTCAATTCTTTTTCGCCGAGGGTGCCCTTGCCCCAGAGGGTCAGCGGAGAGCTGGCTTCCTCCCTGGCAAAGGCGGCCTTGCGGGATGCCAGCGGGTCCGGGCTGGACACCAGCCATGACTTGAACTTCGCGTCCTTGGCCGGCATCTTGTAGTCGGTGGCGGAGGGCGGGGAAGTGGCTTTGATTTCCATGGATTCCCAAACGCCGGTAATCTGCGGGTTGGCAATTTTGGCGTCGAGGATATCGGCCCGCGCCGTGATCCGCTGGTCGGTGCCGGCGCTGCGTTGCAGTTCTCCGAGCGCCAGTATCAATGCCAGCCGCGCGTTCGAGCGGGCCGTGGCCATCGCCTCGCCCGCCGCCGAAGTACGCAACGAAACACTCGAAAGCGACAACAGGCCCACCACTAGCAGCGTGAGCAACACCATCAACGCCAAGGTGATGATTAAGGCAAAGCCGCCGGTCCGATGGCCGTCAGATTGGTTTTTCATGAGAGGTTTTCAGTGAACGGTGATACAATCGGTAATTGCACTTATTGAGCAACTACCAAGTAAATACCAAGATTGGCATTGCGCAATGCCATCTCCCGAAAAAAATTACTGTTACGCTCGAGGAACACAACCCTTTTCTTTGGTTGAAACGCGCAATGTTTGACCGATTTGCGCAATGTTGGAAGCGGCCGGCGATGGCTGGCGAGCCATCATCCCCAAGTTCAAAGAATTTGAGGCAGGTTCATGACGATTTTTGCCACTGGGGCACTGATTTGCCACTGAAGCCACCGAAATTGTGTTTCCAATTAGTGCTCCGGCATTGCACCTTGAGCCGGCCGACCCACCAACTCGGCTCCACACCCATGTCCCGGATTGTTTGCTCATCAATAGCCACCTATGTGTTAGGTTTGACCTTCGGTGCCGCCGAGCCCACGCTGCCCCTTGTGGCGGCTACGGGGCAACCTGGCGTTGAAATCCCCGTCGGCACGCTTCTCAAGGTTGCGGCCACTGCCGTGCTACCAGACGGTCTGGTGCCCATCGCTCTGGCCATGGATGACCAAAGCCGGGTGCTTATCGTCGAACAGCAGAGCGGTGAGGCTGACGGGGCGCTCGGGAGCCAACCCATGGAGTGGTTTCTTGAAAACCTCGCGGCGAAAACTGCCGCCGAGAGCCTCGCGGTTTTGGAAAAGTGGAAGGACCCAATTCCAGCAGCCTACCGGATGGGAAAATTCGGCCGGGTGCGGCGTCTGGCCGATGCCAATGGCGACGGGCTCTTTGGACAATCCACCACTTTTACAGAAGGCTACGGTGCCTCATCGTCCGGCACCTATTCTGGCAATCTCGGCGCGGTTTTCGCCTATCAGGGTGCCGTGTATCTCGCCGGCCTGCCCAAACTCATGTTGCTGCAGGACGAGAATGACAAGAGCGATAGCGAGGCAGACCTGCCCAAGACCCTGCTGGATGGCTTCGGCGTACACCTCACTGCCGCAGGCCACGCCTTGCGCGGCTTGACTCTCGGCCCGGATGGCCGCCTCTATGGAACCATGGGCGACCGTGGCCTCCACGTCACCACCAAGGACGGCAAGCGCGAGGTCTATCCCAACCAAGGCTGCGCCTTTCGCGTCGAGGCCGATGGCAGCGGCTTCGAGGTGTTTCACACCGGTTTGCGTGATCCGCAAGGCATCGCCTTCGATGCCCTCGGCAACGCTTTCACCGTGGAACCGGCGTCGGGCCTGGGTGAGGCGGCCCGCCTCATCTATCTGGCGGAGGGGGGCGACTCCGGCTGGCTCATGGAGTATCAGACGCTGCATGACTTTCACCAGCAAATCGGCCTGCCCGAGGCACCGCCCAATCCTTGGATTGACGAGCATATGGGCGAACGCAAGCATGACCTCCGACCCGCATTCGTCCTTCCACCCATCGCCCAGCTCAGCTCCAATCCCCTCGGCCTAACCATTCACCCAGGCACCGGTTTGCTCGAAGCCGAGGTCGGCCGTCTGCTCATCTGCGAGCAAGCCGGCGACGCCGCTCACTCGGGCATCAGTTCCTATCAATTGAAAGTCGCCGGGGCGGGCATGGAAGTGGCGGATTCCCGGCCATTGCTGCGGGGGATTGCCGCCACCGCCGCCCAATACTCATGGGACGGGCAGCTTTTTCTCACAGCTGCCGGCAAGTACCCACTCTACGCCCTTGATGCGGGTTCCAATACTTGGCACGCCGCAGAGGCCGCTGCCACCGCCAAACTTGTTCGCGAGGGGTTTGACCAGCGCAATTCCGCTGAGCTGGGCACTCTGCTCCGCCATCCGGACGCCCGCCTCCGCCTCCGGGCCCAACTCGCCATCAGCCGCCTGCCTGACGCATTGCCACGTTTCGTAGCAGCCACTGCATCCGCCGACCTGATAGAGCGGGTGCATGGTATTTGGGGATTGGGCATTCTCGCGCGGCGTGGGTCCGGCTCGCCCGTGGTCAAAAATGACGGGTTTGGGGCTATTCCCGACAACAAGCTGCGCATCGCCGCCGGCCAGCAACTCGCCGGCTTGCTCAAAAACCCCGATCCGGAAATCCGTGCCCAAGCCGTCCGCGCCATCGGCGACGCCGAAAACCGGTTCATTCGCCCACCAGACGTTAGGCAACGTGATACCCTGCACCCGGTTGACACATACATCACCGCCGCCGGACTCCCGCTTGCCGCAATGCTCTTCGACGAATCCCCCCGCGTCCGCTACTTTGCCGCCCTCTCCATCGGCAAACTCAAGGTGATCGGCTTCTACAGCCCACTCTGCGATTTTCTTAAATCTAACAACAATCAGGACCCCTACCTGCGCCACGCCGGGGCCTACGCATTCCAGCACATTGCGCCCAATCCGGGCGTGCTTGCCGGTCTTGAGCGGTTCCCGTCGTCGGCGGTGCGTCTGGCGGCCACCGTTGCACTGCGCCGCATGCACGAGCCTGATGTTGCCACTTTCATCAACGATCCGGACGTGCAAGTGGCCGATGAAGCGATCCGTGCCGTCACGGATTTGTCTTTGGATGAAGTTCGGGTGTCGTTGGGCTTTCTGTTGGACAACCTTGCTGCCCGGCCATGGCAACCGCTCATGCTGCGCAGGCTCATCCACAATGCCTTCCGCCTCGGCGGCACCGCCAACGCCACCCGCCTCCTCAAACTGCCCGGCGATCCCTCCATCCCCGTCGAAATCCAAAAGGAATCCTTGCGCCTGCTCGCCCTCTGGCTCGAGCCTCCACCTGTCGATCAACTGACAGGCAGCTGGCGGCCCCTGGCCAAACGCGATGCCGCCGAGATCAAGCCCGCCCTGAGCGCCGAACTGCCGCGCCTCCTCAAATCGGACGGCTTTGTGCGTAGCGCCGCGTTGGACCTTGCCAAACAATACCAAATCGCCGTGCCGGACCCGCCGAAGTGATTGGCACTCCCGGGTCAAGCTCAGCGCATTCTCCGGACATGGGCAAACAGCCGGGCCGCCCAATGCTATCAATTTAGCGCGCTTTGGCGGAACATAGGCATCCTGCCTGTGAGGGATGACGGGGCTTCCAGCCTGTCTGCGCATCAAACGCCAGGCTGGAAGCCCGTCGTCCATGACAGGCAGGATGCCTATCCTCCTCTTGGGGGCACGGGCTGCCTGGCCTTGTGTAGAAAGCGAGGCTGATGCTTCTTGAGTCGCTGCGCTGCCGCATTTGGGGGCGTATTCACCTTGACGGGGCAATCCACCGCCGCGATGCTCGGCGCGGGTTTCCATGGCTTCCTTCACCACATTTTATTTAAGCCGCATCATTGATACCAAGGCGTTCGACGCTCATGGTAATTGCATCGGTGTGGTCAAGGATTTGTTGGTTGATTTCGACTCCTCAAGTTACACCTCGGGCCATCCTTCGGTCAATGGCATCAAGATCAAACAAAAGAAGCGCACGTTCTTTTTGGCCTTCCGGCATTTTCGCATCGAAAAATCCGCCGGCAAATTGAAGGTCGTCTGTGACAAGCTCGATGAGTTGTCAGCGGAGCATATTGAGAGCGACCTGTATTTGGTGGACAGCGTGTTAGATAAGCAAATTGTTGATCTCAACGGCCGCAAGTTGGTTCGGGTCAACGACGTGCGTTTGGTTTCCATTGTCAACGGCACTTATGCGGTGGCGGTGGACATTGGCATAGAGGGTTTGTTGCGGCGGGTGGGTATTGCCAGACCTATCAAATCCCTGGTCTCCATGTTCGGAGCCAGCTTGTCCTCCAAATTCATCCTGTGGGAAGATGTGGCGGCCATTGATTTTTCCAATCTCAACATCAAACTTTCAAAAAGCCATTCCCGGCTCCAGACGCTGCACCCGTCCGACCTTGCCGATATCATTGAGGACCTGGGCCGCAAGGCCAGCGCCGAGGTGTTCTCCTCGCTGGACGAAGAAAAAGCGGCAGACGTGCTTGAGGAGTTAGAGATTGACGCCCAGGTGCGCATTCTTGAGAGCCTCTCGATAGAAAAGGCGGCCGACCTGCTCGACAAGATGCCGGCAGACGAGGTCGCCGATATCTTTGATGCCCTGGAAGACGACAAGGTGGAACTCTTGCTCAATGAAATGGGCGAAGATACCTCGCAGGAAGTCCGTGAATTGCTCTATTACCCCGATGATTCGGTCGGCAGCATCATGTCCACCGAAGTCCTGTCATTCAATGAAAACGCCACCATCGGCGAGGTGCTCGCTGATTTGCGTGAGAAAAAGCCCGAGGCCGAGGCCTTGTACAATCTGTTTGTGACCGATGAGGCCGAGGTTCTCATCGCCACGTTTTCGCTGAGGGATCTGGTAATTCACCCGGTCGAGATGAAGGTTAGCCAGATCATGCAGCCAGCACCGGTGCACCTGAGTGACTATCAAGGAATCACCGAGATCGCCGAAATCGTCTCCAAATACAATCTGCTCGCCATCCCCGTCGTTGACCGCCACAACGTGCTCCAAGGCATGGTCGTCATCGACGACGTCATCGATGACTTGATGGGCAAACGCAGGACTAACAAATAGAATTTTTTTTCGCGGAATGTTTAAGAACAAGAAATCATTCTACCAGAAGCTGGGACTGTTTCTGGCTATTTTGGGGCCAGGCATCATCACTGGCAGTGTGGATAACGATGCGGGGGGAATCACCACTTATGCGGTGGCTGGAGCGGTGTACGGCTACAACCTATTGTGGACGCTGATCCCGTCATTTGTGGTGTTAGTGGTTATTCAGGAGATGAATGCGCGGATGGGCATTGTCACGGGCAAGGGGTTGGCTGATCTCATCCGGGAGAATGCCGGAGTGAAGATCACATTTTTCATTTTCATCGGGTTGTTGATAGCCGACATTGGCAATACTACCACTGAATTTGCCGGGGTGGCCGGCAGCATGGAGGTATTCGGGGTGAGCAAATACATATCCGTTCCGATCGTGGGATTTTTGGTTTGGTTTTTAGTGGTGAAGGGGACCTATAAGTTTGCCGAGCGCATTTTTCTTATCTTTAGTGTGTCGTTGTTGATGTATGTGGTATCAGCTTTGATGGGCAAGCCGAATTGGGGTGAGATCGGCCATGCGGTGAT
>Ga0073936_10011209_pt1 | contig 10889 bp, 13 predicted proteins | sample AliMusrvi5mmetaG_FD_87041 | JGI IMG/M metagenome (GOLD analysis project Ga0073936, IMG submission 87041) | Freshwater lake bacterial and archeal communities from Alinen Mustajarvi, Finland, to study Microbial Dark Matter (Phase II) - Alinen... | ecosystem: Environmental > Aquatic > Freshwater >... | reverse complement strand
TATATGGTCAATATTAGCATAATGATTTTTTTTGCAAAATTACAAAATATTAGAATGAAAAATAAATGGAAAATCGAAATTACAGGGATAATTATTTAAATTGATTATCCACAATTATACCAGTGTAAAAGTCGCTGAATTGTGATTAATAAATCAGGATAATTGATTTCGAAAAAACCTTATTTTTTTTGTGAAACAACTATACTGGTACAATAACAGAAATTCAAAAAGAACTATGATAATAAAGACTAAATTCTGTCAATATTATTAATGCTCATACCCCTGCAATGCAGCTTTTCTGATTTTGTTCTTCTCAACCTCTGAAGGAAATATCCCGCTGTAAATGGCCTTTTCCCAATCTCCATACATGGGATTGGGTATAATGATAAACTCGCTGCCAAATCTGTTCTTCAGACTATCTGCCATATTGAGGCCGTAATTGGTTTTTCTGTGTCCAAAAATCTCGTTATAATCACGGAGGTTATCTCCGATTGTCAGCAGGATCTTATAATTTTCAGCTATACTTTTATAACGTCCCGTTTTGTCGCTTTGTTTCTTTTGACAGAGTATATGCGTAGTGTCGGCAAAAGGAAATTTTTCATTCAGCATATTCTTTAAAGTAGCAGCCCTGTCAGTGATGTCGCGGTTTGTTACATAAAATATGATCACACCTTTTGATTTTGCGTAGTTGAGGAAATCCAGGACACCGGGAGTTGGTTTTGCAACTGCTTTGTTGGTCCAAAATTTCCACGACTTTGCTGTATAAGCAGAATCTGTTAAGATCATGTTGGCCTCGAACGGTGAATTGTCAAGTACTGTTTCATCAACATCGAGAACTACTGCATTTTTATCAGTGGGACCGGCATTCTTCAATTTATTGTCGAGAGCCATTCTTGCCATATTAAAGCTTTGATAATAGCAAGCTCTCATTTCGGCAGATTTTTGATACCATAGTACCGACATCACCAGATGTTCCTCTGCTGACATTTTGAGACTATCACAAACTGAATTTGCCTGTGTTTTTTCGCTTTCGTTGTTTTTAAAAGCAAGGGCCAGCACTATAGCCACCGGTATTAGAATAAGTGCAATTTTTTTCATCATCACGTTTTTAAAATTGTTTTAATTTCAATGGATTTTACCTGATTCTGTTTTTAGGCAAAACTAAATAATTTTTTAAGAATAAAAACTCCGATGAAAACATGGTTTTGAAGGCAAATTGTTTTTTAAAATCTTTCGTGAGCAAACTTGTGATTAAAATGACTGAAAATATGGGTTAAATTTCCGCCTGATTTTTGTGTTTTAAGACAATTTACCCTTCCGGAAAGGGGTTTATTTTAATTTTCGATAAAAAAAACACAAAAAAAATAAAAAAAATTACGACAAATTTTTCAAGTGTATTCTCAGTCAAAATACAAAGGTCAAAACTTTTGACAATCTTTCATATCATGCAGCATTATAAGAAAGTATGATTGGAAAAATTTCCATAATTGAATACCCATGATAGAAATTCATTCTGAAATTTTCTTGTTTTAAAAAGGCCATTTTAATAAAAAAAGCAAAAAAAATTTCGATTTATTGAAAACAAATGCTTTATCTCGGAAATTATATGTATCTTTGCGCATATTTAAAAATCATATCATGAACAAAGGAACAGTGAAATTTTACAATGAATCAAAAGGTTTTGGATTCATTAAAGACTCAGAAACAGGAAAAGAATATTTCGTGCATTCATCCGGATTGAAAGACAATATCAGGGAAAATGATGAAGTAACATTTGACCTGCAACAGGGAAAAAGAGACTTAAATGCCGTAAACGTTAAACTTGCATAGTTTATAAAGTATCAGACATTTATTTGTTATTTGAAGCCTTACTTTTGTGAGGCTTTTTTTTTGCATTTGAACTGCGGGATCAGCAACTTATTTAAACATTAAACCTGATGTTCAGGATATCTCCATCAAGCACAATATAATTTTTCCCTTCAACAAATAGTTTTCCTTTTTCCTTGCATGCATGCTCCGAACCTAAGGTTACAAAGTCAGTGTACTTCATAACTTCGGCACGGATGAAACCACGTTCCAGGTCGCTGTGAATAACACCTGCTGCCTGTGGTGCTGTCATACCTTCTTTTATTGTCCATGCGCGCACTTCTTTTGGTCCTGCGGTTAAGAATGTAAGCAGTTTTAAAAGTTTAAAAGCAGCTTTGATCAGCTTGTTCACACTGGGTTCACTAAGTCCGGCATCCTGAAGGAACACCAGTCTGTCGTCCATATTATCAAGCTCTGCAATTTCTGATTCAAGTTTTGCAGCAACAACAAGCACTTCGGCAGCTTCATCTTTCACTGCTTCTTTTACCATTTCAACATACTTGTTGCCATTAAGGGCAGAGGCATCGTCAACGTTGCAAACATATAGAACAGGTTTGTCACTTATAAGACAAAGGTCTTTCACAACAACCCGGTCATGTTCCGGCAATGGCACCGTGCGTGCTGACTGGAATGATTCAAGATGTTCTTTATATACGGTAAGGAGTTCGTAATTTTTCTTTGCATCCTTATCACCGATCTTCACGAGTTTTTCAACTCTCTGTATTTTGCGTTCTACAAGTTCAAGGTCTTTAATGATCAACTCAAGATCTATGGTTTCTTTATCCCTTACCGGATTGACAGATCCTTCAACATGCGGGAGGTTGGGATCATCAAAACAACGCAGCACATGAATAATCGCATCCGTCTGCCGGATATCGGCAAGAAAACTGTTGCCTACACCTTCCCCTTTACTTGATCCTTTCACCAATCCGGGAATATCAACAATTTCAACTGTTGCATGAACAACCTTAGCTGCTTTTACCATTTTCTCAAGAACGTAAAGCCTGTCATCAGGTACATTTATGATACCCACGTTCGATTTGTTGGTGCTGAATGCAAAGGCAGTTGTTTGTGCTTTGGTGCTTGACATACAATTAAACAAGGTTGATTTCCCTACGTTGGCAAGCCCTACTATTCCACAATTTAATGACATGATCGGTTTTTTATTTGGATTGCAAAGATAAGAAATGTTCGTTGTCGGTGGTTTGTCGTTACTTTTAAAAACATTAAAACTGAAAAGGAAGATGGAGAATTGTTGAAGCTGTAAAAAAGGAGACCATAAACTCATTGAACCTACCTGAAATTTGCATCAAAGTTTTCCATACAAAACAAAACTACTAACAACTAACCACTAACAATAAACGTGAAAAAAAGATTTCCCTTTTTATTAACAATGGTGCTACAGGATAAATAAATCCTTTACTTTTGAAATTCAAAATTTATGGAAATGCTTACACTTGATGAATTAAAATCATTGGCCACCCAGGTCAGGAGAGATATTTTGCGAATGGTACATGCAGTCAATTCCGGTCATCCGGGCGGTTCTCTGGGTTGTGCAGATTTTATGGTTGCTCTTTATAATGTTGTCCTCGAACATGACCCGAATAACTTCACAATGGATGGAATCGGACAGGATTTATTTTTTCTTTCGAATGGGCATATTTCCCCCGTCTGGTATAGTGTTCTGGCGCATTCCGGATATTTTCCCGTAAAGGAATTAAGTTCGTTTCGTAAATTAAATTCACGGCTGCAGGGTCATCCCGCAACTGAGAAACATCTTCCCGGGATCAGGATGGCTTCAGGTTCGTTAGGACAAGGACTTTCTGTTTCAATCGGAGCGGCTATTTCAAAAAAATTGAACAAAGACACCAGGCTTGTTTATACCCTGATGGGCGATGGCGAACTTCAGGAAGGCCAAAACTGGGAAGCCTTTATGTTTGCTTCTGCCAAAAAAGTTGACAATATTATTGCAACTATTGATTTTAATGGCAAACAGATTGATGGTCCTACTGAAAAAGTTTTATCACTCGGTTCCCTTAAAGCAAAGTTGCTTGCATTCGATTGGGATGTTCTTGAAATGAATGGCAATGATATTGATGATGTGATAAAAATGATGGCTGTTGCCAAAGAGAGAACAGAGAAAGGGAAACCTGTAGTAATTATCATGAAAACCGAGATGGGCTTTGGTGTTGATTTTATGATGGGAACTCACAAATGGCATGGCTCTGCTCCTAATGATGAACAACTGGCAAAAGCTTTGGCGCAGTTACCGGAAACACTGGGAGATTATTAATAATGAAGAACCGGTGTTTCTAAAGAAAGACTATTCGCGACAATTGAACATTAAACTTTGAACTTGAAAACAAACAATCAAAAACATTTTTCCTTGAAAAAACGACGCATAAATATTGCTCTTTTTCTGAGTTTGATCTTCTTTCCTTTTTTTACCTTTTCACAGGTTCAGTTAAAAGATAAAGAAAAACCCAAACCGACAACGCGGATTTTATTTGTTTTTGATGCTTCACAAAGTATGTATGGCAGATGGCAGAGCGATATGAAAATAACCATTGCCCAAAAACTATTGTCAAATCTGCTCGACAGTCTTAAGAATGTTCCTAACCTTGAGTTGGCTCTTCGTGTTTTTGGTCATCAGAAGCAATACCCGCCACAGGATTGTAATGACACCAAACTTGAAATTCCTTTTGCAAAAGACAATACTTTAAAAATTAAAAATAAGCTTAAAACCATTGTTCCCAGAGGAACAACACCCATTGCAAGTTCACTTGAACTTGCCGGGGATGATTTTACTCCCTGCGACAATTGCAGAAATATCATCATCCTGATCACCGACGGGCTTGAAGAATGTGGAGGCGATCCCTGTGCAGTTTCAAAAAGTCTTCAGAAAAAAGGTATTGCCTTAAAGCCTTTCATTATTGGAATTGGCAGCGATTTTTCTGCCGCATTCAGTTGTGTCGGCACTTACTTCAATGCAGGGAATGAACAGGAATTTCACCAGGCTCTGAACATTGTTATTTCGCAGGCTCTCAATTCCACAACAGCACAGGTAAATTTGCTTGATATTCATGGAAAGCCTACGGAAACCAATGTCAACATGACTTTCTATGATAATTTTTCCGGCCTTATCAAATATAATTTCGTGCACACCATGAACAACAAGGGTCTGCCCGACACTCTTATCCTTGACCCGCTGGCAACCTACAACCTGGTTGTTCATACCATACCTCCCGTAGAACTTGATAGTATTAAACTGACACCCGGGAAGCATACGATCATTGCAGTTAACACTCCACAGGGCTTCATGAAATTGAAAATGGGCGGAACCAATATCAGCGCTATGAAAGACATTCATACGATCGTAAGGCTGAAAGATAAAATGGAAACACTCAACCTGCAATCTTTTGGTGAAACCGAAAAGTATATTGTAGGGAAATATGATCTTGAAGTGCTCACTTTGCCCAGACTCTATATCAATGATGTCAGTATTTCGCAGGATTCAACCACCAGTGTGGAGATACCGCAACCGGGCACAGCCATCATTATTCCATCGGTTCTGGGTTATGGAAGTTTGTATGTCGAAGATGCAAATAAACTTAAATGGATATACAATCTTAGCGGAACAGCATTGCAGGAAACACTGAGTTTGCTGCCCGGAAAATACAGGGTAGTGTTCAGAACAAAATACACTACAAGCTCTGCTTATACCATTGAGAAAACATTCAAAGTTACATCAGGTACTACTACTTCAGTCAAATTGTATGAAAATTGAAAACTGAATTGATGACCAGGGGATCTTTGAATTATAAAACCCGTAGGATATTTATCCAACGGGGTAAACATTGAAATAAAGATTTATGAAGAAATATACATACTCAGAAACGAATGATACCCGCAGTGGTTTTGGTGAAGGATTGCATGAATTGGGAAAGAAAAACCCGAATGTTGTTGCGCTTTGTGCCGACCTGATAGGTTCTTTAAAGATGGATGCTTTTATTGCAGAATTTCCTGAAAGGTTCATCCAGGTTGGAATTGCCGAGGCAAACATGATAGGCATTGCAGCCGGTTTGACAATTGGTGGCAAGATCCCGTTTACCGGAACGTTTGCCAATTTTTCAACAGGGCGGGTGTATGATCAGATACGTCAGTCAGTAGCCTATTCAAACAAGAATGTAAAAATTTGTGCTTCGCACGCCGGTTTAACACTGGGTGAGGACGGTGCCACTCACCAGATACTCGAAGACATCGGGTTGATGAAAATGCTTCCTCACATGGTTGTCATCAACACCTGCGATTTTAACCAGACAAAAGCTGCAACAATTGCCATTGCTGATTATACAGGCCCTGTGTATCTCCGTTTTGGAAGACCCAAAGTTCCTAATTTCACACCCAAAGACCAGGTGTTTGAAATTGGAAAAGCCATAACATTGAATGAAGGCAAAGACGTTTCAATATTCGCTACCGGCCATCTTGTGTGGAAAGCTATTGAAGCAGGAAACCTCCTTGCTGAAAAAGGAATTGATGCCGAAATAATAAATATTCACACCATTAAACCTCTTGACAGAAATGCCGTCATACAATCTGTGATGAAAACAAAGTGCGTCGTTACTGCCGAAGAACACCAGATGAACGGTGGTCTGGGTGACAGCATTGCGCAATTACTTTCTCTGGAACTTCCTACACCACTCGAAATGGTAGCAGTGAAAGACACATTTGGTGAAAGCGGCACACCTGATGAACTAATGATAAAATATGGCCTCACCACCGAAAATATTGTTGAGGCAGCTCTGAGAGCAATAAATCGGAAATAATTCAGTTATCCATTTTTAAAAATACGATGCTTTCAGAAATGATTAATTTTTGAATTGCATGGTTTTTGCTAGGCATTGCTTTGTTTTTGCATAATTAAAATATGGAACAATTTTCCGACACTGAACTTCTTGAACTTTTCCGAAAGAGCGAAAACAAAAATTACTCTTTTAATCTCCTTGTCAGGAAATATCAAAAGCAGATCTATTGGCATATTCGCCGGATAGTCATTGATCATGACGATGCCAATGATGTTGTCCAGAATACCTTTATTAAAGCATGGAATAACCTGGAAGGATTTCGCGAAGATGCCCAATTCTACACATGGCTCTATAGAATTGCAACCAACGAATCCATCAATTTCCTAAAACAAAAACGTTCGGGATTCATTATCTCTTATAATGATGTTGAGAGCCAGCTTTGCGCTTCATTAACGGACGATCCTTATTTCACCGGTGATGAAATTCAACTGAAATTGCAAAAAGCCATACTTACACTTCCGGAAAAACAAAGGATAGTTTTTAACATGAAATATTTTGAAGGCATAAAATATGAAGACATGGCCATCATCCTCGACACTTCTGTAGGCGCGCTGAAAGCAAGTTATCATATAGCCGTGAAGAAAATTGAAAAAATTTTGACCGACTGATTAAACTTTTTAAAAGTTGAAATGTCTTACTAAAGAATTCGCCCAAATTTATGAAAAAAGAAAATCAGATACCTGACAATTTTGAAAACAGACTTGATGAGTTTGCCCCGAATCTTTTTTCTATAAAGAACGATAATCCTTTTGAGGTGCCTGCTGACTATTTTGATTCACTTCCTGAAAAAATAGCATCCAAGATCATTGCCACGAAAAAGGAAAATTCCTTTGCAGCCAAATTCAGAATTATTTTCAATCCTAAAATTTACATTCCAGTTGCAGCCTCTATACTGATAGTGGTGTTTTTGATTTTTAAATCAACAGGGATAAAAACAAGGAGTGATCAGCAAATGGCATACACTGCTAATGACAATTCAGCGGAATACCAGTATGCCGATTCGCTTATTGAGAACGGAGATATTGATGAATCCATGTTGCTCGAAACCCTGACAGGCATTGATGACACATCGAAGAATGGCAATGGTAATTCCGGTATAGAGAAAAACATCAGGGATATGAACAAAAGCACTATTATAGTCAGCGATTCCCTGAAAAATTTGAAAGTCACAGATGATGATATTATCCAATATCTGCTGGACAATGATGACAACGATGATTTAATAAATAATTAACCCCGTCGGATAAGGTTGCGGGAAACAAAAAATAATAAATAAAAATAAAATCCTACAGGGTAAACAATAAAAACTAAACACCATGAAAGCAAAACAAAATCTGATCACACTGGCAGTTATTTGGTTCGTCCTTCTCATTCCGGCTAAAATGTTTTCACAAACCGACACAAGCGCTGCATCAAGAAGAGAAAAGATCAAAGCGCAGGAAGTGGCATACATTACCCAAAAACTCAACCTCACGGCTGATGAGTCTCAAAAATTCTGGCCTGTGTATAATGAATACGATGCACAGAAAGAAGCGCTGAATAAAGCTTTCCACCAAAAAATGAAAACATTCAGGAAGCCAAATATGACCGATGCACAGGCTGATTCTATCATCGTTGGTGAGTTGGCTCACGAACAAGCTTTACTTGATCTGAAAAAATCATACGTTTCGAAGTTCCTCGCGGTTCTTCCCGCACCCAAAGTTGCAAAACTTGGTGAGGCTGAAAGAGGGTTGAGGAGAATGCTTCTGAAATTGATAAAAGATCAGCGGAAAAATGGCAATCCAAACAAGTAATTTCCTTTAGTAAATTTTAATTGACGACCAAGGCCCCCTGAATACCGGGGGCTTTTTGTTTCTCTCCCTTTTATAAGAACACACCGCCACAGAGGTATTTCAAATCACGCCTCATTAATTATTTTTAGTGTAAATTTGTTTTTTAAACATTCCTCAAAATTCAGAAAATTTAATTTGAAAAATTATGAAAATATCAGTTGAAATCAGCTACTACCCTTTGCATGACGAGTTCATTCCACCCATTAAGAATTTTATTGACAGGATCAATACCTATCCGGGACTAGTGGTTCGCACCAATACCATGGCCACACAAATATTCGGCGAATACAAAGAGGTGATGAATGCCCTCACTGTCGAGATCGAAAAATCGTTTGAGAATCCACATTCAGTGTTCGTGATGAAAGTTATTAACGCCGACCTCGAGAAATAAAAACATTCGTTGTTTGTGGTTTGTTGTTGGTGCGCTGAGAATTTTTATTTCCTTCTCATCAAAGAAAATTTCCACGGTTTACAATACCATCAATAATCTTTAAATGGAAGTTATCTTTAACTGGATCGTTCAGAATTATATTGAGCTTATCGGAGCCATAACCGGTGTGCTGGGTGTTTGGCTTACAACGAGGCAAAATATCTGGTGCTGGCCGGTGGGATTGGCCAATGTTTTACTCTACATCTATGTTTTTTATGTGGCAAAACTTTATGCCGATTTTGGTTTGCAGTTTTTCTACCTTGTAATGACGATCTATGGATGGTACAACTGGAAATTCGGTGGCAAAGACCACACCGTGCTTCCGGTTGGAAGAGCGGGATTAAAAAACCTGATCATCTATTTTATCATTGGCACCGTTTCATTTATCATTACCGGTTTCATTTTGCGCAAATACACCGATGCTGCATACCCATTCTGGGATAGTTTTGTTGCTGTATGGGGCATCATCGGCACATACATGCAGGCGAAGAAACAAATTGAAAACTGGCTGGTGTGGATCATCATTGACTTTAACTGTGTGCTGATTTATTACTGCAAAAACCTCATGCCTACAGTTGTTCTTTACTTTATTTTTGTTATTCTTGCAATCATCGGATATTTTAAATGGAAGAAAGACCTGGTAAAAACCGCCTGAAAAAAGTTGCCATCACCGGCCCTGAATCAACCGGAAAATCCAGCCTTGCGCAGCAGCTTGCACAGCATTTCAAAACTGCTTTCGTGCCTGAATATGCAAGAGAATATGTGGCGAATTTGAAAAGTCCTTACCAATACCCGGATATTTTGAATATCGCCAAAGGACAACTGGAACGGGAGATACTTAAGTATTCCGAAGCAAATAAAATTATTTTCTGCGACACCGAATTTATTGTAACAAAGATCTGGAGCGAGAATGCCTATAAGAAATGCGATGAATGGATACTGCGTACAATTGAAGATCATCCCTACCACCTTTACCTTCTTATGAATGTTGACCTGCCCTGGGAAGCCGATCCGCAGCGCGAGCATCCTCATCTGAGAGAATATTTTTTCAATTTGTATGAGCAGGAACTGATCAAAAGAAAATTACCCTACAAAATCATTTCAGGAATAGGCGAAGTAAGGCTGCAAAATGCAATAAGGGCGGTTAAAGAGATGATTTAGGAAAAGAGGAGGGGGAGGGGGTTCAAAGTTCAATGTTCAATGTTGCCGCTGCATTTTACATTTTACATTACTCTGTTTTACATTTTACATTTTTTGAATTAGTTCAAAGTTCAATGTTCAATGTTGCCGCTGCATTTTACATTTTCATTCATCTTCAATTGAAAAATTTTACCAGATTACAAAAGTTTTTAAAACTTTTGTAATCTTGCTGCCCTATTGACTAATGACTAATGACAGATGACCATTGACCATTTCAGATATTATAGTTTCGCGTCGTAGTATCTTTATCACAGTTTTCGGGATTATCAGCAAAGCCGTGAGTGTGGGCATAACTTGCCAGATCAACCATAGAACGCAGACCAAGTTTGGCCTCTAATCGTGATATTCGCGAGGCTGTTGTTTTTATTTTTTCTTTCATTATGGCGGCAATTCCTTTTATACTATAACCTTTCGCGGCCCATTTAAGAATTTCGAGGTCTTTTTCATTCATCTTTTTGTCTTTCGCTTCATTTGCTTTTTTACGGCTCCTGGCAATCAGTGCCTGAATTTGTTTATCATTATGCATTTCTTCAGTAAACGGTATCACACAGTTTGCAAACTTGCGGTGGCCGCTATCGTCGTCAGGTTTCATTGACTTTTCACATCCCAAACCCCATGCATATTCACCGTTTGCAAGCTTAAATCGGTATGGACCTGCAAAGGGTTTTCCGGTATTTTTTTCCTGGCTTAAAAAAT
>Ga0073936_10011205_pt1 | contig 10893 bp, 7 predicted proteins | sample AliMusrvi5mmetaG_FD_87041 | JGI IMG/M metagenome (GOLD analysis project Ga0073936, IMG submission 87041) | Freshwater lake bacterial and archeal communities from Alinen Mustajarvi, Finland, to study Microbial Dark Matter (Phase II) - Alinen... | ecosystem: Environmental > Aquatic > Freshwater >... | reverse complement strand
GAACGAAGGGGAGTTCCCGAACGCCTGGTCGGGTGCGGCGAACGCGATTCTTTTCACGGCGGGCGTCCACGTGGGAACACAGAGCGATGTTTACACGCTGCCTCTCGAGGGCCCGCGGCAGCCACGCCCGCTGGTGGCCAGCAAGGGAGTGGACCGCGCTCCCGCCTTCTCGACGGACGGGCACTGGTTCGCCTACGCGAGCGACGCGGGAGGAAAGAGCCAGGTGTTCGTCCAGAGGTTCGACCAGAGTTCACCGGCTCAACAGATTTCGAAAGCAGGAGGCAGTGACCCACTCTGGGCGCCCGACGGCGGCGGGCTGTACTTCCTGGACCCGAGGCACGCCCTGATGGAAGTGCCTTGCCGCGGAGGTGGATGCGGGGGCGCGCTGCGTCAAGTGCAGGGGCCCGGTTTCGCAGAGCCCGGCGACTGGTGGACGCGCGCCTACAGCATTGCGCCGAACGGGAGGTTTCTCGTCATCCGCGAGGCACAGCGGGAAAGAGCGCCGGAGCCGCGGATCCGCGTCGTCGTCAACTGGCTGCAGGAGGTTCGGCGGCTGGTTCCGCCGTCGCGTGGGGGGCAATAGCCGCGGCGAGGGCGGGCGCCCCGGCCAAGCGGACCAGCCGCCTGTGCCGTCGAGAGATTCCGGCGTGTTGAGAGTCACTGTTTTGCGAAGCGATAGTGATGAAGGTTGATGACGGAGGCTCGGCTTCCGAAACGCCGGGTTCGATATGGAAGGACAAATTCTTGCCGCGGCCGTCTGAACGGATAAGCGTAAGCGTGTACTGGCGGATCACATAGACGCCCGAGCCGCCGCGCAGGTCATTCTTGCTGTGCCTACCCTCCGCGTCGAAGGGATCAAGAGCGGTGGCCGAACTGACGCACTCTTCCACGAACTGGCTGTTGCGAAGGGAGCGAATGAACGAGCGGACCGTGCAATAGAGCGACTGCCAGTCTTCGCGGCGATAGGCGCCGTTCATACGGAGCCCGTCACAGGATCTCATCCTAGCGTGAGTGACCTTATCATAGACGAGTCTCCCATCACCTGTGAGTTGGAAAGTCCTGGTATTGACGGTACTGCTCGAGGAGTTGGGACCAATGGTTGTGAAGCCCGCGTTAGCCCCGGTGGGCCGATAGGAGCCCCAGCACATTCTCATGAAATTAGCGCGCTGCATCGCGATGTCGATTTTGTCGTGGCCATCGATGGGAAACTCCTCAAGGCATGTGCCATCGGAGAAGAAGGTGAGGAAGTCCATGCCCGCACCCTTCACCATGCCCGATGCTTCACTTCGTACTCGACCCGGAACGTGGCAGCCCCCTCGGCGACGGTACGCTATGCCGCTTCGCGCGCCTGCTTCTTGTTGACGTCGTCCCATCCGTTTTCGTGGCGCAGGCGCATCGTGCGTTCAACCGCTTCAGCCGCCTGGAGCGAAGCCTTCTTCGTGGAAGCCCTGTACCTGCGCCCAATCAGTTGGGAGTTGTACTGGTACGTTTGGTTGATCAGAAACACACGCGTCGCTGCACGCCTCAACCTTTTGTCCCAGCAAATGGAATTTCAGACCCGGATGGACGGGCATGAACTTGCTCGGGCAATAGAAGTAGCCATGCATGTCCTTGGCGAATACGACGATGCCGCTCACGTTGCCCGCGACTAACCGGTCTCCGAATTCATCCGCGTTGAACTTCTCGCCGATGCTCTTGATCCAGGGAGTGTTGTGAAAGTCCAGGTGAGCCTTGCGCCACGGCCGCGCCGGCAAGGAGGCTAGCTTCGGATCGATCCAGATACCACGCCGTGGACCAGCTAAGGAAGACTGAGCGCCAACGGCGGCCACGCCCGCCGCGGTCGCCAGAAAGTCCCGCCGTTTCACATCGCTTATCCAGGCCATTACAGTTATCTCCTTGCCTCAGTGCCCTATTGTTGAGTGCCAGAGCGATCTGTTTGTACCCACAAGAAGCCTATCCGATGCGTCAGGAGAGATGTGTCAAGAACTGGCAACCGTTGGGGGTTCGAACGCGCAACGGGCAAGCGTTGGCGGTCGGGCGCTTGTGCGTTCCGGTTGACAGAATCGCCCCAAGTTTGAAGCAAATCGGAGATGGTGTAAGTTGAATTGCCGTGTCTGTGGCATCCGTGCTGCAGGTCAGGGCACGAAGGCAAGTCGCAGTGCTGAATGCGACATCTGAGGAGGGATCCGGCCGGGCGTGCAGATTGCCAACAACCGCGTGGCTCACCTCGGGAGCTAACACGTTTCTTGTGCTCGAGCTTCGAAGGACGCGGCTAGCAGCCTGTAGAACACCCAGCGTGCAATTAGCCCTTCTGGCCGGATTAGGTGTGCTTGCACGCCGTGGAGACCACTTGTGGACCCGAGTTCCGAAGTCTTGCTGCAGAAGACCGAGTCCCGTTTCTCTCCCGATCCAGTAACGCTCTGAACGGAGCCTCGGGCGCGTTGTCTTGTCCCTGACGAAAGCACCCGCTTAGTCGCGTCCCAGCCCAGGCTTAACGACCCCTGAACCAACCTTGATCGAAACCCGGAATGGCGTCGAGCCTGGTGGAATGATGGCCTCGGCCGTTACCCGCCCTATCTCGACGCTTCTCAGCAGGTACGAATGTCCTGGTTCGCCCCTGAACTGCAGCACCGTTCCCCGAATCCGCTTCCAGACCTTGCGATCCCGCTCAAGGAGGACCGCGCCGTTCCAAGGGTTGAGGATGCGGCACAACCTGCTGGTCGGACTGGTCACTTCAACAGCCACAACCTGCCCCCGACGTTTCTCGGCGGAGACGAAGAACCCGCCACGTGCTCGAAGGTGAAACCGACCATCCCAACTGCCCGGCCAAGCGGGGAACAGCCGGATTAGCCCATCCGTGCTCTGCAGCATCGCCTCCTGCATGGTGAACGCGATCATGCCCAGGCTTTCCGGAAACACCGTCTCCGTCGATGCGTATGCACCGATTGGGAGACCATTCGGCCGGAGCTGGGTCAGCGCTGCCAGCACAGGCAGCGTGGTACGGACTTCCTCTTCCAGCCCAAGCCGCACTGCGAGGATGGGAAGCCGGGCGTGCTCGGGAAATGCAAACTTTTTCAGGAGATCCTGCGCATCACCTTCCAGGGCTCGCCTTTGCGGCATGGCGAGATACGTTGCGTTTGCCGTTGCCCAATCCTCGCTGCTATGCCGATCGAGGGTTACGACTTCAAAGGGGAACACCGGGAACGTCCAAATCTCCTCGATGTTCTTACGGCCAGCTTCATGGCCGAACAATCCGGCAGCCCATGTGCCGGGTCCCAAGCTGCCGCCCAGCTCGATGGCACCCTTGCTGCTACCGTCGGGGTAGGGGGCGAGCCGTTCCGCGAACTGCCGCCAGGCAGCGCGCTTGGGCGCGTCGCAGCCGAGGATCTCAGAGGCTCTGATCGTCCGCGGAACCAGGGCCCGAATTGCAGCGAGATCCGAGATGGAGTCGTTCACCCCCCAAAAGGATTCGTGGGCGTTCGAAGAATCGATGTGATACCTGCCGTCGTCTTCCAACCGCGCATAGGAACGATAGAACTCCAACATGTCGCGAAGCAGCGGATACGCATGCTTCGCCAACCACCCGCGGTCCTGCGTGTACTCATACCGGCGCCAGAACTCTATCGCCAGTTCACTCCCGGAAGTGAGGATGTGCGTGATCCAGGAGAACCTGCCACTGCTGACGTACCGCTCATCCTGCCTGGTGAGCGCAGCGAGGGAGGAATCGAATCCTGAGACAGACATTGCCAAGGAGCTGAGTTGATTTCGAGTGCGCGTCCCCCGTGCCAGGACCTCGAGAATCTCGCGGGCGGCTCGCTCGGGCAATTCGCGCGGGCCATCGAAGCTGGCGGTCTCCGGAAACCATGCGCCTTCGGCCCCCCATCGCTGCCGCGCAGCAATTCGAGCGAGCGGCAACTGCGCAGAGTACATCCTGTAGAAAGGCTCGCTCAGCTCGATCTGATCCGACGCCAGCATCGGGTAGTAGAGCGATTCGGTGTTCCACACCCAGAACTGCGAGCCCCACTCGCGTCTGTCCTGTTCGTGAATCCAGATGGAGCCGTTGAACTTGGGCGGGTACGCTCCGCGTGAAGAACTCGCCATCAAGTAGAAGTGCATCGCATACAACCGCGTGAGATAGTCTGCGATGCCGTCGGGCGAAGTCGCGCTAAGGAACGAGTGATTCCACATCCTGGCCCACCAGGCTCGGTGCCGCTGTAGCATTCTTGCCCTGCCATCGCGAAGAGCGCGTTCGAGAATCGCCGCAGCGGAAGCCGCAACATCAACCGCGGGATCCTGCGAGGTCGCGCTAGCAAGCAGGATCCGGTATGGTTCACCCTGCGACTCGATCTTGAGGTGAAGTGTGCGGTCGTCCCTCTCTGCTTGCACGTTTGCGCCCTGCGCAACCAAGGCGACGGCGTACCTGGACACGAAGGCACCCTCGGTCACTGTGTGGACGAGAAACAGCCTCCCGTTCTTTTCGTAGGTGCGGAGGCTCCAATGTTGAGTGCCCACGATTGCATCCAGCGGCCGCCATAACTCAAACGCTACGCTTGCCTGACCCGCATGCCGCGCTTCAAGACAGAGGACATCGTCTTGCGCAGAAACAAAAGCCAGTGCTTCCAGCCTGCTGGAATTCAGCTGCATGACCCCGTCGGCGATTGATAGCGTCTGCTCGAAACGGTCCTTGAGTGCTCCGTCGGGGAACGTGACGCGCAGCGCGCCCAGCGAGAGTAGCTGGTCAGTTGGGGTCGTATTCCCCTTCTCCAAGAAGATCTGCGTGCCGCCATGCATGCGATTGGTCGTGAAATTGTCGACACGGTTGAGTTGCATCCGGACGGAATCGTGTTCGGTCCACACCAGCGTTCCCATGCGTCCGTTCCCAATAGGGAGTCCCTCAGCTGCACTTTCTGCCGGAGAGTGGTAAGCGATCTGCCAGTCGGCCAGTCTTGCGCCGGCGTTAGCGGGGAACAGGCTAACCGAAGCTCCATGAATACCGCCAGGTCGCATCAGGATCGCGCAGATCAAGGTCAAGACGCCGCGCAAGATGCGGCCACGGTGGGAGACCGGCCGAGATGAAGAGGCGCGAGAGTGCGAAAGAGCAGCCATTAGGGTTGGGGACGCACGGCGGAGAAACCGTTCACGCCTAGGTCCATGCTCACACGGCCCGAGGCGATAGGCAGCGAGTGAAGGCTGCGCTCAAGCCGGTTCACTTGAATGGCGTCGGAATGTACATCTACGCCGACGCTGATGGGGCCGGAACAGGCTGAGATCTCCCATATGCTCAATGGGGCATCCCTCTTCTCGGCAGGTGTGAGAGCCAGCACCACGGCGCGCAACGGATCAATACCCATCTCGGGCCAGGTCCGCGAGGCGACCTGACCGAAGACGGCCAGTATGGGCGTGGCGAACTCCCGGTTCCCGCGGACCGAGTTCGCTCTGTCGCGCGCTGCTGCGTTCGCGCTCAATGCGTAGCGAATATACCACAGCGATGTCTTGTGATATTCGTTGCGAATTGCGTTGTTGACACCGAGGCACTACCGTGGCATTGTTATCGGCCCGCCGTTGTTCCCGGGCATGCCTGGCAGGGGTTGCGCAGGTCCGACGGGACGGTACTTTCCGACGGAACCGAAGATTGAAATCGTCGTTGGGATCTACGATATCGCCGGGCGTCTTACCTGCAACTTGGGTAAGTGCGGGCATCCATGCCACTTGTGATACTACTAGGGCTGCAATGTTGCGCCTTATCGTTCCGCTGCTGTTCGCAGCTTCAATACACGCGGGTGAATCTCCGGCTGAGACCGTGGCATGCGAGCGACTCGCCGATCTAAAACTGCCCAATACGACCATCACTCTCGCTCAGCGCCTGCCGGCGGGAACATTCGTCCCTCCTGTAGGGGCGACAATTCCCGACCTGCCGGCATTCTGCAGGGTCGCTGCTACAATGACGCCGACCGCCGACTCCGAGATCCGAGTTGAGCTTTGGATGCCTGAGGCCGGCTGGAATCAGCGTTTCGAGGGCACTGGGAACGGCGGCTTTGCGGGCGGCATCAGTTGGGGCTCGCTGGCTGCAGAGCTCCGGCGCGGGTTCGCGGTCGCAAATACGGACATGGGAATGCGCCCTCCAGCCGGCTCGGACGCCAGCGCTTTCAGCGGCCATCCCGAGAAGTGGGCCGATTGGGGCTACCGTTCCACACACGAGATGACGGTGGTCTCCAAATCACTCGTCAAGTCGTATTACGGGTCCACTCCTAAACACTCTTATTTCTCGGGCTGCTCCACCGGGGGCGAGCAGGCACTCATGGAAGCACAGAGATTCCCGGATGACTACGATGGGATCCTCGGTGGTGCAGCCGCCAACAACCGCACGGGAGTCCATACCAGCATCCTCTGGAATTACGTGGTGACGCAGCGCGAGCCGGCGGATTACCTGCCGTCAGCCAAACTCTCTCTACTCGCTTCCGCAGTGCTCGCGGCGTGCGATGCCGTCGATGGACTCAAAGACGGAGTGATCGCTGACCCGCGCCTTTGCCACTTCGATCCCGCGACCCTCGCCTGCAAGGGCGAGGACAGCGAAGGCTGCTTGGCGGCATCCCAGGTTCAATCCGCCCGCCGGATCTATAGCGGCCCTGCGAATCCTCGGACGAAGCAGCAGATCTACCCAGGCGTGCCAGCCGGGGCTGAACTCGGTTGGGGCATATTCGGCCCTCAGCCAGGCAAAGCCGCTCCACCTCCGTTCGAAGCAATCTTCAAATGGGGCTTGGGCGCAGACTGGAGCTGGCAAGCTTTTGATTTCGATCAGGACTATGCGGCGATGGTCGCCAAACTGGGTCCGATGGTGAATGCCTTGAGCCCCGATCTGAGTGCGTTTCAATCACGCGGCCACAAGTTGATCGTGTATCACGGCTGGGCCGATGCGCTGGTGACTCCGGGCGAGGCGATCAACTATCGGGAAGCCGTGCTGGCGCACCAACGGCAGCATTCCGGCGCGAGAGCAGCGGCCGATGTGCGGCGCAAAACCGACCAATTCTACAGGCTGTTCATGATCCCCGGCATGGCGCATTGCGGTGGAGGTCCGGGACTGTCCGGGTTCAAAGCAATGGACGCGCTGCTGAAATGGGTGGAAGAGGGGAGCCCCCCAGACTCGATCCTAGCCAGCGGGAAACCCGGCGGAGTTGACGTTCAGCGTCCCGTATGTCCGTATCCCCAGGTAGCGCGATATCGCGGCGTCGGAGATGAACATGCGGCCGCCAGCTTCTTCTGTTCCGACCCAGGCCCCCGGAAGTAGCTGCCGGTGTGCACGAGGGCAAACCCAAGATCGGCTCGATCCGGTACTTTCTCCAGCACGCTGTTCTCAATCTGGCCGCTTCGGACGGTCTACTGCCTTGAGCCAGCCAAGCAAAGTAATGCCCTGATCTCTGCAGTCAATTCCAATGAAGTCGGTGGCTCGATGAGGTTCGGGTTCAGGGTGGGCACAATTCGGTCCCGGAAGGAACCAGCGAGGACGCAAGGCGCAAGCCGCGGCCGAACCGAGAATGGAAGCTTTCGACCACGGGTAGTTCGCGCTCCACCAGCGCAACCGTGGCTTCGGCCCGATCATCAGGCGTCCCGGAATTGAATGCGCGTTCCTGCAGCCTTCGCTACAGCTTCGGCAGCATACTGCTCCATCAGAACGGCATCGTTGACGCTGTTGGGTTTTCTATCGAAGCGAGCCAGCGTGCCTGTGGGAGTTGACGTGCACGTCTTTTGACAACATCGAGTGTCTCGATCCACCGACGGCCCATCGCGGCCCAAGGGATGGTCGACCAGAGCCTGTACGGCGTCGAACCCCGGCTCGTCTTGACGGAGCACGGTGCCAGGTGTTCGAATGAACGGCGGACCAAACCATCGATGAAGCTGATTTCCGCGGGGTGCTCTCGCCGGGCATTTCTCCAACTCCCCGGTGGCCTTGCCGCGACGCGGATGCACTTCGCCGCGCCGCAGGCAGATTGCCTCTGGCCCGCTGGAACCCGGGATGCCGATAGCCATGCGGCGTTTCGCGGTAGCTTTTCTATCGCATCGCCGGGAGATGTGGAGTTGCGCTTCCTGGGCGCATCCTGGTTCGTCCTCTGGGTGGACGGCGTGTACAGCAGCGAAGGACCCGCGCGGTTCGTGCGCGAATTCCCCGAGTTCCAAAGCCTCCGGTTGCGCATGGGAGCGGGGCGGCACGTAATCGCAGCCCAGGTCCACTACGAGGGTGTCGCCACGCGCATGCTGGAAGACATCCCACCCTTCTGGACCTGTGATGTCGCGGGCCCGGCCGGTTCAGTACCGGTCCAGTGGCGAGCACTGCGATTGGAAGGCTATCGTCCTCGCGTACGGCGCGTGAATGAGCAACTGGGGTGGGTTGAGTGGTCCGACACGCGCAAGGTGCCGGAGAATTGGCAGCAGTTCGACTTTGACGATGCAGGTTGGGCGCCGCCCTCAGTTGCACATCCGGGACTGGGCGCGCTCGCGCCGCTGCGGCTCGGCGAGGTGCAAGCCACCGTGCATCCTTTACACGAGGTAGCCGCCGGCGAATTGGCGGAGTATTTCGGTTACGAACTCGACGATCCACCCGCGCGCCTGTTCCTGCGCCATCTCGAGCCGGGGGACCTGCCCGCACAGGGCGTATGGCGGCGCTACGACCTAGGCCGCGTGCGGTTGGGAAGGCCGCGTTTGCTTGTCGATTTGCCCGCGGGCGCGGTCGTGGAGATCGCCTACAGCGAGGCGCTTGAGAATGGCCGGGTCAATCCCTGGATTAATCTCTCGGCCGGCGCATCCTGCAACCTGGACCACTTCATTGCAAGCGGCGGCGAGCAGGAGTTCTTTCCGCTGGCTCCGAAGGGCGGGCGGTTCCTCGAAGTTCATGTGATCGCCCCGCCCGCGGCAGTGCGGTTCAACCGCGCAGAGTATGTGGAACGTACTTACCACGGTGCGCCGGAGGGATCGCTCGCGACCGGCGACGAGTTGCTCGACCGCATCTGGGTGACGGGCATCGAGACTTATCGCGGCTGCTCCGAGGACGCAGTAATCGACAACCCGACGCGCGAGCGCGGACAATGGGCGGGCGACGTGGCCTCCGTGGGAATCGAAATCGCCTCCTGCGGCTACAGCGACCTGCGCCTGTTCGAGCGCGGACTGATACAGTGCGCGCGTTGCGCACGCGACGACGGCCTGGTGGCAGGTCTGTGTCCCGGCGGGCGAGCTTACCTGTCAACCTATGCCGCGCAATGGGTTTCCGCCTGCTTGCGCTATTGGGAGATGACCGGGGACATCGGCCTGCTCGAACAACTGCTGCCGGCGGCGGAGCGAAACATGGCTGCGTTCGTTCACCACGTTACGCCGGCCGGCGTCTCCGACGAGATCGGCTGGGGCTTCGTCGATTGGGGTTACGTGCGCAATGCCGGACCAAGCGACATCGGCGTCAACCTGCACTTCCATGCCGCGCTGCGCGATATGGAGCGCTGGTGTGACGTGCTTGGGCATCCAGAGCGGCGCGAGTATTACTCCAGACTCGCCGCTCGTCAACAGGCGGTGCTCGCCAGGTGGTTCGAGGATGTCCTCGCCACTCCCGTCCCATGGCAAACCATCGGACTGCACCGCGCAGTGCTGGGTCTGAGGCTGGGGTTCTTCAGTGGAAAGTGTGGAGACCAAGCGGTCGCCGCCATCAAGCGCCACATTCTTAGTTGCTTTCCCTTGGACCCGGCGGGTCCGCGACTTAGCGATCCGTCGGCATCGACGTCGCGGCTGTTCACGCCTTACTTTGCCCACTATGCGCTGCCGGAGTTGATTCGCCACGGAGAAATGGACTTCGTGCTCGACGTCTACCGCAAGGCGTGGGGATGGGCGCTAGGCGATGGCCGAACCACCTGGCTTGAAGTTTTCGATACGCGCTGGAGCCATTGCCACCAGTGGTCCGGTTGCCCCACCTGGCAGATGTCGCGCTACCTGCTGGGCCTTCATCCGGCCTTCCATCTCGGCCGGTTGCATTACACGCTGCTGCTTCGCCCTGGCTCCCTGCCGGGGGTTCAGGGGCGGTTGCCAGTGCCGGGCGAGAAAGGGGTGATCATCATCGAGTGGAGACGCGGGGGCTCCGACATCCACTATCGGCTGGAGACGCCGTTGGCGTTGGTCCTGCATCCGGAATCGGGCGCTCCGATACGGATAGCGCGGGTTTTTGAACACGTATTCCATTCCGAGGAATTGCGCTGAGCTGGAATCGAGAGCGGATTCATCAGGGGCGCTCGGAGCCCAGTCCGCTGAAGTTAGCCCGACGGGGTAGCGCTCGCTGATTGGCGTTTTGGCGTGAACTGAACGCGATCTCCAGATAGATCGGCGGCTCTCATTCTCAGCGATCAGCGCCCAACGCAGAATCAAGCTGACGACAGGGGCGTGCGCACGCCGACAAAGGAACCTGCGCGTGGGTGTAAGCCATTCTCAGTGAAGGTTTTTCAAGCGAAGATTTGTATGATCGCTAGCCATCCGGCGAGCAAGAAGACCGCGTCCAAGTCAGGAGTAATCAGGGCCGCATGTTTCACACCCGCGCGAAGGATGCGAAACGCGCCTTGCTCGCGTTTTCCAAAGAGCCTCGACGTTTCGGAGGTCAGGTGTTCGAGTGAGTCACTTCCCCTCCGAGCCCCCGGAGGGCCGTCGCGCACCCCATCTGGCCAGCGGGCTCGAACGTTCGCGTGGTCTGATAGGCGAAGAGTATGAGACTCCTTGTCGTCCTCCTATCGCTCACCGCGTCCGTGTACGCCAACCCAACGCTTCCCCCGCTGTTCGGCAATCATATGGTGATTCAGCAGGGGAGGGCGGTACCGGTCTGGGGCTGGGCCGATCCGCTAGAGCGCATCACGCTTTCGGTCTCGCACCCCG
>Ga0073936_10011192_pt1 | contig 10903 bp, 2 predicted proteins | sample AliMusrvi5mmetaG_FD_87041 | JGI IMG/M metagenome (GOLD analysis project Ga0073936, IMG submission 87041) | Freshwater lake bacterial and archeal communities from Alinen Mustajarvi, Finland, to study Microbial Dark Matter (Phase II) - Alinen... | ecosystem: Environmental > Aquatic > Freshwater >... | reverse complement strand
TTGCCTACTCGATTATTGATGTCGGTGGCGGCGAGGTGGCCGGATTCGCCGATGGCGGCACCTCCACCACGCTGGTCAGTGCGACATCCCATCGGTTGGCCGCAGGCGAATTCGTCACCATCAGCGGCGCTGGCATCGCCGCTTACAACGGATCGTTCGCGATCGCCGCCGTCGATGACAACACGTTCCGCATCGCCGTGCCGTTCGCCGGCAATCCCGGACCTTCGGCGCGCGGCCATTGGCAGGCGGTCGAGGCCCGCAGCCCGAGCGCGCGCTCCGAGGCGCTGGTCGAGGTCACCGTGCTTGGCCACAACGATCCGCCCACCCCGGTGGCGGACAACGTGAGCACCAACGAGGATACCATCCTGCGGATATTCGCCGATCCGGATCTCGCCGGTGTCGGCATGAGTCTGGACACCGACCCGCTCTATCCGCTACCGCGCCAGGTTGCGGCCAGCGGCGTTCTAACCAACGACACCGATCCCGACAGTTCCGACAATCCATACACCCAGCTCCATGTCGTGGGCGTATGCAAGGCGAGTCCGATCGGCGGGTTCAGCGGCACTTCCGGGGTGTCACCGGTGACCGTGACGGCCACCGCGCACGGCCTGCAAACCGGCGCGACGGTGCTGATTTCCGGCTACGGCGGCCATCCCTCGTACAACGGCTATCAGCTCGTGACCGTGACCGGCCCGGATACCTTCACGCTGCCTGTCAGTTATGTGGACAATGCCGCACCAAAGGGCCTGTGGACGGTGCTCAATGATGGCAACCGCTTGGCCACCACCAGCACGGATGGCGCGGAGGTCAAACTGGAAATCCGTGCCAACCGGATCCAGACCAACATCATCTACAATCCGCGGCCGTCGTCGTTCCTCAACGGCCTCGCCCTGGGCGAGGCCGCCACCGACACGTTCTATTATGCGGTGCAGGACAGCCATGGCGCGACATCGCTGGGTTTGGTTTCCGTGCAGGTCGCCGGCGTGAATGACGCGCCGGTTCCGGGCACCGACCCCGCGAGTCTCGCGACCATCGACCCCGCGTTGTTAGGCGGACTCACCCTGCCACAGTTCCTTGGCGGATCGACAGTGCTCTATGTGCTGCCCGCCGCCGGCCAGACCGGCCAGGTCAACGCCACCATCCGTCCGCCCGGCGGAAGCGCCACCACTGTGATCGCGGGTTTGAATCAGACCGACGAAGACACCGCGCTCAACATTCCCAGCGCCAGCCTGCTGGCCAACGATCAGGATGTCGATCGCACCAATATCCTGCGGCTCGAAATCGGCGCCGGCCAGAACGTCAGTCGTGAAGGTGCCGCCATCCGCTTGAGCGCCGACGGTCTTACCGTGACCTATGACCCGACCCATGCGCCAAAACTCCAGGCGCTCGCTTTCAAGGAACACGTCATCGACAGTTTCTATCTAACAGTCTTTGACGGCGTGGCGCGGGTGAGCTCGCTGGTTGCGGTGCTGGTGGAAGGCCGCAATGACCAACCGGTGGCGTCGAATGCGACGTTCACCACTCCTGAGAAATCACCGCTCGTGGTCAATCCGCCCGGCCTGCTGACCAGCGGATCGGATATCGATCAGAATACGAAACTGCCTGACAACCGCAAGTTCCTGCTGCCGGTGGCCCCGGTCGCGACCACGGTTTTCGGCGCCACGGCCGGCGTCACGCTGACCCGCCACGACGGCGCGATCGACGGCTTGGCTCCGGTGTCCGGCACCCCGGGCGTCACCAGGGTGATCGCCACCGGACACGGCTTGCAATCCGGCGAGGAGGTTGTTCTGTTAGGATGCGGGACGCTTACCGGACAATACGTGCTCACCCGGGTCGATGCCGATTCGTTCACGGTGCCGTTCGCCTATGACAGCGCGTTCGCATCCATCGGCGGCGGTGTCTGGCGGACGCTGGCGAGTATTTTCCATTACGATCCGACCGGCTCGGTCTTCTCCGACAGTCCGGGTGGTCCGACCTTCACGCTGCAAGGGCTGGCGGCGGGCCAGACCTATACCGATACCTTCACCTACACGCTGTTGGATGGCAGTTATCTATTCGCCAACAATGATATCTACCGAATCGAGGCGGACCGATCCAACATCGAACTGCGCGTGCTCGACAACGACACCAACCTCGACGGTGTGGCCGGCAACCGCCGCATTGTCGATGTCGGGCCGACGAGCGCCGGGGGCACGGTGGTCATGAACGGCGATCAAACGCTCATCTACACGCCGGAAACCGGTTTTGTCGGCGATGAGGTGTTCGTCTATACCATTGAGGATGACCTCGGCAACCGCGACAGCGCGATGGTCACCGCGCGCGTCACCGTGGACCGCCTCAACGGCAACCTGCATGCCAACGACGACCGCTTCACCGTGGCCGCCGGCCAGGTGCCGCTGTTGGACGTGCTCGCCAACGACAACATCATCCCCGCGACCGGCGATCCGCTGGCGCTGGTCACGGTGGGGCCGGCTCCGGACCATGGCGGGCAGGCAACCATCGAAAACGGCCAGATCCGTTACACGCCATCGGTTGCGGCGACCACCTTCCCATATACCGAAACGTTTGGCTATACCATGTCAGGTGGCGGCAGTGCCACGGCATCCGCCACGGTCACGGTGCTGGTGGTCAATCGTGCCAACACGCTCAACGTGCGTGCCGATGCCTACAGTGTGCCCGCCTCCAGCAGCCACAACACCCTGAATGTGCTGGAGAACGACAACATCCTGCCCGGCAACGGCGAGGCGCTCGATATCACCGCGGTGGGCACCCCGGCCCATGGTTCGGTCACCATCGTCAATGGCGTGGCGCTGTCCTACACGCCACCCGTCGGTTTCCTCGGCAGCGATTCGTTCACCTACACCGCCGCCGATGGCTTTGGTGGCACCGGCACCGCGCTGGTCTCGGTCGAGGTGGGTTATCTGACAACCAACAATGATATATTCAGCGTGCGTTATGATGATCCGGCCAAGACCATCGACGACGGACCGACCGACCTCGACGTGCTCGCCAACGACAACGTGGTGCAGGGCGGCGGCGGCCAGTTGACCATCACCGGCGTGACCCCGACCAACCCGCTGCTCGGCGCGATGAGCATCGCCCCGGGTGGTGCGCTGCTCCGCTTCGACCCCGCCCCCGGCAAGACCGGACAACAGGACTTCGTGTACACTGTGACCGATGTCGGCGGGCGCACCGCCACCGGCACCGTCACCGTGGTGGTTCTCGCCGCCGGGATCCGTGCCAGCAGCGATTTCTTCACCGTGCAGACCGGCAGCCAGGGCGCCGAACTGCCGGTTCTGTCCAATGACTTGCGCATTTCCGATCTGCCCGGCCAGTTGTCCATCAGCGCGATCGGCACCGGAACCAACGCGCCGGACCACGGCGGCTCCGTGGATATCAGTGCCGATTACAAAAAACTGATCTATACTCCCGCGGCCGGATTCAGCGGCGTCGAATCGTTCACCTACACCGTGACCGACGGCGATTCCATTGACACCGCCCGTGTTTCCGTTAGGTCCACGGTGGGTGAAATGGTGGCCAGTCCGGACTCGTTCCTGATTTTCCGCGGCAGTTCGGCGAACCGCCTGGCGGTGTTGTTGAATGACCGGGTGATTCCCGATGCAGGGCAGTCGTTGTTCATCACGGCAACCGGCATGGATCCGGGAAATCTAACAAATCCGGCGCGTCGCGGCACTTTGGAGATCATCGAGAACGGTGGGGCGCTGAGTTATACTCCATCATCCGACAACCTGGTGTTCCCCTATGTGGAAACCTTCAGTTATGAGATATCCTCGGGTGGCACCGACCGTGTCCAGGCGCTGATCCGCTTGGAAATCCTCGACCGCGTGGGTGCCAGGAATCTGGAAACCAACAACGACCAGTTCACCGTGCGCGGCGATTCGCTCGGCACCCTGTTGCCGGTGCTCGCCAATGACAGCGTGCTGCCCGCCGGTGCAGATGCCTGGACCATCACCGATGTCACGCCGCCCACCGCGAATGTGTGCTCGCCATTCCTGATGGGTGATTTCCCCGATCCCGCCGCGCTTGCCGCCCGCTTGACGGCACACGCCGATCTGCTATCGCAATACCTGTGGGCTCGCATCAGCCCAAGCGCACGCACCTCGCTCGCCAACACCGCCATCCCACCGCTCCAAACACGCATCACCCTGGTCGCCGAACTCAACACCATTGTCGAAGCCGGTTCGTCGATTTACGACTCCGCGCGTTTCGCCGGTGTGACCTTGCGCGCCCAGACCCAGAGCCTGCTCAGCCAGGGCGTGACCGGCGAACAGTTGATCGTGCTCAACCGGTTGTTGTTAGAAGACGGTTTCCCCAACCTGATCCGGCAAGCCTCGGGTGGTGGTGTGGCGCAAATCAGCGGTGCCAATATCCTCTACGCCCCGCAACCCGGATTTGTCGGCACGGAACGGTTCACCTATCGCGTGTCCGACGGGCTCGGCGGCACCGGATTCGGTGAAGTGATCGTGCGTGTCGGTGATATCAGCGTGAGTGATGATAACTACACGTTGCTCGGCAACGGGCAGGCGGTGGCGCTCGATGTCACCGCCAACGATGGCGTGCAGCGCACCGCCTCTCCCGCTCCCTCACAACCCGCCGAAGCGGATTTCACACTCGCTCCGGAACGCGCCATCACGGTGGTGCCACCCACCGCCGGATCGGCCGTCGTGGACGGCTCGGTGGTTAGATTCACGCCGTCAGCGTCGTTTGCCGGGCATGCGGTCCTAACATACTGGGTCGATGACGACAGTGGTTGCCAGTTCCCGGGCACGGCCTATCTGGACATCCGCGCACCAGGCGGCGATCGGTCGTCGGCGGTGGTTTCCGTCACCGTGACCGGAGTGAACGATCCGCCCAAGATGTTGAATGCGGATCCGGGTGTCACGACCGACAAGGTGGCGACCCATCCGTTCGCGAATGCCACGGTCATCGAATACGATGACCAGCGTGCCCAACCGGTGCGGATCCGGGTTACCTATGCGATTTCCCAGGGGATTCTGGCCGGTGGATTCACCGTGATTTCACCGGGCGTTCTGGAATTTTACGGCACGGCGGCGCAGGCGACGGCCGCGCTGCGGGCGTTGGTGTTCACGCCGGTGATTGACCGGATCACGGTCGGTCAGACCGAGGACACGCGGTTCACCGTGGCGCTGGACGACGGATTCGTCAGCACGCCGGTGATTGTGGACTCGGTGGTCACGCGGGTCACGCCGGTCAACGACCCGCCGGTCATCACCGGCACCATCGCCGGACAAAAAGTCTATCAACACACGTCGCTGCGGCCCTTCGCCGGAACCAATATCACCGATCCGGATGACCTGAAACTCCAGCCTCTAACAGTCTCAGTGCAGGTTGACAGCACGCTGAAAGGAGGATTGTCCACCCTTGGCGGGTTTTCCCAGACTCCGGCCGGCAGCGGCATTTATGTGTTCCATGGCACGGCCGCCGCCGCCTCCGCCGCCCTGCGCGCGCTGGTTTTCGAGCCGACGCCCGGAAACCGTGTGACTTCAACGTCGCCCGAGATCGTCGGGCTTTCCCTCACGGTGAACGATGGCTTCGCCGCGCCGGTGGTCAACACGGTTACTACGGTGGTGGTGAGCCATGCGGAAGTGGATCGCCTGTTGGCATTGGATGCGGTGGGCCAGGATGCCAGCCAGGCCGCAGCCATGTTCGGTTCGAGTGTTGCCGTCAGCGGCAATACCATGGTCGTTGGTTCGCCCAAGCGGGACACCCCGGCGGTTGATGCCGGACGGGTGTTTGTCTATGAACGCAACGCGGGCTTTGGCGCACCTTGGGGGCAAGTCGCGGAAATCACGGGGTCGGATACCGTGGCGGGCGATGCCTTCGGCCAGGCGGTGGCGATAGCCGGAGATGTGTTGGTCGTCGGGGCACCGCGGGCCAATCCCGGTGGCATCAACGATGCGGGCGCGGTGTATGTTTTCCGCCGCAATCCGGCGAATGCCAATGCATGGCTCCAGACTGCCAAGCTGGTGCCAGCGGTGACCAACTCCGGCGGTGGCGATCTGTTTGGCAGCGCGGTTGCCATCCAAGGGGATACATTGCTGGTCGGCGCGCCCAATGCCAACCTCTCCGGTGCGCCCCGTTCGGGCAGGGTTTCCGTATTCCAATACGCAAGTGGCACGTCCACTTGGACGCCATCCCAGACCCTGACTGCCGCCGTCAACCTCTCGTCTGGAAATTCCCTGGACGGCGAGTTCTTCGGCTGTTCCTTGGCCATGGACGGCAACACGGCGGTCGTCGGCGCCTATGGCGCGAACCGTGGCGGCAGTCTTGACAAATGGGATTACGGTGCCGCGTACGTTTTTTCCCGCACCGCCACGGCCCAACCGTGGGCCGAACTCAAACGGCTGGATGAATTCACCGATGCCGCTGCCAAAGCCTATGACGGATTCGGTTACGCGGTGGCCATCAGTGGCGACAGGATCCTGGTCGGCGTGCATTCCATGGGTGGCGATTTGTCCAGTCCCATCGACTCCGGTCGGGCCCGCATCTACGAACGTGACTTCGGTGGTCCCAATGCCTGGGGCGTAGTGCAAAAAATAGGACCTTCCGACGGGGTTCATTCCAATGGCTATGGATTTTCCGTCGCGCTTTCCGGCAGCCTGGCGCTCATCGGTTCGACCCTCGCAACCAATGGGACCGGTGAAAACCGTGGTTTCGCCGAAGTCTATCGGCGCAGTTCCGGTGCCACCCCGAACTGGACGATGATTGATCGGTTCGCGCCCGGGGCCGCCATCGCCAACGATCGGTTCGGAACCGCCATGGCCCTCGACGGATTCACCGGAATCATCAGCTCCGCTTTTGACTCGGTGAACGCGACGAACGCGGCCACCGCCGGTTGCGCCCGCGTCTATCAGTTCCAATTCGATCTCGGCCCGCGTCTTACCATCCCGGTTGCCGATCAGGTCGCCACGACCAACATACCCATCACGTTTGCGGTGAACCCCGCAACCTTCGATGACCCGATCTATCCCGGATCGCTCACCGTATCGGCCCGCCTCTCCAACGGCAACCCGCTACCCGCCGCCGGGTGGTTGTCATTCAATCCCGTCACCGCCATCTTCTCCGGAACTCCCACCCCGGCGAATCGCGACAACTATGACTTGGTTCTGGCCGCCACCAATCCGTTAGGTTCCACGATTGTCTCGAATGTTTTCCATGTGACCGTGGCCGCCACCCTGCAAAGCGCCTATCAGACGTGGGCCGCCGCCCATTTCCCGCAGGCGGCACAGGGGAATGCGGTGCTGGAAACCAGCACCTGGGGAATGTTGGCCGACCCCGACGGCGATGGCATCACCAACCTGATGGAAATGCTCTTCGGCACCCTGCCGGATCACAAGGATCCATCACAACTCACGTTCCAACGGATCAGCGATGCCCAGTCGTCTGTCACTTTTCCGATATCCAAGGATTTTCCACTGGCATCCATGCATGTCGAATGGTCTGCGGATATGAACATCTGGTCGCTCACTGGTGTCGCCATCACCACGCAAGGGGATTCACAAGGCGTCGTTTGGGCGACTGCCGTGGTGACGCCGCCCACCCCTCAGGTGAAACTCTTCGTCCGCATCGCCGCCGGCCCCTGACCCGATCCGGGGGTGAGGTTCATTTCTTATCCCCCTTGTCACGGATTGCCCATAACGATTTGCCCATGACCGTGAAGAGAACTCCATTGGCAACGCAGGGCACACTGCTGCCGTGGGTGCTTCTGTCGATGGTGCTGAGAACCTTGAGTGTCTTGTCTGCCGCCAGGATGGTGTTGCCGGCAAACAACTTGCCGTCGGCTGCCAGCAGGGCGGAGTTGATTTGGCCCTGGTCGGCCGTGAGAGCGTAAGTCCAGTATTTCTTTCCGGTGTCCGCGTCCAGACAGTGGATGACGCTGGCTTCGTCAATGGCGAACACCAGCCCGCCGGTAACGGCCACCGTGCTCAGTGATGCATTCATCCCGTCGTAACTCCAGACCTTGCCACTGCGGGTGATATCGCCGGTCCGTGTCGCATCGATGCATACCAGGTAGCCCTTGTTGTCCTTGCTGCCATGAACCGGATCGCCGCCGATCGCCACATAGACCCGGTTGCGGTAAAATACCGGCGTTGCGATGATGTCACACGGGTGCTTCTGCCCGTCCCCGCTGGTCCCGTGCGCATAAAACGGCGCATTCCTGTACTCCGGAGGAAGGCAATCGAACCACCAGATCTTCTTCAGGATCGGCACGTCGGGCACCTTGGCCGTCGGAATGGTATCCACCGGAGTGGTCACCGGGAGGTCGATCGAATATCGGAACTCCAGCGGCAATGCCGGCTTTGGCGCGGAAGATAACACGTTGAATTGTTTGGCGTATTCCGCCGGGGTGAGTCCGGCGGTGTCCTTGCCTTTGACGTCGATATAATACACGATCGGGCCGCGCAGCGTGGTGGTGACCCAGCGGTCGGGGACGACCGCCGCCGCCGGATCCACCGGTTCGAACGCATAGCAGAAACCATTCCCGGTGGCAAAAAGGATCTGCGCCTTCCCGTTCACGGTGGCCAGCGACGGCGACGACCATTGCCCGCGCCAGAGTTGCTCGCCGATCTGCTCGTCGTCGCGTGCGACCAGTTGCCCGGTACGCTTGTCGAGCGCAATCAGGCTGGGGGTCAACGGATAGAACGGCTTCCCGGTGTATTTAAAGCGCCCGTTGCCGGTGCCGGCATACACATAGTCACCGTGGACCAGGACGGAGCAACTGGCGACGTGATCCTGCATGATCTGCAATGATTTTGCCATGTCATAGCGCCAGGCCACATGCCGGGCGGAATCTGCGGCGCCAGCCCCGGCGGACGGATCGAACCAGGCTTTGAGATCCACGCACATCACCTCCGGGTACGGCGCGACAAAATAGAGGCGATCACCCTCAACAGTTGGAGTCGAGCACACACCGAAGTTATCGGTTTTGGTGGGTGATGGGCCGCAGACAAACGTGCCCAATTCCTTCCCTGTTTCCTCATCGAGACACAGGATTCTGGCATTGGCGGGAGATTCGCCCGCCGTGCCGATGAAAACCCTGCCCTGACTCACGATCGGGCTGCTGAAGGTGTTGAATTTGAGCTTGGCGACCCATTTGATGTTCCTGGCGGTGGACAGATCCAATTCGTCGCCCTTCTTTTTTGCTCCGGGAGAATACCAATCCGGCAGGCCCTTCGCTGATTCGGAGGACATGTTGCGCGACGGTTGACCGCCCCACGACGGCCAATCCGCGGCGGATGCCGGGAAAACCACCGACAAGAACGCGCATCCTGACAATACCATGGTCTTGTAAAGATGTCCGCCAAACTTCAAAGATCCCAACGGCGTGGTGAAGGTCGAGAAGGAAATAATCCCTTTCAGGGGCTCGCTGTCATTCATTGAGGAGGAAATACCTGCGAAATGCCAGCCTGTCCATTCCCGAAATCCATTTCCCCAGGCCCCCCACGGTGCAGACCGCATGTCGGGCGGTGGAGCCGCGGGATCCGGAGATGTCTGCGGGACCAGCCAGTCAACGGCTGCCCGGTTAGAGGACAATTTGCGGGCGTTTATGTGCCAGCAACCGGAAGAAGCGGTGGGAGTTGCTGTTAACTGCAGCGGAGAAGGTGAGGGGAGAGCCGGTGCCGGGAATGATCCCGCCGAGCGCCGTCCAGTTGCCATCCCTCAGGTTATCACGGTATTGGACCAGGTAATCCTGTCTGCACAACATCTTGCAGGCTTTCTGCAATTCCGGGCAGCTCATTTCACACTGATACGGGAGGTGAATTGATAGGTGCCGGAGCCGACCTGGAAAACGGCTGAGTTTCTTTCCCGTGAGCGCGGGCAGTCTGGCGGTCAATGGCAGCACCAGCAGCGGTGCCGTTACAGTGAATAACGCCGGCACCAGCGTGAATTATGCCAGTGTCTTCAGCAGCGTGCAATACGATAACAATAGTGGAACTGTTAGTACGGCCGGCCAAGGAGCTTTCACCATGAGTGGCAGCTCGCTCACCTGGACCGCCGTGCCGGAACCCTCCGGCGCGCTGGCCGGCCTGTTGGTGGCGGCGGGATTGCTGCGGCCCCGGAGGGGCACTCCGAATTGAGAAGAGGAGCAATCCTTCCCGACTGACTTGGTTCGGGTGCTCCTTTGAGGGCTTGCGGGCGGGGAAAATCGGGTTATGAACAGGCCATGACGAAAACGGTTCCGGTGGCGATGACGATTGCCGGCTCGGATTGTTCGGCGGGGGCCGGCATCCAGGCGGATCTCAAGACGTTCCAACATTTCCATGTGCACGGGCTGACGGCGGTCACCTGTGTGGTGTCGGAAACCGCGAACATCGTGCGGGCGGTGCATCCGGTGCCGGTGGCCATCGTGTGCGACCAGATCTCGCTGCTGCTGGATTCGTTCCCGGTGGTCGCAGTGAAAACTGGCATGCTTTTTTCCGCCGCGCACGTCGCGGCCGTGGCGGGGATTCTCAAGAACCATCGCGGGCTGCAAATTGTTGTCGATCCGGTAATGGTCGCGTCCACCGGGGCGAGTCTGTTAGAAGAGGCGGCGGTGGCGGCCTACCGGGACCACCTGTTGCCGCTGGCGCGGGTGATCACGCCGAATCTGCCGGAGGCGGAGGTTTTGTTAGGGGAACGGATTGTGGATGTGGCGGCGTTGGAGGCTGCGGCGTGGCGCTTGTCGCGTGAGTTTGGCACGGCTGTGTTGGTGAAAGGCGGGCACTTGCCGGGGCCGGACTGCGTCGATTTGCTGGTGGATCACGGGGAGATTTTCCGGTTCAGCGGGGAGCGCGTGGAGGTGGCCGGATCGCACGGGACGGGGTGCACGTTTGCCGCAGCGATCACCGCGGTGCTGGCCTGCGGCGAGTCGCTGCCGTGG
>Ga0073936_10011191_pt1 | contig 10904 bp, 9 predicted proteins | sample AliMusrvi5mmetaG_FD_87041 | JGI IMG/M metagenome (GOLD analysis project Ga0073936, IMG submission 87041) | Freshwater lake bacterial and archeal communities from Alinen Mustajarvi, Finland, to study Microbial Dark Matter (Phase II) - Alinen... | ecosystem: Environmental > Aquatic > Freshwater >... | reverse complement strand
GGAGATGTCCTTCATAGCGCTCCAGGCGGTGGATGGTTGCCATTGTGCCTGTCAAAATATCCACGACCTGATCAACCGTCAGGTAACCGGAATCATGGGCTCCCAGGGCGCTGGCCATCCAGAGGCCGATGTTGGTCGGACTGGTTCGCATCGCCAGGCGGTTCTGATTGGCAATCTGATAGTTATCGGGTGGAAACCAGGATGTGTCGGAGCTGACGAATGCGGAAAAATAGCGCCAGGTCCGCCGGGCGATCTGTCTGAGAAAGCGGAGGTCCGCTTCCGGCAGCGGTTGTGCACGCTGACGTTCTGTTGGCCGCAGGTTCAGGAGCCAACCCAGCAGCGGGGAGAGCAACCAGAGGATGAGCCAAGGAGCTGCCTGCGGCAGGCTGGCAGGTTTGATGCTCCAGAGCGCCAGGCCTACGATGCCGCTGATGATGCTTCCAAGGGCAAGGCTTGCGACGAAGAGCGATTGCCGGCGGGAGGCGCTCCAATACGTTGCCTGGGCCGTCCACTCCAGCAGGTCGCGCTTGGAGATCATGCGGCGGTAGAAGACCCGGGCAATTGCATCCAGAGTCACCGCAGCCTGGTGCGGCAGCAGTGCGGCGTCGGTGGTTGCGCGCAGCAGATCGTGCAACAGTTTTGACGGGGAGAAGTACTTTAATCCCTTGGTGGTGGTTGCCATGGTGAAGGGGGATGCCAGGGGATGAAAAAGGAGCTGCATGCCGACCACCAGTGTGGCTAACCCGCCGACCCCCGCGGAAACGAACCAGGAGGCTATCAACAGGCCGAGGCTGGTGGCCGGCAACAGACTGCGGCGCAGGTTGTCGAGAATCTTCCAGCGGTTGAACAGTGAAAGCGGGTTGGTCCCGCGACCGCCTGACGCTTGTGGAACGCGCGGGAAAAGCCACCCTGCGATCTGCCAATCGCCGCGCACCCAGCGATGAGTCCGACTGCTGTAACTCTGGTATCCTTGGGGGAACTCATCATAGAGTTCAATATCAGAGGCAAGCCCAACGCGGACGTGAGCCCCTTCGATCAGATCATGGCTGAGTATCCACTCTTCAGGAAACCGTCCCGACAGCACGCGACTGAAGGCACGCACGTCATAGATCCCCTTGCCATGGTACGACCCTTCACCGCTTAAGTCCTGATAGACATCGGAGATCGCCTGCGTGTAAGGGTCAATGCCGACCGCATCTGCGAAGAGTCGGCTGAAGTTGGAGGCACTCGTGCTCGGCAGGGTAGGGCTCACCCGCGGCTGGATGATGGTGTAGGAGCCGGCAATTACAGTACCTTTCGCGTCGAAGCGGGGCTGATTGAGGGGGTGCGCCAGAGTCTCTACCATCCTGCGGGCTGTTGCGTGGGGCAACTGGGTATCGCTGTCCAGGGTGATGATGAAACGGACGTCCGACAACTGGAGCGGATCGCCCACGTAGACTAGAGGTGCTGCGGTTTCGGGCCGCGTTCCGTCGATCAGTCGGTTCAGCTCCTCCAGCTTACCCCGTTTACGCTCCCAGCCTATGAATTTATGCTCGGATTCACTCCAGATGCGCTCTCGATGAAACAGAAAAAACCGCTCGCCGCCATGGCGATGGTTGAGCTCTGCCAGGCATACTATAGCGATCTGGAGCAACTTTCTGTCGTCTTCATTCGAAGGCGAGGCTGTATTCCCGGGACAACCGATAGCCTTTACCGATACACCGTGCGGCGATATCGAATTTCAGGAAATTGCCAAGCTCTGCCTGGAAACGACCGGATTTAATCCCATTGAAAGCGGCAGAACAGTTTCGAATCTCAATGAGAGTGTGCGGCTTCAACTCTTCGGCGCCAGCATCAGTCTGTATCGATTCAACCAGCTTGTGAGGCAGGGAATCGAGCCGGACCTGATAGCCGAGCACAGCATGGGGATCTATTCCGCTTTAGCGGCAGCCGGCTCGATTGACAGTGCGACAGCCCTCGCATTGACGTGCCGGATCGGCGTAACCATGGCGGAGATAGGCAAACATAAGGAATACGCGCTGGGATGTGTCATCGGGCTGGTCTTTGAGCTGCTTGAAACGATAGCGGCTAACAACGGAGTTTATATTGCCAACCATAACACTTCACGTCATTTTCTCTTGGCTGGCGAGCGGTTTCGAGTAAATGCGGCGATGGTTGAAGCTACGGCCGCCGGCGCCTTTTCTGCTACGGTTTTTCCATGTGATGCCCCGCTCCACACAGAGCTGATCGAAGAGATCGCCGGAGACCTGCATCGGATAGTGGCGGAGTACAACTTTCGCGAACCCAGGATTCCGCTTATGGAGCATATCGGCCAGACGATCCTGGCAACCGACACTATTCCCGCGTTTCTGGTGGATGAACTTTGTCGTCCGGTTTATTGGGAGAAAACCTACCGAGCGCTTCGTTCCCGGGGGGGCACACGTTTTCAAGAGGTGGGTATCGGCTCGTCGCTCTCCAAATTTAATCGTTGGATTGATAGTGAGACATGAGATATCACGAAACAAAAATAACTGTTCGTTTCAATGAAATAGACGCCTATCGAGTAGCATGGCACGGTCATTATGTAGCCTGGATGGAGATCGGCCGCAATGCCCTGGCAGGTCAGTTCGATCTGGATGCCTTCCAGTTGGTGGCAGCGGGTTATCTTGGTCCGGTGGTCGTCCTTGAGTTGAAGTTTATGCGTCCGGCCCGTTTTAACGATGAACTGGCGATCCAAACCACCCTGCGGCGCACTGATACCGCCACCCTCGAATTCATCACCACCATCGTCGGCCCTGACGGTAATAAGTTGGCTACGGGCGTGACAACCCATGCCTTGACCGATTTGGACGGCGTGCTCCAGTTTCAGCTCCCGCCGGTGCTTGTCGAGCGGGTCAACCGCTTGTTGGCATGGCTGGAAGTGAGATGAAGCTTCTGCTGATTTCTGCCAATCGTGAGCGAGACCCCTATCCGGTCTTCCCGATCGGGCTGGCCTGTCTGGCTGGACCGCTGGCAGCTGCCGGACATCTGCTGGCAGTGCTCGATCTATGTTTCGAACCTGACCCTCCGCATGCCATTTCATCTTTACTTGATGAATATCAACCCGATGCCGTCGTCATATCCCTGCGCAATCTGGACAACGTTACCTGGCCGGGCACGCGCAGTTACCTTAACGGGGTGCGGGATATCGTTGCCCTGTGCCATGCTCGGGCCGTTACCGTCATCGGCGGCTCCGGTTTCTCCCTGATGCCGGTTGATATCCTTGCCGCTGTCGGCGCCGATTATGGTATCACAGGGGAGGGAGAGGAACAGCTCCCGCGTCTGCTGGACTGTTTGGAGGCGGGCGGAGATCCCTCCGTACTATCGGGAGTGCTTGTGTCCGGCAGACCCAATTATATTCCGCCGCTTCTGGTTGATACCATTGGCACACCTGACCGCACCCTTTTTGATGTGGCCCGCTATCACCGAGATGGGGGTATGGCAAATGTCCAGACCAAGCGAGGCTGTCCGTTCGACTGCATCTACTGCACCTATCCCCTGCTGGAGGGGCGGCACATTCGTCTGCGCCCGATCACTGAGATCATAGCCGAGATTCGCACTCTGGTGAATGATTTCGGCGTTTCCTATCTTTACTTTGTGGACGATATCTTTAATTATCCCAAAGACTTTGCATCAAAACTGTGCCGTACAATGAAGAGTGCGAAGCTGCATGTTAACTGGTCGGCCTTTATCAACCCTGACTTCATAACTCCTGAACTGATGAATGAGATGCTGGAGGCAGGCTGCGATGCCGTGGAGTTCGGCAGCGATTCAGGATCACCGGAAATGCTCAAAAATCTCAGAAAATCATTCACGGTGGAGGAGTTGCGCATAGCATCACGTCTCTGCAAGGATCTGGGCCTGGATTTTGCCCACTATATGCTCTTCGGCGGTCCAGGCGAGACACGCGATACCATTCTGGAAAGCTTTGCCCTGATGGACGAACTGGAGCCTACAGCGGTCATCGCCATGACCGGTATCCGCATCTACCCTAACACCGCCTTGCATAGAACCGCTATTGACGAAGGGGTCATACAGGAATCAACCTCTCTCCTGGACCCTGTTTTCTATATTTCTCCGCAGATACAGGATTGTCTTGCCGATCTGGTCACCTCCGAAGCAATGAAGCGAAGGAACTGGGTTGCACCAGGTCTGGAGGTCAATGCCAGTTCTGCCATGCTTGACGCTATCCGCATGTTCAAGGTCAAGGGACCTCTCTGGAAAATGATCAAGAGGCTCGGTAGAAGCCACTACCGGCCGCTCAGTTGACCATTTCGAACTGGTCCGGCAGAATCCGGTTGCTTGTTCAGTTGCCACACGCTGGACATTTTAAGCTGATAACAGTTATAGTAATCTTCAGATTATTTCTTCGGAGTGCCTATGGAGTTTAAGGATTCAATTGTTGTTGTTACCGGTGGAACCAGGGGTATCGGCAGGGCGATCTCCCTGGCCTTTGCCCGCGAGGGCGCCACTGTATTTGCCGCCTATCTGAGTAACGACGATGCTGCCCGGGCTTTGACCGTAGAGGCCGACGGACTGCCCGGGACGGTTTCAGTATACAGGGCTGACGTCTCTACTTCAGAGGGCGCGACCGGATTGATAAGCGCAGCTGCGGCGGTGTCCGGGCATATTGATGTACTTGTGAACAACGCCGGAATTATAAGGGACTGCTATCTGGCCATGATGTCTGAGGATGATTGGGAGACTGTTATTCGCTCAAATATCAATCCGCTGTTTCACTGCTGCAAATGGGGACTTCGCAAGATGATGGGGCGCCGACGCGGCAGTATTGTCAATATCTCTTCAATTTCCGGGATGATTGGAACCCAGGGCCAGACCAATTACGCTGCCTCCAAGGGTGCTGCGATCAGCTTTACAAAGTCTCTGGCACGCGAAGCCGGTCCGATGGGGATTCGTGTTAACGCTGTCGTAGCCGGGATGATTGCCACAGACATGACCGCTTCACTGAAGCAGGATGTGGTGGAACAGATTGTCAGCAGATCGGCACTGGCAAGGATCGGCAAAGCTGAGGAAATTGCTTCCGCTGTCCTGTTCCTTGCGTCCGAGCGGGCCTCGTATATTACGGGCCAGTCAATAATTGTTGATGGTGGAATCGTATGATCAGAAAACGTGTCGTTATTACCGGTCTGGGGATATTCTGCGGTGTCGGTAAGAGTGTTGCGGAATTTTCCGAGGCTCTCTGTTCAGGCAGAAGCGGCATTCAGCCTCTGGACCTGTTTGACGTCTCGCCATTCCCGTCAAAAATAGGTTCGCAGATCAAAGGGTATGATCCACTCAATTATTTTGATACGAAGATTGCCCGCAAATTGTCCCGTACTGACCAGTTCGGCGTCATTGCCGCCGGCGAAGCGCTACGGGACAGTGGCGGTACAGACAATTATTCCCCGTATGACATGGGGGTCTCCATGGGGGGAGGCGCTGCCGGCATGTTCCAGGGGGAGATCTGGCTGAAAGCCCATCTTGAGGGGAGGGAGGAGCGCCCATCGCTTCTGCGAGGTATCCTCCAGGATCAAACCTCGACAGATATTGCCCGGATCTACAATCTTAGCGGCTATCAGGGCACAGTCACTACAGCCTGTTCTTCATCCGCAACCTCCATCGGCTGGGCGGCCGATCTGGTGGCATGCGGACGTCAGAAGCTTATGGTTGCAGGTGGAGCTGATACGCTTTCGATCCTCACTTTCGCAGGATTCAATTCGCTACGGGTGGTCGACCCTCATCCCTGTGCTCCCTTCAGTCTCGGTCGTCAGGGAATCTCCCTTGGTGAGGGGGCTGCTTTCATGGTGCTGGAGCGCGAGGAAGATGCCTTTGCTCGGGGTGCACGAATTTACGGCGCAGTGCTTGGCTATGCCATTGCCGGCGAAGCTCATCACATGACGGCACCTGAACCGGGTGGTACGGTGGCTGCGCGTGTACTGTGCGAGGCTCTTGAACGGGCCGCTGTTGATGTGTCGCAGGTAGGCTGGGTTAACGCACATGGCACCGGCACCCCGCTTAACGATGTGGTCGAGTCGAATGCCATGAAACAAGTCTTTGGTGAACGGGCCCCCATGGTTCCTCTCATTTCCACCAAAGGCATGACCGGGCACTGTTTGGGGGCTGCCGGGGCCATCGAGGCCGTTGCAACGGTAATTGCATTAAATCGGCATATTATTCCACAGACGCTCAATTACCGAGGCCCTGATCCTGGGTGCGATCTGGAGTATTGCCATTACGGCAGTCGGCTGACTGACAGCACGATTGCCATGTCAAATTCCTTTGCCTTTGGCGGTAATGTTACCTCTCTGGTGCTATCATTATGAACAGCCATATCTCGGAAATCGTTGTTACCGGTTACTCCGCCATATCCGCTGCCGGAATAGGCATAGCAGCAATTCAGGAACTAGGTCGCAGAGGAGGGGATGCACTTACGGCCATTCCCAGTGATGTGCTTGGTAGTGATGGATACCGCTGGGGAAAAGTGGATGGTTTTAAGGCATCTGACTACATGTCGCCCATGAAAGCCCGCAAGATGGATCGCTGCAGCCAGTTTGCCGTTGCCGTGGCTGGCCTGGCTTTGAAAGATGCCGGTCTTGATCTGAAAGGGCTACCTCCGGAACGGGTTGGTATAGCGCTTGGCAGTGGTTTTTGTGGCGTATCTAATTCCGCCGAATTTCTGACCGGGTACTTCACAGGTGGTGTCGAGGGAATGATTCCTATGATATTCCCCAACACAGTTCCAAATTCACCCGCCAGTAACGCCTCCATCGAGCATGGATTCAAAGGGCCAAATGTTACACTCGTACAACGCTTCTGCTCGGCAGAGTCAGCATTCATGATGGCATGTCGATATATCGAGGAGGGGCGCGCCGATGTCATGCTGACTGGCGGATCGGATGAGCTAATACCGCTTATAATCAAGGGTGTTAAGGCTATGGGGCAGATAACGCATACCTCTGCACCATTTGGAGAAGGGTGCGGTATCGTAGTTCTGGAGAGTGCAGCCCATGCCGCCAGACGTGAGGCTGCTGTAAAAGCATATGTTGAAGCCATCACAACTATCGGTATGCTTGCTTCAGGGCGTGAACATGAAGGTCTCGACCTGCTTACCGGTTCTGCCGATTCCTGCTCTCTTGTTTCGCTCTCCGGAACCGCAACTGATATGCCGGAGCTTCTGGATCGAGTTTCAGGCCGTCCTGTGATAGATACTGGGTTCGTTATCGGTCGATCACTCGCCATGGGAGGCACTGCAATGGCCGCCTTGCTGGTCTCGCTTCAACCAGGCCAACCTGCTCTGCACCTGGCGGCTTCACAAAAAGGGCCATACTTCGCCATCAGGTTCAGCGGAGGTTCTTCTGTTTAATCCGGATCCAGCCGCATATCTGCCACACCGTTATCCCTTTCTGCTGCTTGACCGGATTATTGAACTGGAACATGGCAGTCGAGCGGTTGCCCGTACCGGTGTGACGGCTATCCACGGCTTTCCCCGGATTCTGATGATAGAATGTGTTGCCCAGCTAGCCGGTATTGTTGTTGCGCAGGCGGAGGATGAGGGCGGTTTTATAGCATCCATAGATCATGCCGAATTTTCAGGTCCAGCGGTTGTCGGGGATTCACTGGCCATTTCAGCCAGGGTGACAAAATCGTTCGGTCGTCTGTTCATGATTGACGGGAATGTTGTCAGTGGTGCGGATCAGCTCCTGTCCGTGCAGCTGACCCTTGGGGTGGGTAAACTGTGATGAGGATGAAGCGAACTTATGTATTCTTTCTGGTGATGTTGGCACTCCTGATTGACAGCTTTCCCTGCCACGCGAGTACAATTTCTCCTGTTGAAGGACTGGAAGCCTTACGCCGTGGTTTTGCCGGCATTTCAGATTTTACAGCCGACATCACTCAGGAAAAACGGATCTCGCTGATGAAGCGGACTATGGTGATGAGCGGTTCGATTCGTTTCAAAAAGCCCGACCATTTTTTAATGGAGATAAACCCGCCTTTCAGCGGCCGCATGCTGCTTCGGGACAACATCATCGAACAGGTTTCCCACAGAGACAAGACGCCCACCAGAATTGCACTTCCGCCGGAGCAGGGGCTGAAACAGTGGTTTTCCAAGCTGGCTTCCCCGGTGACATCGCTGCCTGACGGGGTAACTGCAGTGGCTGACCTGACCAATTCCTTCTATACCCTGACGATTGCACCTCGGGGTAAGGGACAGGTCAAGGATATTTCAATCGTTTTTCTGGGGGACGGTACTATCAGGAGGTTCATCATTAACGAACAGAACGGCGACCGGGCCACCATGACCCTGAAAAAGATACGACGCAATGTTGGACTGACTGAGAGGGATTTCCGATTGGAATAGCTTTATTACTTATTTAAGAAAGATCACACTATGCCGTTTTATAGATTATTAAAACTTCTGCTGTCGCTTCTGATGCTCACTGCCTGTGCCACCGTTACGACTCCCCACATCGATTACCGTCCGGGGGCAGTTCTGGAAACGCTCTCATCCGCTGTATCCCTCTCGATCCATACCACAGACGGCAGTCTGGGGGGGAGCGGTTATCTGGTCTATCGTCGCCCCGATCAACTGCATATGGTAGTGCTCTCACCGTTTGGTACAACCATGATGGAGGTATTTGCCCTTGGAGATCGCATTACTTTGATTTATCCATCCCAGTCGAAGGCCTATGTAGGACGTTTCGACGAACTGCCCGACAAAGGGGGATTGCAGGGATGGCGTTTGATGCGCTGGGTTATGGACTCAGACCCTCGCGAGGGGGAACCATTGAGCGTAACGGTTGAACGCTCAAGCAAGCTGGGATTTTCTGAAAAGGTGACCTACAAGAATGGATTGGTCACATCCAAGGTTTCCGACTCTGGTGATCATGTCCATTACAGCAAGTATTCCGCCGTCAACGGCATCCCTGTGGCCGCAGAACTCGACATTCGCAACGGGCGCGACGACCGTATCCGGATTACACTTGATGAGCCGGAGGTCAACACTACCCTTGAAGATGCCGTTTTCGCGCCGCATCTTGATGGTTTAACGGTTATCCCCCTTTCAGCTATCCAGGGGTTGTAGAACTCCATGATATGGATAATTTTAGCTAAACTGACCTCTCAGTTCAATTCTCTCACCCGCCGACACTTGGAGTGGATCTTTCGAACAACCACTACCAGACCGCGTGCAGTATTGAGCGGCTTTTTCCTGGCGTTGCTGCTCTCGATCGCTGTGATCTCCACTACCCGATTTGACGCTGATATCTTCCAACTCTTCCCTGCACGCCAACCGGCTTTGAAACTCCTGCTCGATTCACTGAAGTGGACCGGCAGTGCTAATGAGGCATATTTCCTGCTGGAGGGAGAGAGGGCGGCGCTTCCCCGCGAGGCAGAGCGATTTGCCGAACGGCTCCGTACGGCACAGGTGGACGGTCAGCCGGCTTTCCGACGCATCACCTGGAAGGTTTTCGACGAGAGTGAGGCTGCCGCTTTTAATGCGTTCATCGCCTATGCAGTGACCCGACCGCAACTATTTATCGGCCCGGAAGATGTCCCTGGACTGATGCAGCGGTTTACACCCGCTGCGGTGGACGACTCTCTGCGTCGTCTCCAGAGTGACCTGGCCGGGCAGTTCGGTGGCGCCATGTCCGGACTGGCCAGCGCTGACCCGCTGCATCTGCGGGATCTGATCCTGCCGCGCCTCAAGGCCGCCAGCCAGGCACTCGACCTGGACCCTGCCTCGCCCTACTTCCTGTCGAGGGACGGCATGGTTCTCATCATGATTGCCGAACCGGTTCGCCCGGTGCAGGACATGGTTTTTGCCCGAGCGCTTGTGGCCACCATCAACCAGGCGCGACTTGGGTCAACGGTCGCCATCTCCTGCGCCGGCGCCCATATCAGCGCGGTGCTGGATGAAGCGGAGATGAAATCCAACATTCTCGCCTGTATCCTCTCCTCGCTGGCGGTGGTATTAGCGATCTTCTATGCGGTCTACCGCCGGATTCTTCCTACGCTGCTCCTGCCGTTGATCATCGCTGCCGGTGTGGTACTGTCGTTGGGAGTTGCCGGACTGATGCTTCCCTCGATCCACATCATCTCCTTTGCCTTCATGGCCCTGATCATCGGACTGGGGACCGACTACTCGATCCACCTATACGACCGTTTTCACAGCGAACGAGCAATCGACACCGGGGCGGATGAAGCACTACGTCTGGCGGTTGTAGACACCGGCCACAGGCTTTTTACCGCAGCCACTACCACGGCCATGCCCTTCTTCGCCCTGATGGTCTCAGATGTGCGTGCCTTGTATGAACTGGGGCTGTTGGTTGGCCTGGGGGTGGTCTTATCGCTCTACACAACGCTCTTTTTTCTGCCGCCGTTGCTGGTCTATATGGAACATCGCTTTCCCGCCAAATACCGTCCGATATCGGACCTTGGCCTGCGATCGGTCTGGCGCCTGGCCGGACGGTTCCCCCGTGCGGTGGTGGCGGTCTCGATTCTGACGATAATTCTCATGGCTGCTGCCTCCACTCGAACATTCTTCGACGGCGAGCTTAAAAACCTTCAGCCGCAGCACTCCGAGGCCTTTCTGGCCCAAGGTAAGATCGAGCGTCACCTGAGTCTGGCGCCCAAGCAGTTGCTGGTGGCGGTGGAGGGAATTGAACTGCCAGAGGTTCTGCGGCGAGCGGCACTTGTTGACGGTCTGGCCCGGCGCTGGCAGAACTCGGGGAAAATCAGCAGTTGGTCCTCACTGAGTCAAATAATAAATAACCGGGATAAACAGATTGAGATCAGCCGGGCCATCTCTGACAGGTCGGGCAGCGGTCTGTCCGTGGCGGGACTGAACGCCGCGCTTGTCAGGCAGGGGTTCGAAATCGGTCCATTTC
>Ga0073936_10011189_pt1 | contig 10905 bp, 8 predicted proteins | sample AliMusrvi5mmetaG_FD_87041 | JGI IMG/M metagenome (GOLD analysis project Ga0073936, IMG submission 87041) | Freshwater lake bacterial and archeal communities from Alinen Mustajarvi, Finland, to study Microbial Dark Matter (Phase II) - Alinen... | ecosystem: Environmental > Aquatic > Freshwater >... | reverse complement strand
TGCCATGTACTCCAAGGATGTGCTGACTGACCCGACGAAGACCCATGCAGAGATTCACCCCTCATGTATCCTGGGGTCTCTGGGGAGCAATATTCCGTTCCCTGACCACAATCAGTCGCCGAGAAATGCTTACCAGTGTTTAGAGGAGATGGAACCACTACTTCTATGGAATGGGCAAAGGATCCCGATCAAGGATGCTAAGGTTGGTGACATTGTAACAACATTTGATCCTGTAACACATTTGCCCTCTCCGAGCAAGATTATCAACCACTATGTCCGAGAGACTGACAAGGAGATATTCGCAATTCTGACAGAGTCCGGGCGAAAGGTTGTTGCAACAGCAGACCATCAGTTCATGACTGATCAGGGGTGGAAGGAGGTGTCAGAGCTGGATCTGGGTATGCGCCTAGGAATCCAGATCCACCCCGTCTCTGTCTCTGCTGAGGTGGCGGATAGGGTGATTCTTGACAAGGATACGGTTCGCACGATCTTAATGGAGCATGCTCTCACGGACAAGCTGATTACCACCCATCTGGCTGCCATGCAATCTGTTCTCCCCCTCCATTCCACGGATGCACGCCTACCTGCTCTCGCTCGTATCTTTGGATTTGTCCTGACCGACGGGGCAATCAATGTATACAACAAGACCCATGGTGGACATACTCCCCAACTCCAGGCAAACTTCGGTTCTCCAGAAGACGCGGATGCCTTTGAGGCTGATGTGGAGTCACTTGGGTTCACACGAGTGAAGGTGTCAAAAGAGGTGCGCGACTTCAATGATGCAACGCATACTACCTACAAGATCTCTCACAATGGTCCATTTGCCTCGCTGATCGTCTGCCTTCGTCCCACGCTGGGGTACTACGTGGAGAAGAGCCGTCTTCCTCTTCCACAGTGGATTATGAATGGCTCTGATCTGGTCAAGAGGGAGTTCCTTGCCAGCTTCCAGGGCGGTGACGGCTGTCGTATCCGCTGGAACAAGATGAGTCACGGATTCAACTACGTGTGTGCTGCTACCACCCAGCAGATTGCTGTCGAGCACCAAGAGTCCCTGACAGCATTCATGGGGCAAATGGTTGTCCTGTTAAAGGGATTCGGTGTGGAGGTCTCTCTCACTAAGCCCGTGGTGGCAGATGACAGGGTGATCTTGGGATATAAGATCTCCGATACCCAGGCTAATCTCATCCACACCTTTGACACCATTGGCTACCGTTACGATTCTCACAAGCTGATGGCGAGTGCTGCTGTAGTCGAGTACTTGAAGATGAAGAGTGCCTTTGCCACCAAGAATCGTATTCTGGTGGAGAATGTTCGCTCAGCACATACCGAGGGAAGGTCAGTCAAAACTATCGCTGAAGCATTCTGCCTCGCTGGCGAGAGGGTTCGTGACATGATTCGCAGTATGCAGGCAGGGCGTGAGATATCATGTCCAAAGCTGAAGAACAGGACAATCGATGAGTGGCTGAAGAAGACTTCGCGGGTGGGACAGACTCTCTTCGTTCCTATTGAGTCAATCACCCCACACGAGAAGGTGCGCATCGCCGATATCACTGTTGAGTCAGAGAATCACAGCTTCGTCGCTGGCGATGGATTTGCCGTACACAACTGCGCGATGGGCAAGCAGGCCATGGGGATGTATTCCCTGAACTTCCGTGAACGGTTCGATGCCATGGCTCACATGCTCTGCTATCCCCAGATGCCCCTGGTCTCGCCCTTCATGAGCAAGTTCTACGGGACACAGAAGATGCCCTGTGGGCAGAATATCACGGTGGCCATCATGACCTACAGTGGCTACAACCAGGAGGATTCTATCATGATTAACGAGTCCTTCCTCCAGCGTGGTGGCTTTCGCAGCATCTTCTACCGTACGTACAAGGATGAGGAGAAGAAGAACCAGTCGTCAGGTGAGGAGGAGCGATTCTTCCGCCCTGACCCTGCACTGACCCGTCAGATGAAGAATGCCAGGTACGACAAGATCGGTGAGGATGGCTTCGTGCCCGAGAACGTGTATGTTGACAATGATGACATTCTGATTGGCAAGGTGGTCCCCCTCAGGGTGCCCACGGGCATGGTGCTTCCTGCAGGGAGCAAGCAGTTCCGTGACGTGTCCCGCACGATGAGGAACAATGAGATTGGCTGGGTGGACCGTATCTTCCGTAATAGGAATGGTGAGGGCTACTCGTTCGCCAAGGTGAGGGTTCGCCAGGACCGTGTTCCCGAGATTGGTGACAAGTTCAGTTCCAGGCACGGACAGAAGGGTACGTGCGGGATGATTCTAGAGGCGAAGGACATGCCCCAGACGGCGTCGGGCATTATCCCTGACATCATCATCAACCCGCATTGTATTCCTAGCCGCATGACGATTGCTCAGCTGATGGAGACGCTGATGGGCAAGGTGGCGTGCGAGGTGGGTGCACTAGGCGACGGGACGCCCTTCAACTCTGTCACAGTGGAGGGGCTGGCTGCTCTGCTTCGTGATTCCCTGGGGATGGAGCCGTATGGCAATGAGATCCTGTACAATGGGTTCACGGGCCGTCAGATGGAGACGAACATCTTCGTGGGGCCGGTGTTTTACCAGAGGCTGCGTCACTGTTCGGCAGATAAGCTTCACAGCCGTGCAAGTGGCCCGCTGGTCATGCTGACCAGGCAGCCGGCAGAGGGGCGTGCCCGTGAGGGTGGCCTGAGGTTCGGTGAGATGGAGCGTGATTGCGTGATTGCTCACGGCATTTCCGAGTTCACGAAGGAGCGACTCATGGAGTGCTCGGATGCCTTTCGCTGCTTCAGTTGTAGTGATTGTGGCATCCTGGCAGTGGCGAATCCAACGGACAGCATCTGGATGTGCCGTGGGTGCGGGAACACGACGAACTTCAGCCCGATTGAGATTCCGTATGCGTATAAGCTACTTATCCAGGAGCTGGAGTCGATGTGCATTGGCAGTCGTATTCTGACAAAGAACAGGCTGATTGGACCGGCGGGCGCGGCAGCTGCTTCAGCAGAGGCAGAGGGCGATGCAGAGAAGGAAGTAAAGGCCTAACAGTTATTCTCGGAACATTTGATTACATCGTCTACTGCCTTCCTATACCCAGTTCGTTTTGCAAGCTTTCGTGAACACTCATAGTACTTATCGCAGGCCGATGCTGAACCGCACTGTTTTTTTGCTTCCTTTTGCCATAGTTCAAACTCCTTCAGCCAGTTTTTTGGGTTTATCATACTTACTGGCTTAACCTTATCCTTTACACACTCAAAATATGTAGTACAGTCTTCTTGGTTACACCCTTTTACCCTTTCGTCATCAAACTTCAGTTTAGCCTTATCTCTTGCTTCTATTTCTTTTGCACACTTACGCCTCTTACATCTACGTGTAGTATTTTGTCGTTTCTTCAACGAATTCATCTAGTATAAGTTAAAGAAGTTTTGCGAGTTTACTCTATGTTGAACATCTTCTTCTCGATTCTATCGTATGACCTGTGGTTCTATGCATCCCACATCATTTTGCATAAGTATATGTGGGATATACACTCAGTTCATCATTCAACTGATGCCGACCAACTGAAGTGGTCAGATACATACGTATCGCATCCCGTTGAAGATTTTTTCCAGGGGGTCGGCATGTTCTTTCCGTATGCAGTATTCAACTATACCATACTCGACACGGCGATCATACTGTTTTTTCTAAACCTACGTGGTATGGCTAGACACGAATCTCGGAAAGAGTATAGAATTACCTGGCAACATCACGTCCTTCATCATAAGTATATGAACTATAATTATGGCGAATATTGGATTGATTGTGCATGTGGAACATTATTGCGTGTTTGATTGCGTGTGTTGCGTGGTTTTGGCCCTACCGTGGATCGAACACGGGTTACCAGATTCAAAGTCTGATGTACTAACCACTGTACTATAAGGCCATCATCAGGGTAATACCCGGACGATGGTCCTATATGGCATAGTATTATGCTCTTTAAGCCTTACAGTTCATCATGAAGATGGAGTCCACGCAAGGTAAGAAGTCGGGGATAGTCAAGGGCGAAGATAACTATGATATATACAAGACATATTACAGCCACGTAGACCCGAAGCATCTCCTTGTGCTGATAAGTTTTTTCTTAACCCTTGGTAATGGCGTCTGGGCGTACCGTCGTGCTAGTCTTTGATGAAAGTACCCTTGGCGATCGTCCTGCTCGTAATAGTGATCCAGGGGATAAAAGTGGAACATATGGAAGGGCGTTCGTCAAAGCCCTCATACACATGAATATTCACAGTATACCTTTTGTAGTATCTTCTCAACGAAAGTATACAAGAGTACAACCATTCATAGATGCATTTTTTCTCCCAATGCTAACTCTTACAGAAACTAATTTTAAACATGATAGAGAAGATACACTATACACGCCACAAACAGTTGTAGATATGTATACAGCCTATACAGGAAATGATGAGAGTACTATGCCTCCAGTGTATTTTTTTGATCGAGATGCTGGCCATGTCGCCAGGATGCATATGTTCAATTCATACCACATCACAGACAATGGCTCATGGACTGAACCATTTAGACGGATTACAGGTGTTCCTACTCCTCTAACCCCTAGCGGGGCGTCGCCTGCTCCTCTGAGCCTTGGACCTGGATCTGGATCTGGAGGTGGTAATAGTCCCACCCTATATTCTTTTGAGCCTGGTAAAGAACTTGGCGTTGGACCTCCAACACCCACCTTAGGAGGGAAACGTAGCCGCCTGCGTAAAACCCGCCGGCTTCGCCGCAAAAGCCGCACAAAAAAGTGAACGCACGGGGCCTGCGGGTTGACAGTCCAAACCTTATTCCCATGGCCTTTAGTATGCGTGTTGTTAAGAGGAGCGGTGAGGACGAGGCAGTCAGTTTCAACAAGGTTCTTCAGCGTATCCGTAAGGCATCTAAGGGTCTGACCATTAACCCCGACGTTCTAGCACAGCAGGTTCTCAGCCAAATCTATGACGGCGTCAAGACGAGCGAGATTGATGAGCTGACTGGCCAACTCGCCGCTAGTCTGTCCACCAATCACCCCGACTGGGGAACTCTTGCCGCCAACATTGTCATCAGTAACCATCAAAAGAAGACGTCTCACAGGTTCAGCGAGGTCATGCTGGAGCTTTCTAGACAGCCAAAGGGGTCCTACATCCACCCGGACCTGGTGGCTCTGTGTGCAGACCCTGGTACTGCAGAGAGGATTAACAAGGAGATTGACTACCAGCGTGACTATCTCTTCGACTACTTCGGGTTCAAGACGCTCGAGAAGTCGTACCTTCTCCGTGATGCCAAGCGTCTCATTCGGGAGCGTCCCCAGCACGTCTGGATGCGAGTTGCCCTCGCCCTCTGGAACACGAATCTGAACCGTGCCTTTGAGACCTACCATGCCCTCAGTCAAAAGAAGTTCACGCACGCAACGCCCACCCTCTTTAACAGTGGTACGCCCAGGCAACAGCTGTCCTCGTGCTTCCTCCTGACCATGAAGGATGACAGCATTGCGGGGATCTACGAGACGCTCAAGGACTGTGCGACGATCAGTCAGCATGCCGGCGGTATCGGTCTGAGCATCCACAAGATTCGTGCAAAGGGCTCCATCATTCGTGGCACGAACGGTACCAGCAATGGTATCGTGCCGATGCTCCGCAACTTCAATGCCACGGCACGCTATGTTGATCAGTGTTTCACTCCTGATACTCTGGTGTATACTCAGACTGGGCCAAAGGAGATTGAGCAGATCGGTATTACCGATAAGGTCCTCACGAGCAAGGGTACCTACGAGAACGTCCGCCTTCCTGTTCGCCACTCTTACACCGGCCCGATGCTAGAGCTTCAGATTAAGAATAGTATCTATCCTGTCCGTACTACCCCTGAGCACCAGATCATGGCACTCACTGGCCAGGACCTTGGACTGAACTACTCTGTCATTCGCAACAGGCTCGATAAGAACTATGCAAAAGTGGAGTTTCATGATGCAAAGGACCTTCGTGTTGGAGATTTCATTGCCTTCCCTATTCCCACGTATGAACTTGATAATCAGCACATCACCAAAGAGGACTGTCGCATGTACGGCATCTTGCTGGGCGACGGTTATATCTCGAAGAGCCTTTCTGGGGTCTGCCTAAACTCTCTCACAAAGATCGAGGCCCAGAACTTCACCAAGCAGTATCTAAGTAAGAGGGGTATTCACGTGACCGAAAGCTTTGACGAGGAGTCCCCAAACACTCTCAAGCTTCTTTGGTCAAGTAATCATCCTGGGTTCAAGTTCACTTCCTCTCAGCTATATGATGAAAACGGTATTAAGAGATTCGATCCGGCATTCCTTCATCTTCCCAAGGCGAAGATCCTCGAGGTCCTTCACGGCATTCTCGAGACTGATGGGTGTATCGGTGAGAAGGAGATCAGCCTTGAGCTAACTTCCCACTCCATGATCGAGGCAGTGCGCTACATGCTGCTTCGCCTTGGAGGTCTGTCATCAGGCTATACCCGCAATCGTGTTGGGAATGTCTCTTCCTACAAGGGCATTACTACTCGTCTGGAGACTGCAGTCCTGCGCATTCCAAGGATCCCCGAGATTCTTGCTCTCTTTCCCCATGCTCCAGAGAGTCGTTGCTTTAGCTTCCTTCGCCACGAGAACATGCTCCTGTCACGGATTGAGGAGATTTCTGAGACGCAGTATTCTGGCGTGGTCCATGACTTTGAGATCGAGGCTCCCCACGATTACGTGGTCTCGCATCTGGGTGTAGCACACAATGGCGGGGGTAAGCGTAACGGTTCCTTCGCCATCTACATCGAGCCCTGGCACGCCGACATTGAGGACTTCCTGAAGCTAAAGCTCAACACGGGCATGGAGGAGGACCGTGCTCGTGATCTCTTCTACGCCCTCTGGATTCCTGACCTCTTCATGAAGCGTGTCGAGGCGAACGTGGACTGGACCGTCTTCTGCCCTGACGAGGCACCGGGTCTGGATGATGTGTGGGGCGACGCCTTTGAGGCCCTTTACACCAAGTACGAGGCCGAGGGGCGTGGGCGCAAGAAGATTAATGCCCAGAAGCTGTGGTTCCAGATCCTGGATGCCCAGATTGAGACGGGTACGCCCTACCTCCTGTACAAGGATGCAGCGAACTCCAAGTCGAACCAGCAGAACCTGGGCACGATTAAGAGTAGCAACCTCTGCACGGAGATTATTGAGTACTCTGCTCCTGACGAGACTGCCGTGTGCAATCTGGCGAGTATCTCTCTGCCTTCTTGTGTTTCAGTCGCAGACGGAGTCAAGTCATTCGACTTCGCCGAGCTGAGAAACATCGTTCGCATTGCTGTCCGCAATCTGAACCGTGTCATCGATATCAACTACTATCCCACGAAGGAGACCGAGAGGAGTAACATGAGGCACCGCCCCGTTGGTCTGGGTATTCAGGGCCTGGCTGATGTGTTTGCTCTGCTAAAGTATGATTGGGAGTCTCCTGATGCGGCGAGGCTGAACCAGCTCATCTTCGAGTACATGTACTACGAGGCAGTGTCTGAGTCGGCACGCATCGCCGAGTCTGAGGGGTCCTATTCGTCCTTCGCCGGTTCTCCTGCATCCCAGGGCCGTCTCCAGCCTGACCTGTGGAACGTGGTGCCCATTACGGAGAAGGAGGGCACTCTGGACTGGGCTGACCTTCGCCTGCGGGCCAAGGTGGGTCTGCGCAATTCCCTGCTGGTTGCACCGATGCCCACGGCGTCGACCTCGCAGATTCTGGGGAACAATGAGTGCTTCGAGCCGTTCACGACGAACATCTACAGCCGTCGCACTCTGGCGGGTGAGTTCACGGTCCTCAACAAGTACCTGCTGACCGAGCTTCGTGATGCGGGCCTGTGGTCCGAGGGGCTGAAGAATGAGATCATTGCACGCAATGGTAGCGTCCAGGGCATCGACGCCATTCCTGCAGATGTCCAGGCGAGGTACAAGACCACCTGGGAGATCAAGCAGAGGACGCTGATTGATATGGCTCGTGACCGTGGGGCATTCATTGACCAGTCACAGAGTCTGAATCTGTTCGTGGCTGACCCGACGTACTCCAAGCTGACGTCGATGCACTTCTACGCCTGGAAGTCTGGGCTGAAGACTGGGTGCTATTACCTGCGCTCAAAGGCACCGGTAGTAGCACAGCAGTTCACGGTTGACCCTCGCCTCCTGAGTGCAATTTCCTCGGGTGGCAAGGTGGCGGACCTGTCCTCAGATTCTGAGGGAGATGAGTCTGACGAGGATGAGGCCGAGGCCGAGGTGCCCGACGCCCCTAAGGCTCCGCTGCCCGCCCAGGTCCTTTGCCTGCCCACGGCAGGCGGGCAAAGGTCCAAGGCCGAGGAGCGTCGCCTGCTGCTCGAGCGTCTATCGGCAGAATATGAGGCAGAGGAGGCGAAGGGATGCACAATGTGTTCCAGCTAACGTCTCCTGCGAGTCCTATTACCTTTGCCCGACGTGGGTGGGCACACAGTCCATCGCTTCTTAGTAAAACAGAGTTGCTCGTCGCCCTTCTTGGGCTTCCAGCTCTTCAGATACTTTTTGTACATCGGGGTATTGAGGCCCGCAGCAACGATGTAATAGCCCTTGGAATCCTTATAGACAGACGAACCATCCTTCCACGTTCCATATTCCTTCTTGCCGACGAGCATTCTAGTAAAAGAGAAAGAAGTCTAAAAAACAAAATACTTCGCCTGGCTACTATACAGTTGAGACGCATAGGATAGGAGCCGATCAGGCAGGGGTGCATTGAGAGAACCAGCCACCCTATACTGCTCAGGTGTAAGACGCTGCTGTTCGGCGAATTCCTTCCAATCTACCGAGGCAGATAACTGACTGCAACAGGCCACACAAATTGTCGCGTGAAGAGTAACACCATTACGCGTCACCTTGTCGGGTGGAGACCAGTGATAGTGGGGCTTATATGCCCTATAGACCTTATCCCCTACCATAATTCGTGAGTCCTTGTGGACAAAGCCACATCGGCAACACATTTCGAGTAACATAGTATCTAGTTAGACGATTTGTTTATGTTAGAGCCAAAGGGACATGCATCTAACCCTATAGCAGCATTGGCTAATCTATCTGCACCATCATTTCCTACTGAATGACTATCAGTTTTCTCTGTGTGAGCCATAATGTGGAAGAACTTCACATTCGGTATGCCGTTGTATAACTCATAGAGTTGTTTAACTAGATCCCTATTTGGTATATCAGGCCATCCCTTCTCCTCGCACTTTTTTCCGTAAGAGGTGACGCATCGTATTGCATATTCAGAATCTGATACAATTGCGATTCTTTTTCCATCGTGAATATCGTCCTTGATGATCGTATGCAGATGAATAATTGCTCCCACCTCTGCTGTATTGTTGGTTTGCCTACCCACGACTCTCTGTGACACATTTCGAGGATCATTCTCTCCAAAATATATACCAATTCCAGCCAGTGCATTACGTTGTCCATTATTCGAACAGGAACCATCGGTGTAGACATAGTAGTCTGCATCGAAGGTTGCGTTCTGTACTTCTTCTGCAACTGCTCTCCCCTTCCTTGCCTTTGGTTTCATCAATATGTCAAAGGCACTAGGTAACACCGCTTCCACCTTTTTACTCACTGTAACAGGTAAAGGAGACCCATGTTCTGTTAGAAAGGCATCTGCTTCTTCCCTGCTTGCAAATTTTTTATACCTTGCACTCGGAAATCCATCGACCAATACCTTGCATTCCGCCCATGTTGATACAATACCTATAATTCTACCTCTTGCTATAGCATAAAATGACATGCGGGACTAAGTCTAGATGCCCGCCTTAAATCAACTTTGCCATAAGTAGTATGGTCACCATCAAGTATGGCGGGGTGGAGTATATACAGATGAGAAATGCCGTGCACTGTAAACTATGTAAAGATACTATACAGTCCAATCATCCTCATGATTTTAAGGTGTGTGCATGTGGTTCAGTAGGTGTTGACGGGGGAATAAAGCCTGGGAATCGCATAATCGGCAACCTCGAGAATATCGAGTCCAGGTGCATGTACGCCGTCTATTCAGGAAAGAAGCTCATTTGGCTCCCCCAGCACATCGACGAAACCATTTTCGCGCAGCATGTGAAGCAGAAGACGCAGCTGCAACCAAATCAGAATCAGTAGTGTAGTGAGTCTTTCCGCACAGTAAGAAGGAGTGCACTCTCGCATAGCCCCACTGTTGTTCTGTGGCGCCAGGGCGGTGACCTGTTCTCCATGCTGCCATACCTCGGTTATAGCATTCCTTGATCTGGGCCAAGGGTACACCTGTGGCAGCGGCCTTTTGTTCTAGGGACTTGGCTTCAGGAAACAGAGACTTCCAGGAGGTAGTGTACTTCGATTGCTTAGTGGGGACAGCATCCGTCTTAAATCCCACATACGCCTTCGGGTCCTTCCAGCCAAGGGCACCAAATTTAGCAATCTCCTTCTTCCTCCGCGTCTTATTCGCTTGACTGAGGCCCGCATAATATTTTTTAGGATGGAATCCCCGCTTCTTTGTTTGCCTAGAAGCCATCTACTCTTCCACCGTAATTCCTGCCAGCCCGTGGATGAAGGTCAGGTACTCCTTAGGAAACCCCCAGAAGCACGAAGCAGGTCCATCAGGGATCTTTCTCGACGACAGATTCTTCCCATGAGAAAAGGCCACAATACATTGCTGAGGAGGAAGTTCTAAGACATCCTCCTCACGTGAATCCAGAAAGCCCTCTCCCTCCGCCATAGAGATCTGCGGAAACTTCTTCTCCTCCCACCAACTCTTCTTGAAGACAAGCGTCGCCTCAGAGACTCTCTTCTTCAGACCTAGGGTGAACGGGGGAGAATTCACTGCACTCACACCTCTCACCAGGTCGTAACAGGCGATGGTCGTGCACACCGCTGCCTT
>Ga0073936_10011186_pt1 | contig 10909 bp, 8 predicted proteins | sample AliMusrvi5mmetaG_FD_87041 | JGI IMG/M metagenome (GOLD analysis project Ga0073936, IMG submission 87041) | Freshwater lake bacterial and archeal communities from Alinen Mustajarvi, Finland, to study Microbial Dark Matter (Phase II) - Alinen... | ecosystem: Environmental > Aquatic > Freshwater >... | reverse complement strand
GGGTGGACATCGCCCCGCCGCCCCTGCCGCCGGCCCCGCAGGGAAGCGCCGTGGCCGTGACATGGGTGAACCATGCGACGTTCCTGCTGCAGACGCCCTGGGGCAACCTGCTGACCGACCCCGTTTTTTCCGACCGCGTGAGTCCGGTCAGCTGGGCGGGACCGCGGCGGGTCCATGCGCCCGGCGTGGCGCTGGACGCGCTGCCGCGGATCGACGTGGTGCTCGTGAGCCACGACCACTACGACCATTGCGACCTGCCGTCGCTGCGGCGCCTCGCGCAGCGGCACCCGGCGCTGTTCGTGGCCCCGCTGCGCCACCACGCGCTCCTCGCCGCCGCGGGCGTGCAACGCATTGTCGAGCTCGACTGGTGGCAGGCCCATCAACTCGGGCCGGAGACCGCCGTGACCCTCACCCCCTCGCGCCACTGGAGCCGCCGGCACATTGGCGGCACGAATCACCGGCTCTGGGGCGGATTTCACCTGCGCCTCGGGCCGCATCGGGTCTGGTTTGTGGGCGACTCGGGTTATGACCAGGAACTCTTTCGCGAGATCGGGCGGCGCGCCGGCGCGCCGGACCTCGCGCTCGTGCCCATCGGGGCCTACGAGCCGAGATGGTTCATGAGCGCGGCGCACATGAACCCGGCGGAGGCGGTACGCACGCACCAGGACTCCGGCGCGCGGCGCAGCGTGGCGATGCACTGGGGCGCGTTCCAGCTGACCGACGAGGGCCGCGACGAGCCCGTGCGCGCGCTGGAACAGGCCCGCGCCTCGGCCGGACTCGGGGCGAAGAAGTTTCTCGTCCTGCAGCCCGGAGAGAGCGTGACGGTGTGATGCGGGGTAAAATTGCTCGGCCAACATAGAATTTGCCCCACCTCGCTTTTCCTCTAGCGTAGGCCGTTAAATATCATCGCGTTCGGGGGAACCGTCCCCGCCTGCCCATGCTCTAACCCGAACGCGCGTGCTGTCTCAGTCTCTCATGAACCGTTTCCGCCTCCTCGCCCTGCTCGGCGTCCTGGCCGCGCTGTGCGCGCGCGCCGGCGCGGCGGAGCGCAATGCGTGGCCGGTGCGGGTGGCGCAGCAGGACGAGTCCGGCGCGGTCATTGCGTGGGAAGGGCTCGGGCCGCTGCTGTTTGGGCAGACGACGGAGGAAGGTGGCACCGTGGCGGGCTTCCGGCCATTCTATGTGCGCCGCGCGGACGCCACGGGCCTGACCACCCGGACCACCGTGCTATACCCGGTGTTCATCTATCGGGCGGACAGCGAGCGGTACAAGTGGACCGTACTCAACCTCATCACCGGGAGCAGGCCCCAGCCGGGAGCCGTGGCGAAGGCGGCGGATCCGACGAAGGCCTTTGATTTCTGGATTTTCTGGTTCTCGCGCGAGACCGGTTCGCCCGAGACCTCCTACCACGCGTTCTTCCCTGTCCTCGGCACGATCAAGTACCGCTTCGGTTTCGACCGGCTCACGTGGGTGCTCTGGCCGGTTTATCTGCGGTCGGAGAGCAAGGGAACCGTCACGACCTCCACCCCCTGGCCGTTCCTCCGGGTCACGCAGGGCACCGAGCAGGGCTTCGCGCTGTGGCCGCTGCTGGGCTGGCGCGACCGGCCGGAGCGCTTCCATCGGACATTCTTCCTCTGGCCGCTGGGCTGGAACAACACGATCCAGCCGGCGGAGGACGCCCCCGCCGGGACGGCACCGGAGCGGCAGGTGGGCTTCATCCCCTTCTACACGCGGCTGGAGCGTCCCGGATTCCTCGACCAGAATGTGGTCTGGCCGTTCTTCGGCCACACGGAGCGCACGCTGCCGACGCCCTACCACGAGTCCCGGTACCTCTGGCCCTTCCTGGTCCAGGGCCGCGGGGAGAACCTCTACGTGAACCGCTGGGCGCCGTTCTACACCCACTCGATCCGGAAAGGCGTGGACAAGACCTGGGTGCTGTGGCCGGTGCTGCGCCAGGCGAGCTGGACGGAGGGCCGCGTGGCGCAGACCAAGACCCAGTTCCTCTATTTCGTCTATTGGTCGCTGGAGCAGCACAGCCGGACCAATCCGCGGGCGGCGCCGGCCGAGCGCACGCATCTCTGGCCGCTGTTCAGCCGGTGGGACAACGGCGCGGGCCGGCGGCAGTTCCAGCTGCTCAGCCCGCTGGAGGTCTTCTTTCCGGGCAACGAGCCGGTGCGCGACGCCTGGACGCCGCTCTTCGCACTCTACCGCTCCGACGAGCGTGCGCCCGACGACCGGCGCTGGTCGGCGCTGTGGGGGGCGCTGACCTGGCGGCGGCAGCCGGACGGGGAGGAATTCCACCTCGGGCCGCTCCTCCGCTGGCAGCGCCGGGCCGGGGAACGGAATGGACACGTCTTCTGGTTCGATTTTCAGCCCAAACCCGACAGGCTGCCCCCGGCGTCCCGCTGACATGAAACAGCTCCTCTCCATTTTCGAAAGCTTCGGCAGCACGCTGGAACTCCTCGTGCGCGCCGGCTCGTACGTCGGCACGCTGCCGCGCCAGCGGGCGCGCTTCATCGAGCAGTGCTACCTGATCGGCTACACCACGCTGCCGATCGTGGCCATCCTCAGCTTCTTCATCGGCAGCGTGCTCGCGCTGCAGGCCGGCTATTCGATGCAGAATTTCGGGGCCAAGCAGTTCATTGGCTCGCTGGTGGGCCTCTCCATGGCGCGCGAGCTCGGCCCCGTCATGGTGGCCATCCTGCTCGCCGGCCGCGTCGGGTCCGCCATCACCGCCGAGCTGGCGTCCATGAAGGTCTACCAGGAGGTCGACGCGCTGGTGACGATGAACATCCCGCCCGCCCGCATGCTCGTCTTGCCGCGGCTGGCGGCCGCCCTGGCCATGGTCCCCGTGCTCGCGATCATCGCCGACCTCGTCGGCTGGTTCGGCGGCGCCATCGTGGCGAAGTACGTCGCCTTCATCAGCATCGAGCCCGAGTCCTATTTCGCGGTGCTGCGGCGCTACATGGTTTTCAAGGACGTGCTCAACGGCCTGATCAAGGCCGAGAGCTTCGGCTTCGTCGTGGTCCTGGTCTGCTGCAACATCGGCCTCAACACCCGCGGCGGCCCGCGGGAAATCGGCGCGGCGGTCACCCGCGCGGTCGTCGTGTCACTCATCCTCATCCTCGTGCTCGATTATTTCATCACGAAGGCGCTGATGTAATCCGCCGCCATGCCCGCCTGCTCCCCCACCCGCAATCCGTTCACCGCCCAGGAGACCCCGGCCGTCGGCGTGGCCATCGAGGGCCTGAGCAAGAGCTTCGGCCCTCGCCTGGTGCTCGACAACATCACGCTCAGCGTCGAGCCGGGTGAGATCTTCGTGCTCATGGGCCCCAGCGGCTCCGGCAAGAGCGTCCTGCTGCGGCACATCGTGGGCCTGGAGGCGCCCTCCGCGGGCCGGGTGACCATCAACCGCCAGGACGCCACGGCCGAGACCACGCGCGAGCACGTGCGCATGGCCATCGTCTTCCAGGCCGGCGCGCTGTTCAATTCCCTCTCGGTCTACGACAATCTCGCCCTCTACCTGCGCGAGCACCGCGTGACCAACGAGGCCGGGATCCGCGAGAAGGTCATGCGCGCCCTGCAGATCCTCTCGCTCGAGGGCGCGGCGGAGAAATTCCCGTCCGAGCTCTCCGGCGGCATGAAGAAACGCGTGGCGATCGCCCGGGCCCTCGTGATGGAGCCGCAGCTGATGCTCTACGACGAGCCGACCAGCGAGCTCGACCCTGTGATGTCCGCCACGATCAGCGAGATCATTGCCTCGCTGAAGAACGAGTACCACGTCACCACGGTGGTCGTGTCCCACGACCGCGACCTCGCGCTCAACATCGCGGAGCGGGTGGGCATCCTGATGGACGGCCGCCTCATTTTCCTCGGGACGCCCGAACAGCTCCGCCAGCCGGAGGACCCGCAGGTGGCCAATTTCCTCTATCCGAAGATCGACCTGAAGAATCCACGCTACAAGCAACTGGAGACCTGAAACCATGCAAAACTCACAACAGACCGCCCGTGTCGGGCTCTTCTTCATCCTCGGCCTCGCCCTCACCTGGGTCACCTTCGAGACCCTCAGCGGCGGCCGCGTCTTCAAGAACAAGGGCTACACGCTCATCGCGGGCTTCGAGAGCCTGAAGGAGCTGAAGGAGGGCGACGACGTCCGCATGGCCGGCGTGAAGGTCGGAGTCGTCGAGAAGACCCGCCTCGCCGGCCGCCGGGCCGAGGCCATCCTCCGCATCGAGGGCGACACGAAGATCCCCAGCGACGCCACCGCCAGCATCGTCATGGCCGGGCTCATCGGGACCAACTACATCGGCGTCGACCTCGGCTCGGCCGGCGTGCCGCCCCTCGCCCCCGGCTCCGAGATCCGCACCAAGGTCACGCCCGACATCAACGCGATCATGACCGAGCTGGGCAACCTGGGCCAGAAGCTGGAGGGCGCGCTCGGCGCCTTCGGCAACAGCATGAACGGCGACGGCCGGAATCCCGGGCTGTTCCAGAAGCTCGACCGGCTCGTGACGGAGAACGGCGAGCGCGTGAACACCACGATGACCAACCTCCAGGAGATCACCACCAAGCTCAACCGCGGCGAGGGCACGCTCGGCAAGCTGGTCAACGACCCCGCGCTGCACGACGAGCTCGTCGCCGCCGTGGGCGAGATCAAGACGACCGCCACGCAGGCCCGCGTCTTCGTCACCGACGCACAGGGCCTGCTCGCCCAGGTGAAGACCGGCAAGGGTCCGCTTGGCACCCTGGTCTATGACGAGGCCGCCGCCAACGACCTCAAGGCCACCGTCGCCAACCTCCGCCAGGTCTCGGACAAGCTGGCCAAGGGCGAGGGCACGCTCGGCAAGCTCATCAACGACGACTCCCTCTTCACCTCCGCCCAGAGCACGCTGCGCAAGGCGGACCGCGCCATCGACGGCCTCGACGACTCCGGCCCCATCACGGCCGTGGGCATCGTGGCCAAGTCGCTGTTCTAAGCCCGGTCGGCTGGACAAAAAAGGGCGCGCCGGTCGGGCGCGCCCTGGGTGAGGGATGGGAAGCGGCTCAGCCGAGCTTCGGTCCGCGCTGCGCCAGCGTGCGCGCGCGGAGCCGCAGGCCGTTGAGGCGGATGAAGCCCGTGGCGTCGGTCTGGTTGTACCAGCTCTTCACGCCCTCCATGGACGCGATGTTCATGTCGTAGAGCGAGTACTTCGACTTGCGGCCGCAGGTGATGATGTTGCCCTTGTAGAGCTTGAGCCGGACCGTGCCGGTGACGAATTTCTGGCTCTCGTCGACCAGCGCCTGCAGCGCCTCGCGCTCCGGGGCGAACCAGAACCCGTAGTAGACCAGCTCGGCGTACTTCGGGATGAGCGAGTCGCGGAGGTGCATGACCTCGCGGTCCAGGGTGAGCGACTCCACCTGGCGGTGGGCCTGCATGAGGATGGTGCCGCCCGGGGTCTCATAGACGCCGCGGCTCTTCATGCCGACGAAGCGGTTCTCGACGAGGTCCACGCGGCCGATGCCGTGCTTGCCGCCGAGCTTGTTCAGCGCCTTGAGGACGCCGGCCGGGGTGAGCTTCTGGCCGTTCACGGCGACACAGTTGCCCTGCACGAAGTCCAGCTCGACGTACTCCGCCTTGTCGGGGGCGTCCTCGGGCGAGACGGAGAGCTTGAACATGCCCTTGTTGGCCTTGGTCGTCGGGTCGAACCACGGGTCCTCGAGGATGCCCGCCTCATACGAGATGTGCAGGAGGTTGCGGTCCATCGAATACGGCTTCTTGAGCGAGGCCGCGACCGGGATCCGGTGCTCGTTGCAGTAGGCGATCATCTCGGCCCGGCCCGGGAACTTGGCGCGGAAGGTGTCGAGCTTCCACGGCGCGAGGATCTGCAGCCGGGGATTGAGCGCCATGTAGGTGAGCTCGAAGCGGCACTGGTCGTTGCCCTTGCCGGTGGCGCCGTGCGAGACGGTGTCAGCCTTCTCCCGGCGGGCGATCTCGACCTGGGCCTTCGCGATGAGCGGGCGCGCGATCGAGGTGCCGAGGTAGTACTGCCCCTCGTAGACGGCGTTGGCCCGGATCATCGGGTAGATGAAGTCGCGGGCGAACTCCTCGACGAGATCCAGCGTGTAGTGCTTGGACGCGCCGGTGCGGCGGGCCTTCTGGGGAAGGCCTTTCAGCTCCTCCTCCTGGCCGATGTCGGCGGCGAAAGTGACGATCTCCGCGTCGTAGGTTTCGCGGAGCCATTTGACGATGACGGTCGTGTCGAGGCCGCCTGAGTAGGCGAGGACAATTTTCATGGCGAACGACAAGGTGAACGCCGCCGGCCACCGGGAGCAAATCCAATCCGTTGGCGACCAGACGAACGTCGAACATCGGGCGCCCAACACCCAACATCGAAGTTCAGCCACGTCGCGCTAGAATCGCGTTCGGCGTTGGACGTTCGATGTTCGGCGTTCGTCTGCGACTCCTCAGCGCGCGCGGCCCTTGGCGAGCATCGCCAGGATGGCCTTCTGCACGTGGAGGCGGTTCTCGGCCTGGTCGAAGACGACGGAGCGGGGATTGTCCAGGACGGCCTGCTCGACCTCCTCGCCGGGGTGCGCCGGGAGGCAGTGCATGAAGAGCGCGTCGGGCTTGGCCGCGGCGAAGAGCTTCGACGTGGCCGCGTACGGCTGCATCTGCGCCATGCGCTCGTCGGTCTCCTCTTCCTGGCCCATGCTCGCCCAGACGTCGGTGTAGACGATGTCCGCGCCGCGGACCGCCTCGACCGGGTCGGTGGTGAAGTGAAACTCGGCCGCGCGGCCCTCCGCCTTGAGCTGGGCGCGGATTTCAGGGCCGGGCTCGTAGACCTTCGGGCCCGCCAGCGCGACCTTCATGCCGAAGAGGCTGGCGCCGAGGATCCAGGAGTTGGCCATGTTGAAGCAGGTGTCGCCCAGGTAGGCGATCTTGCGGCCCCGGAGCGACCCCACGAGGTCGCCGCCCGCGCCGGCCCAGCGCTCGGCGGCGGTGAAGGCGTCGGCGTAGATCTGGCAGGGATGCAGGAAGTCCGTCAGGGCGTTGACCACCGGCACGCTGGCCGAGGCGGCCAGCCGCACGACGTCGCTGTGGTCGTAGGTCCGCACGATCAGGCCGTGCACGAACCGCGAGAGCACGCGGGCGGTGTCCTCGACGGACTCGCCCCGACCCAGCTGCAGGTCGTTGCGGTTGAGGAACAGCGGGTTCCCCCCGAGCTCGTGGATGCCGACCTCGAAGGAGACCCGGGTGCGCGTGCTGGACTTGGAAAAGAGCATCGCCCACGTCTGGCCGGCGAGCACCGCCGAGGCGGCGCGACCGCGCCGGGCCTTGAAATCACGCGCGAGGGCAAACACCTCGGCGAGCTCATGAGCCTGGAAGTCGGTCTCTTTGAGGAAGTCCTTCATGGGAAAAGGAAGACGTTAAACGGGCCGCCCCGAGGGGGACGAGCGAAAACTCGCCGCCCGCGGGGCGAAAGTGACAAGTGTCAGGTGGCAAGTAACAAGGAACAGCGGCAGCGGCGCCGCGCACTTCGCTTGTCACTTGGGCCTTGGCCCTTGCTACTTGCCGCCCGCGGCCGCGGCCTTCGCCGCCAGCACGGTCCGGAAGATCTCGACCGATTTGGCCAGCTCCTCCGCCGTGGCGACAAGCGGCGGCAGCACGCGGATGACGTTGCCGCCGGAGCCGACGACGAGCAGGCCGTTCTCGCGGAGCGCCGTGATGTAGGGGGCCAGGTCGGACGCGAGCTGGATGCCCACGAGGAAACCCTTGCCGCGGACGGCGACGACCTGGGCGGGAAACTCCTGCACGAACCGGCCGAGCTCCGCGAGCCAAGGGCCGCTGCGGGTGCGCACGGCCTCGAGGACGTTGTCGCGCTCCAGCACGTCCAGCACCGCGAGGCCGGCCGCGCAGGCCAGGGGCGTCCCGCCGAACGTGGTGCCGTGGCTGCCCGGGGTGAAGAGGTCGGCGAACCGGTCGCGGATCCAGATGGCCCCGATGGGAAAGCCGCCGCCGAGGCCCTTGGCCATGGCGATGCCGTCCGGGAGCACGCCGGCGTGCTCGAAGGCGTAGAACTTCCCCGTCCGGCCGATGCCGCACTGCACCTCGTCGAGGAGGAGCAGCAGGTTGTGCTGGTCGCACAGCTGGCGCAGCCCGCGCAGGAACTCGGGCGTGCAGGGGTTGATGCCGGCCTCGCCCTGGATCGTCTCGACCAGGATGGCCGTGGTGTCGGCGTCGATGAGGTCGGCGAAGCTCTGGAGGTTGTTCAGCTCGGCGAACGCGAAGCCCGCCACCAGCGGGCGGAAGCCCTTCTGGATTTTTTCCTGCGGGGTGGCGCTCATGCCGCCGAACATGCGGCCGTGGAAGGCGTTCTTGGCGCAGATGACCTTGATGCACTTGCCCTCGGCGCCGCTCTTGGCGACGCCGTGCAGGCGGGACAGCTTGATCAGCGCCTCGTCGGCCTCGCCGCCGCTGTTGCAGAAGAACACGCGGCCCGGGCCGGCGCGCTGCACGATCCGCCGCGCCAGCTCGCCCTGGTTCGGGTGCCGGAAGAGGTTGCTGACGTGGATGAGCTCGCCGGCCTGGCGCTGGATCGCGGCGACCCAGTACGGGTGGCAGTGGCCGAGCGAGCTGACCGCGATGCCCGAGGTGAAGTCGAGATACGTCTGGCCCGCGTCGTCCCAGACCTGCGCGCCGCGGCCGCGCACCAGCGTGAGGGCGGCGCGGGAGTAGTTCTTCAGCACGTTGGCGTCGTAGAGCTCGGCGGTGCTGGTGCGGACGATGGAGGGCGGATTCATGGGTTTTCGGGTCTGGGGTTGCGGAGTTTCGATTTCGACGGCGGCCAGGAAGGGCCGGGACGAAAAGGAAAATCCAAAACCGGGGAATTGCCTCAGCCCTGGACGATTTCCGTGCCGATGCCTCGGTCCGTGAAGATCTCGAGGAGCAGGCTGTGCGGCAGGCGGCCGTCAATGAAATGCACGCGCTGCACGCCCTCCTGGAGCGCGCGCATGGCGCTGAGCACCTTCGGGCGCATGCCCTTGTCGATGACGCCCTTCTTCTTGAGGTCGTCGATCTGGCTGATCTTGAGCGTGGAGATGAGCGACTCCTGGTCGGCCGGGTTCGAGAGCAGGCCGGGGACGTCGCTCATGTAGACCAGGCGCCGCGCGCGCAGCGCGCTGGCGACGCGGCCGGCCACGAGGTCGGCGTTCACGTTGTACGGCTTGCCGTCGAGGCCCTCGGCCACGGGCGAGATGACCGGGATGAAGCCCTCGGCGATCTCCTTCTTGATGAGTTTCACCTTCACCTCGGTGACGTCGCCGACGTAGCCGAGGTCGACCGGGTTGCCGTCGTCGTCGATCGTGAGCTTCTGGCAGACGAGCACGGTGTCGCCCGGCAGGCCCTTCGGCCGGCCCTTGGCGGTGAGGATGGCGTCGCAGACGTCCTTGTTGACGATCTCGTCGAGCGTCTTCTTCACGACGGCAATGGTGCCCTCGTCGGTGACGCGCATGCCGTTCACGAACTTGGCCTTCAGGCCGGAGGACTCCATGGCGCGCGTGATGGCCTTGCCGCCGCCGTGGACGACCACGACGTTGATCCCGGCGGCCGCGAGGAAGGCGAGGTCGTAGGCGACGCGCGTGCGCGCGACCGGGTCGGGGTCATCCATGAAGCTCCCGCCGTACTTCACGACGAACGTGGAGCCCCGGAAATCCTGGATGTAGGGCAAGGCCTCGATGAGGACCTTCGCCTTGGCCGTGACTTCAGCGACATTCATCGCGATTAAAGCGCGCGGCCCGGGGCCGCGGACGGAAGGGAGAGGCAGAAGTCGGCGTTCACAGGAATTTCAGCGAGATGAGAAATTGAATAAGGCACACCCGCCGCGCATTTCCACAAAAATTTTCGCCCGCAGCGCGCCGCCGCCCGTTCGTCACAATAAAATCTACTTCACTCCGGCGCGCAGTGCGCCCACTTCTTGCGCGTGCCCAGCACCCAACTCACCTTCGCCTCCCGCGAGGCGCACCACGCCTGGCTCACGGCGCAGGCGAAACTCCCGGCCGGTTTCCGCGTCGGCACCACGCGGTTCGACTTCACGCCGCGCGAGGCGCCCAAGCCGGCGAGGATGACGCTCACGCTGATCGCGCTCGACCGGCCGACGCCCGACTTCGCCGCCCTCTTCACGCGCAACGCACTGCCCGGCGCCCCGGTGGTGATCGGCCGCCGCCGGCTCGACGCGCCGGCGCTCGGCGCGGTCATCGTGAACAACAAGGTGTCCAACGTCTGCGCGCCCGGCGGCGTCGAGGCCTCCGAGCGGATCTGCGCCGAGACCGCGCGCCAGCTCGGCCTGGCCGCCGGCGAGATCCTGCCCAGCTCGACCGGCGTCATCGGCTGGGGCCTGCCGGTGGACGCGATGGTGGCCGCGCTGCCGGCCGCCGCGGCCGCGCTGGCCCGCGACTCGATCCTGCCGGCGGCGGAGGGGATCGTGACCACCGACCTTTACCCGAAGATCCGCTGCGCCGAGCTCGGCGGCGGCCGCATCGTGGGCATCGCGAAGGGCGCGGGCATGATCGAGCCCAACCTCGCCACCATGCTGGTCTACCTGCTCACGGACCTCGCGGTGCCGCGCGCGGCGCTGCGCGCCATGCTCGCGCGGGCGGTGGACGCCAGCTTCAACACCATCAGCGTGGACAGCGACACCAGCACGTCCGACACGGTGGCGCTGCTGGCGTCGGGCCGCGTCCCCGGCGTGGACCACGCCGCCTTCGAGGCGGCGCTCACCACGGTGTGCCGCGACCTGGCGGAGGACGTCGTGCGCAACGGCGAGGGCGTGCGGCACGTGATGCGCGTGGCGGTGACGCGGGCGCCGAACACGGCGCTGGCCCGGGCGCTGGGCAAGGCGATCGTCAATGCCCCGCTCTTCAAGTGCGCGGT
>Ga0073936_10011184_pt1 | contig 10910 bp, 11 predicted proteins | sample AliMusrvi5mmetaG_FD_87041 | JGI IMG/M metagenome (GOLD analysis project Ga0073936, IMG submission 87041) | Freshwater lake bacterial and archeal communities from Alinen Mustajarvi, Finland, to study Microbial Dark Matter (Phase II) - Alinen... | ecosystem: Environmental > Aquatic > Freshwater >... | reverse complement strand
AACGCTTTCCGGAAAGCGTTCAGACCGGTGCTGTCAAGCCGCAAGCATCTCTCTGTATCGACCGTACCTGCTTTTTGCCCATCCATGATCCGGAGATACTTGCAGAAGCTCTTGACAAGGTAATGCAATAAATTACGACAGGAACAACAGAAGTTTTTGGTCTTTGGTGCTGGCGCTTCTTTCCAAAATCAGTCCTGAGCCTGAAATACAGGCTGCATGGGCGTTCTTGTTGATGAATCTCACAGCCGCAATTTGTTACATTCTCGTTCATACCCCAATTGTCAGGTGGTTGGCGCACCAGTTTCCACCAGCTGAAGAGGAAGAACTCTCTTCAAACGCAAATTCAAGGAGCGAACCGGCAGCCACAACATGCAGTTCCGGCATCTCCTCATAAAAATAGCGCAGGGCGGTTATGGCACGGGAACAGGCCTGTATTTCATCAAAAAAGAGCAACGTTTTGCCCGGTGTGATCTTTTGCTGCAAAAGAACTTCAAGATCGGAGCAGATTCGCGTTACCTTAAGGTCGCCATCAAAGAGTTTGCGCAGTGCCTGATTTTTTCTCAAGATCAACGAGAGCAAGGTATTCAAATCGTTTTTTTCCAAACTCTTTGATTGACCAGGTTTTTCCAACCTGACGCGCGCCCCTGAGGATGAGAGGTTTGCGGCGTGTTCCGTCCTGCCAGCGCCGAAGATCGTCATCAATAAATCGAAGCATGTGCCTTGATTCGGGTGGCATAACATTGGATGTTTAAAAATACAAGGCAATTTATCGATGAATTGATAATGCTTTCTGGCTCCGGATAATCAAACAATCACCGATCTTTGTAGCAAAGGCTCTTTATGTTGACGAATTCATGGATTCCGTAGCTTGAGAGTTCTCGACCGTAGCCGGATTGTTTTACTCCGCCGAAAGGCATGCGTGGATCGGATTTTACCATGCTGTTGATAAAACAGCAGCCTGCATCAAGTTGATCGGCAACGGAAAGCGCCCTTTCAGTGCTGCCGGAAAAAACAGCTGATCCAAGTCCGTAGGGGGTGTCATTGGCAATAAGCACCGCTTCACTGTCGTCCTTTGCTTCAATAAGGGTTGCGACCGGCCCGAAGGTCTCTGCGCTATAGACCTCCATCCATTTGTGAACCCCGGAGAGAAGGGTTGGCGGGTAGAAAAAGCCTTTTCCTTCAGGGATTGTGCCACCGCACAGGAGGCGTGCACCTTCAGCAACACTCCGGGTGACCTGGCCATGCAGCTGTTCGCGGAGGTCGTGGCGGGCAAGAGGTCCAACCTCAACCGCAGGGTCAAAAGGATCACCAACCACAGCCGATTGTATGCGCTGCAGAAGGAGCTGCTCAAACTGCTTGAAAACATGCGAGTGCACAATAAAACGCTTGGCGGCTATACAGCTTTGTCCGCTGTTGAGAAAACGCGCTGCAGCACAGATGTCGACTGCCTGAGGGATATCAGCATCATCGAGCACAATGTAGGGATCACTTCCACCGAGTTCAAGGACGCTTGTTTTCAGTGCTTTGCCTGATTTGGCTGCCACTGCGCGACCTGCGGCGGTGCTTCCCGTCAATGAGACACCCTGTATGGCAGGATGCTCAATCATAAAGCCGGTCAGACGATCGACGTCGTCAAGTGCGATATGGACTGCGCTGTAGAGATGTGCGGGAAATCCGGCGTCGCGGAAAAGCTGTTCGATGGCAATGGCTGAGCAGGTAACATTAGGAGCGTGCTTAAGAATAATACCGTTGCCGGCCATAAGGGTGGGGGCGGCAAAGCGGAAGACCTGCCAGAAGGGAAAATTCCAGGGCATGATGCCGAGAACAAGACCGATGGGTTCGAATTTCACCACCCCTCGCATGCCGCCATCAAGTTCGCTCTCCTCCGACTTTAAAAAGGATGCCGCATGTTTGGCATAAAAGTCGCAGACTAATGCCGATTTTTCCACTTCCGCTAAGGCCTGTGTGAGAGGTTTACCCATTTCAAGGCTTATCAGTGCGGCATGCTGCTCTTTTTCGAGGCGAAGGAGTTTGGCAAGGCGTTTCATCAGCATGGCGCGCTCTGGGAGGGGGCGCTCCCGCCAGGCAATAAAGTCCCAGTAAGAGAGGGTTATTGCTTCCCGAACTTCACCGGATGTCATGGATGGATATTCGGCAATTGGTTCTGCTGTGGCTGGATTGACGGTAATAATCATTGGTTGAAGCGGTTCAATGATGAGTGAAACCAGGTAAGAAATGCAGGTGAAGCATGAGAATCAAGACTCCCTGTCAATGCTTTCATAGATAGCAAGATAACTCTCATAACGCTCAGAATCAATACGGCCGGACTCAACTGCACCTATAATCCCGCACTTCGGCTCTACCGTATGCGAGCATGAAGAGTAGGCGCAGTCAGGCATATAGGTGAGAAACTCTTTGAAGTAAAAGCGCAGGTTGTCACGGGTGATATCGGAGAGATTGAACTCTCGTATACCAGGCGTGTCGATGATGTACCCTCCACCGGGAAGCAGGAGCATCACGGAGTTGCTGGTTGTGTGCAGGCCTTTGCCGGTCTTCTCACTGGTTTCACCGGTTTTTAAGCGCTCGTGACCAAAGAGCTGGTTGATCAGGGTCGACTTTCCAACGCCTGAGTGACCGCTGAAAGCTGAAAGCTTGCCGGCAAGCGCTTTCTTGAGATGTTTCATACCCCGTTTTTTTTCGGCACTGGTATAGAAAACGGTATAGCCGAGCGCTTTATAGGGCTTCATCATCTCCTGGGTCTCTGATGTATCGTCAAGATCCATCTTGTTGACCACAATAATCGTTGCGAGCTTTTCGGATTCGGCAAAAACAAGATAGCGATCGATAAGGCGGGTACTGAGCAGAGGGTCGAAAGCAGAGACCACAACAACGAGCTGATCGATATTGGCGGCAATGACCTGTGTTTTCTCTTTGCTGCGGTTGCGGCGCACATCCCTTTTTCTGGTAAGGGCACTTTTTCGAGGGTGCACGTAACTTATAACTGCTTCAGATAATGCTGTTCCTGTCTGCATCAATTTCAGTTCGACCCGGTCACCAACAGCAACAAGTGAGGTATCTCCATTGTCTGTTTTCGTTCCTGGAAAGGTACGGGCGCGAAATTCAGTGCCATCTTCGGCAATAACAATATAAGAAGCGCCGGAAACTTCAGTGACAACTCCACTGGCGGCCGGTTCATGCTCGTTTTTCATGTTCATGTTCAAACTGCTCTACTCCATTCTGTTTCAGAAAATCTACCCGATATCAGCGAGAGAGGAGCGTTCACGATAATAGCAATTATAATAACTCCTTATCATTCGGTGATCGGGATCCTGCAATCGCCCGTCCTGTTCAACAAGCTTGAATGCCGCAGAACGGGCTGACTGCATTATATCAAAATCACTGTTGAGATCGGCAATCCTTAATCCGCTCAAGGTTCCGGACTGTTCTTTTCCGAGAATATTACCGGCCCCCCTTATTCTGGCATCAATTTCAGATATAACAAAACCGTCAGTCGTTGACTCCATTGCCTCAAGCCTTTCGTGGGCATCGTCCGTAAGCTTGGCATAGAGGAGAAAGCAAGTGGAGCGGTGCTCACTCCGGCCAACCCGCCCTCTAAGCTGGTGAAGCTGGGCGAGGCCGAATCGTTCGGCGTGTTCGATAACCATGACTGTGGCATTCGACACATCAACGCCAACCTCAATAACCGTCGTGCCGACCAGGATATGAAGCTCTCCTCTCCGGAACTGGCCCATCACCTCCTCTTTCTGGTCTGGCCTCATCTGACCATGAATCAATCCAAGACGGAGATCTGGAAAAACGTCGGTGGAGAGTTGATGATAGCTTTCCACTGCCGCTTTCATGTCCATTTTTTCCGACTCCTCAACAAGAGGATAGACAATATAACCCTGCCTGCCTTCGGCCACCTGCGATCGGAGAAAATCATAGACCTTGACGCTCTCTTTTTCACTCTTGACATAGGTCTTCACCGGTGTACGACCAGCCGGCATCTGACGGATAACCGATACATCGAGGTCTCCAAACACCCCCATGGCAAGTGTTCGCGGTATAGGCGTGGCCGTCATTAGCAGCACATGGGGATTGATCGCCTTTTCCTGGAGTGCTTTTCGCTGCAGCACTCCGAAACGGTGCTGTTCATCAATGATAACCAGTCCGAGGCTCGAATAGCTGACCTCTTTTTCAATCATGGCGTGGGTGCCGAGAGCGATATTGAGTTCCCCGGAGCCGAGAGATGAAAGAACCGCCTCCCGCTCTTTTTTTTTCTGCTTACCCGTCAGAAGAGCGACCTGAAGGCCGAGAGGCTGGAAAAAACGTTTCATGCCGAGATAGTGCTGGACAGCAAGAATCTCGGTGGGGGCCATAAAGGCTGACTGCAGTCCGTTATCAACGGCCAGAGCCATGGCAAACATGGCTACAATGGTTTTGCCTGAGCCGACATCTCCCTGCAGAAGACGGTTCATGGGAACACCGCTTTTCAGATCGCGATATATTTCACGGATTGCATTTTTCTGGGCATCGGTGAGTTCATAAGGGAGGCTCGCATAGAGCTTTTCAGTAACTTGACCGGAATGGGTAAAGCTGACGGATGATTTTATCTGCCTAATCTTGTTGTGGCGGAGCGCAAACAAGAGCTGGGCATAAAAAAGCTCAGTCCACTTCATACGGTAACGAGCCCTGGCAAGAGCTTCCTTCGATGAAGGAAAATGAATTTCACGATATGCCTCGGCAAGTGAGAGCAGGCCGTAAGCCGAGAGTATTGAGGGACTGAGGTTTTCTTCCATGCCCGGCACTATGGCCTCAAAAGCCCGGACGATCAGATTGCGCATCTGCCGTGAGGTGAGGCCGGCAAGTTTCATGGCTTCATTTGTCGGATAAAGCGGAATAATCTTGCCTGTATGGTAGAGATCAAAATCGCTTGACTCTCCATAGCCTGCATCATGAGGATTCAAACTGAGACGATCGAAATCGGGATGCTGCATCTGCGCCTGATGGCTGAAATAATTGATTTTGCCATGGACTGCAAGGGCTTCACCCTGAAGCACGGTGCGTGAAAAATATCGTACTCCCCTGAACCAGGTAAGTTCAAGCACGCCCGTTGCATCACCAAGCCATGCCTTGAAACGTGCACGACCGGGAGTATCACCTTCGAGCTGGGTCTTCAATACCTTACCGACAACCGTAACGGTTTCACCTTCGACAAGAGTTCCGATACTTTTCATGGCACGGCGATCGAGATATCGGCGCGGGAAGTAATCAAAAAGGTCATTGATGGTTGCAAGACCAACCTCTTTCAGGATGGATGCCTTCTTCGTGCCGACTCCCTTTAGGTAGATTATTGAAGTAGCACCGGTCATATTAATGGTTGTAACTGGATTGAAATTCTTGTATATTTGCACCTTTACAATTTTATTGCTGGTCATTTCATTTATTGTACGACAAAGTCAACGAAAGTCATGAAACAAGATATTCATCCAAAGTATAAAGAGGTTACCGTCAACTGTGCGAACTGCGGCAACTCGTTTGTTACCCGCTCTACAAGGACGACCATCAAGGTCGATATATGCAACAACTGCCATCCATTCTATACCGGAAAACAGACACTTGTTGATACCGCCGGTCGCGTTGAACGCTTCAACAAGCGCTTTGCTAAAGCTACCGTGGGGCAGGCAAACGCTCATTAATTAACTCTTGATTTTCGGCAAACCAGCACTAACCTATCAGAACAGCTATGAGTGTCAGTGATGTTTATAAGAAAACTGAGCCCAAAATGAAAAAGACTATCGAGGCATTTCAACATGAAATTGCCTCGATCAGGACAGGAAAGGCTACAACGACACTGCTGGACCGTGTCAAGGTCGAAGCATACGGACAGCAGATGCCACTGAAGCAGGTCGGCAATGTGGGGGTGCTGGACGTGCATACCCTTATGGTGCAGATCTGGGATAAATCCATGGTGGCTGCTACTGAAAAGGCCATACGTGATGCAAACCTTGGTCTCAATCCTGCGGCTGACGGCCAGAATATCAGAGTCAGCATACCGCCGCTTACAGAAGAGCGCCGGAAAGAGTTTGTCAAGCTCACCAAGAAATTCGGAGAGGACTCAAAGATCTCCCTTCGCAATCTTCGCCGTGATATGATTCACGAGATTGAAAAACTCGAAAAAGATAAGGCAATCAGCGAAGATGATAAAAACAAGGGGAAAAAGGAGGCTGACGAGTTGCTGCACAAGTTTGAAAAACAGCTTACCGAGCTGATTGTTTTGAAAGAGAAAGAGATTATGGAAGTGTAAAGAAAGTGCTAAGTGCTGAAAGAAGAGGATTATTCTGTGAAGTATTTTTGCATTTTCTGGAAGATTGCTTTTTTTCCGAGAAGGGCGCTGATCATGCTGAGGACTGTGGCTGCGCCTGCTGCAAAGAAGAGGGGACGGGCGGAGATGTTGTTGGTATAATAGATAGCAGGGATGCCTTTCTCTTTGGCAAAGCTGTCAAGTGAGGTTGTACCGATAACCAGATCCGGTTCATAGTCGATAACTGCCTGCATATCTTCCTCAAGATATTTCCGGTAACGAATTTCTGTACCAAGCGTTGACAACACCTTGTGGTCTTCCTCTCCAAGTGAGGTTCTGGCAATGGATGTTGAAGCGTAGGGTACATCAAGACCAGCTTCGAGCAGGAGTCGGACAAGCGGGAGTTCATTGCCTTCATAACCGGCCACAATCACTTTACCCCTCAGGTGTTTAAACTGGGTTAACACATCACGGGCTTTCTGCCCTTCCTCTTCTGCGACGGTCTGAACTTTAAGAGGATCAAGACCAAGAGCTTCTCCTATGCGTCGGATCCATTGTACGGTTGCGTTCGCTCCGATCGGATTTCCCTTGATAATTCTCATCCCCTGCTCTTCGAGCAGTGACACTGTTCTTTCATAAAAAGGATGCAGCACGGCACAAGCTTGAGCCTGTCCTGCCTCCATATAGTCTTCAAGTGCTGTTCCGGGCAGTACAATCACCGACTCTACGCCAATTTTCTGGAGAATTCCGCCTATCGTCATGGCATCGACGGGGAAGATTTCTCCAAGGACAACCAGTGATTTTGCTTTTTTCGGAGCGTCAAACCTTGCAAACCGCTTCACAAGCGTTGCAACAGCAACATCTTTTGCTTCGGGATGCGTCCTGATCTGAAACGCGGGCAGGCGAACCAGAACTACCTCTGCATTTCCGGCTTTTCGTGGCAGGAGTTCTTCAGCTATTCCTGCTGTTTCAGCGACACAGGTAGTGACAACGGGAATAAATTTCACCGCTGGATCCAGGGCAATCCCCTCAATGGTATGCCGAAGATCGTCAATCATGGTTCCGCCTGAAATCTGCACATTCATCAATTGGGGAGATATAATTGATTTACGTGCAGCATAAAAATGGGAGACAAAGGTCAGTCCATAGAGGCAACCCTGATCTGCGACCAGGCAAACCTGAACACCGTCAATTCTTGTCAGTACCCTCAGTCCTCCGAAAGCAGGACACATTGACTGAGGGTGCAACGTGTTACAATCCTTTTTGTCCATAATAAACACCTTTCTTTGACACGTGTTGGATATATGCAGTGCCAGTAATTTTTTTGGGCATAGACTTGAGATGTTTTACCGCTTCATCTCGGTCTGCAAATTTACTGGTCATGAGCCTGTAATATTTCATCTTCTTGAGATATGCCGGCCAGAGATAGGCTGTAATTCCCTCGGCATGTAAACGTGCCAGCTCTTCGAGTGCGGTACGTTCTGATCGAAACGTTTCGAGCACAATGGTATACTCTCCTTTTTCAAGAACCAATGAATCAGTGGCAACGCCCCCGGACAACCCTTTTACCGTTACTGACTCAGCCGGCTGCGGCTTTACCCTGACTCTCTCTTTTTGAACCACTGTGGCAATCTTGCTTTCCCTATGCGGAATTGCTGCAACTGGAACTATGGCCTCCGGTTTCCCGTAATAATAAACAGCAAGCAATAAACCGTTAAATACAAGAAATGAAAGAGCAATTGAGTATCGGGACTTCACAAGTTTTTTCCTGACTTGTTCAGTTTCATGCCATGGAAGCACAACATCATCCAGATTATGATACTCCCTGTTCAAAAGCTCTTCAAGAGATCTTTCAGGAATAAAGCCATAAGTTCCCTGTTCTTTGGAAAACCGACCCAGCCCAGGGATTCGGATCTCTCTCTGCTGCTGAACCGCCCTGGAAAAAACAGTGGCAAGCGCCCTGCCCAAGCGCTCAGCTTCTGCTGTATTCAACATAAGCCTCGACGAAGCAATACGAGCAGTATCATCAGCTCGAGAAATGTTACGGTCGTAGGTCAAACGGTTGGAAGGTGGAGAATACGTTATACCCGAGGCATTACTGATTTTTTTTAAAGGAACATGTACTACCGTAAACGAACCAAGTCCTTTGACAGCAAGCTTACGTACGGCAAGAAGTTCAGTAACCATAGCTGTGAAAAAGCCGTTCAGAAGCCGTCCGGATTCTTGCGTGTCAAGATCAAGCAACCTCGAGAGTTCTTCTATCAGATCATGGTTTTTCATAACATCGCCCTTGAGAAATGAGCGCTCTGGACTGTATGGTGAATAACCAAGAATATAACACTTCCTCAGTTAAGCTCGACAAGCCTGGAGCCTCAATTCCCCTTAAGCAAGTTAAGAAGAAAGTGTTGATTTCACGATCTTTTCGTTTAATTGAGCGTTACCGGGCTTTTCATATCCACCACTCTATTTTTGCATAGCATGGGCGTAGAGATTCTTTCTGTCAGCGAACTGACACTGCAGATCAAAACCAGGCTTGAAAATCTTTTTCCACTGGTTAGGATCAAGGGTGAAATATCAAATTTCAAACGGCATAGTTCGGGTCACGTCTATCTGACTCTGAAAGATAAGGGAGCCCAGATTGCTGCTGTGATCTGGAAAACTACCGCGAGCCGTCTTGCCGTAACTCTTGAGGATGGTCTTGACGTTGTTGCTGAGGGGCGTCTTGAGCTTTATCCTCCTTCGGGGCGATATCAGCTGATCTGCACATCGGTCACTGAAGCTGGACAGGGTGCGCTTCAGCAGGCCTTTGCCGAACTGCTTCAGAAACTGGCAAAAGCCGGTTATTTCAGTGCTGAACGAAAAAAAACGCTTCCTGAAATCCCTGAAACCATAGGGCTTATCACCTCTCCTACCGGAGCGGTCGTTGAGGATATGAGCAATGTGCTGGAACGTAGATTTCCGGCGGCACGAGTTCTTCTCTATCCGGTCAGTGTTCAGGGTGTCAATGCTGCTGAAGCCGTTGCTTCAGGGATAGCCTATTTCAACAATACCAAAAATATCAGCCATCGTCCTGAGGTGATTATTATCGCCAGAGGAGGCGGATCACTGGAGGATCTGCAGGCTTTCAACGGGGAACTTGTTGCGCATGCCATCTATCACTCTGCACTACCGGTGATCAGCGCCATTGGTCATGAAACCGATCTGACCATTGCCGATATGGTTGCTGACCTCAGGGCAGGAACACCTTCCATTGCTGCTGAGCTTGCTGTTCCGGAGACCCAGGAGCTGCTTCGGCAGATCGACAATCTGCAATCAGGACAGGAGCGACTGCTGCTCGGAAAGCTTGCGGGTGCAGACCGCCAAGTTTATTCAATCTGCAGCAGTTATGCTTTTAACCGTCCTCTGCTGCAGATGCAGAAGCTGGACGACCGCCTCAACTCTCTGGTCGATCTGATGGGAAAAACAATTAAGAGTGGTTATCGTGAAAAGGTGGTGCGCTTCGCATCAGTCCATCAGCAGTTGTGCCTTCTGGATTACAGAAAAACACTTGAAAGAGGATATGTACTGGTAAAAAAAGAGGGTGAATTCATGACTGGTGCAACCAAGCTGCACCCAGCCGATGATGTGGAACTTCTGTTTCATGATGGAGCGCTTTCTGCCGTGATCAGTCTGGAGAGACGCCACTGATTATTCGCCGTACCAATTCAAGATCTTCGATGGTGTTCACTCCCGGGTTATCTATCAACGTTTTGATACACTGTATTCGGAACCCGTTCTCAAGCAACCGAAGCTGTTCAAGCGATTCTGCCTCTTCGAGCATCGAGGGTGGAAGAGCTGCAAACTTTGCCAACACCTCGGCACTGAACGCATAAATCCCTATGTGGCGATAAAACATGGTTGTTGAATTCCTGTTACGCCTGAATGGGATAGGAAATCGTGAAAAATAGAGGGCAAACCCGTTTGTGTCCATAACAACCTTGACGATATGAGGATCCTCTATCTGTGCATGGTCATCCGGCTGGACAGGAAAAACAAGTGTGGAGCAATCGGGCGGATGGGTTGAAAAAAATGGTTCAAGAGCAAGATCAATATTTTCCGGACTGATCAAGGGTTCATCTCCCTGCAGATTAAGAAAAACATCTCCCCCGATCAGCCGGGCTGCTTCAGCAATTCGTTCGGTACCGCAATGTGCATCCTTTGATGTCATAACGACCTCAGCCCCGCACTCTTCAAGAACAGAGGCAATTTCAAGGCTGTCGGTAGCGACAACCACTCTTTCGGCAAGTCTGGATTTCAGTGCCTGTCGCCAAGTGCGCACAATAAGCGGCTCCCCCTGAAGATCTGCAAGCATTTTTTTTTTCAAGTCGGCTTGAGTCGAGCCTTGCGGGAATGAGAATAACAGCTTTGACCCTTCTGTTTGACATAAATAACTCTATCCTGTTATTTTTATAAAAGTTGATGAATACATGGAAGGCAAAAACCTCTCTACGATCGTAATATCCGAGAAGTTAATATATATGAGCATAACTTTTCGATGAGCCAAATATTGGTAGAGTGTCTTTCTGCCTGCCTGCCTCTACCCATTATATACAATTTGTATGTTTTT
>Ga0073936_10011182_pt1 | contig 10911 bp, 7 predicted proteins | sample AliMusrvi5mmetaG_FD_87041 | JGI IMG/M metagenome (GOLD analysis project Ga0073936, IMG submission 87041) | Freshwater lake bacterial and archeal communities from Alinen Mustajarvi, Finland, to study Microbial Dark Matter (Phase II) - Alinen... | ecosystem: Environmental > Aquatic > Freshwater >... | reverse complement strand
GTCTTTGGCCTCCCGAATATAAAAGCCCTCCATGGCCGTTTCCGGGGGCGAGGAGCTACGAGCCTGCCCGCGACCACTACAGCGCTATGCATCGTCGCGGCATTCCCGTCCATACCTCATCGCTGAGGGAGCAGCACCTGTCGTTGAGTTCCGCTTCCCCGTGCGCAGGTGCAGCGCAAAAGTCGTCGGACATCAACATAGAGCATTATACCCAACCCCTAGCACAGGTAAACCTGCTTTCGCCAACAATATTCAAAAATATTTTCGGCAATTATGGAGTGCGGTGCCGCCGCACCGCTTTGGTATCGCCCCCCCCTGCGCGAAACACTGTGGGCAGAAATCCTCTGCCGGTGCCGCTCATGGAAAATAAGGCCACAGGTCACATAGCCGTTTTCTTTTATCCCGGAGAGGACAATTGTGCCTCCCCCAGGACGGCAGTCCTGGGGGAGAAGGTTGTCCGCACGTGCTTTCAATCCTCATCCCGCCCGAAGGCGGGATGCAACGTAGCTTAATTGAGCTTCGGATGGGCATCACAATCGTTTCAATCCTCACCTCGCCCGAAGACGGTATGCAACAATCGATGCGGAAGGGTCCACTGTCCCGTCCCAGGTGTTTCAATCCTCATCCCTCCCGAAAGCGGAATGCAACTCAGCGCCTCCATCCACGAGCCATCATCAGGGTTGTTTCAATCCTCAACCCGTCCGAAGGCGGAATGCAGCTTTTACTTCCTGTTTCTGTTTCTAAGTTGGAAACAGTTTTAATCCTCATCCCGCCCGAAGGCGGGATGCAACAGAAGACACCGGCCTGCACGCGTTGCACATTAACAGTTTCAATCCTCATCCCGCCCGAAAGCAGGATGCAAGGGTGGACAGATCGACTTAGGCGCGATAGCAGGTGATGTTTCAATCCTCATCCTGCCCGAGGGCGGGATGCAACTTTGAGCGCGGACTCTCGCCACAAGCCCTGGCGAAGTTTCAATCCTCATCCCGCCCCAAGGCGAGATGCAACTGAAGTAGTCCGTCGTGGTTGGCCGGCCTTTCTCGTTTTAATCCTCGTCCCGCCCGAAGGTAAGATGCAACTCTCTCGGTGATCTCCTTGCCGTAATTGTTGGCGGTGTTTCAATCCTCATCTTGCCCGAAAGCGGGATACAACGTGAGGTCGAGCGCGAGATAGCACGGCTTGCCTTCGTTTCAATCCTCTAACCCACCCAAAGGCGGGATGCAACTATTCCTCGTAGGTGAGTCCTTCGACGTTGTTGACGTTTCAATCCTCACCCCACCCGAAAGCGGGATGCAACCGATGCGCGGCTACCTCCGCTACGCGCGTACGAGTTTCAATCTTCATCCCGCCCGAAAGCGAGATACAACGGTAGCAATCGAGCGTGCCGTTGACCTTAATGAAGTTTCAATCCTCATCCCGCCCGAAGACAGGATGCAACGTACTGTTGACCTATGAAAGGGGTAACTATGCAAGTTTCAATCCTCATCCCACCCGAAGGCGGGATGCAACCATGTGCGGCGAATACTGCACGCCGATTTCACAGTTTCAATCCTCATCCCACCCGAAGGCGGGATGCAACGATACATTGGCTGTATAGCATCGCTTCTACGGATAGTTTCGATCCTCATCCCGCCCGAAGGCGGGATGCAACGCACGGTCGACCGCGCGGAGCTGCTGGGGGCGCTGTTTCAATCCTCATCCCGCCCGAAGGCGGGATGCAACGCGCCGGTTACTACAACGCGTCGGCGGAAGACCGGTTTCAATCCTCATCCCGCCCGAAGGCGGGATGCAACCCGACCAGTAACCTGGTGGTGATGGATTCCTGCCCGGTTTCAATCCTCATCCCGCCCGAAGGCGGGATGCAATGAAGTTTGCTCCCGGGCAATACTACCCGGTCACGACGTTTCAATCCTCATCCCGCCCGAAGGCGGGATGCAACGCCGGTGCGCTTGCTGAAATACATCTCCGCTTCATCGTTTCAATCCTCGTCCCGCCCGAAGGCGGGATGCAACGAATTGCACGTCGGTCTCCCAATCCACCATATGGTAGTTTCAATCCTCACCCCGCCCGAAGGCGGGATGCAACCCATCACGCTCATCACCCCGCCCGCGTTACTGTGGGTTTCAATCCTCATCCCGCCCGAAGGCGGGATGCAACGCCTCGATGTGCGCGTCTCGCACTTCGACTTCCTGTTTCAATCCTCATCCCGCCCGAAGGCGGGATGCAACGCAACTTGGCGCGGGATTGGGGCTGGCGCACCGGGGTTTCAATCCTCATCTCGCCCGAAGGCGAGATGCAAGACGGATGTCCTGGGGGATGTCCTCAATGTTCACGTCGTTTCAATCCCCACCCCACCCAAAGGCGGGATGCAGTTATGGGTGGTCAGAGCGTATTCATCTTGGTAGCCGTGGTTTCAATCCTCACCCCGCCCGAAGGCGGGATGCAACGGAAGTGGACGACCTGGACCAGTTATTCACTTCGGCGTTTCAATCCTCATCCCGCCCGAAGGCGGGATGCAACGCCCACCGTGCGTGGGGTCAGCGCGACCTGGCGGTTTCAATCCTCATCCCGCCCGAAGGCGGGATGCAACGAGATCGAGCGCCGCATTCGGGCAGTGCCAGCCGTTTCAATCCTCATCCCACCCGAAGGCGGGATGCAACGATTTCTCTGCCGCAATACGACCGATCCACCAGTCGTTTCAATCCTCATCCCGCCAAAAGGCGGGATGCAACTGGCATCTCACACCCCCATTGCCGTCACGCCGCCGGCCAATGCCGTGAATTCCACCCCGGCCGGCAAATTGGCGTCATCGATGCGCACTGTGTAGTCCTGAAAGCGCCGTGGGGTTTCGATCCCGTCCTTCAGTGCGGCGGTGACCCGATCGAAGAGTTCCTGGGCAGGCGCGTTGCCGAAGGCGTTGGCATGGGAGAAGACGTAGAGACCACGACAGGCCATCATGCCGCGCGCGGCGGAACGGTCGTGATCCCACATCATCCGCAGCGCGTCCCAGAAGAGGGCCAGGTCTTCCGACGTTACCCCGGACTTCGCCGCGAAGGGCGCGGAAAAGAAACCATGGGCCAGATACAGCCCATACGGCACCATGGCCTTGCGACCCATTTCGGTGACCTTGGTTTTCCCCGCCTCCGATTCACCGACCACGGTGCCGGCGTCTTCCGCACGGGTAATCGCCACCCGGGTGATGCAGACTTCCATCGGGATAATCGGACTGAGCGAACGCGCGAACGTCAGTTGCGCCGGTCCGCGCACCTGGCCGCAATTCGGATTGGTGGTCATTACCGCGCCGAAGAGACGAATATCGTAATAGGTGGCGCACATGCGCTGGCGCACCTGATCGATATCTTCGCGCTTTTGTTTTGTCCCGGTCGAGGTGATGCCTTCGTCTTTATAGGCGCGATCGTGGAGGGTATTGAGCGCCACGCCGCCGTCATTTACGTAGATGGCATAGCCCGCCGCATTGCCTTTCGCCAACGCCACATAGTTGCGCACTTTGCGCTTGAGACAGACATCCGTTACCAGTCCCTGCATGGTTTCCGGGTCCACGCGCGGCAAGTTGCCGGCATCCGGATCGCCGTTGGGATTGCCGTCTGTCACATCGAACAGCAGCACGAAATCATGCCGTCGCGTCGGGTCGCTATACACGGTATTACTCATGGTCATCCTCCTCATGTTCAATTATGGTCGTGAGATCGGCATTGCCGGCTGCCTTACGTGCTTGCATTGCGGCGCGATCGTGGGCGCGTTGATGGTAATACCCCAGACTGAACAACGCTTGATCCTGCATGCTTAAGGTGCGGGGAAAGCCCGTCAGATTGAGCAGGACTTCTTCCAGGCGCATCTGCAACGCCATATGCGTTCCCGGTCGCTTTTTCCGCAGCTTGGCCAGATGTGGCTGTGCGTCGCTAAGTAGATTACCGAACACACTCGCCGGGGACGTGCTGGCCGCGCCGTAAAAGCGATCTACCAGGGTGGTATTGAGATTTCCCTCCGCCGATGCGCGCTGTACTTCTTCCAGCACCGCGAGCAACCGGCCGCAGAGATAACCCGGTTTGGTTTCTTCCGGTTCCAATTGCGTCATCGAATCCTCCTTCCAAATTCCTTGTGAAATCAAAATCGTTTTGAGCAGCGCCGCGCGGGGATAGGTCACCGTCTTTTCCACGCGACTGCGATGGACGGCTTTGGTCAGCAGCCATGCCGGCAACAGGGTACCGTGCAATGCCGCCTGCACCAGCGCTTTCGGCACCGGGGCCTCGATATCTTTGGGATCGCGGTACAGGCTTCTGGCCAGCAGAAAAACCCCGAGCGGTTTGCCCGGCTGGCCATATTCATCGACCTGTTGCAACCGCGCGAACCAGTGGGCCAGTTGGGCGGACGCCGTGCCTACCGTGGTGTGCAGCCAGTCGCGAATGACCGCGCGCCCACCGCTGGCGGTCAACGCGGTCGCATAAAAATCATCCTGATCGAACGCGGTGAATTCCTTGCCCGATTTATAGGAGGAGAGTAGCTGTTTCACCGTGTCCGGCTGGGGTTGTTTCAGCATCGTCGCCCAGGCGAACCCGCCCCCCTGCCGTGTCCAGAAGGCATAGGCGATGGGCCCCACACCCAGATGGCTGTCATCCGCCGCCAACAGGTGGTTCAGCGCTTTGCCGAATCGCTCACCGCAATCCATGCATACACCGGAAGTGGCGCCGTCTTTCAGCCCATAGGACTCAAAGGCGTCGGCATTGATCGAGACCAAGGGAATTCCCGAGGATTGCCCGCCGATCAATCCTTTGATCGGAACCGGCAGACATTTGGGAATCACGGTTTGTCGACCGCAGAGCAGGCATTGCGCCAATGCCCCGCTCGCGCCATCGTCCGCCGCGTAGGATTTGTCCGCCCAGAATTGCCGCACGTCCGCGTCATCGATGGGCAACCTTCCCGCGACGCGGAAGGTGAAGAGATCGCCATCGCCCACCTCTTGCTGATACAGGCGCGACAGCGTACGCTCACCGGAGTCCCACCAGGCCAGAAATGCGGTGACCGCCGTGAGCGTCGGATTGCCGGTCGCCGCTGCACATTCGGCAATCAACTTGCGGAAGGCATCCGTTTTTTCTGTTGCGCGTTTATCGTCAGCCGGAATTCCGAACACGTAGGACGGTTTATCGACCAGCAACACCGCGGCGACTCCGCTGGTGCGTTTCCGGCTCAATATCGGCGCCGGGCGCACCAACCCTTTGTCCTTCTTCGGATTGTCGCTGCCGGTGGTGGGAATACAGCCGATAAGTTTCCCCTCAGCATCGAGATCGATGATCCATTTGATCGGAGTCGGCCCATACATCGGCGGCGGCATATCTCCCACGATGCGTTCCGCATCCTGCACGAGTTGCTGCAGAATCATGCCGCACCTCCCGCCGGGACGTTGAACGTCACTTCCGGCACTTTGAGAATACCTTCCGTCAGTTCGGCCTGGAAAAAGTGCGGCTTTGCCGGCAAGTCACCCCGATACTCCAGATCGAGCAGCATCAGTCCGAGCGTATCCGTCATCGGAATCGGTTGTTCGCTGCCATCGGGCTTAGAGAAATAGGCGGCAAACTCACGGCAGCCAAGATACGGGCGGTGGAAGCATTGCCCGCGTTCCACTCGCCGGTGGAACTGGTCGCGAAACTTGGCGGCATCCTCATTGACGCCCGAACGCACCACCACATCGGCCAGGATCAGATAAGACGGATTGCGCAATCCCAGCGTATGCCGTTGGGTACGGCACTCGATGATGTCGATGCCGGGAGAACGTTCTGAGGCACGCTTATTCACCTCGTTGCGTACCATCGAGAAATGCCTGATCGGTGACAATACGTGAATTTCCCGAATACGCCAGGTAAACTCCGGCTTCCAAAAGACAGCCTCCAGCACTCCGCGCGCGGCTGACGGCGTCATCACCGGATACGAGACGCGCTCGACTTTCATCTCCGGTCGCGTAAAACATGCGTATGCCCCAGTGACTTTTACCTGTACCGGGGGATAGTCCATAACAACCACCTCCTTTTTTGCTTTTCTTTCAAGCGGTCAGCATCAACCTATAGTTACAATCCTCACTTTGACTGAGCAAAGTGCCAGAGCTATTCTATAGATTGATGCTTAATACATCTGTTGAAAATGGCCACCAATTAGTGGCTCTACTGGTCACGACTCACCATTAAATCCGCCGGGTCCCAACTGACAGCGGTTATTCCGAAGACCGGATGATAGCTGCCAAGCCACCGGTAGATTCCCACGCCCGGCAACACTTCGATGACATTGCCTGCTCGCAGGTATTTGTCGAAATCGCGTTTGCGTAACGCAACGCTCATCTGCTGGGCTTCGCGCCAATCCTGCCGATTCGCATGTCCTTTTGCCCGTAGGCGATCAATCAGTGTATTCATCCTGGCCTGCTCATATGCCACCAGCACCGATACCGTCTCGTCAGGAATCATGCGAAATCGCGCTGCCACTTCCGGGAAATCCAGCCTCGCGCGCAAGGCCTGAATTCCGCTGGAATCCAATTGAATGTCAGCGAAGACCGCGCGAAAATACGCGGGGAAAAGGTCGGGTTTTTGCAGATCGAGCCTGGGATCACGAAGAAATTGTGCGGCATGTTCGAAGGCGGTGCGATAGGCACCGGATGGCATGGCTAGCGTTTCCGGGGTGAAGATGATCACCTCGCCACGCTCGTGTTTTCCTTCGCGATTACAGCGACCGGCGGCCTGCACGATGCGATCGAGCGGCCCCACCGCGCGCAGCACACAGGGAAAATCCAGATCGACACCCGCTTCGACGACCTGGGTGCTGACCACGCGGCAAGGAAGCTCTTCGTTCAATCGCCGTCGAATCTCGGCTAAAATCGCGCGTCGATGCGCCGGGCAGAGCAAGGTGGATAAGTGCAAGGCATCCGGGTCTTGCAACGCCTCAAGCAGCGCCAGTGCATCTTTGCGCGTATTCAGGACGGTCAACACCTGATCCCGGCGGCGCATTTCAGCGGATACTTGCTCCCAGGACCAGGGTTGCGATTTAATAGCGTAGGTTACGCGCTCCAATGCCATGAAATGTCGGGCAGGCTCAGCGACGATTTCCCGCACATTGGTAAATCCGCGAAGGAATCCCGTTTCCGCACTAAGCGCCGGCTGCGTTGCCGTGCAAAGGACCACGGTGGTTCCGTAGCGCGTCACCAGCGTATGCAGTGCGTCGATGATCGGTGCCAATAAGGGCGGCGGCAATGCCTGCGCTTCGTCGAGAATCAGCACACTCCGCGCCAGACGATGCACCTTGCGGCATTTTGCCGGTCGGGCAGCAAACAGGCTCTCGAAACACTGAACCGTGGTGGTGACGATCAACGGTGCATCCCAATTTTCTGCCGCCAGTCTTTGCCACAGCGCCAGATCTTTGCCATCCGCATCATAGTCGTCTTCAGCTTCCCGCACCGACGAATGATGCTCCAACACCGCCTGCGGATGCGAAAATATCCCACGAAACACCTCTGCGGTCTGTTCGATGATCGAGGTGTATGGCACGGCGTAAATGACTCGCTCCTGTCCATGTCGCAACGCATGCTGTAGCGCGAAGGCCAGCGAGGAGCGCGTTTTCCCACCGCCGGTCGGCACGGTGAGCGTAAAAACACCGAGGGGCAGTGCGGCAGCTCGCAGACAATCCTGATAGACTGATTTGCGCACGGCATTGACCGGGGTATCATTGGCCTTGGACAACAGCGTTTTCTGATTGGTCAGGAAATCCGTCAGGAGATCGTCGAGTTGGATGTCGACAGCGCGTTTGGTCTCCTCCTGCGGGGTGAAATGTGACTCGGTATCCAGCGCATCAGCATCCACCAGGCAGGAATATAACAGGCGCATGAGCAAGTCGGCTTGCAGCGGAGTCGCGGCAAGGTGTTCCGCCTCTGCCATCAGGCTCGCAATCGGCCAATCATCGCCAAGCAACTGTTTCCCATCCGTGATGGCTTGCCGGATATCCGGGATTTTGCCTGCATTTTGCAGTTGGTTAGCTAGCGCGGCTTGTCCGGGTAAACCGCCATGGTGTCCGAGAATGGCGAATGCCAGCGCCGGGCATAACTCACTCCCCGCAATCGCTCCTGCGGTCTTGTGATCGATACTGCGGGATCGGAATGACGCATTATTGGTCGATTCAGCCTGGAATGCATCCTGTAAGTATTGCTGGAACGCCGGTGAGTTTTTTCCAATGTCATGCAGGATGCCTGCCGCATGCGCCAGCGCAGGCAATCCGAGCACACGCGCGAATTCTTCCGCACACCGCGCGGTAACGCGGAGATGATCGCGCAAGCCGTGCCAGTGTTCCTCCCCCGGCGGTGGGGTGTGGGCGGCGGGATACTGGGTCATGACGGAACTCCTTTCCGATGCCGGGTTATCGCGTGGGCAACCGGTGGGTTAATCCGCCCACCGACTTAATCACTAATTCAACCGAACTGCCGCAATCTCCTTGCGGGCAAATAAATATTTTCTACCGGTGATACCAGCTCTCTTTTGAGACATCTCTCCTCTCACCAACCACACCCCTAACCAGCAGGAAGCCGCCACATGCAGCTAGAAAAGATAACCCATCCTGGAACACAGAGAATCCGGCGGGGGGGCTTGGCATGAAGTATCGTGGGGTGGCGTATTATCCGGAGTATTGGCCGGAGGAGCGGTGGGCGGAGGATATTCGGTTGATGCAGGAGGCGGGGATCAACCTGGTGCGGGTGGGGGAGTTTGCGTGGACGGCGCTGGAGCCGGCGGAGGGGCGGTTGACGTTGGAGTGGCTGCAGCGGTTGGTGGAACAGATGGGCGCCGCTTCCATCAACGTGATGCTGTGCACGCCGACGGCGACGCCACCGGCGTGGTTGACCGATCAGTATCCGGAAGTGTCGCTGGTCGCGGTGGATGGGCGGCCACTGGAGCATGGACGGCGGCGGCATTATTGCCCGACCCATCCGGTGTATCGCCGGCACGTCCGGCGGATCACCGAGGCGATGAGCCGGAAGTTCAGCCGTTATGCCAACGTGGTGAGCTGGCAGCTCGATAACGAACTGGGGCCGGAGAGCGGGTGGTGTCACTGCCATTATTGCCAGTCGCAATTCCGCGTGTGGCTGCAGCAGCGCTACGGATCGCTGGCGGAGCTGAACCGGCGCTGGGGCACGCGGTTCTGGAGCGTCGAGTATTCCGCCTGGGAGCAAATTCGGCTGGCGCATGGCGATCAGTATTCCGCCGCGCTGCTAGATACCAGCCGCTTCCGCTCCGACTGCTTCGTCGATTTCGCCGCCGAACAGGCGCGGGTGATCCGCACGCAATCCCCGCGCGCGGTCATCACCACCAACGGCATGGGGCCGCTTTACCCGCCGATCAACTATTACGACCTCTTCGGCTTGCTGGACGTGGCCGCCGACGACCTGTATTTCGACATCGCCACCCAGGACGGCAACGCGATGGCGATGGACCTCCATCGCAACATCAAGCCCGGGCAGTCGTTCTGGATCAACGAGACGGGAAGCGGCGCGCTCTCGCACGACAAGGTGCCCACCCACGGCCAGGTACGCGCGTGGGGCTATGCCGCGCTGGCGCGCGGGTGCGAGTCCTACTGCTTCTTCCGCTGGCGCACCTGCCTGTCCGGGCAGGAGCAGGAGCTGCAGGGAGTGATCGAATACAGCGGCCGCCCGCGACTGCGCTACGCCGCGGTGCAGGATCTCTATCGCGAGTGGGCACGCCTGGAGCCGCAACTGACCGCGTTGCCGCTGCCCACGGCGGAAGTGACGATGCTGCTCGACTACGACGTGCTGTGGGGCTACCAGGCGTCGCGGGTGGACAGTCACGTGCACTACACGCAACTGTTCCAGCAGGTGTATCGGGCGTTTTACCAGCGGAATGTGCCGGTGGATATCCTGCCACCCGAGCGCGACTTCAGCCACTACCAGTTGCTGGTGCTGCCGTCGCTGATGATGGTGGATGAGGCGCTGGCCGCGCGGCTGCGTGCTTTTGTAGAGCACGGCGGCACGATCCTGTCGATGCCGCAGTTGGCCTGCCGCGACCGCAACGACAATTACCTGCCCGACTGCGCGCCGGTGGGCCTGCGCGAGCTGTTCGGGCTGCGCGTGGAAGGCGGGATGTATCTGCGCAACCATACCGGCCCCGACCAGGCGCTGTGGGTGCCGGAAGCGCGCTTTGCCGACGAGACGCCACGCGTGCGTATCAATGGGCCGGACGGGGAGACGATCGGCACGGTGCGCAGTTGGATGGAAGATGTCGAGATCGAGGACGCCGAGGAACTGGGCAGCTTTCTCGATAACGACTTCGCCGGCCGCCCGTTTCTCATTGCGCGCCAACGGCAGGCCGGCAGCACCCTCTATTGCGCCGCCTATCCCGACCCGGCGCTGATGGAAGCCATCGTCGCCGAAGCGCTGTCGCGCACCCAGATCGCCCCGCCCCCGCGCCTGCCGGAATACGTGGAGATCGTCACCCGCGGCGACGTCACCTTCCTCATCAACCACCGCAAGGAGACGATCACCATCCCGGTGGAGGCTGGCGAAGCGCTCCTCGGCGACTACCACGGCGGCCAGGTCACGCTGGGGGCCTACGACGTCTGCCTGCTGCGGAATGCGGTGATCGGCGAGAGGGCGACGGTGGCGTAAGTGTGGGAGTATGGGGGTGTGGGAGTGTGGGAGTAGAGTAGTGATTTAGCGAAATCGTAAGCATGTCAGTCCCGGACGGTTGAATCTAGCAGCCCGCGGATAAAGGCCTTTTTTCAGTTACCCAACCAGCGTGACTACATCCCCTTGTGATTAATGGCGTTGGGCGCGTTTTCTCGCCCAAGACCTCACGAATCGCCTTCACGCAGGGCCATACCCGGCTCAGCAGGTGCAATACCGCCAAACAACAG
>Ga0073936_10011180_pt1 | contig 10914 bp, 10 predicted proteins | sample AliMusrvi5mmetaG_FD_87041 | JGI IMG/M metagenome (GOLD analysis project Ga0073936, IMG submission 87041) | Freshwater lake bacterial and archeal communities from Alinen Mustajarvi, Finland, to study Microbial Dark Matter (Phase II) - Alinen... | ecosystem: Environmental > Aquatic > Freshwater >... | reverse complement strand
ATTTAGCATCAACAAATAAATACCCTAATATTGAATTGTTACTGAATCACAATGATGACATTCGCGAGTATGCATACCCACCATATCATGGAGAGGCAGTCCCTGGCTGGAGAGATTCTTTGTCGGTAAATAAATGGAAACTTGTCAATATGGCTCAGGAATTTAAAACTGTCTGGAAAACGAAATAAGGTTTGTTTCCCCCCTTATCCCCCATATACGACAGCAACATACCAGTCAAAAACCCACAGCAGTGCTTTGGGTTTTTGACTATATCAGTTCACCTGAAATTTCAACTCCTCCCAAACATCAATCATGTATCTAAAAACTCCGTCATGATAGCCAGGATCTTTAATAAAGAGGTGAATTGGAAATCTGAGTCTACTCTGGTCGTTCACTGTGTCAGAATCTCAAGTTGAGTCCCTCATGCCGCCAAACATTACAGGCGTTTAAATCCTTTCGAAATCTATGAACCCACGTTCGACATCTGCCAGCACAAGTTTTACTTTAATCTGTTGCCCAACTTTGATTTTCCCGATTTTCCTCATCAACCGGCCTTCTGTCGGCGGCATCAAGACCCTTACCCATGTACCTTTATCAGCATGGCCGGTAACAACGGCATCAAAATGATGATCGATCATTGGTCCCAGTAATAAAGCAGCCTCAGACTTACTCACACGGCGCTCTACTTTACGGGCGGCATCCTCTTGACGGGTACAATGTGCAGCCAGATATTCAAGTTCATTAACGTTATAAGGGACAGGACTATTGGTGAGCATTGCCTTCATCATTCTCAAGGTTATTAAATCAGGAAAGCGTCTGTTTGGAGCAGTCGAATGAGTGTAGTCACGCTCAGCCAGGCCAAAATGTCCAATAGACTTCTGTCCCGGAACTTCTACAACATATTCCCCTGACCCCATAAGCTTAATAATAACCAAAGAGAGGTCAGGGAAACGCAACGGATCGGCCTTGTGTCTTAACGCCAGAAAACTTTCAAGCTCCTTTGCGTCAGGTTCACTGGGTAATTGATAACCGTATTCATCTGCCACCTCCACAATTCGCATCCATCGTTCAGGTGACCTTACAACCCTGCGAAACGATGCGCAACCTTTTTCAGCTAAAAAATTGGCGGTACAGGCATTGGTAGCTATCATGAATTCCTCTATTAACTGCCGTCCCCGATTCTGTTTCTGTTGTACAATTTCAACAACACGTTCGCCTTCAAAAATTGCATGCGGCTGAAATGTCTGAAATTCAAGAGAACCTTTTTTGTGGCGGTGTAACCGTAATTTTTGCGCCACACTATCCTGCGAGCGCAACTGTTTGTCCATGCCAGGTACGGCCGATACTGCCAGAGGAAGATCCCCTTCCCTTTCAATCCAGGCAGAGACTGCATCATAAGCGAGCTTGGCCTTATTTCTTACCAATGCACGTTCAACAGTTGAGCTGATCACTGAACCATGAGCATCTATCTTCATTATGGTGACCAGTGCAAGTCGATTCTGATCAGGATTAAGAGAGGTCAGATCAGTTGAAAGACGTAATGGCAACATGGGAAAAACGTGTGCCGATGTATATACCGAAGTTGTATTGTTCTGTGCATGATTATCAATAGGTGACCCTTTTTTTACCAAGGCGTCAACATCTGCTACTGCTACATATATTATGACCGATAAATCGGCCTGCACTTCACATGCGGTTAACTGATCAAGGTCAAGAGAGTCATCATTATCGATAGAGCACCAGAGCAATGATGTTAGGTCACGAACATCCGAACCGCTGTCACGGCCTGGATTGTTGATTGACTTGATCTGCTTCTCTACCTGAATTGAAAAATCCGGCTCCAATCCATTGAGCAGCATAGCATCGGTAGCGATTTTAACAATATCAGATTTACCATACTTTCTATGCATACTACTCCTCGGATAGGTATTTGATCTAATTGCTTTGTCATTAATGCTTGCACTTTCAGTCGACTTTCAGATCGCTGGTTCTCGATGCCATAATGAAATCGTTCATGTGTAACCCTTTTGCTGAATGTGTCCACCAGATTACCGTTACCTTACCCCACTCTGTAATCAATATTGGGTGATGCTGTTCGAGTTCCGCCAGTTCACCCACATGGTTTGTGAAAGCGAGAGCTGTCTTGAAATCAGGAAAAGTAAAGACTCGCAGTAATCGGTTGATTCCATTTTCTTTCGACACTTCCCATTCCGGAATATTGCCCAGCAACGTTGTAATATCGCTTTCAGAAATTGGCACCAACCCTTCTGAGTATGGCTCGAAGGCTTTGTTTTTCAGTTCGTTCATCTGCTTTCTCCCATTAGAATTCATTGCTTGTTAATAAGAACGTTTGCATCGCTCCCATTTCATCGACTCATTCCTGACCAGTGCAGTCACACTTTTTCCATGATTTTTGACAGAAATCGGTCAATGTTTAAAGACCGGCATCGCTGAACTGGCTGGTTTTTTTACATCGGGAGCTGATAGCCTTTTTTGCGAAACAGGCGGAGCACGGCATCAACCACTTCAGTGTCGAACAAATTGCCACGTTGTTTCTCAACCTCACTAACGGCAGCCTCAATACCTAATGAGGCTCGGTAAGGGCGATGTGAAGCCATGGATTCAAGCACATCGGCTACGGCGAGTATACGTGCTTCAAGCAGTATCTCCTCTCCTTTAAGACCCTGCGGATAGCCGCTGCCATCCATACGCTCGTGATGTTCCCAGATGATTTGCGCAATAGGTAGAGGGAACTGGACATCTTTAAGAATTTCATAGCCATGTCCAGCATGAGTCTTGACAAGCTCAAACTCTATTGCTGACAATCGGCCCGGTTTAGAGAGTATCTCGGCAGGAATACTCATTTTGCCAATGTCGTGCACTAACCCGATAAGCTGCAGAGTGTTGGACTTCTCTTCGCTCCAACCCATTTCCCGTGCTATATCCCCTGCAATAATGCCAACACGCCGCTCATGACCTGCGGTGTAGGGGTCATGTGCTTCCACAACATTTGCTACTGCCTGGAGCGTACTTTGCATGGCAGCTTGCAACTGTTGTATGTAACCTTCGATCTTTTGTTCTGCAACTTTGCGTTCGCTAATATCTCGACCGGTAACAACTGAGCCAATGATAAGACCTGACTTATCGCGTATAGGTGCATAATTGTAGCTTCCAAACCATGTCTCTCCACTATCCTTTCGTAACAGCCTGAATTCGACTCCCGAACCAGTTTCACCTCGCAGAGCCCTTGGCACAACCCAATTTGCCACGGGAACAAGTTCTCCTGATATCAAATATACTTCAAGAATAATTGGGTACTCATCAAACGTCTTGGCACACTCCTCTTTGTTCCTGAACCTGTGAAATGTCGCAAAAGCGTCATTAATGTGGATAAAGCTCCCTTTGGTATCAGAGATAAAGATTGCGTCGCTCATACTGGTGAGAGCTGCTTCAAGAATGGTTTTGTCGGCCAGGATAATCTCTTGTGCATGTTTGTATTCGGTAATATCTCGAGCGATGCCGAACATACCGAGACTCTTTCCCTGCTCATCGATTATAACTCCTTTGGTTACCAAAAAATCAATGACCTTGCTGCCGCTGGTGACAATCTGCTCTTCGTACGTCTTTGTCTTGCCAGTATCCATGACTGATTGATCCATCGCCATCAACGTCCTTGTAGTCGATGCCGAAAAAAGAGCGTCATCATCATAGCCGATGATTTCGCTTACCTTTTTTCCAATAAATCCTGAGGCAGCTTCATTTACAAGAACATAGCGACACTTATTATCTTTGATGAATATTGCATCAGTGGTACCAGCAACAACAGAATTGAGAAGACCGCGGTTGGTTTCAGCTTTTGAAAGAGACCTCCGAAACATTTCACTGAGCAGACTGATAGCCAAACCGTTGGCTACAAGTATGCCAAGTTGAACCACGTCGAATATTGACGAAATGTAAAAGCTATGCACTGGCGGCATCATAAAATAAGCTACGCCAATTGCTGCAGTTGCTGTCGCTAAAAGACCAGGCCAGAGACCACCTATAAATGCACTGACAATAATCGGAAATACAAACATACTCATCAGTGGACGTTCTTCGAATGGAATAGCGATACCTCCGCGTATCAGAAGCATGGTCAGGGATATCATGACGGCAAAAAGACACTTCAACAGAGAAGGCTTTTGGTGCGGTATGAGCCCGCTGGCAATGTTATCGAGCCAAGCGCCCTCTTTTGAGGCGTTATGAGGAGGTACGGCACGCAAAGCAACAATGAGCATTGTTGTAGTGGTGATAACGAAAAATACCCCTTTAGCTGTCGAAAGCCAGACCATAGAATTGATATCGGCAGAGAGCGTCAGGAACTGGTCTGAAAGAAAAATCCACGCTAAAGCAAATACCATATAGCTGGTGGTGGCAATCAAGATGAAGCGACTTCGGGAAGTAGTTATCATATGCTCTCTCTTTTGGAGTCAGATGAAATTACGTACATCAAACAATGCAAAAAAAATAAATGTCCCGCAGTGTCTTCTATTGCTTTTAGAAAAATGAGCTCCGAATTGTTTTTTCCCTTCGAGCAAGTTCATTGAGCAAAGCAATAATTTGACTGCTACCGGGTTGCTAAAAAGACTACAACTCTTTACCCGTATTTACTAAAATTGCTTTGGAATCATTTGCTCACCTGTGAATCTTTACAGACCTGTTCACCTCGCGTACGGCATTCATTCAAGTATACAATATTTGACAAAAATCATGGAAAAAAGAGTGATTTACCGGAGTTCAGCGACCGGTCATTCGATTCAACTCTTCCGGGTAGCGATCACCTTGCACCGCTATCTTCGAGGCCGCGCTATCAATTTTACACAGATCGTCCGGCGTAAGTTCGATTTCTAAGGATCCGATGTTCTCCTCCAGACGCGATAACTTGGTAGTCCCCGGGATAGGTATAATCCAAGGCTTCTGAGCAAGCAGCCAAGCCAGAGCAATTTGAGCAGGGGTAGCGTTTTTGCTTTCCGCAATCCGTCCAAGCAGATCTACCATAGCCTGATTCGCATGACGGGCTTCGAGTGTAAACCGCGGCAGTATCAAAAAAATTGATGCCGCGCTCTACCGCAGACCGAAGCAGTGAAACCATTTTTTCCTTCTCCGGTGGAGGTCCGTAAGAAAAACTCATGCCCATGCAACCGAGACCGAGAGCAGAAACTTCCGGGCCGTGTTTGCCAAGTTTTCGCTTTTCCATGCTCTTACACTCCTTTGTAGTTTCTTGTATGATGTGATGGTGTTACAGCGCTGAACGGAGAACCTCTACAATGTCCGATTCACTCATGGAAGGTCGGCCTGGAAGATGCCCCTCTCTGTCATGAGCAACAAGTACAGTGTCATGGGCATAACGGTCGAGTAGTGCGTCACCGATACCCACTTGTGACAATCGGGTCGGGCAACCGATCGAACATAAAAATGCTTCGAGCCGATCAATTCCTTCTTGGACAACGTCCTTATCTTCTGAATGTTTCAACGACAGCTTGAAGATACGCTCCGCGAACTGTGCAAACTTTGCAGGATTGCTTCGGGCTGCGAAACGCATCCATGCGGGGTTTACCACCGCCAACCCTGCGCCATGCGGGATATCGTGATAGGCCGATAGCGTGTGCTCGATCATGTGCACAGGGAAAGCTGCCAGTGTGCCGACCTGCACCCACCCGTTAAGAGCTACAACCGATGCCCATTGCACCTGTGTCCTCGCTTCGAGGTCACGTCCGTTGGCCACTGCCCGTGGCCCCCATTCCATTGCTGTGAGTATGACCCCTTCCGCGAAGCGATCCTGTAGCGGCGTACCATCGACACCATTGAAGTACGATTCGGTCACGTGGGTTATGAGATCGCAGATGCCGAACGCTGTCTGGTCGGGCGGTACGCTCACCGTCAATTCGGGATCTACAATGGCTACACGCGGATACATGCATTTAGCGGTGACAAACGACTTGACTGTTGTCTTTTCATCGGTGATAACTGCCCCGGCGTTCATCTCTGAACCGGTCGCCGCAAGGGTCGGTACAGTAATGATGGGGAGTGCAAAATCCGGGAGCTTTCGGTTTTCCTGAACGTGGAACATCATGTTCCACGGATCACCGTCATAGAAAAAAGCTGCCGCCATCACCTTGGCCGCATCCATCGTGCTTCCGCCCCCCAGGGCGACGACTACGTCGCAACCTTCGCTACGAGCAATTTTTGCGCCTCTCACCACTGTCGATAGCCTCGGGTTTGGCTCGACGCCTGAGCATTCCACCACCGAAACTCCGGCGGCGTTCATGCTCGCTACAGCGCGCTCAAGTGTACCGTTGCGTTTGACGCTGCCACCGCCAGTAACCAGCAGGGCCTTTTTTCAATGAGCACTCACTGCTTCACCGATTTGCGATATCGTCCCGGCCCCGAAGATGAGTTGTGTTGGATTCTGATAGGTGAATTTCATGTTTACTCTCCCGTATTATGGATGTTATAAGCGCAAAAACAGGTGATAGTTATTATAACTAACCGGATGTTCAACTTTTTTCGATCACAAACCTTTTGCGACATCTTTTTTTGTTTGATTAGAACTACAGTTTTTCCTGATTATTCCGTTCAATGTACACTTGATCAGCCGATGCTGGGCAGATCAATCCTTTTTTTTCTCGGGGTGAGGATACCTATGTTTATGCTGCCAGCCATTTCCGGATGACTTCTGTAGGTCTCCCGGTAATTGTTCAACTGATCATGGACGAAAACCTTCCGTTGCTACTGGTTCGGCAGTCTGAAAGAGGGATGGAGGGTAATGTCCAAGAGAGAGAGCGTGATTTTCAATCGAATTGTTCTAAACACGAAAGCCCGCGTATTGCGGGCTTTCGTGTTTAGTGCGGAGAGGGAGGGATTCGAACCCTCGATAGCCCTATAAGAACTATGACGGTTTAGCAAACCGTTGCCTTCAGCCGCTCGGCCACCTCTCCAGAATGGTACTGCGGAGGATGAGGGACTCGAACCCCCAAGGGCGTGAACCCGGCAGTTTTCAAGACTGCTGCCTTACCAATTAGACTAATCCTCCAGAGTGTTATAAAGAACAGGGTTCCAAGATAATGATTCCTTCCGAAAATGCCAGAAAAAAAACAGTTGCGATCAACTTTCTTTTTTTCAGCGTTTACTGGTGGTGCTGGCAGTCCCCAATTAACCTTTCTTTACCTCCTGAAGGCACTGCTAACAGGAAAGCATATCAGGGAAAAACGAATAATTATCCGGCAAGAAATTGAAAAACTTGTGCTTGAAAAAAAATATTTGTGCGCTGGAAATAACAGAAAAAAGCGTCGCAAATATTAAATATAGATACTCAGGCCGACACAGAATGAACATGGATCATGACAAGCATTACGATGCAAAAAAAATCTCTATACTATTTCTGCAACATGTTAAGAGGAGAACAACGATGAATAAACATATCTGGCTTGCGGCAGGTATTTCAGGTATACTTCTTGCAAACCTAACGGCTGATGTTCAAGCGGAACGCAGATTTCATTCACATGGATGGGGCGGCTACCATGGGGGGTGGAGAGGGTCTTATTGGGTCGGACCGTATTGGGGATGGGGTGACCCATATTGGGGATGGTACGGGCCTGCTTATGTTATCGATACGCGACCCAGATTTATAGTGCTCCCCGATTACGGATTTTCCGTCTCCATCGGAACGCCTTATGATATGATCTATTACGACAATCTTTACTATGTTTACAATAATAATTACTGGTATAGCGCTCTGGGTTACCGCGGACCTTGGGCAGCTATCCAAGAGGATGATCTTCCTGATATCATAAGAAAACATCGAATCGATGAGATAAGGAAAGCCCGTGATACAGAGTCAGACAATAATGGTAATCACGAGAACAGGGGTCATAATAGCGATATCAACAGCGGTAAACATTCAGACAATACGCATAACGATAACCGTTCAGATGAACAGAGTAAATAAGTGTTTCACTTGGCTTGTTCAGGAATTTATACCGATACAGAGTGGGTTTAAAGGTAATGAGTCATAACTATTCTGCCCATGGACATTTTGCAATCCATTCTGGAGAAAATCGAAAAAAGATAAAATATTACCATTACCTCACTGGGGTTTTGGCTTTGATGGTTGTTTTATGCTCTCAATATTTGAATGCCGATATAAGGACTTCATTTAACGAATAAACTGAAAATGCAATGAAAAAGACAGTAATAACATTATTGGCTGCGGTTATTGCCATCTGGGCAATACCAGCTTTAGCCGAAGATGGAGGGTATACCAGGAAGGCGATACCGGAATCAGCTATAGAAACTGGTAATGGTGAATGGTCGCCACCACCTGCTCCATCAGTTGTCTATACTCGACGTGGAAGGTGGATAGCACCAGCCTCTTCAAACGCTGGTGCATATGTAAGTGCACACATTGGTGGCGTAGAAATGAACAATGGTGATTATAACAACTACTATAACTATAACTCAGGTATCACCATACTTGGGGCAGCTGGCTATGGCTTTAAAAACAACTGTAGACTTGAGGGTGAAGTTGGTTATCAGACGAACGATAACAATAATTATTACGGATATGGAAGGAATATTAACAGGAATATCTCCGTAGTCTCTTTTATGGCCAATGGCTACTATGATATCCCTTCTTTCAGTAATGTCCGACCTTATGTAACTGCAGGCATAGGCGTCGCTAACGTCAATACCAATGGCCTTGCCATGTGGGGTGGGTTGCCTGACTTGCCATCGATCAATGAAACAGGGTTGGCATACCAAGCCGGTATAGGCGTTACATTTCCTCTCAGCAATACGGTAAAGCTGGATGCCCGTTACCGCTACTTTGCAACGAGCGTTACCGTCGATACAGCCTTTGAAAACAACAAATTGTCAAGCAACAGCGTGCTGCTTGGTCTGAATATTGGCATTTAAACGGTCAAAGTAACTACCCTGTAGCTCTGCCTAAGGGGTAGTTACTTTTATATTTTCTACAGAGAATTCTGATTATGTTTTCGCAGGACGTTCGTATTTAAAGATACAAACTGGGCTTCCGTAGGCTTGACGACAGAGAATTTCACTTTTCATTTCAGGGAAAGCCCTATGTGACGCCTCCATATCCAGTTCGCAGATCACATGGCAAGGGGTATTGAACCCGTAATCCTTGCATACCTCCAAGTATGGGCAGAATTTCTGGATTTCGAGGGCAGCGTCAATACCTCTGTTTGATATGTCCACTGCCTCCATCTCCATACCAATTGAATTAAAAGAAGGAATGGCGAGTCGGAATCCTGCGATAAGGGTCGGCAGTGCCAGTAATGGACCCATCCGCTGCTTCTGTTGTTCCGGGAACCCTTCCAGCATGGTTTCCCAGGCATTTTCTTCTCCGTATTCAGCAATGAGCTTGCTGAACCTGGAAAACTTCTTTCTTGCAGCGTCAATCAACTCCTTGTTCGCTTCTTGCATGGATTTCTCCCATGTTTTTTAACTTCTTCTGCGCCTCTCTATAAGTAATCAGTATTACAAGGTATTGAACTCCGCTCGTTTGTTCAAACGATCATGTCCATAATGGGTCGCGACAAATGGTTTTACGAATAGTTGGGGAATTTGATGATCTTTTAAATAAGTGGCGGTTTGTTCAATTATTACAACCGTGGATAAGAGATGAACGTTCAAGAGAAACCTGCTGTACCCGATATCCTAACGAAAAGGATATCAAGACAGCTTCCTGTTGAAGAGCTTGAAATGCGTATCCTGAAGATTCTTTCTTCACGCAGGATGTGTGTACTTTCAACCTGCCGGGACAACATCCCGAGATCGACACCCATGCTGTACCGCTCGATAGGTTTCAACCTCTACATGGCAGGGGAACCAGGCCTCAAGCTGGGCAATATTAAGCTTAATAACAGCGTGAGCGTTGGTATTTTTGACCCGAAAGGGGAATTTTCGGACAACTGGCACGATATTGTCGGACTGCAGATCAGTGGACATGCGAAACTCATGGGCAAGCAAGATACTGGTTTTATTGAGGCTTTCGGTCTTTTCGGGCGACCCAAATCGTGGGCAGAACACTGGTACGGGTTGATGATCGAGGTTGTTCCCTACAAGATTGAGCTGCTCGCAATGGCGTTAAAAAACGAGAATTACGCCGCCCGACAAATTTTGATCCCGACCGCTTGCTGAAGTTTGCCTTCTTCGCAACCTGACAGCACCTTGTTGCCATACCTTGTTTATTAAGACGAAACCCCTATCAAAAGAAAAGCTCCCTCTTGCGAAGGAGCTTTTCTTTTCATTCTATCGGTCTCTTGTCAGCAAGGTCAATCTTACTTGCCTGCTTCTTCTCTGGCTTCAGCACGTCTCTCAGCACGTCTTTCATGGTGTCTTGCGTGTCTTGCTTCGCGTCTTGCTCTTCTTGCTTTCTTTGCTTTGTGATGAGCTTTTCTGTCGGCCTTTCTCTCGGCTTTTATCTCTTCTTTTATTTCAGCTTTCTTTTCTGCTCTGGCTTCGATTTTTGCTTCATGCTTTACTTCTTCCCTTTTGTCACCGGCGAAAGAAACGCCACCAAAAATTCCGGTCATTGCGAGCGAAACGATAACGCCAGCGATCAAATTCTTTCTCATGTGCAAATTGGTAGTTTGAGTTTGTGAATTATTAGCGATCAAAAGTTTACTGCGTCCTATTTATTAATACGACGGACAATTCAATTTTCTTTCAAAAAAAATGACAGCTGAGGAAAAATTCTGAAAACAGAAAAAGCCCCGACTTGCGAAGGGGCTTTTTCTGTCAATAATACCGACGACTTATATAATCATTCAATCCACATCATTTGCATCACGAGCCATCAATATATAATAGATTCGTTCAGCTTACTTGGTTGCAGGTGCTTCAGCCTTAACT
>Ga0073936_10011177_pt1 | contig 10916 bp, 11 predicted proteins | sample AliMusrvi5mmetaG_FD_87041 | JGI IMG/M metagenome (GOLD analysis project Ga0073936, IMG submission 87041) | Freshwater lake bacterial and archeal communities from Alinen Mustajarvi, Finland, to study Microbial Dark Matter (Phase II) - Alinen... | ecosystem: Environmental > Aquatic > Freshwater >... | reverse complement strand
GTGAAGAACCAGCCGCTACCCCTGCTCCCGTGCTTAGTCCCGAAGCCAAGGAGGCCGCCTTCGCCGGGCTGCGGGAGCGAACGATGGCGTGCGTGAAATGCCCGCACCTGGCTTCGTCGCGCAAGAACGTCGTGTTCGGCGTGGGCAGCCTGGATGCGGAGCTGATGTTCATTGGGGAAGCGCCGGGAGCTGACGAAGATGAGCAGGGCGAACCGTTCGTGGGCAAGGCGGGCCAGTTGTTGACTAAGATCATCCAGGCCATGGGGTTGACGCGCGGCACGGTTTATATCGGGAATATTCTTAAGTGCCGGCCCGACACCCCAGGCCAATCAGCCGGTAATCGCAAGCCGACCCCGGAGGAGATGAAGACGTGCATTCCCTATCTGCATGAGCAGATTGATTTGATCCGGCCCAAGGTCATCGTTGCCCTAGGCGCGACGGCAGTCGAGGGTTTACTGGGCAAGACCGTCGGCATCACCCGGCTGCGGGGAAATTGGAAGACGTATCGCGCCACCCCGCTGATGCCAACCTATCACCCTGCTTACCTGCTGCGGAACCAGGCGCCGAGCGAAAAACGCCGCGTGTGGGAGGATATGCTGCAAGTGATGGAGAAGCTCGGCCTGCCCATCAGCGAGAAGCAACGCAACTATTTCCTGAAAGGCGGTTGAGTTCGAATTGGTGGGGGCGTCGAGATGCGCGCAACGAGGGCCTTAGCCTAAATACGAGCAGATATACTCGCAGAGGCCGGATTTGACCTCGATATTGAATCCGGACTTAGCGGGCACATCAAACGCCTGGCCCGTGCTGTAGGAAGTAGAAGCACTGGCTCCGTCAACTTTGATTGTGCATTGGCCTGACGTGAGTTCCATGCGCTCGGCTTTGTCCGTGCCGAAGTGGTATTGGCCTGGGTAGATCAGGCCGAGGGTTTTCTTGCTCCCGTCGAGGAACAGCAAGGTGTGACTGATCACCTTGCCGTCGAAATAAACGTTGGCCTTTGTCAAGGCGGTCACGTCGCGGAATTCGCTTGGGATCTTTGCCATATGCGCGACACTCTTCCACCGTGCGGCCGGTTGTCAAGGCCACTGCGGCTCCCCCGTTGAATTTGCCGCACATTGCACGATCTGCTATCATGTGATTGCACGCAATCCATTAAAGTTATGAGCGAACCTATCATCTTCCAGAAAGAACCGATCATCCAGAAGGTCGAGCCGGGCACGTATTGGTGGTGCGCGTGCGGCCGGTCAAAAGGCCAGCCGTTCTGCGACGGATCACACAAGGGTACGGGCTTCGGGCCGAAGATGGTGGAGATCACCGTAGCCCGAACCGTCGCCTGGTGCGGCTGCAAGCATTCGCACAATGCGCCGTTCTGCGATGGGACTCACGCGGCGCTGTGATTCAGGTGGAAGACGGGGCCGGTCGGGACTCGCGACTGGGGAAACCGCGGCGCGCGTTCTCTCCGACGTTCCGCATCACGCGTCACGTCTCACGTTTCCTGCATCATGTCTTTCGCTTAAACAGTACGCTCGGGTCCGCGAGGTTAAGCTCAGACAAATCCAATCTCGCCCCAGGAGCGCGTTCCTGGGCGACGAGAAGCTGGGCAGCGATTCGCTTGGCCGCCGGCACGGCAAAATACTTCACAGCCCCCACGCTCACGTGGGCCTTGAAGATAGCCACGAGCAAGCAATTCTCGTCCACGCCCATAACGAGCATGCTGCACTTTTCGCCCTGCTGATAGATGCTGTTGAAGCTGGTCTCCTGGACAAGGCTAGCGATGGCCTGGTTGGCCATGTAGGCGCCCGAGGCGAGCGCCGCGATGGCGGTGAGGTCAAACTGCGGTGCGTCCCCGTGGCTCGTGATGAGAAAGCCACCCCTGTCAGTGATCAACGCGGTCGTGGCGTCGCACTTCTCCAGGAGCTCTCGCAACTCGCTGTCGAGCCGCTCGATGTCTTCCTCGATAAGTTGGGGTAGGGAGGCCATGTCATGCGTACTGAGGAGTTCCCTGGTTGATGAACTTGCCCAGCAACATCCGAGTGATCATATTGAGCGTCTCAAATACACCCTCGCACTTCTGCGCGGCGGAACCGAAGGAGGGAACCTGGAGGTCTCGGTTATTTAACAGGAACTCCATGTAATCAATTGGGGCGGCATTCGGCAGGTCGCGTTTGTTATACTGCACTACGTAGGGAATGTCAGCGAGGCTAAGATTCAGGGTCTTAAGGTTTTCTTCGAGGTTCGCGAAGCTCTCGACGTTCTCGGCCATCTTTTCATACTGCGAATCGGCGACGAAGACGATGCCGTCCACGCCGCGCAACACAAGCTGGCGGGTGGTGTTGTAAATTACTTGGCCGGGCACGGTGTAGAGTTGAAACTTGGTCTTGAAGCCCTTGATGGACATGGCTTCGATCGGTAGGAAATCGAAGAAGAGGGTGCGGTCGGAGCTGGTGGCCAGCGACACGAGCTTGCCTTTGTTACCGGCGGCGGTTTGGACGTAATCGTGCACCTGCACGAGGTTGGTCGTCTTGCCGCCCATTGCCGGACCGTAATAGACGATCTTGACCTGGAGTTCCTTGGTTGCTTGGTTAATGATGGCCATAAAGCTATTTGGGGGTGTGGTCCAGTTCCGCGGCCAGCGCCGCCAATTCAGTGGTGGGCAGGGGCTTGCCGACGCGCCCAAAGGCGGCGAAGAAGATCGAGTTAACCCGGAAGATCTTCCAAGGGATGTTGCCTACCGTGAAGTTGAGGTTGTTGAGTTCGCCCATCCGGAGTTCTTTCGTGCATTGATTGACTTTGCCGAAAATCTGCGGCAGAAACGCCGCCAGCGTTTCACCGTTAAGGCCCGCCCGTAGGCGGCTGGCTACCATCAGCCCATCCGGCAGGGCAACGAGTGCGCCGGTGACCCCTTCAAGAGTCGCGGCGCGGGAGACCACCTCGTTGGGAGTGGCATACTTAGCGACGAACTTGGTTCCCGGCGAGGGGATGCATTGCGGTTCATCTTGCTGAAGCTGAAGCCGATCGGAGTTGTCCGCCCAATTATAGAAATTCGTCTCTGCCTGCTTCGGCGGCGGCGTGTTGACCGCCGCACCCGCCACTGGGCCGCTGAACTCCGGCTTGGGGAAACCAAAGAACAGGTTGGGAATTTCGTTGTCCACGACGACCCTCTTTTGTTGCTTACCGGCCGCTTTTTGGCGGGCCAAGAACGGAGGCGCAACAAGTTTAAGCGGCAATTCGAGGATGAGGCTGTCATGGGCGGACACTGCTGGCAGCGGCGCGGGCTTAATCCACGAACGCAGGGTCTTCCAGGTAAAAGCTACGCGCCCCTGCTTGAGCGCCCGCTCGACCACCTCGACCGGCAACGCCACCTTGGCATCCACGAGTTTCAATTGGACCAGTTCGTGGCACACCGCTTCAGGCCAGCCTTCGGCCAGCGAGGTGAGATTGACCATCAACGGAGCTGAGTTAGCCGCAAGTTCGGGGGTTGGCTGAGCTGAGGTGGCGGGCACGGGCGGCTTATTGATGCTCGGCTCGCGGGGCAGGGACCGCGCGGCGCTCTGCACGGAGGTATCGCGGGGCATCGATGCCGCGGCTGGCGGAGGCGGCGTGGGAGCAAAGGTCATTCCGCCACGATGGGAATGCGTAGCGAGAGATGGCGCTGGAGGCGAAACCTGGCGTGGGGCGGAAGGCGGAGCCAGTTCGGATTTGGTCGTCCCCACCGAGAAAATTCGTCCGGGGCTCCGCGGATCGAATGGGCTGGAGATCTCCGCCGAGATTTCGACCTGCTTCTGCACGCGCCCGCGGGTGAGTAAGGCGGGGTTGAGCCGGGACAGAATCTCCCTCAGCGGCAACGGCACCAATACGGTGTCACGGTCGTCTTCTTCCGAAAAGAGGTCGGGCGCGGCCTGCCGCAGATCGCCGAACGGGACCTTCACGACGCCGCGCGAGAGTTGCGGCAGGATTTTCTCGAGCGGAACGGAAATAGTCATTGCGCCGCTGTCGGGGTGTTTGAGCCGGGATCGCAGTTCGAGCGGCAGAGTGCTGAGGATGGAATGCAAAGGCAGCTCGATCCCCTGGCCGTCTTGATGGACGCCATTGCCGGACATCGGCGCGCATTCCTGGAGCGGAGCCATCACAGGCCACCGCTCGGGGGCAGGAGGAGCACTGACGCCTGACGTCGGCTGGTTCTCTTTGGACCGCGCGAGCCATTTTCGCAGAAAACTCTCTACGCAGCCTAGCATCTTGATTTTCATTGAGTGAATCCGCGCACTCTTGTCTCGACTCTTGTTTCTAACTCGGCGTAAATCGCAGCACCCAAATCGATTGGCCCAGATCGGCCAAGTATCCGGGGCCATTGCATGCAGCGCGGCATCACGCCAGCACTGTTCGGCAGGGCACGATTCATTTAGTTTGTTCCGGTTGAACTGTTGCTGACGGCCCATCGCGCAGGAATTATGCCACAGTTTCAGCCGATACCCTCCAGCGGTGGAAGAAAGACCCCCCGAACAAACCCTGTACCTAAACTGTCTCATCACTGGACTGTTTGTCCTGTCGGTGCCCGTTTCCGGCCTATCGTGGGAGATCGGCGTCTATAATCGGGTGTGCGGATGCCCCCGAAACATTCAGGAGGCGGTACCTCTTAGCAGCCTGTTGAAATACCCCTCCGAGCGCCGCATGAGGGTACGCGGTCTACGTGATTTCCCAAGAAATCGCAGGTCTTGTAAGCCCGGTGCCCTCACCGGGCGATTATTTCAACAGGCTGTTAGCGAGAAAGTTCGCAAACGTCCCCAGCGGGGAATAATCCTTGCTATTGGGTCAGAGAAACCACGCTGGTTTTTCAAACTTGTATTTGAATGGATAGAGAGTTAGCGGTTGATTTTAGAAGCAATGGTCATACGACCTAAGATTCTGCTGGCGGACGATGATGCGGACTTGCTGGATATGTACCGGGAGATCCTGGCGCAGTTGCCCAGCCAGCCTGAGATCCACACCGCTGGTTCCGGGGCACGCGCCATTGCGATGTTGGAGGCCGAGCCTTTTCAGTTGCTGATTTGCGATCTGCGAATGCCCAAGATGGACGGTTTGCAGGTGCTCGCAATTGTGCGCCGGAAGTATCCGCAATTGCGCACAGTGGCGCTGACCGCGGAGGTGGACGAGCAATTGCGCTCGCGCGCCTACGCCCTGGGCGTGGACCTGTTCTGGTACAAGCCTGCCACGGAGCAGGAAACCAAGATGTTCCTGGAGTGCATCGAGTCTCTGCTCGGGCGCGAAACCGAGGGCGGTTTCCGTGGCATGCAAAGCAAGAGCCTCATGGACATCATCCAATTGGAGTGCATTTCACGGAGCTCTTCCGTGCTGCGCATCACCAACGGCCCGCTCACCGGGAAAATCTGGATCCAGAGTGGTGAGCTGGTTGATGCCGAAGCAATCGACCTGTGCGGCGAAGCCGCCTGCCAGAAGATCCTATCCTGGAAGGCCGGCAATTTCGAAATGCTGCCAGCCGAAGCGAGCCGGCCACGCACCATATTCAAATCGTATAATGCGCTCCTGCTAGAATCCGCGCAGGCCATGGACGAGTCGCTTGGCGACACGACGGCCGAAGGCGCACAGCAACCGGTTTCTCCGTCGATGGCGGTGTTATCGCAGTTCGAGGGAGTTGAGTTTGTACTCGCTATGAAAACCGGCCAGCGTGGGTACCAGGTGGCGCGCGGATTGGAGAATCCCGAGCACATGGCCGCGTGGGCGCGGCAAAACCTCGAACGATTCCGGCTGCTGGGGGACCGCTTGAGGGCCGGTCCGCTCGAACAGATCGAGGGATTTGGCCTGCAACGTCACGTGGCGTTGGCCTGCCAGAACGAAACCGAGTTTTGTGTCGGCTGGCAACATTCGCTGTCCCCGGACCAGGTTCGCGAAATGATGAAGAAGCTTCTGGCGCTATGGGTATCTTGAATCTCTTTGCTAAATCGGCGCCCACGCTGTTGCGCCTGCCATCGGGCAGTTTCACCGTGGACCGCGAGGGCTGTGTGCTCAGCGGCACGTTGCCTTCGAGCTTCCCCGTAGGCCTGGTCAAGGACATCGCCCGACAGGTTCGCACCGCCTTTGGCGAGGCCGCCGCAGCCCAGTTGCCTCTGACCGAGCTGGTCATCAATTACCCGAGCCTGAAAATCACCGCCCGCGAATTGAGGGGCGGCGCAGTCGTATTCCTCTCCCCCAGAGCGCCCGCCTCACCCATGAGACAAAGCTAACCTCGCCCACCTATGAGCAATCACAAATTGGACCAGCTCGTTGACCAGGTGGAAAACTACATTGAGTGCTGGAAACAGTTCAACAACTTCGTCAACCAGGCCCGCGGCAAGAAGTTCAGCCAGGAGGATGACAATCAATTCCTGGAGATCAAGAGCATCCTGATTCAGGAATTGGAGCTGCTCCTGGCCTCCATCGAGGTGGTTTCGCCGACCAGGGAGGAAATCCACGCCCTGATCGCCGATGCCCCGTCGCTCCGCTCCTTGAGTGAGTTGAATGCAGGCGTCCTGCGCAACTTGGAAAGCCGGTGGCACTGGATCTACATCGGCTGGCACGCCATTCTCGGGCAGTTGAAAGTCCGCCAGCGAGGCGAGGCATCCAAGTCTTCCATCGGCTCCGTGTTCCGCCCGAAAAAGAAGTAGGGCTGGCGTGCCCTGCTTCGTCCTCGCATCAGCCTGCCGGATCGGCGTTAAGAAAAAGTCCCGCCCCAACCCAGAGTTCCCCGCGCGAATCCGCCTCGCCCAAGAGCAAGAAATCCAGCACCTGATGGCCCGTTTCCAAGCTGCCTAACCCAACGGTGTGGCCGTCCAGCAATTCGAGGTGCTGGTGCGCACGGCCGTGTTCCAGTCGGCCAACCAAAAGGTCACTTACCGCTCGAGCCCAAGCCGTGGAAAAGGAACTGGGTTACTTCACGCAACGTGGTACGCATGCAACATGGCACTTTCCGCAGCCGAGGTTTCTTTATCGGCTCGGGGGTCATCGAAGCCGGTTTCGAGAGGATCATCGGGGCTCTCTGCAAACAGTCGGGCATCTTCTGGGGCGTAACCGGAGGGCGAGAAACATCCTGACTCTTCGCTGCATCAGCGCCAAGCGCCGACTCGATGATTTCTGGAAAGCACGACTGAATTCCCACGCAGCAGGCAATGATTGCCTGGCCCTTGCTGCTTAACCGAAGAATCTCGTCGCGCACACGACTCCAGCAGGAGGAGTGAGGATTCGTTGCAGGTGGGGGTCTATGGCGCTATGCTGAATCTTGCATGCCGGTGTGCAGCACGGCTGAAATGCACTGGCCAATCGACTCATTCTGCCAGACCGGGTTGAAACAGATCACCAACAGACACATGATAGCCATGGCAAAGGCCCTAAGCCGCCTCGTACGGCAATGCGAACCGAAACTGGTGTTGTTCCATGTATTCGTCTGACGTATTAAGTCCTCCGCTGACAAGCCCATGCGACCAGACCTAAAACCTCAGTCTCCTCAGGATAGTCCGCAAGCGACCAGTGTGCCCCTCCTGGTGCCGGCATTGCAGTCCCCGGTAATTGGGGTGCCGCCTCCGTTAGTTGCCGCGCCTCCTCCTCCACCGCTACCACTGGAGCCGGCTCACAAGCCTGGGCAGGGGCGACAGATGCTGGCGTTTATTATCAGCTTGTGCCTCGGACTATTCCTGGCCGATGCGGTCGTTTCCCTGGTGGATGATTCTTTGATTCTCTTGTTTGATATTCGTGTTCTTTCGACTGTACGCGGGGTGGTGTTCTTCTTCACGCTGCTCTTGACGGTCGTGGTCTACGGCCTGATGGGACTCACGCCGATGATCCCCAAGCGTCTGTTTCTCCCAGTCACACTCTTCAATCCGCTAGGCGCGCTGGCCATGATTCCGTTCGTGATCTATTTCAGCAGCCGGCTTCAGAGGATTTCCTGGGTTATGTCGCTTTGCCAACTCCTTTTCGGCTTGGGCATCCTCTATTGGGTCCAGGGCGGGTTTAAACTGCGCTGGCCGCTGGTGGCAGAGAACCGGCTTAGGTTGCGGGGTTTCAGTTGGTTGAACCTGTCGGGATTCCTGGCGATGAACCTCCTTGTGGTGTTGCCCGTGGCATTGGTTTACCTGGCCGTTTGCGCGGCCCTGGCGGTTGGCCATTTCAGCGAGGGTTTCCTGGCGCTGCGACCGGGCGGCTTCACAGTCCAGGTGAGAGAATACACTCGCAACGACGGGAAGACGATCCAACTGGTTCCGATGGCGCACATCGGGGAGGCGGATTTCTACCAGAAGCTTTCGCAATCGTTCCCGACCAACGCGGTCGTTCTGATGGAAGGAGTAACTGACAATAGCAACCTCTTGACGAACAGGATCACCTACAAGCGGATGGCAACCTCGCTCGGTCTGACCGAGCAACACGAGGAATTCCATCCGGCCCGAGCTAAGATGGTGATGGCGGATATGGATGTCGAACAGTTCACGCCCAACACGATTGGATTTCTCAACCTGGTGATGCTCATCCACGCCGGGGGACTGAACCTCGAAAACGTACTGAGGCTGCTGCAATTCTCACCGCCTCCAAATTTCGAGCAGCAGCTTTTTGATGATCTGCTCAGGAAGCGCAATCAGCATCTCCTAAGCGAGCTGCAGAGGCGGCTGTCACAACCGGAGCAGATCATCGTGCCATGGGGAGTGGCGCACATGCCGGGGATTGCCCAAGCAATTCAAGCCTCCGGTTTCCGCTTGGATCAAACCCATGAATATACTGTGATCCGATTTCGTTTCGCTGGAAACAAAGCCAAGCGCCCCCGGAGAGAAGCGACCGGTTCTTGAGTTCTTGTTGCTGTAGGGGCTTCCTCCTTCTGCTCTCCTCCGCCACAGCCGGGGGATAGATCAATTGCTGAAGCGCAAGCCGGACACGTGCGGACCTATTTCGAGCCGCTTCGAGCCTTCGGTCAGTTTATCCCCGGCGATCTCGACGTTCTCAAATGAGACGTTTCGGACGTTGTGCTGCTCGTCAGCTCCGTTGAGCTGAATAAGGTAACGGCCGGGGCTGCCGGTCAGCGCCACGTTCTGGAAATGGATGTCGGAGACGTATCCCGGGACCTTGGTGTGCATATATTGGTTCACCACCGGCTTCAGGCGAGCCAGGGAATCTTGTCCTTCGCCATGAATGCGGATGTGCTCGATGGTGAACTCCTGCAACCGCATCTCCTCCCCCGGCTCGAAAAGAAAGGGAGTCATGGAGTAGTGGATGATGTCCAGGTTCCGAAGCGTGACGTCGCGCATGAATGCCGCCCGGCTTTCATGGCCCAGCAGGAAGATACGGGCGCGATCGCACCAGAGGATGCAGTTCTCTACAGTGATCCGCTCGACGTTGTTGTTCGCCCCGCTCAAATCCAAGCCTTTCATGGCGACGCAGTCGTCGTCGCTCCGAATTAAGCAGTCGGTGATCCGCACATCCTGGGAATTGCAGGGGTTAATGCCGTCGTCGTTCTGGACGCGCGAGCCACAAATCTTCACGTCGCGTACGGTCACGTTGCGGCTGTCCCGGGGGACAATGGTCCAATGGGAGGCGCCACGGATAGTGATGCCGCTCACCTCGACGTTGGTGCCGCGAATGGAAACCACGTGCGGGGTGGGGCCTTTGCGCCATTCCCAATCCGAGCTGTCGAGGATGCCCCGCCCGAAAATGCGGATATTCTCACCCTCCGCCACGATACCTCCTTTTACCACGGCGCCACCTGCCAGGTAGAGCGATTGATTGTTGGTGAGCGTGATCCTGCCGGGGCGATGAATCCCAGGACCAAAGTAGCTCAGGCGTGGCCTGGCCTCGCTCGCTCGAGGAGGATGTTCCTCGATGGAGTTGGCAAACAACAGCAAAGGGCCTTTCTTGCCCTCGGGCTCGATGCTCAGCTTGCACGGGCCGGGCAGTGAGATGATTGTCGTGTTTGCGTCGGCTAGGCGGGTCTTGACTCCGGGATTTGCCGGGCGGACCACCAGGCTAGCCAGCGGCTTCTCGGACCGGATGCGAACTTCGACCGGACCGGACACATCAAAGCTGGCGAACGAGTAAGGCCCGCCATAGTCGTATTCCTTGCCCGCGAAAGGTGGGTCGAGCACGCGCGCGGTGTAAACGGACACCGGCTGCCCCCCAGCCTGGACTTGGTACTGCGTCGAGAGGGTTTCACCTTCCGGCGCCGGATAGACGACCACTTGCGCGGCAACCGGGAAAGAGGCAGCGAGCAAGCCCGTCAATGTGAAGCAGAAAGCGAGAGCCGGGAATGGGGTGCACGCACCTGCGCGGCGAGGCTTTTGGAATAGCATGAGTTGTTGGACGAAAAAACCACAGAGAGATTCAGGTTCTTGACGTTTTCAGCGGGGGTCTGTAGCGGGGGAAGTCCGAAGGCCGAAGCCCGAAGGTCGAAAGAAGGCCGAAATCCGAAGTCCGAAAGGGGCCAATGCGCAGTGCCCGACGGGTGCCGGAGCTGACTGCGTTGCGCGTTCCCTGGTCGTGAAGTGGCAGCCTTCACAGCCCCTGCCGGCAACCTGCCGATGCGCTAGGCAAGATCTCGGTCACTTACGAGGGACGCCCCCCCCAAGCCACCCAGAGGCCACCCTCAGGCCACCTGGTAGCCAACCGGTAGGCACCCCGAAGCCACCCTGAAGCTACCCAGAGGCTACCTTGAGGCTACCTTGAGGCTACCCCGAGGCTTACCCGGCGCGGCAAGGTCCACCCCCCAGTGACGAAGAATGGCGGAATCCCCGGCAAATTGCGTATTCATAATCAGTTCCGATTACTTGTTCGTAAATATTCGGTAGTCACTTTTGCTAGCCGTTGAGCCTGGCAATAAAGTCCGTGCACAGGGGATAAACAAAAACCCATTTTACGGGGAGCGCTGGTTGGCCCGTTTTTTCCAACTTACC
>Ga0073936_10011175_pt1 | contig 10917 bp, 6 predicted proteins | sample AliMusrvi5mmetaG_FD_87041 | JGI IMG/M metagenome (GOLD analysis project Ga0073936, IMG submission 87041) | Freshwater lake bacterial and archeal communities from Alinen Mustajarvi, Finland, to study Microbial Dark Matter (Phase II) - Alinen... | ecosystem: Environmental > Aquatic > Freshwater >... | reverse complement strand
TCCTCGTCGAGGGCCTGAAGTCTGATTATAAGCTCAGCCTCGCTCTCAACGGCGAGATGGCGCTCCAAATTGCCGCCCGCACTCCGCCCGACCTGGTGTTGCTGGATATCGTCATGCCGGGCCTGGACGGTTATGAGGTCTGCCGGCGCCTGCGTCAAACGCCCGAGACCGCCGAAGTGCCGATCATGTTCCTCTCCGCCCTCGAGGAGGTGCAGAACAAGACGCGCGGCTTCGAGGAGGGCGCGAACGATTACCTCACCAAACCCTTCGAGATGCTCGAGGTCAAGGCGCGCGTGCGCTCGCTGCTCAAGGCCAAAGCCTATAGCGACGCCGTGAAGGAGCAGATCGCCAGCGAACTGCGGGTGGCCCGGGAAATTCAGATGGGCATCCTTCCGCCAGACGTTTCGGCGGTCACCGATGGCACCGGACTGGAGGCGCACGCAATCCTGTTCCCGGCGCAGGAGGTGGGCGGCGATCTCTTCGAAGTGATACGGATGCCCGACGGTAACCTGCTCGCGGTCATTGGTGACGTTTCCGGCAAGGGCATTCCCGCCGCGTTGTTTATGGCCGTGACCACGACCCTGGTGCGCGCCCTGGCTCCCGATGCACGTCGTCCGGAGGAGATTCTGCGCCGCGTCAGCGATGCGCTTGTCTTGCACAATCCGCACACCATGTTTGTGACGCTCCTGTGTGCGATTTACGACGCGCGAACCGGACAACTGGACTATGCCAGCGCGGGTCACCCGCCGTTGGTGTTGGTTCGGGAGGGCAGCGCAGAATACCTGCCGCTGAAGCCAGGCATGGTAGCGGGCATCATGGCCGGCCTGTCCGCCCCCAGCCACTCGGCGCAACTGCAACCAGACGACCTGGTGGTGTTCTACACCGATGGCGTGACCGAGGCGTTCGACGCGGCCGGAAATCTTTACGGAGAACCCAAGTTGTTGGAGGAGCTCGCGGGCCAGTCCGGCCACACCGCTGCCGCGACGACGGACGCTCTATTGCGTAGCGTCCGAGCGCACGCCGGGGCTCACCCGCAGTCGGACGATATCACGGTGCTGACTTTGAAAAGAAAGTGAAAGGTGAAACGTGAAACGTGAAACGTGAAGGGAATTTGAAAGCGCAGCCAGATAATGATCGAACTCGCGTTCGATGCTGCGATGGGAAGGTGAAACGTGAAACGTGAAGGGAATCTGAAAGCGCAGCAGGCAATACGCATCGCGCCACTTGCAACCGGCCAGTGCTGCTGGATGATCGCGTTGCTCCTGGGCCTGTCCGGCTGCGGGAAGAAGGCGGCGGTGCCCTCGGTCCTGCCTGTCCCGGTCACAACGGCTCAGGCTGTCATCAAGTCCATGCCGCTGCTTGTTGAGGCCATGGGGTCGGTCGAAGCCTGCAACTCCCTGGAGATCGTTCCCCAGGTCTCGGGACAGATCCTCAAGTACCACTTCCGGGAGGGGGATGAGGTCCAGCGAGATGCGCTCCTGGTGACCATTGACCCGGCCCCATACACGGAGGCGCTGCACCAGGCGGAAGCGCTGCTGGCCAGCGACGAGGCGGCGCTGGAATTCAAGAAAAGCGAGGCGCTACGCTTCTCCGAGATTGATACCAACGCCGTCACGCGCTCTGATTTCGACAGAACCCACGCCGACGCCGGCACCCAAGAGTACAAAGTTAAGGCAGACCGGGCCGTTGTCGAACAGGCTCGCCTTAACCTCGGGTATTGCTCGATCCACTCTCCCATCGCAGGTCGGGCTGGTGCCTATTTGGTCAACCAGGGGTCCGTGGTGGAGGTCAACAAGACAACATTGCTGGTCGTTAAACAAATTGAGCCGATTTACGTGACGTTTTCCGTCCCCGAAAAACACTTGCCCGCGATCCGGGCCGCCCAGCAGAAGGCGGCCCTGATCGTCGAGGCGCGCTTGCCAGGCGTTGACGCCCAACTCCGGCTGGGCCGGTTGACATTCATTGACAACACCGTGGACCCCTCCACGGGAATGATTCGGCTGAAAGGGACTTTCGCCAATACCGATGCCTTTCTCTGGCCCGGCCAATATGTCAGGGTCTCGCTGATCCTTGGAGAAGAGCCGGGGGTCGTGGTAATCCCGGCCAGGGCCGTCCAGACTGGCCCGAAGGGACCCCTGGTGTTTGTGGTCGGGGATAATCGGACCGTGGCGCGACGGACGGTGCAGGTGGGCCGCTTGGCCGGAGAGGAGGCAGTCATGGCCCGGGGAGTGTCGCCCGGAGAGATCGTGGTCACCGATGGCCAAAACAAGCTCAAGGACGGGACGGTGGTAACCGCCGAGCCTTCGACTCCTGCAGCGACAAACGGGGTTCCCGGGGCTGGTGAGCCGCCATGAACATAAAAAAAGCAGATGAACTAACGCAAAGGCGCAAAGGTGCAGAGATGCAAGGGTTTCGGCTCCCGGATGCCATCACCCGATGGGATGGGGACTTAACGCAGAGACGCAAAGGAACGCGGAGAAACGCAGAGAAAAAGAACTCTCTGCGAATCTCTGCGAATCTCTGCGCCTTTGCGTTAAATTCGGGTTTGGGAGTCCCTTGCGCCTTTGCCTCTTGGCGTCTTTGCGTTAACTGCCGTTTTTAGTATGAACATCTCGGAACGGTGGATCCGGCGTCCGGTTATGACCACCCTGGTCATGTTCGGCCTCCTTTTCTTCGGCCTCCTTAGCTACCGCAAGCTGTCCATTAACAACCTCCCAGACGTTGATTTTCCGACCATTTGCGTCACCGCATTTCTTCCTGGGGCGAGCCCCGAGACCATGGCGGCGACCGTGGCCACGCCGCTTGAGAAGCAGTTCTGCTCGATCTCAGGCATTGACTCGATGAGTAGCTCCAGTTCGCAGGGAAGCACCACCATCAACATCCAGTTCGCCCTGGAGCGAAACATTGACGCCGCGGCCGTGGACGTGAACTCGGCCATCTCGGCCGCCATGGGGATTCTGCCGCGCAACATGCCCAATCCGCCGACCTTCAAGAAGGTGAACCCGGCCGATATGCCCATCATGTTCATCGCCCTCACCTCGGAATCTCTGCCGGTGAGCACGCTAAACGACCTGGGAGAGAATATTCTGTTGGCGAACCTGTCCACGATCAACGGCGTGGCCGAGATTGACCTCCTCCCGGTCCAGAAATATGCCGTGCGGGTCCAGGTTAACCCTTACTCGATGGCCAACAAGAAGGTCGGCATCAACGAGGTTCTCAGCGCCATCCAGGGAGGCAACGTCAACCTCCCGGGGGGAACGATTGACAATAAGAACACATCTTACACCATAGATTCCAACGGACAGATGCTGAATGCCAGCGCCTTTGACTCGCTGGTGGTGACCTACCAGAACGGATACCCCCTGCGCATCCGCGATATCGGTCGGGCCATTGACGGCATCGAGAACGACCGCACCAAGGCTTGGTTCCTCGACCGGGGGGAGAAGAAGGGCACTGTCATCCTGCGCGTGCGCAAGCAACCCGGCGCCAACACCGTGAACCTGGCCACCGAGATTAAAGCTCGCCTTCCCCGCCTCAAGGCTGCGCTGCCGGGGGCGATGAACGTCCACCTCTTCTACGACCAATCGGAGTTCATCCGTGAATCAATCACCGATGTGCAGATTACCATGGTCCTGACGATCTTCCTCGTCATCGCTGTCATCTTCATCTTTCTTCGCTCGCTGAAGACCACGATCATCCCCAGCCTGGTGGTTCCTTTGTCGCTGATTGGCACCTTCGCGGTGATGAACATCTTCGGATTCACCCTCAACACGCTCTCCCTGATGGCCATCACCCTCTCGATCGGCTTCGTGGTGGACGACGCCATCGTGGTCGTGGAGAACATCATTCGACGGATGGAAAAGGGCGAAAGCGCGATGGAAGCTGCCTTGAAAGGGTCTCGGGAAATCGGCTTCACCATTCTCTCGATGACCATCTCGCTGGCCGTGGTGTTCATTCCGATCATGTTCATGGGAGGTCTCCTGGGCCGGCTGTTCCGGGAATTCGCCGTCTGCATCACCGCATCCATCCTGCTTTCGGGGATCATCTCCCTGACCCTGACCCCGATGCTGAGCAGCCGCTTCCTGAAGGGCTATTCCGCGAGCAAGCCGGGTCGCCTTCACGCCGCCTCCGAGCGCCTGTTCAATGCCTGGCAGGCGGCCTATGGCCGGAGCCTGACCTTGGTTTTGCGCCACCGGCGGCTGACGATGGTCGTCACCTTGCTGATTACTCTGGCCATGGTGAAGCTCTTCACCCAGATCCCCAAGGGATTCATCCCCACCCAGGACCAGAACTTCTTCCGCATTTTCTCCCTCCTGGACGACCCATCCTCGTTCGCAGATATGGCGCGTCATCAGGACGCCCTGAACGGGGTGCTCTTAAAAAACCCCGACTGCCGGGAGGCGGCCGCGGTCTCGCTGGCTGGATTCTCAGCCGACAACAACAGCCTGACCTTCGTGAGCCTGAAACCGCGCGCCGAGCGGAAGCATTCCGTGGACGAAATCATCGCCACCCTCCGCCCCAGCCTCAACCGGATCCCGGGGATGATCGTCTCCCTGGTCAATCCGCCCCTGATCGCCATTGGCTCCCGTCTGTCGAGCGCTCAGTGGCAGTTCACCTTGCAGAGCATGGATCTGGAGAGCCTGTATCGCTACGGGTCCATCCTGGAAGAGAAAATCCGTTCTATTCCCGCCCTGGCTGATGTGAAGTCCGACCTGCAAATGCGCAAGCCCAAGCTAGAGATCACTATTGACCGGGACAAGGCGTCCTCCCACGGGCTCACCGTAGAGCAGGTGCAGGAGGCATTTTACTCGGCCTACGGATCGCGCCAGGTCTCCACCATCTACACCGCGTCCACTTTCTACTACGTGATCCTGGAGGTGGCCCCCGAATTCCGTCAGGAGCCTGCGTCGCTGGCCACACTCTTCATCAAGTCAGCACGAGGCGAACTGGTCCCCTTGAGCACGGTCGCCTCGATCCGCCAGACGGTTTCCCCACTTACCATCAACCATTCGGGGCAGATCCCCGCAGCCACTATTTCGTTCAACCTCAAGCCGGGCTACGCCATCGGCACGGCCATTGACGAGATCAACCGTTTCAGTCACGCCAATCTGCCGGCATCGGTCCACACCGCGTTCCAGGGTTCGGCCCAGGCCTTCCAGTCCTCCTTCTCGAGCATGGGCTTCCTGCTCCTGATCACCCTGGTCGTGATCTACATGGTGCTGGGGATTCTCTACGAAAGCTTCATCCACCCTCTGACCATCCTCTCCTCGCTCCCCTTGGCCGGGTTCGGCGCCCTGGCGGCCCTGGCCCTATTCGGCATGGAACTCGACATGTACGCCTACGTCGGCATCATCATGCTCGTCGGGATCGTCAAAAAGAACGGTATCATGATGGTGGATTTCGCTTTGGAGGCCGAAAAATCCCAGGGGCTCAATTCGGTGGACTCCATTTACCAGGCATCCCTCACACGTTTTCGCCCCATTATGATGACCACCATGGCCGCTCTCTTCGGCTGCCTTCCCATTGCCCTGGGCCTGGGGGCGGGCGGCGAGGCCCGACAACCGCTGGGCGTCGCCGTGGTCGGCGGGCTGTTCTTTTCGCAGATCCTGACCCTCTACGTCACGCCGGTCTTCTACATTTACCTGGACCGGCTCAACCGAAGACTCCAGACCGGCAAAAGCTCGGAGCAGGCGATAGGTGACCAATGAATACGAACCTTTTCGCCAATGACTTCCCCTTCACCGGCCTGTTCCATAGGCAGGCCGGCACCCTGGAAGCTGCGGTCAAACAACTGGCGAGCATTCTCCAGGATTTTACCACGGTTCCCGACCAATGCGTGCGCATCAGCGCCCTGGTGACGGAGGGAGACACGACTTTTCGGCAAATCGAGCGCGAGCTTTCCCTGACCTTCATCCAACCCCTCGACCGGGAGGATATCCGCGAGTTGAACCGCGCCTTTCAACGTGCCCTCCAGGCGGTCGGTGCCGTCTCCAGCCGCATCGGTCTCTACGGATTCCGTGAAGTTCAGAAAGGAGCCGCGGCCCAGGCCGCCTGCCTGGCCGAGATAGTCACCGAGATCGCGCCCCTGCTCAAGATCGTCATCCGGACGGGGGACGGCGCAGCGAACTGCGAACGGGTGCGAAAACTCAAGAAAGAGGCGGACTCGTTCATCCTCGTCGGGTTGGGGGAGATGTATGAATCGGCCGGCGACGGCGTGGGAAACCTTCTCGAGGCCCTGAAATGGAGCCAGATCTACGACCGCCTCGATGCGGCCACGTCATGCTTGGAGCACATCGTCAACGTGATCGAGGGAATTATCCTGAAAAAGGTATAGACCTTCGGGTAGATGCGTGTTGCCTGCTACGATTTCGGATTCCCTTCACGTTTCACGTTTCACGTTCCGCACTACTCGCAAACGAACAGTTCGGTCATTCCAGCCATTTTAACGACGCGTTTGATGGGCGGGGTCACGCCGAGGAGCGTGAATTGTCCGGCCCCGACGATCTTGGCGACGGAGATACACACCCGCAGGAATGCCGAACAGACGTAAGTCACTCCCTGCATCTCGAACACCACCGCCTGCGGCGCCTTCAGGTGGGCCTTCAACTCATCTTCCAACTTCTGGCTCTGCAGCGTGTCGAAATGCCCGTCCAGCGTGCAGACTAACTTGCCGTCACATTCAATAATTTTCATCTTTTGATTAGCTTCGGATTCCCTTCACGTTTCACGTTTCACTTCAGTTGGGTTCTAATAATTGCGGTCGAAGATCTGCTCGAGGGCCTCGGAATCCAGGGATTCGTCGAGGTACAATGCGGCATCGAACCGAGCCAATCGCTGGTTATCCCGGCGGCGAGCGACGCGCTGGATGTTGACCAGATGCCGCGCCGTTACGTTATCGGTCGTGATATTCTTGCCGCCGGTGCCGCAGCCCAGCGTGAAGGAGGGGCTCAACCGGTTGTACATGCCGCCAACGCCCCCCTGGGAGGACGGCGTATTCACGACGATTCGTCCCGCGTTCATCAGGAGGGAAAACTCCGTGATCCGCGCCTCGTTGTTGGCATAGAGGCTCACGGTGTGACCGATGCCGCCGTAGAAATTCAGGTCAATGCAACGGTTCACCGCATCGGTGAAACTGGGCTCGACGTAGAATGCCAGGATGGGAGCCAGGATTTCCGAGGAAAGTGGGTATTTCTCCCCCACACCGGCCAGGGGCGCCATCAGGATCTTGACATCAGCGGGCGCGGCGATTCCCGCCTTCTGGGCGATCAAGGAGGCCGGCTGGCCAACGACGTCCGGCTTCATCGCGCCTTTCACCGTGTCGAACGCGACCGCCTCCAGCTTGACGATTTCCTCGGAAGACAAGAAGTAAGCGCCCTGGCGCTCAAACTCGCTCCGGACGGCTGCCGCGATGGCGGCTTCCACCACGATCGCCTGTTCGCTCGCGCAGATGGTGCCGTAGTCGAAGAGCTTGGATATGAAGACTTGACTGACGGCGAACGGAATGTCCGCGCTCACATCAATGAATACCGGCACGTTGCCGGCCCCCACCCCGAGCGTCGGGGTACCTGAACTGTAAGCCGTCTTGACCAGTCCGGTGCCGCCAGTGGCTAGAATGAGCGCCAGGCCTTTGTGGCTCATCAGCGCCTGCGTCTGCTCGCGCGAGGTATCGTTGAGCCATTGGATGCAGTCCTCCGGCGCGCCGGCAGCCAGCGCCGCTTCATAGCAGATCCTGGCCGTTTCGGCGCAACAGCGCTTCGCCTTTCCCGAAGGGCAAACGATGATCGGGTTGCGGGCTTTGAGCGAGATCAGGACTTTGAAGATGACCGTAGAGGTGGGGTTGGTGACGGGGATAACCGCCAGGATCGGGCCAACGGGTTGCGCAATCTCGGTAATGCCGCTGGCGAAGTCTTCGCTCACCACCCCGGCCGTCTTCAAGTCCTTGATGTCATCATAGACCAATTGGGAGGCCACTACATTCTTGAGCACCTTGTCCTGCCATTTCCCCATGCCCGTTTCCTCGTGAGCCATTCGGGCCAGCCGCACCCGTTGGTTGAACGCCGCCTTGTGAACGGCGTCCACAATCCGGTCGGTCTCGGCCTGTCCGAGTTGCGCAAACACTGCGCCAGCCTGTACGGCCCGTTGAAGTATCTGATCCGCGAATTCTGTTGTTTTGATATCCATTGCTAATCTCCGTTCCGGGTCTGCACCACCCGCATTTTTCCAAGACCACTACACAGGGAATGGGAGCAATGAGAATAATGGGAGTAAAGGGATCAGGCAAGTCCGAAGCGGACAAGAATGTCCAATGCCGCCAGGATTTGAGCGACAGGTTCCAGTGGCGATGATTCGGTCGTTTCCGGTAATAGCTTTCCCCAAGACCCCTCATAGCCTCGACCAATTTCCACCATTTGAGACGCCAAGGGCGTCGTTCAGTGCGCCTGAGATGGCGAGGGGATAGGGCGGTGAAAGTCCGCCTCTGTGCGGTGATGAATCGTGCGGTATCGAACCGTAACTGCGTCGCAGCAATGCGGGGTGGAGAGCAACGGAACGAGAACGACCAGTCCGTAACACAGGCTTCCCGTGTGGGGAGTCGCCGTGAACTCGATTCGGTCGGCGTGGTTGGGCGAGTCTGCTGGATAAAGACGAAGCCTGTAAAGCGGGCGATAGGCCAAGCGCCGAATCGCCGGACAGCCGGGAGGTCCCCGGACGACATGTGGATGATTGGAGACGGAATGGACGGCAGTCCCCTGGGTCGTAATCAGGGAGACCCGCCGGGGTTAAGCGGTGTTCATGGCCGAGGGAGGCCCGAAGAGCCGCCCGGCGGGAGTCAGAGCGTCCGTAGGAGCGCGGAAGCGGGTAACGACCGTGGAGCGAAGGGACGTAGGAAAGTGGATGCGCAATGAACCAGAACAACGACGCAAAATCGGCGATAGTGGCAGCGACGCCTCAGCAAGTCGAAGCCACCCGCGCCCCGTGGTGGTGGGTGGAACGTACGGTCTGGACCGAGCGCATGTTGACGCGGCTCACCTCGGGTGAGTCAGCAGACCGGGTCTGGTTCCGACTGTGGGACAAGACCTATGCCTCTGCCAATCTGGCCAGTGCCTTCCACAAGGTTTGGCGGAAGGGCGGGAGCGCGGGAGTGGATGCGCAGACCGTGACGCATTTTGCGAAGCACGCCCAGGAGGAACTCCTCTGGCTAGCCGAGCAGATGATGGGCGGAACGTATCATCCGCAACCGGATCGGCGGGCTTGGATACCCAAGCTCGGCAGCAAAGGAAAGCGACCGCTGGGGATACCGGCGGTGAGAGATCGCATCGTGCAAGGCGCGTTGCGGCACGTTTTGGAACCGATCTTCGAGGCGGAGTTTGCCGAGCACAGCTACGGCTTCCGACCGGGGCGCGGGGCCAAGGATGGGCTGCGGCGCGTGGACACGCTGCTGAAGGCGGGCCACGCTTGGGTGGTGGACGCCGACCTTAAAAGTTACTTCGACACGATACCGCACGACCGGTTGCTGGCGTTGGTAAAAGCGCGAGTGGGCGACGGGCGAGTGCTGGCGTTGGTGGAAAGTTTCCTTCGCGCCGGAGTGTTGGAGGAGAACAAAGGTTGGAAACCCACCGAATGTGGCACGCCCCAAGGCGGCGTCATCAGTCCGCTGCTGGCGAACCTATATCTGGACCCGCTCGACCATCAAATGGAACGAGCGGGTTGGGAGATGGTGCGTTACGCAGACGACCTGGTCATCCTGTGTCGCAGCCAAGCCGAGGCGCAAGTTGCCCTGGCGGCGGTGAAGACGTGGGTGAGTGGAGCGGGACTGACCCTGCATCCTGAAAAGACGCGGGTGGTGGACGCCCGTGGACCCGGAGGCTTTGACTTCCTTGGGTATCACTTCGAGCGGGGCATGAAATGGCCGCGCAAGCAGAGCCTGGAGAAGTTGCGAGGCCGGGTGCGAGGGAAAACAGCGCGACTGGATGGACGGAGCCTGCGGGTCATCATAACCGACGTGAACCGTACCGTGCGGGGCTGGTATGGGTATTTCCAGCACAGCAAGGCCCATGTGTTTGCGAACGTGGATGGCTACGTGCGGCGCCGACTGCGAAGCCTGTTGCAAAAGCGGCGAGGTCGCACCAGTCAGGGACTGGGCGCGGCGCATCAACGCTGGCCGAATGAATGGTTTGCCCGTCGTGGGCTGCTGAGCTTGAAGGCAGAACACGAGTGGACGCGGACAATCGTAGCACTACGAACCCACTGACTGGAGAGCCGGATGCGGGAGAACCGCCCGTCCGGTTCGGAGGGAGGGGCAAGGTTAAAACCCTTGTTCCTACCCCTATTACCAGCCCAGGGCAACGCCCCACTGCCATTTAGTTAAGCGTAATGTGCTCAGAATACTATTTTTTTGACGCGTCGTTGAAAGTGATACGAACGGTGAAAGGAGGTTTTGCTTCGAGGCACTATGCGTTCTTTACGCACGCTCACTGGGTTGCTTAGAAACAACTGCTGCAATGTTCGCACCACCTCGACCGCTGGGGTGTCGCGGTACAGAATGTCTAGCACGTGCATTTTCAAGGCATGAAACGAGTTGGCCCGATTGATTTGTTTCGGATACTTGCACTCCGAACGATGGTCCGTGAGAATCTGGTTGGCCGGGCTGGTCAATAGGCTCTCCAGATTGGACAGCAAAACGGCCGCATGAAAGTCCTGGCGGACCGCCTCCGCGGTCAACCCACTGAAGTTCTCCAAGTCCAAACGGCCTTTCAAAGCTCCGTAATAGGTCTCAATGCCCCAGCGGTAATGGTAGAGTTCTTTGAAATCTTGGGTCGGGTAGGTCGTTTCATCCAGCAAGGTAGTTACCAACACTTCCAGTTCGCCGGTGGCTAGTCGCAGGCTCACAAAGCGGACCTCGATCTGCAAGGGCAACCC
>Ga0073936_10011167_pt1 | contig 10923 bp, 6 predicted proteins | sample AliMusrvi5mmetaG_FD_87041 | JGI IMG/M metagenome (GOLD analysis project Ga0073936, IMG submission 87041) | Freshwater lake bacterial and archeal communities from Alinen Mustajarvi, Finland, to study Microbial Dark Matter (Phase II) - Alinen... | ecosystem: Environmental > Aquatic > Freshwater >... | reverse complement strand
TAATCTTGATTTTCAGGCACTTACAAAATCTGGTTATGAAAATATGTAAAAAAATGCCCTGTTTTGAGCACTTTTTGCTGTTTTTTAACACTTTTGGGAAGTTTTAGCTGCAAAATGGGTTAAAGTAACAAGAAACAATTCACTTACAGATAAACTTCATATTTCCTTACAAAATATTAAAAAATCAAAAACTGCCGCTTGTTCTGAAGCAAATTCCTGGGTTCAAGTTGGGTTAGGCTTTAATAGCACAGTAAATAATCTATTTAATTTTCAAGGTAATTTATATGCAGCAGGTAATTTTACAAAAGACGGAAGTGGGACCCTAATAGATTATGTGTCTATGTGGGACAATAATACCAGTAGTTGGATTACACTAAACTCTGGAATGAACAGTTGGGCAACAAGCCTTTGTGGTTATGGCTCTGATCTAATTGCAGGAGGGCATTTTACTTCACCTGCACAAGAAATTGCAAGTTTAAATGGTTCTACTTGGTCATCACTAGGAACTGGTATTAATGGTATGCATATAAATTCTCTATGTATGAATGATAGTAGATTGTATGCAGGTGGTTGGTTTAATATAGCTGGGGGCATTACTGTATCTGGCATGGCAAGGTGGGATGGTACAAACTGGAATGATGTCAATGGTGGTATTGGTGGTTCTCCTAGTAATTTTCAAGTAATGTCAATGGCTGCAATAAATGATGATTTGTATGTTGGAGGTCTTTTCACTTGGGCTGGAGGAATACTTGCAAATAATATTGCAAGATATAATTGTCTAAGTAATACATGGTCATCACTTGGAACAGGTACATCTATTTATGTTTCATCAGTATGTGTATTTAATCAGGAAGTGTATATTGGAGGAACTTTTACTAGTCCAACTAATTATGTGGCTAAATGGAATGAAACGGCAGGCACATGGGATGCATTAGGTACTGGCACAATTGGTCCTATAACATCTTTATGTGAATTTAACCATGAATTATTTGCTGCTGGTTATGATAATAATACTTACCTTCCATGGATTGCAAAATGGGATGGTTCAACATGGGTGTATTATTGTACCGGAATGAATGTGATAATTTATACAATTTGTGAATATAATAATGAATTATATGCTTGTGGCGGTTTTGATATAGCTTCAGGAAATCCAGCATTAAGAGTTGCAAAGTGGTGTCCTCCACAACCGGAAGCTGGCAGTGATGTAGCTATATGCAATGGGGCGAACACACAGTTATCTGCATCAGGAGGTACAACTTATTCATGGAGTCCAGCAACGGGGTTGGATAATCCAAATTCTCAAAATCCTATTGCCAGCCCTACATCAACAACAACATATACTGTAACTATTTACAGTGCTTATGGATGTACTTCTACAGATAATGTGGTAGTAACTGTGTATCCATTACCCACAGCAGAAGCAGGCAATAATGCTCCTATTTGCTTAGGCGGTAGTGGTGTCACATTGAATGCATCAGGCGGCACATCATATTCATGGTCCCCTGCAACAGGTTTATCAGCAACTAATATTTACAATCCTATTGCTAATCCAACAGCAACAACAACATACACCGTAACGGTTACCGATGCCCATGGATGCTCTGCAACTGACGCTGTTGTAGTTACAGTAAACTCATTGCCAACAGCCAATGCAGGTTCTGATGTAAATTATTGCATTGGCACTCCAGTTCAACTTTCAGCAAGCGGCGGCACATCATATTCATGGTCCCCTGCAACAGGTTTATCAGCAACCAATATCAATAATCCAACGGCCAGTCCTTCCGTTACAACAACTTATACTGTTACTGTAACAGATATAAATGGTTGTTCTGCTACTGACGATGTTGTTGTTACAGTAAATCCATTACCTACAGTAACTTATAGTGTTGTTGATGAAACATGTTTAGGCTCTTATGATGGCAGTATTGAACTTACTCCTGATGATGGTACACCACCCTATTCCTACATTTGGCAAAATTTTCCAACAAATACTACAAACCTTCTCGAAGATTTAACAGCAGGAACCTATTATGCTACTGTTACAGATGATGCTGGCTGTTATGTTACTCTAAATGCTGATGTTACTTCAATAAACAATAATCCATGGCCTTATCAGCCCTCTAACGGTACAGATAAAGAAATAGGGACAAGTGTTGCTGTTGATATTAATAATGGCGATGTTTACGCTGTAGGTTATTTTCAGGGCAATATTTCTTTTGGAAACACTACTTATATAACAAATGGTGGGCAGGATATGTATATTGTAAAATTTGATAAGTGCGGCACTGTTTTATGGAGCAAACGTATTGGCGGTGCTGGAAATGATGCTGTTAATAAAATAATTGTAGATAATTCCGGCAATATTATTATAACCGGATATTTTTCACAAACAGTTAATTTTGGTGGAGGAAATAGAACAGTAATTGGTTACACTACAGACCTTTTTGTTGCAAAGTATGACGATGCTGGAAATTATATTTGGGATAAACCTTTTGATGATCTTCAACATAATAACGATGCAGGAAATGATTTGACACTGGATGGATCGGGCAATATTTATGTGGTGGGTACAATGGACAATGGAGTTAATGATTATGATGTTTATATAGCAGCCCTGGACCCTACTTATGGGACAACGCTATGGACTCCTAGTTATCAGCATGAAGATTATTCTGGAGGGGAGGATTACGGATTAGGCATAACATATAATTCGTACAATTCTACACTGTTAATTACCGGAAAAAAAAGTGGAAATATCTTTGTAAGTAAGTATGACTTGAATGGAAATGGTATTATTGTGGGTAACCCAATTGCAGCAGGAGCAGGGGAGAGTATAATTGCCGGTACAGCAAACAATATATTTTTAGCCGGCTATACTGAGTCTGGGGGTATAAGGTCAATGTACTTAGCTCATGTTAATTCATCAACTCTCGCTTTGACTACTCTTTTTCAAACGAGTAGCGTTAATTGGGATTATTTCACCGATGTTGCAATAGATCAGAACGGGAATGTGTTTCTTGCAGGATTGTTCAGCAGTTCCACTATTACCCTTCCAATAATGGGTAATCCTACCATTTATAATAACTCTGGTAATGGTGGTGCAGATAATTTTGTAGTAAAATATTCACCGGCAAATAACTGGTTTAATTGGTTTACTCAATCGGGTTCTTCGGTCTATCCAACTGATGCGACAAATTTAGGCATTGCGTTAATCGGCAATGGTTTTGGTTATGTAACAGGGCAGTTTATGGGTGCAGCCGTTTTCAACAATACCACGCTATATTCATACCCATATCCAACTTACCCATATACTACGGATGCTTATATTGCTAGATTTCAAGATTTGGTTAATCCCGGTTCCTACAAGAGTTTAGTTATTCAAACTTCTACTTCTCAGAATTTTGAAAATAATGATGCGGTTTCGGTTTATCCCAATCCGTCAACAAACAGTTTTATTATTGATATTAATTTTGTCGCGGAGAAACCAACGAAAATTTTTTTATACAATGCAATTGGAACTGCAATTAAAGAAATAATAAATGGTTTTGTTCAATCCCAATTAATTACTGTTGATGTAAAGGATTTGCCTACAGGCAATTATTTTATAAGGATTGAAACAGATAAACAGGTATATATAAAAAAGATTATCATATTGAAGCAAGAATAAGAATGCAATTTATTAACCTGACAAATTAATCTCTTTTTTGTATTTTTACAATATAAAAACTTTAAAAAATGAAGAACTTATTTATTGCTTTAATCCTAATATGTATTTCGAACATTATTAACGCTCAATGGCAGTGGACAGGAGGTCCACCGGGCGGTGCTATTAGTTGCATTGCAACAAAGGATTCTAATATTTATGCGTCACCCTCATCAGGTCTTTATAGATCTGTTGACAATGGAAATAATTGGTTTACAACAAATTTACCTCTTAATGTTAACACCAAAGCAATAATATGTAATGATTCAAATATTTTTGTAGGTTCCCTAAATCATGGCATTTATAAATCAACAAATTATGGAATTTCATGGACTCAAATAAATAATGGTTTGACAGACACCATGGTAACATCATTAGCAGTAAGTGGCACAACAATTTTTGCAGGAACATATAGCAATGGCATATTTTTATCCACTAATAATGGAGCAAACTGGATACCTTCGAATAATGGTATTTCAAATCCTTATATTAAATCATTGGCTGTACATGATTCGGTTATTTATGCTGGAACATCATGGTGGGATGGAGGTGTGTTTTATTCAACGAATAATGGCACGAACTGGACTTTAATAAATATAGGATTACCAGCAGAAGATATTAGAGCAATAGCAATAATTGGAACAAATGTTTTTGCTGGATACGTTAATCGAGGAGTTTATTTATCAATTAATAATAGTCCAAATTGGGTTCAAGTAAATAATGGTTTATCTGCTGATACAAGTATTGGATGTTTTCATGTAAATGGATCTTACCTGTTTGCTGGTACTGGATTGGGTGTATATTTGACGACTGATAACGGAAACAATTGGTTACCATTTAATACTGGTTATATAAATAGTGTCGAAGCTTTAGCTTCAAATGACACTTATGTTTTTGCAGCAACTGGTGGCAACGGAGTATGGAGGCGTCCTTTAAAAGATATTGTGGGTGTAAAAGAAACAAGTAAAAATATTAATTTCACTGTCTATCCAAACCCTGCTACTAATACACTTAATATTGAGAGTAGTACTAAATTTTCACAACTGCTCATATCAGATGTTTTGGGTAATGTGGTAATAAGGCAACAAATATATAATCATGCTGTGAGTGTAGATGTAAGTGGGTTGGGTAAGGGAATTTATTTTGTAAAGTTGGTAAGTGAAAACGGGTTTGTTGTGAGGAGGTTTTTGAAAGAGTAAAGGTTTCCTTTTTGCCCTCGCTGCCCATGTTTCCCCTAAAGGGGACACCAACGCAAAGTTAGGGTGAGCGCCCCTTTAGAGGATTAAGGGGCGTGAGATGGCAAAAAAATAAAAATTTTTGCTCCTTTATTATTATTTTTGTAATATGAATAAATTTTTATTAATTATTTTTTTATTGTTTCTGAATCTAATGGGTAATGCCCAAATTAATGTTCAGGATTCTTTGGCTTTGGTTGATATATATAATGCTACAAATGGCTCTAATTGGAATAATTCAACTAACTGGCTAATTGGTAAAGCTAAAACGTGGTATGGAGTAGATGTAGATACTATTGCCAATAGAGTTATACAATTAGATCTTGATAATAATAATTTAACTGGTTACATCCCTTCATCAATCGGAAATCTTACTTTAATCAATGAAATTCATATTTATAATAATAATTTAACAGGTAATATTCCTCAAACCATAGGCCGTTTAACACATTTAAATTGGATAGAAGCACAAAATAATCAATTATCTGGAATATTAACTGATTCCATTTGCAGATTGACAAATATAACTGCAATACACATCGGGAATAACAACTTTACAGGCAAAGTCCCTGATTCTTTAAACCAATTGCCTCATTTAAATACTTTTGGAATTAATAATAATCAATTTGACCGATTACCGGATTTTTCAGCCATTACAAACGCATGGATAGCTGATTATGAAGTGGAAAACAACCATTTTACATTTGGAGATATTGAACCAAACATGTTATTGGGATCTTTTGTATGCTCCTTCTGTTTACAATATTATGCTCCGCAATTTGATAGTATAAATGACTTAATAGATACAACTATACAGGAAAACTCAGTGTTTGAAATGCATTGTAACATTGGCGGCCAGCATAATATATATCAATGGACAAAAGACACTGTTGCTATACCATTGGCTACTGATAGTGTTTTGGTTATTAATAATGTCGCTTTGAGCGATAGTGGGGTATATTCGTGCAGGGTAACAAATTCGGTAGTACAGGGGTTAACCTATCACCGCAGACCTATTACGGTGCATGTGGATAAGTTTACAGAAGCCATAAACAATTTTGAGCAAGAAAACTGTTTGGGGCTCTTTCCCAACCCCGCTACCCATACGCTTTATATTGAAAACGCACCTCCCAACGCCACCCTCAGCATCACCAACCTGCTGGGGGAGGAAGTTTTGAGGTGGGAGGCAACAGAAAAGCAGTTTGCAGTAGATATCAGTGGTTTAAGAAAAGGGGTTTACTTTGTGAGGCTGGAAGCGAAGGAAGGAGTTGTGGTGAGGAAGTTTGTTAAAGAATAGGTTAGGGCAAGTCAGGGCTTCACTTGGAGTGAAACCCTGACTAAGGGTGCGTTTTGGCCATCACTGCACTTTCCACTTAAGGGAACACTCAACACAAACTTAGCATAGAAAGACTTCATTTTTTTTCATTCCTACCTGCCTTCCACAGCCATAATGCGCATTTTCTTAACCAATATTTAATAATTAATTAATACTGAAAGAATCCTGATTAATATTTTATTGAGTACTTTTAATCAATTATTTAGAAATTTATTATTTTAATGAAAAACACAAACAACAAAGAATTAAGAACTTCCCTAAAAAAAGAATTGGTTTCGTTTTTTATAGCCAATCCGAAAAACAAATACAATTACAAACAGATTTCAAAACAGCTTGGCGTTACTGATAAAAACGGGAGAATGATTGTTACAGATTTACTAGCAGTACTTGTTAAAGAGAATATCATAACAGAAGCCAACAGGGGAAAATATGGACTAAGTCCACAGAAAGCCAACATTCCACAAATCACACAAGCGTATATTACAGGTGTTGTAGACATGAAGCCAACAGGTAAAGCTTATGTTACATGCCCCGGCATTGAAGAAGATGTATGGATTTCGGCCGACAATACCAATAAGGCGTTACATGGCGATACCGTTAAAGTTTACCTTTTTCCTAAAAGAAAAGACAGGCGCCTGGAAGGGCAGATTGTTGAAGTTATTACACGCGCAAAGAAACTGTTTGTTGGAGAGGTTCAGATCTCGAAACACTTTGCATTTTTGATACCCGACAAATTATCTATGCCCGTAGATATTTTCATTCCTCTGGATCAGTTGAATGGGGCTAAAAACGGTATTAAAGCTGTGGCCGAATTTGTAGAATGGCCGGAAAGAGCTAAAAATCCAACAGGAAAAATTATCAAAATACTGGGACAGGCTGGCACTAATGAAGTTGAAATTCAGTCTATTATGGTTGATTTTGGCCTGCCGCTTATGTTTAACGCTGAAGTGGAAAAATATGCTGAAAAAATTTCGGATGTCATTACACCCAATGAAATAAAAGCACGAAAAGATTTCAGAAATGTCATCACTTTTACTATTGACCCTGCCGATGCCAAAGATTTTGATGATGCCTTGTCTTTACGAAAACTCCAGAACGGACATTGGGAAGTGGGGGTGCATATAGCAGATGTGTCCCATTACGTTAAAGCCAACTCTCCTCTGGATAAAGAAGCCTATGAAAGAGGCACTTCTGTTTATCTTGTCGACAGGGTTATACCCATGCTTCCAGAGCGATTATCAAATAACATATGCAGCCTCAGGCAAAACGAAGACAAGCTTTGTTTTTCAGCTGTTTTTGAAATGGACGACGAAGCTAAAATATTTAATACCTGGATGGGCAAAACCATCATTAATTCCAACAGACGGTTTAATTATGATGAAGTACAGAAAGTAATTGAAGACAAAACAGGCGAATATGAAGAGCAGATTCTTGTTCTGGACAGCCTTGCCAAGAAATTACGTGAACAGCGGTTCAAAAAAGGGTCTATCGCTTTTGATTCTGTAGAAGTTAAATTTATTCTTGACGATAAGGGGAAACCTATTGATGTCTATATAAAAGAATCGAAAGATTCGAATAAATTAGTAGAAGATTTCATGTTGCTGGCCAATAAAAAAGTAGCCGAATATGTAGGTCTGAAGCCTAAAGGTGAAGAGGTAAAGCCTTTTATTTACAGGATTCATGATGAGCCTAGTGAAGAAAAATTATCAACTTTTACTGAATTTGTCTCGAAGCTGGGTTACAGTATGCGTACGGATACCCGCAAAAACACCATTAACTCTCTCAATAGCATCCTCGACAAAGTTATTGGCAAAGGGGAAGAAAACCTTATAAACAACCTGGCCGTGCGCACCATGTCCAAAGCCATTTATTCGGCCACAAACATAGGGCATTATGGACTTGCTTTCGATTATTACACGCATTTTACATCACCGATAAGGCGTTATCCCGATTTAATCGTTCACAGGCTTCTATTTGACTATCTGCAGAATAGGAATAAGCCGGCAGATATGGATCTGGAGAAGATAGCCAAAAATTCATCGGACAGGGAAAAGGTTGCTGTTGAAGCAGAAAGAGCTTCCGTGAAATACAAGCAGGTAGAATATCTTTCTGATAAAATAGGCCGGAAATTCAACGGTATTATTTCCGGTGTGAGCAAGTGGGGTATTTATGTTGAAATAGAAGGCAGCAAATGCGAAGGCATGGTACAAATGAAAGATATTGATGATGACTTCTATTATCTCGATGAGGATAATTACTGCGTTGTTGGTCAAAGAAACGGACGCACATTTAAATTGGGCGACAAAGTGACCATTATTGTAAAAAAGGCTGACCTGTTGAAAAAGCAGCTTGATTTTATCTTTGTGGAGGAGGAGTTGTAAATAAAAAAGTAAAAATACCATTGAAAAAAGGCATTAAAATACTAACATCGGACATCGTTTTTTTAAGTCCCAAAATCCAAATTCCAAGCGCAAAATTTCAAGAAGATTCGCATCTTAGGTCATGAGGCTTGAAATTTGGGATTTGAGACTTGGGGCTTTTAAAGAGTGTGTTAATTTACCCCATACTACGTTTACCTTATACCCCTTTATCCAAATAGCAACGACTTTAAATGACCTCAAACAAACAAAATAGCCTTCGTTCTTTAAGTCAGGATTTACTTTCCGTAATTTTTCCTGATTTATGTGCTGCGTGTGGCAACAGACGATACCGGAACGAAAAAAACATCTGTTTGTCGTGTTTGTCTAATTTACCCCTCACTCATTTTCATAAAGACCTTGAAAACCCTGTGAATAAAATCTTCTGGGGACGGGTTAATATAGAATTTGCATCTGCTTTTTTGTTTTTCTCTGTCAAAGGAATAGTTCAGCACATGATACATCAGCTAAAATATAAAGGCAATAAAGAAATTGGTATATTTCTAGGCCATTTATATGGTAATGTTTTAAAAAACGAAGCTCTTTTCAGCAAAATCGATTTTATAGTTCCTGTACCTTTGCATCCCGACAAATTAAAAAAAAGAGGCTATAATCAGAGTGAAATGATTGCCATGGGGCTTTCTCAATCTATGAAGAAGCCAATTGAAACCACCAGTTTTGGTCGAAGTATTTACACTGAATCACAAACCCGGAAGGGCCGTTATAAAAGATGGGAGAATGTTGACAACATATTTAAACTTAGTGATGGCCATTCTTTTGAAGGCAAGCACATCCTGCTTGTGGATGATGTGATAACTACAGGAGCCACCATAGAAGCTTGCGCACAGGAGATTTTAAAGGTTAAGGGGGCCAGGGTAACTGTTGTGGCGTTGGCATGCGCGATGCATGTGTAGTGTTTGACCGAAAAGTCCATTTTCTTCGTTCCGCTTGCAAAAAAAAGCTCATTTATTAAGATAAACTGCGCTTTTTTTCGCTGCACAAGCCTCGAAACTGAACTTTTCGCATCAAACACTGTGTTTCTGTTCAGACTATGTAGGACATTCGGGGGTATGTAATACAGTAGAGACGTTGCATGCAACGCCTCTACTGTATTACAGCCGGCAACGTCTCTTCAGAATTCTCTATTAATTTTGCAAACGTTGTGTTGGTTAGCTTGTTAAAGGTATATTCTCTTATATCTTTAAAAGTAAACCGGATGGAACAGGTTTTTTCGTCTTTGCAATGTTCGCAGGGTTTATAATATTTTTCGGAAGTGCAGGCTAGCCAGGCTATGGAGCCTTCAAAAAGCCTTATTATTTCCAATAAGGTTATTTCTTCGGGGTTTTTCATTAAAAAATACCCTCCTTTTTTCCCCAGTTTACTCCCTAAATACCCGTTTTTCTTCAATTCTAATAAAATAGATTCGAGAAATCGTTTGGGGATTTTTTCGCTTTCGGCAATATCATTTATCAATAAGGTACCTTTCTTATATTCTTTGGCTAGCCTTAAAAGCGCAAGCATTGAGTATCTTGTTTTCTGTGTCAGCATGTCTATCCTATTTTACTTATAAGTTTAAGTTTTTCTATGTCTTTTATTTCCAAAAATTTGTCGGTTATTGAGATTATTTTTTCTTTTTGCCATTTAGAAAACGTCATAATCACATTTTCAGGCGAACAGCATGCAAACTCTGCCAACTCCTTACGTGTAAGAGATAAATAAAAGGAATTAGTCGCATATACATTTTCTGCCAAATATAATATTATATCTGCTATTCTGCCTTCTTTCTGTTTATTGGCCAAACTAATAAAATTTAATATGGCTTTTTTAAACATATCAGAGGCTATCTGATAAATAGCAACTGCAAATTTTCCATTATTTGTCAATATATCCAGAAGCACACTTGAATCTATAAGTATAACTTCACAATCTTCGACAGCTATTATAGAAAAAAGATTATTGTCTTTATAGAACAGGTTGGCGCCACCCAATATTTTAGGTGCTGCTACCAGAGAAATAATAGTGTTTTTATTCCATTCATTTTCGAAATTGAATTTCACAACGCCGCTTTGCAGAAATGCAACGTGAGTGGGTTGATTTCCTTGTTTTAATATGATTTCTCCCTTTTTAAATTTCAAATTGACTGAAGTTTTCTCAATTCTCTCGAAATCTTTTTCTGAAATAAATTGCAGGGAAATTTTTCTCAACCAACTGTTGTACTGAAAATTATTC
>Ga0073936_10011160_pt1 | contig 10929 bp, 8 predicted proteins | sample AliMusrvi5mmetaG_FD_87041 | JGI IMG/M metagenome (GOLD analysis project Ga0073936, IMG submission 87041) | Freshwater lake bacterial and archeal communities from Alinen Mustajarvi, Finland, to study Microbial Dark Matter (Phase II) - Alinen... | ecosystem: Environmental > Aquatic > Freshwater >... | reverse complement strand
TCCGGAAACCGGGTCGGAGACGTCGGCCTCCTTGGACGTGCGCAGCAGGTCCATGAATTCGCGGAAATACTTCACGGCCTCACGCGGCTCGTTGCGCTGCAGCGCGCGGTGGGCCTTGACTTTGACGATGGCCGTGGCATGCCATTGCTCGGAGCGGCCGGGGCCCGGGATGCGCGACTCGATCAGGGTCAGCGCGCGGTCGTAGTCCTGCACCAGGAAACAACCGTCGAGCACCTTGATCTTGATATCGTTGCGGGTCTCTTCGTCTCCGGCCAGCGGCGTCAGACGCTCGCCGAGCAGGATCAGCTCCTTGAGCGGGACGGGCTGTTCGGTAAAGGAGTAGAAATACTGGAAGAACAAATTGATGACCTGCATTGCCGGCACCCGGGCGCGCAGCATGGCTTCGAGACGGCGGGGGAAGGCGCCCTTGTCCGTTTCCATCGCGTTCTCGGCCCAGGCACGGGCGGCGGTGGCGACGACCGTGCATTTGTCGGTGGCGGTGGGGTTGAAAAGAATGGCTTCGGCGCACTGGTCGATGACGGTCCGCTTGCCGGCCTTGGTGGCGGCTGGGATCACGGCGCGCAGCAGGCCGTCCAGTTCGCCGTCGTTCAAAATGTTGACGGCGGCCGGGAAGTCGTTGGTCAGGGTATTCCAGTCGCCGCGCGCGGAGGAAATCCGCACATGCGTGGCAACGGTCAGGTGTTTGAATTCGGACTCGCTGGTTTTCAGACTGGCGGCCAGGGTGAGAACCTTCTCGACGCTCTCCGGCCGGCCGGCGCTGAACAGGGCTTCGATGGTGGAGCGCACCAGGGTCATGCTTTCCGACGGCTTCAACGCCTGGAACGATTGGCTGAGCATGGTCAGCGCCTGATCGTCGTTGTGCAAGGAAACGAGGTCGTCGATGTTCCACGTGAACGCCTGCCGCCGCATGTCGGGGGGAAGGCCGGGGCGCGCCGCGAGTTCAGCCGCCCAGGCCAGGGTGTTGGGCATGTCGCCGGTTTCATGGTAGTAGCGGTAGAGCAATCCGCACGCTCCGGCCGAAAGGGCGGGGTCGGTGCTGGCGGCGAGTACGCGCTGCCTGGCGTCATCGGGCCGGCCGATATGAAGTAGCATCTGGAGCAAACTGTCGAGGATTTGCGGACGGTAGGCGGCAAAGACATGTTTGTTGAAGGCAATTTCGATGCGGGCAATGGCTTCGTTCGTCCGGCCTTCGGCAAGCATGTCGTTGGCCTTCACGAAAACCAGATTGAGCTCCGACAACAAGCGTTGTTCGGCGGCGGCTTTTTCCTCGGGCGAAGGTGGTTGGGCGGCAACCGGCGCGCGGCGGTTGCAACCGTTGGCCACAAGCAGCAGGCCGGAAAACAGGGCAGCACAGGTCAACAGGCGAACGGACAGCTTCATGCGACAAACCTCCAATTGACGCGACTCCGCCACGATTGGCGCAGATCGGCCAATACCTTAATGGAAAAGAGCTTATGATTCATTGGCGGCAAATGCAAGCCGCGATATTGGAGCAAACCCGCACTTGACCTGCGCGCCGCGGACGGCTATTTCTTTGCAACGACAACGCGACTGGATTGGAGTTCTTCGATGCGTGTTTGGATTCTCCACCAGGCCATTCAGGCCGATGCTTCGCCAGACGAACAGGATGTGTTGCAGCAGGTTGAGGCTGTCGGACAGGCGCTGGTGCGCCTCGGGCATCGCATCAAAGTGCATGGCTGCACACTGGACCTTGAGTCGCTCGATGCGGCGCTCAACACCGTGCAGTCGGACCTCGTCTTCAACCTCGTCGAAGCCGTGGCCGGCGCCGGCCGCCTGATCTATCTCCCTCCCGCCCTGCTCGACGCCCGCCAACGCCCCTACACCGGCAGTTCCGCGGAAGCCCTGTTTCTGACTTCGCATAAGATCCTGGCCAAGGAACATATGCTCGAAGCGGATCTGCCCACACCCATGTGGATGAGCATGGGTTCCCGCCATGCCCGCGTCCGCCGCCAGGAAGCGAAAGACACCCGCAGCGACACCATGGGCGGCCGCCGGCGAACCTGGCTGGTGAAATCGGTCTGGGAACACGCTTCGCTTGGCATGGACGACACCTGCATCGTCCGTGGCGCCACCCCCGACATGGCGGCCAACCATCTTGCCGCCTTTGCCGAACGCATGGGCGGCGAATGCTTCGCGGAGGAGTTCATCGACGGCCGCGAATTCAATGTCGGCCTGCTCGCCGGACCGAACGGGCCGGAGGTACTTCCACCCGCCGAAATCGTGTTTGCCGACTTCCCGGCCGACAAGCCGCGCATCATCGGCTACCAGGCCAAGTGGGCCGCGGATTCCTTCGAATATCAACACACCTCCCGTCGCTTCGCTTTCGATGCCTCCGACACACCGCTGCTCGACGAGATGAAACAGTTGGCGCTCCAGTGCTGGGAATCGTTCGGGCTGGCCGGCTATGCGCGCGTGGACTTTCGCGTGGATGGCGAAGGCAACCCGTGGATTCTGGAGGTCAACGCCAACCCCTGCATTTCGCCGGACGCCGGCTTTGCCGCCATGGTGACACAGGCCGGACTGACCTTTGACGCGGCCGTGGAGCGAATCCTTGCCGACGCGCTCACCCACGGCAACCGTTTTCGCCGTACCGCCGCCACCACCCGCCGCAAGATGGTTCCCACCTCCGGCATCGGTCTCGACCGCACCGAACCGACCGACCGGACGGAGCCAGCCGTCCGCGCACCTGCCACGCCTTTCATCTTCCGACACGAACTCACCGCCGGCGATTGCCACGCCATCCGCGATCTGGCGCAAGCCACCGGATTCTTCCACGCCGCCGAGGTCGAAATCGCGGTGGAACTGGTCCAGGAGCGGCTGGAAAAAGGCGGCGCGTCAGGCTACGAGTTTGTGATTGCAGAGTTGGATGGGCAAGTGGCCGGTTATACGTGTTTTGGTCCAATCCCCGGCACCAAGGCAAGTTACGACCTGTATTGGATTGCCGTCCGTCCGGAAGCGCAGGGCAAGGGATTGGGACGGCTGCTGCTCGGCGAAACCGAGCGGCGCATACGCGAGATGGGCGGCGCGCGCGTCTACGCCGAAACCTCCAGTCGGCCCCAGTATCTCAGCACGCGCGCATTCTACGAGCGCACCGGCTACAAACTGGCCGAACTGCTGGAAGATTTCTACGCTCCGGGCGACGGCCGGGCAACCTACCTGAAAATCCTGTAACTTGTTTTCAAATCTGCTCTATACTATTCATCCGTCCATCAAAAGTGGTCTTGGAGTGTCGGGCATGCAGGCAGGGATGACAACAATCGCCAGGACGCTGCTGTTTGGCGCATTGGCCGCGCCGTTTGCAGGTTGCGAGGAGAATGTGTTTTCCTACCGCACGGACGCCCTGTACGCCGTCGATCCCAAACTTATCAGCCACAGCGAAATCGCCGTATGGCAGACGCCGGCGCCGCTGCCTGCCTTCCTGGCGGTGCGGCCGGATGGAACCGTTGTGGTGGCTGGCGGTCGTACGGGCGCCATCCTGGGTACGAACGGCGTGGTGCAGGGGCGGTTCGAATGGCAGGGACCGAAGGCAACGGCCATTGCAACGGCGCCGAACGGACGCATCTTCATCGGCGCCGGAAATCGCGTTGTGGCGCACGCGGCCGACGCAACCCCGGCCGTGGTCTGGGATTCTCTCGGCGAAAATGCGCAGATTACCGGTGTGGCCGCGGACTCGAATCAGGTCTGGGTGTGCGATGCCGCGCAGCGCGTGGTCTGGCGCTTCGATCACGAGGGCCGTCTGCTGGGGCAGTTGCCGCCGCCGGGCGCGCCGCGCGAGCAGGCGTTCGTGGTGCCGTCGCCCTCGTTCGCGGTCGCCACGGCCAATGACGGCTGTTTCTGGGTCGTGAATCCCGGCCGCTTCCAATTGCAGCGCCATGCGGCTGACGGGCGTCTGCTGGACATGTGGTCCAAGCCCGGCATGACCACGCCCGGCCTCTCCGGCTGTTGCAACCCCGCTTTTCTGGCATTGCTGCCCAACGGCGATCTGGTGACCAGCGAAAAAAAGATTCCACGCGTGAAAATCTACGGTCCGGATGGCGCGTTCCGCAGCGTGATCGCGCCGCCATCGGTCCTGACCGGCGACGAAGGGCGGCCGGTCGCGGTGGACCGCGCCGGTCGCGTGCTGGTGCTGGACGGCAAACAGATCCGGGTCTTTGCGCGCAAGGCGGAGAAGAACCCGTGAAGAATCGCGCCACGGGGTGGCGCTCCCACAATGGATTCGGTGTTTTGTAAATTGATGGAAGCGCTACCTCGTGGCGCGAACTAATTCTCGCAAACTTTTCTTGAAAAATGGTGGAAGCATGGGCGTCGAGGACACAAGACCAACCGTTGCGGATGCGCAGCTCAGCCGACGCGGCCTGTTGACATGGCTGGTGCGCGGCACGGTGGCGGCGGCGGTGTTGGCGCTGGTCGGCCGTGCCGCGCGCCGTCCGGCTGCGGGCGCGACGCGCCTGGTCTGGCAGATCGATCCGGCCAAGTGCACGCAGTGCGGCCGGTGCGCGACCACGTGCGTGCTCGAACCATCGGCCGTGAAATGCGTGCATGCGTTCGCCATGTGCGGCTACTGCAAGCGCTGCTTCGGGTTCTTCCAGCCGGACGCCGCGGCGCTGGATGAATCCGGCGAGAAGCAACTCTGTCCCACCGGCGCGCTTCGGCGTTCCTTTGTGGAAGATCCATATTTTGAATATATGATCGACGAGGCCAAGTGCATCGGTTGCGCGCTGTGCGTGAAAGGGTGCGGCAGCTTCGGCAACGGATCGCTCTCGCTGCAGATTCGCCACGACCGGTGTGTGAACTGCAACGAGTGCCGTATCGCTGCGAACTGTCCGGCCGGCGCGATTTCGCGCGTGCCGGCGGAAACGCCCTACAATCTCAAGGATGCGGAGCGCAACCCCGTGCCCGCCAACCGTCCGGCCAGGTTTCGCATATGAGTCTTTTGCGGTGCAATTGGGTAGGGCGGGGCCGCCGGACCCGCCGAGTGACGCCGCGCTCGCCGTGCGCGGCTCATCCGCGCGCGGCGGCGGGTCCGGCGGCCCCGCCCTACCGTTGCGCCCATGTGATTTTGAAATACATTTTGATTATATCTCTCCTCGCTCCCGCTTCGCTCCCGGCCGTGCAGCGCTTCCCGCAGCCGCAGTTCGATACCGGCCATGTGGTGCCGGTGGCGGGACATCCCGCGGTGCTGCAACTGGTTCCCGCGTGGGCGGATGCGCTGATCCTCGCGGCGGTGTTGCTATTGACGGCGTGGGCGGTGCTGAAACGCCGTTCCGGCCGCACGATCATGGCGCTGGCGCTGCTCAGTCTGGCGTGGTTCGGATTTGTCCGGCACGGTTGCATCTGTCCGGTGGGTTCGACGCAGAATGTTGCGATGACGGCGTGCGGTGCGGGCGGGCTGCCGTGGCTGGTCGGGTTTCTGTTTGCGACGCCGCTGGTGACGGCGTTGTTTTTTGGACGCATCTTTTGTTCGGCAGTCTGTCCGCTCGGCGCGATGCAGGAAGTGGCGATTGTCCGGCCCCTGCGTGTGCCGCGCGTCCTGGATGCCGTGCTGCGGCTGCTGCCGCTGGCGGTGCTGTCGGCGGCCGTGTTGTTTGCGGCCAATGACGCCGGATTCCCGATCTGCGTGACCGATCCATTTGTCGGTTTCTTCCGGCGCGCGGCGCCGTTGCCGATGCTGCTGGTGGGCGTGGCGGTACTGCTGCTCGGCACGGTGATTGCGCGGCCATACTGCCGCTACTATTGTCCTTATGGCGTATTGTTGGGGTGGTGTTCCCGCTTTGCCTGGAAACACGCCGCCATCACGCCGGACGACTGCATCAAATGCCGCTTGTGCGAGCGGGTTTGTCCGGTCGATGCGATTCAGGCGCCGCGTGCGCCGGGTGCGGAGCGCAATTCTCCTGCGGCGCGGCGACGCCTGCTGGCGATGCTGCTGCTGGCGCCGGTGCTGGTGGCAGGCGGCGCGCTGGCGGGACGGCTGGCGGCACCGGCGCTGGCGGCGGTTCACCCGGCCGTGCGGCAGCAAGCGCATCTGGCTGCCATGGCGGCCGATCCGGCGGTGAACGATCTGGACGCCGAGGCATTTCGTGCGCAGGGCGGCGATCCACGGCAATTGGTTGCCGATGTGGCGATGGTGGAATCGCGCTTTATGTTCGGGGCCTTGCTGGCCGGTGCGTTCATCGGGCTGGCGCTGGCGTGGCGGCTGATCGCATTGGCGCGGCTGCCGGTGCGGGAATTTTTCTCGATCGACCGCAGCCGGTGCGTAAGCTGCGGTCGCTGTTTCCAGGTGTGCCCGCGGCAGCAGGTGTGGCTGAAGGCGAGGCTGTAGGCTTTTAGACTGAAGACTGTTAGGCAAATCACAACATGACAACACCCGAAACAAACAGCGCGCGCATCGACTTGTGGCGGCGGATCGCGCGCGGGGTGGCCGGGGTGGCGGTGATTTTCAGTCTGGTCGTCGGCGTGCTGCTGGCGACCGATTGGATGCGCGCGGGGCAGGCGAAGACCGTGCGTTCGGACGCCTTGGCACAGTTGCAAGCCAACGCGCGGCAGTCGCCGGACGACGCGCGCGCGGTGGCGCTGGCGCGCGAGGAGGACATGGTTGCGCGGCACGCCTATTTCAGCAGCGTGGCATTTCGGAACACCGGCATCTGGATGCTGATTGCGGGGGTGCTGGTCCTGGTCGCCAGCCTGCACTTGGCCGCCCAACTGGGACGAAAGATCGAGGATCCTCGCCGCTTTCCGGCGGCGGACCAGGCGCGCGCGGACTGTGCGGCGCGTCTGGCGCTGCTCTTGGCGGGCGGGGGCGGCCTGCTGTTGCTGGCGGTGTGGGGTTTCGGCAGTTTGTCAGCCATTTCGCCACTTCCGCGCGCGGCGGCTGGGCCGGCGGCGCAGCCTTTGCCGGCGGAGGGAAAAGCCCCTGTGGCGTCGATGTCAGTTGTCACGAACTTCGCCGCCAGCCAGTGGAATTGCTTTCGTGGTCCGCGTTCTGGCGTTGCAACCGGATCCAATGCGCCGACGGCCTGGAACGGCAAGACAGGCGCGGGGGTGTTGTGGCGGGTTACGCTGGCCAAACCGGGGCTCAGCTCTCCGGTGTTGTGGGGCGGGAAGGTTTTTCTGACCATGGCCGATGAGGTTGCGCGGGAAGTGGCGGCATACGACGCGGCGACCGGCGTCGAACTCTGGCGGCAGGAGGTGAAAGATGGCGGCAACGGCGACGCTCTGCCGCAGACTTCGGCGGCCACGGGGCTGGGGGCGGCCACAGCGGCCTGCGACGAATCCGGCGTGTACGCGGTGTTTGGCACAGGCGATCTCGCGGCGTACTCGCACGAGGGAAAATTGCGTTGGCAGGTCTATCTGCATCGTCCTGCCAACACCTATGGCCATGCATCGTCGCTCGTGGTGGCGGAAGGCAAGGTTTGCGTGCAGTACGATCAGAAAGAGGGTGGTCGCGTGCTGGCGGTCGATGCGAAGAGCGGACAAACACTCTGGGAACAGAAACGCTTGCAGGGCGAGGTGTGGAGTTCGCCCATTGTTGTGGCAGGTGTGGATGGTAAACCGGTGTTAGTGTTGAACGGGAAGGGGATGTTGACCGCGTACGATCCGATCGCTGGCAAGGAGTTATGGAATGTGGATGGCGTGGAAGGAGATGAAATTACGCCGTCGCCTGCCTATTGGAACGGACGCGTCCTGATTGCAATGGCTGGAGCGCGGATGGTCTGCTACGAAATGGCCCAGAAACCCGTGAAGGCGTGGGAATACACGGAAGTGTTGCCGGACGTGGCCAGTCCGGTTGCCGCCCAGGGGCTGATTTTCCTGGCCACGGGCAGCGGGCAGATCGCGTGCGTGGATGCGACAAACGGCACGGAACAGTGGACGCACGACTTCAGCACCGGCTTCTACGCTTCGCCAATTGTCTGCGGCAACCGCGTGTATGCGCTCGATCGCGACGGCGTCATGCGCATCTTCGCAGCCGAGCGCAAATTCCGCGAGATCGCCTCCAGTCCGCTCGGCGAGGCCGCCGACGCCACGCCCGCCTTTGCCGACAGACGCATCTACATCCGCAGCAAAAATACGCTCTGGTGTCTCGGAACCAAGTAATTACGCCATTGTCTGGAGCATGGCCAGCTTTACCGCATAGCGGAGCGGCTTCGTTTCGCGCCATGCCTGGGACTTCTCCGGCACTGTGTCGGCCTTGCGAGCCATTTCGTCCCTTCCAATCGGACCGTGAAACCGTCTATCTTGGTCGGCATGCGCATCCGTTTCAAAACCTTCGGCTGCCGTCTCAACCAGGCGGAGAGCGCGCGATTTGCCGCCGACTTCACGGCTGCGGGGTGGAGCGTGGCGCCGTTTGCTGCGCCGGCCGATGTTGTGGTGATCCACGGCTGCGCGGTGACGCGCATCGCCGAGCAGAAATGCCTGCACCTGGCGCGCGGCATCAAGCGCGCGGCGCGGCAGGCGGGCGAGTCAGAACCGTTTGTGGTGCTGGTGGGGTGCGTGGTCGAAGCCGATGCCGCGCGGCGGGAGGTGGCGGGCGTCGATCTCCTGGTCGCGCGCGGCGACAAGGAGCGCCTCGCAGAAATCGTGCGCGCGCGATTGGGCGCGGCGATGTCCGATCGGTCAGATCCGACCGCTGCGCCGCGTCGGAAGCGCGCGCTGCTCAAGGTGCAGGACGGGTGCGATTTCTTCTGCTCCTATTGCATCGTGCCGCATACCCGCGGCGCGCCGGTCAGCCGTCCGTGGCGGACGGTGCTGGACGAGGCGCGCGCGCTGGCGCAGGCGGGCTTTGCGGAGCTGGTGGTCGCCGGCTGCAATGTCGCCTGTTATCGCGACGGCGCGCGCGGGCTGGCCGACCTGATTGCGGCCATGGCGGCGATCGACGAAGTGCAGCGGATCCGCCTGGGTTCGATCGAACCATCCACCTCCGAGCGCGAGATCGTCGATCTCATGGCCGTCTCTCCCAAGCTCTGCCGTCATCTCCACCTGCCGCTGCAGAGCGGCGATGCGGCGACGCTGCGCCGCATGGGGCGACGGTACACGCCGGAGGAGTACGCCGCCACGGTGCAGGACGCGGCGCGCCGGATGCCGGACCTCGGGCTGGGAACGGACATCATCGCCGGCTTCCCGGGCGAGACGGACGAGGCGTTCGAGCGCACGCGGCAATTCGTGGCTGCGCTGCCATTCAACAACCTGCACGTCTTTCCCTACAGCGAACGGCCGGGCACGCCGGCTGCGGCGTTTGCGGACGCCGTGCCGTCCGCCGTGCGCAAGGCGCGCGCCCGGACGCTCATCCGCCTGCGCGAGGAACAGCGGCAGGCCTTTGCCCGGCAGTTTGTCGGTCGTCCGGTCGAGACGCTGATCGAAGGGATCGGCAAGGACGGCCGCGGGCACGGTTGGAGCGGGCAGTATCTCGACTGTCGCGTGGCGGGCGTCGGTCGCGCGGAGATCGGACGGATCGTCGCCTTCACGCCCGACGGCGCGGACGGAAGCGTGCTGTGTGGCGCAGTCAAGGCTGAGGGCTGTTAGACTGTTAGGCTGTTAGTTGGAGACGAATGAGTGTCGCACGCTGACGCACGCATACAATGGTGTGCATCTCAGATTGGCTGCCAAACCTAACAGTCTAACAGCCTTCAGCCTAAACACCTTTCCACGTTGATTCCTGAGCTGTTTTTCCACCCCTGCGCTCATCCGAGCTTCTTCATCAGCCAGGCCATGTTTTCGCCCAGAACCCGCATGGTCCGGACGCCTTCTTCATCGTTTTCGACTTCGCCCTTTTCCCGGCCGATCCCCACGTTCCAGTAGCACGAACCGGGGATGATCATCTCGCAGATCAGGAAGAGGTGGTTGATGGTGTCGAACGCGTGGATTGCGCCGCCGCGGCGCACGGCAATCGCGGCCGCCCCGACTTTCCGTTTCAGGAACCGGCCGTTCGCCATGTTGACGAACCCGGCCCGGTCGATCAACGCCTTCAGTTCGGGCGTCACATCGGCAAAGTAGGTGGGCGAGGCGAGGATGATGCCGTCCGACTGGCGCATCTTTGCGATGCAGTCGTTCACGATGTCCTTCGTGATGATGCAGCGGTGATCCTTCTTTTCGAAGCATTGCCCGCAGGCGGTGCAGCCGTGGATCAGGTTGCCGCCAACCTGCACCAGTTCGGTCTCGATCCCTTCCGCGTTGAGCGCGGCAAAGATGTGGTTGATCAGGCGGAAGGTGTTGCCGTCCTTCCGCGGACTGCCGTTGAATGCGGTTACTTTCATGGTGCGTCTTCCTTTCGAGCGTTTTTTTGCCTAGAGCAAGTTCAGAAATCGTGTGGCCGCAGGTGAATCGGACACGAAGGGAGCGAAGGGTTCACGAAGGACACGAAGCGGGACATTGGCGCCGTCTTGCGGCGGCGAAAAACAACAATACACATTCGCGTTCTTCGTGCATCCTTCCTCCCCTTCGTGTCCGTATTTGCACGGCAAAACTGTTTCACCCGTAATCGTGAGCGTTGTCGACAAAGTTTCGGTTGCTACCCCAGCACCTCGGCCAGCAGCGCGGGTTCCACCGCCACGCCGGTGCGGACTTCGCCGATGCGGATCGGGAGCGCGAAGCGAACCACGCCGCCGGCGCGTTTCTTGTCGAGCTGAATGGCTTCACGCACGCTGCGACGGTCGATATTCGCGGGGATTTCCGTGGGCAGTTCGATCCCTTTCAGCACGCCGACAATCAGATCCGCCAGTCCTTGGTGCGCCAGCCCCATGCGCTCCGCCACGCGCGCCTCCGCCACCATGCCGATGGCCACGGCTTCGCCGTGGCGCAAGGTAAAGCCGGAGGCTTTTTCGATGCCGTGACCGATGGTGTGACCCAGATTGAGCGCGGCGCGGATTCCTTTTTCGTACGGGTCCTGCTGGATGG
>Ga0073936_10011155_pt1 | contig 10931 bp, 9 predicted proteins | sample AliMusrvi5mmetaG_FD_87041 | JGI IMG/M metagenome (GOLD analysis project Ga0073936, IMG submission 87041) | Freshwater lake bacterial and archeal communities from Alinen Mustajarvi, Finland, to study Microbial Dark Matter (Phase II) - Alinen... | ecosystem: Environmental > Aquatic > Freshwater >... | reverse complement strand
GCCCGGCTTCGTCCCGAAGATCTACCGGGCGGACGCGGTTTGAGACCCGTCTTTCAAAATTAACGCGACATGTTGGCCGGGTGAGCAGAGGGGCTAGCGGCTAGGGGGCAGGGGCTAGAGAAGAAGTCGCATCTCTTTTCTAGCCCCTAGCCCCTGCCCCCTAGCCCCTCGGTTCGAGTGGTCCGAATCACTTCCTCACTAACAGACTTGTCCCGGTCATCTCCTTGGGCTTGGGCAATGCCAACATGTCTAACAAAGTCGGCGCCACATCGGCGAGGATGCCGTCCTTGACCTGATAGTCCGCGGCGTCCTCCGCGACATAGAAGATATGGACGAGGTTGGTGGTGTGCGCGGTGTTGGGCGAGCCGTCGGCATTGCGCATGAACTCGCAGTTGCCGTGGTCGGCGGTGATCAGCAGCTTGCCGCCCAGACGCAGGGTTTCCTCGACCACCGCCTTGACATCGGCATCAATGGTTTCCACCGCCTTGATCGCCGCTTCCACCACACCGGTGTGGCCGACCATGTCCGGATTGGCGAAGTTGAGGATCACCAGATCGTAATCCTTTAACTTCTCCACCACCGTCGCGGTCACTTCCGGCGCACTCATTTCCGGCTTGAAATCATAGGTCGGCACGTCCTTGGGCGACGGAATGATCACGCGGTCCTCGCCCTTGTTAGGTTTTTCCACACCGCCATTGAAGAAATACGTGACGTGCGGGTATTTTTCGGTTTCGGCGATGCGCAATTGATTGAGGCCGGCGGCGGCGACGACTTCACCGAGGACGTTGGCCAGGTTCTCGGATGCGAAGATCGCCTTGCAGGTATAAGTCGCGTCATACTCGGTGAGCGTGTAATAGATGATCTTCGGAGTGGCCACGCGATCAAAGCCGTTGAATTCGGGTTTCAAAAATGCATCGGAGAGCTCGCGGGCGCGGTCGGCGCGGAAGTTGAAGAAGAGCACCACGTCGCCATCGCGGACGCGTTGCTTACCCGCGTCGCTCAGAACCATCGCCGGCATGAACTCATCGGTCTTGTCCAACCGGTATTGATCGGCCACGGCCTCGCTGGCTAACAGATCTGTCCGTTCCCCCTGGCCCAACACAATCGCGTCCCATGCCAGTTTCACCCGGTCCCACCGCTTGTCGCGATCCATCGCGAAATACCGTCCGACCACCGTGGCAATGCGTGCGCCACACTTGGCGGCCTCGTCCTCGACTTTTGCCAGATAGGCCTCCCCGCCGGTCGGCGATGTATCCCGCCCATCGGTGATGGCGTGAATCATGATGTCGGACACGCCCGCCTCCTTGGCCAGCCGCACCATCGCGATGAGCTGGTCCTGGTGACTGTGAACCCCGCCGTCCGACACCAGCCCGATGAAGTGCAACCGCGAGGATTTGGCCTTTCCCACCATCTCGACAAACACGGGATTGGTGGCCAGTTCCCCCTCCTCGATCGCCTTGTTGATGCGCGTGAGATCCTGATAAACGATGCGTCCGGCACCCAGATTGAGGTGGCCCACTTCGGAATTGCCCATCTGCCCGGCAGGCAACCCGACGTCGAGTCCGGACGCACTGAGAAATCCTCTCGGGTATTTTTCGTGCATCACCTCGTGAAACGGGGTGTTCGCCAACAGCACGGCATTGCCGTCCTGGACAGCCGTTTCTTTCCCTCCGGGGTTCACACCCCAACCGTCGCGAATGATGAGAACTACTGGTTTCTTGGCCATGTTGCTTGCCGTTTACCCCGCCCCGCCCCGCCCGGCAAGCCCCGAAACCGCCAATCCTACCACATTTTTGTAAATCCGCCCGGGTTTCCCGCTGCCAGCCACAAATTCCGATTCCATCGGTCACAACCACTGAACTTCAGCACGAGCCGGGGCTTCCTCGCCATAAGCGCCAACTTAATGGCATATCCTGACGGCCAAACCGGATAATTGATAGCGCCAGACCACGATTTGTGGCCCAACGGTCCGCGATTCCTTAGCCCAGCCCACCGGGCTGACGAGTATACACATCTCATGAGTGCAGAACCACCCTCTTGGTCGCGGTAGCGACCTCATGATGGTAGCCGTGGGTTTCAACCCACGGTTTGGCATCATCCAAATGCGCTTGCGTCGCGGAGCGACGCTTGAAACCGGGGAATACGATCCGGAGACGCTCCATCAAGCGTCGCGCCGCGACGCAATAACCTCCCGTCCGTAAAACCGTGGGTTGAAACCCACGGCTACCATCGCAGGGTCGCTCCGCGACCGAGGAGTCCAACACTCGGTCAATATCATGAGGGAAATCATGCCCCACGATTTGTGTATAAATACTCGCCAGCCCGGTGGGCTGGGTTAAGGGATATCGGCCCTTTGGGTTTTGAGTTAGTTACGCTTCCGCCATCCGGATCCTCACCTTGCGCATGCCTCTAACGGAGTTTATGAGATATGTGTTCGCACTGTCGAGCGCCTCCTGAATGCCTATCACTCTCTCCCACAGGCTGCCCTGATCCAGCAGCCATGCGCGTTGCGTTCCCGGCAACAATCCGCATGCCACGGGAGGCGTCCACAACACGCCGTCAATTTCGACTGCCACGTTCGCTACCGTGGATTCGGTAATCTCTCCGGCATCATTGAATAACAGGACATCGTTGTATCCGGGGCGCGACCTGACGGCGTCCTCGTAAACACCGCGACACGTCGTCTTGTGGTACAAAAACACATTGTCCGAATCTATCGGAAGTTTTGCCAGAATTATATCACCAAAGGCCATTGTTGCCGCATCCATGGGAGTTGCCTGGCAACGGAGACCCCCCTGGCGAGAGACCCGCAAGCGAACCCGTTGTGGTCCCGCTGGCAAACCATCCACGATGCCCGCCAAGGCGTCCCGGATTGCGCGGAGGTCCGCCTGAAAACCGAAGTAATCCGCGGATTGGGTCAGCCGTTTGATATGATATTCCAGCAATGCGTATCCGCCGCCGGGAGTCCAAATCAGGGTTTCCAGCAAATCGAAATCGCGGGTGGCGGGATGTAATACTTTGGTTTTTGTCAGGCACTCGGCGTACTCGTCGGCCGGTTTCGAGTCCCATACGATACCGCCGCCGACGCCGTATTCCGCGCGTCCGCTCGCCTTGTGGATCAGCACGGTGCGGATGGCCACGTTGAACTGCGCACGACGTCCGGGTGCCAAAAATCCGATAGAGCCGGTATAGATGCGCCGCGGGGAGGATTCCAATTCCGCGATGATCTCCATGGTCCGGCGTTTTGGCGCGCCGGTGATGGATGCGGGTGGAAACGTCGCCGCAAGGATTCGTTCCAAGGGTTCGCGTGTCAAGGCCCGGACCGTGGAGGTCATCTGCCACACGCTCGGATACTTCTCGATATCGAACAAAGACGGAACTTCAACGCTGCCGGAAACAGCCACGCGGCCGAGATCATTGCGGACCATGTCAACGATCATCAGGTTCTCCGACCGTTCCTTCGCGGAATTCCCCAAGGTCGCCCTCATGACCTGATCCTGCTCGATCCACAACCCCCGTGCCGATGTCCCTTTCATCGGACGCGACTCGACCCGATCCCCATCGAGCCGCAGGAACAACTCCGGTGATGCGCTGCAAACCGCCCACTCGCCCGTGTCCACAAACGCGGCGAACGGTGCCTCCCCATCACCGGCGATCCCGACAAACAACTCCCATGGATCGACCGCAGTCATCGACCGCAGCCGGTAGGTGAAGTTGACTTGATAGGTGTCCCCAGCGCGGATCAGGTTGCGGATTTCGTGCAAACAACGCCGGTAAACATCTGGTTTGATAGATTCCTCCCACGCGAGCGGTGGAACCGGGTGCCCGCTTCCGGTCAGACGGCTGATTTCGTTCACCTGCCCGAACAACCCGAACCAGAGCAGCGGAAACCCGTCATCATGCCTGACTGGCAGGGACGGATCAAACGCGGGGGCGGCCTCGTAGGAGATGAATCCCGCCGCATGCAATCCATCCCGCTCGACCGCCTCCTCGATCTGACGGACCAGCAGCATGACCTCCTCAACCCGCCGCGTGGTCACAATCCGGCATGGCGACGCGAAGTCCAGCCACGTTCCGCGAGCCTCATCTCGAATAACAACCCGTCCTAGTGATTGAGGCATAACCGTCGCCGTAAAACCGTGGGTTGAAACCCACGGCTACCTTCGCAGGGTCGCTCCGCCACCGAGGAAGTCCAACACTCGGCCAATATCTGAAGAGATTTCGGATCAAACCATTATCTAACGCTCCATTGCCCCGGATGGGGAATGGAGCGTTACCGCCCTCTATTTGGCATCGGGGTTCGGCTCCGCGCTGCCGGGGGCCAGGCCGAGCGCCCACTTGATGCCACCGAGGATGTGAGCCTGGTATTGTTTGCTGATGGCCTCGGAATTCTTGCGTTCGCCGGCGGCGGCGGTGTCGTCCCACAGGTCTTCGCGATGCCCGAGCGAGGTGTAGAACACGCGGCCCTTGCCCGCCATGCGGCACCATGAGACGGCGAAATATCCCAGCTTCGCCTTGTCGTTCGGATCATGCTGCATGAACCACAGCGCGCGGATCTTCGCCCGGTCCTGATTCTTGATGTGATACATTTCCTCTTGCGAGAGATCCCACGTCGCGCCGATGCCGCCGTTGGCCGGGTGCTTGGTGTCGCCTGCGATCAGGTCTGCCCCCACCTGGGCACCGTGGCCGGAGAATTCGCCCTGCAGCATGTCGTTGTAGCCGGGGAAGCCATGGAAGGTGTCGCTGCCGCTGTGCATCGCGCAGAACGCATGGCCGTCGTTGATCCACTTGATGAAACCTTCGCGGTCCGGCAGCGGAAGATCCCCGGTGGTGTTGGCGAAGATAACACAATCGATCTTCTTCGCTGTCAGGTTCGCGGGACTGAGCTTGTCCATATCGTCCTTATCCGGTTTGCGCACCCAGTCCACGACGGTATATGCCTTGGATTCCTCGCCGAGGCGTTGGATGGTTTTCTCGGCGAGCGGAATCGACGAATGGCGGAACCCGCAGGTGACGGAGCAAACGATGACCCGCTTGGCTTCCGCCGCACGGGTGGATAAGAACGGCGTCAACGCGAGCGCGAGGACGAGCAGGGGACGAAGGGTCTGTTTCATGCAGTGATGTTGGTTGTTAGGTGATTGGATGGGATGATCGTGGCTAGGATTCCGGCACTGCCACCGCCGGAGCAAAGCCCCTGATGGCGATGGATGCAATGTCATTTTCCGGACACCAAGGCAGTGATACGCCCTGCGGAGCGCAATTCTTTCACGGAGAATTTTGAAAGTTGCCGGACAACCGGATTCGGGATCATACTTCCGTCGTTATGAACATCTCCATTTTCGGACTCGGCATCATCGGCAGCATTTGGGCGGACAACCTGCATCGCGACGGCGACCACGTTCTGACATGGAACCGGACACCCAAGCCCGAACTGCCGATTTACACGCCGGACGCGCGGGCCGCGGCCAGCCAGGCGGAGGTCATGATCATCGTCGTGTCCGACCCATCTGCCGTTCAGGCAGTGCTTGATCAGATTTTGCCGGCGCTGCATTCCGGTCAGATTGTCGTGCAATCGAGCACGATTTCGCCCGCAGCGAGTCGGGATTTTTCCAGGCAGGTTGAGGCCACGGGTGCGGTGTTTCTGGAACTGCCATTCACCGGCAGCAAGCCGGCCGCCGAGCAGCGCAAGATGGTGTTTTTTGCCGGCGGCGATCCCGCGGTGCTCGATCGGGTCCGTCCGGTGCTCACCCGGTTGAGCACGGCGATTGAATACATCGGCCCTATTGGCAGCGCCTCCGCCCTAAAGCTCGCGTTCAACCTGAACCTGGCGCTCATCGCCGAGGCGCTCGGTGAAAGCCTGACATTCGCCCGCGCCGCTGGCATCTCCGATGATATCTATTTTTCCGCGCTCAAGCTCAACGTCGGCCAATCCGGCCTCGCCACCTTGAAGGAAGCCAAACTCCGCGCCGCCGATTACGCGCCCCAGTTCTCTCTCAAGCACATGGGCAAGGATCTCCGCCTCGCGCTGGAAACCGCCGCCACCAAACTGCCGCTGCCCCAGACCCGCACGCTCGCTTCCCTCTACCAAACCGGCCTCGACAACGGCTGGGGCGACGATGATTTCATCGGCCTGATCCGGCTCATCCAATAGGCTCAAACGAAAGGATTGATCCGGCAGCCATCCCGTGCGAAGATCCCACCCGCAAGCCATGACATTCCTCTATCTGAACTCCGATCAAATGACCACGATGAAACACAGCAAATGGATCGCAATCACCGTCACCCTGATCGCCTGCGCGGCGGGTCCCGCCGCTATGGCCAAAGGAAAGCAGCCCAAGGAGAACAAGTTGCCGCCCTCGGCCGAGAGCGCGCAGGTATTCGCCAAGTACGACACCGATCACAACGGCATCCTCAATGTTGAGGAAGCGGAAGCCATTGCCAGCGCTTTCCGGCAGAACCCGAACGATCCCATGCTCAAGCCATTTGACACCGACCATGACGGCAAACTCAGCGACAAGGAAATCATGGCAATCCCCGCCCCGAAAGGTGCCGCCAAGCCGAACGGCAGGAAGAAATAGCAACTGTCAATCCGCCCTAAATCAACCACCAAGAAACGAAATGAAAACAAACCGAATTGTAAGCAAGATTGTGGTGCTGTTTTTCAGCCTGTTCATGGCGGGTGGTGTTCCCGTGATGCGGGCGGCAGAGGCGAAGCCGCTGCGGGTGCTGGTGACCTTCGGCGGGCACGGGTTCGAGCAGAAGGAGTTTTTCGCGATGTGGGACGCGCTTCCCGGCGTGACCTACGCCAAGGCGGAGATGCCCAAGGAGGCTGATTTGCTGAAACCGGGCTTGGAAAAACAATACGATGTGATCGTGATGTACGACATGACCAAGGGTTTCACCCCCGAACAACGCAAGGCGTTCGGTGATTTGCTAGATACCGGCATCGGGCTGGTGGCGACGCATCACAATCTCGGCGCCCATGCTGACTGGCCGGGATTCGCCAAGATCATCGGCGGCAGGTATTTGTTCGCGCCGGAGACCATCGATGGCAAGGAGTTGGCCGCCTCGACGTATGCCGACGACCAGGAGATCCACGTCACCGTGGCAGACAAGAAACATCCGATCACCAAAGGGTTGGCGGATTTTGTGATCCACGACGAGACGTACGGGCAGTTTTATGTTGCGCCGGATTCGCATGTTTTGCTGACGACCGATCATGCGAAGTGCGGTCGTGAGATTGCCTGGGCGAGGCAATATGGCAAGAGCCGCGTCTGTTACCTGATGTTCGGTCACGGTCCCACCGCCTGGGGCAACCCGACCTACAAGGAACTCCTGCTGCGTGCCATCCGCTGGGCGGCACCGTGAGAATGGCGGGAAAACCCAGGCCCAAAGAGTCGGAAGGGTTAGTAGTGACACAGGCGGCGGGGACGCCGCCTGACACGGACTGGCGCGGGACGCGCCAGCCACTTTGCGGGTCACTCAGGGTTTCGGGATATCCTTGAAATCCTCGGGGACTTTCGAGATGATATAGGAAACCACTTCGGCGATCTGGGTGGGTTTGAGTTGCTGGCCCCAGGCTTGCATTTTTGCGCCGTTGTTGCCGGTGCTTTCGGGCGGCGAGCCTTTGTTGATCAGCTTAAACAGTCGCATCGGGCTTGCTACCACTTTCCCATCCGGAGTCAGCACGTCTTTCCCGTCCTTGTCCGTTGCGCCGAATTTCCAGATGTGATCGTTGAGAGGCAGGCCGGGGAGCGGTTGCACCTTGCCATCCTTGGTTTTGATCGTGGCGCTCAGATCCACCCCGTGGCAGGGCGTGCAATTGGCCAGGAAGACCGCCTCGCCGCCCGCGACCCGCTGCGGATTGGTGGCCCACTCATGGACGAACTTCGAGTCACTGAGGTCCTTCACCAATTTCTCCACCTCGATGGCTTGCGCCTTGTTCACGGCATCGATCATGTCGATGACCTCCTGATGGGCGTCTTTGTACACCGGCGTGTGATAGTAAAGCACCCACAGGGTGACAAACCAGACAATGGCCCCGTAGAAGGTGAACAACCACCAGTTGGGGAGTTTCTGGTCATATTCCTGGATGCCGTCGAATTCGTGTTCGCGGAGGATGATCTCCCCTGCTTTTTTTGCGAAATGACCGCGTTTCGGTTCCTGGCTCATGATTGTTTCGGCGTTGCGGGTTATCGGAATCTCAGGGTTTCGGATCTTCAGCAGGATCATCCAGCGGCAGGGACGCGAGACGCTTGCGTTCGCCCTCACCAAGGCGCAGCGCCCGGATCGTGACTAACAGAAATTTCCCGGCGAAGATGAAGAACGCGATGATCGGAATGCAATAGGTCCAATCCTCGTAGGTCACTCGTTGGAACATGGCTGGCTTTTCCGGGTTGGTTGTTAGATTGCGGGAAAATTGCGGGGCTGCCGCCTATTTTCCGCTGGATGCCTTGCGCTGCGAATCGGGATCAAGGACGGACGGCTCGTTGGGATGATCCTTCTTGATTTCCCGGTAGGCACCGAGTTTCTGCACGTAGGCGATCACGGCCACCACCTGCGTCTTGGCGAGTTGGTTGCGCAGCGCGTCGCCCTGGAGATCCGGCCTGCCGGGCAGGCTGACTTGGGAATCGACGAGCGAGCCGGCGATTTCCTGCGCCTGGGATTCGGTCCTTTGATTGATTTCGTCGGTGTTGAGGGCGGGCCACGGGACGCCGAGTTGCCTCTGGACCGCGATCTTGTTAGGCAGCAGGTTTACTTCGGTTTCCTTCTCGAAGAGCCAGGGGAAGGCGGGCATGTTGGATCCGGGGGAGATCCCGCGCGGATTGAGGAAATGGCTGAAGTGCCAACTGTTGCCGCGCGGGCCGACCCGCATGTATTTATACAAATTGCTTTTGCTATCCTTGGCGAGAGGGCCGCCTTCGCGGGCCAGGTCGGGGCCGGTGCGTTTGGAACCCCATTGATAGGGATGGTCGTAGAGAGATTCGCCGAGGTGCGAGTAATCGTCGGCGATTCCGGGACGGCCGTAGCGAATGATATCGGGTTCGAGGGTTCGGATCATCTGCGAGTGGCAGAGGTAACAACCCTCGGAGATATAGATATCGCGGCCGGCGAGTTCGAGCGGGGTATAGAGTTCCTGGAGGCGGCCTTCGATGTTCTTGTCGCGGTTGACGATCAGTGACGGGATGATCTGCACCGCGCCGCCGATGGCGACGGCGGCAAAGACCAGCACCGTGAACGGCAGGTAATTCTCAACAATACGCTCATGCCAATCGACCCAGGTGTTATTGGAGGATTTGAATGCGATGCAGGCCTTGATGGATAGCAGGACGGCCACCAGCAGGGCGGCTTTGTTGGCGTGCGGCCGCAGGAAGAAGAACAGGATCACAAATGCCAGCGCCAGGAAGATGTGGGTGAGCGGGTCGCTGAGGAGCGCTTCCCCCCAGGTCATGCCGTCCTTCTGCTTGCGTTCGAGCACCGTGACTTCCACCGATTCATCAAATGCCGCGCCCGAGCGGGCGGTTTTCCAGATGTTGAACGCGCACAGCAGGAATCCTGACAGATAGAGCGCACCGCCGAACGAGCGGGCAATGAAGAAAATCTGGATATCGCTCAGGGTTTCGACGAATTTGTACTTGAGGTTGATGCCGTCGGGGGTGAGCGTGCCGAGCATGAGACCTTGGGAAATTCCGGCGCACCACATTGCGGCGATGTAGAGCAGGATGCCGACCATGGCGATCCAGAAATGCATGTTGGCCAGCGGCTTTGACCAGAGTTGGGTTTTCCACAGGCGCGGGGCGAGCCAGTAGAACATGCCTGCGGCCATCATGCCGTTCCATCCGAGGGTTCCGGAATGGACGTGGCCGATGGTCCAATCGGTGTAATGGGAAATCGCGTTGATCGGGCGGATGGCCAACAGCGGACCCTCGAAGGTGGACATGCCATAGAAGGTGACACCGGCGGCGAAGAACTTGATGACCGGATCGGTGCGCAGCGTATCCCCAGGCGCCGCGCAAGGTGAGCAAGCCGTTGAGCATGCCACCCCATGAGGGCGCCCACAGCATGAGGGAAAAGGTCATGCCAAGCATTTGCAGCCAGCGCGGCAGGTCGGTATTGAGCAGGTGGTGGGGGCCGGCCCAGATATAGATGAAGACGAGCGACCAGAAATGGACGATCGACAAGCGGTAGGAATAGACTGGCCGGTTCGCCGCCTTCGGCAGATAGTAATACATGATGCCCAGAATCGGCGTCGTCAGGAAGAACGCCACGGCATTGTGTCCGTACCACCACTGGACCAGGCCGTCCTGCAAACCGCCGAATACCGGATAGGAATGGGTGAACGAAGTAGGCAGCGACAGGTGGTTGACGATGTAGAGCATCGCGATCGTGATGATCGTGGCGATGTAGAACCACAGCGCGACGTAGAGGCTCGGTTCGTTGCGCTTGGCCAGCGTCCAGAAAAAATTGATGGCGAAGACCACCCAGATGATGACCACCATGATGTTGATGGGCCAGATGAGTTCGGCGTATTCCTTGCCGCGGGTGAATCCGGCGGGCAAGGTGACGGCGGCGGCCACGATGATGAGCTGCCAGCCCCAGAAATGGATGCTGGAAAGCCAGTCCGACGCGGTGCGCACCTTGCACAACCGTTGGGTCGAGTAGTAGATCCCGGCAAACATCATGTTGCCGACGAAGGCGAAAATCACCGCGTTGGTGTGCAGCGGACGCAGCCGCCCGAACGTGAGAAACGAAATCCCGTCGGCCTTGATTGCGCCGCCGGTGAGCCATTCCAGATAATGCCCGTTCATTTGCCACCACGAGAGCTGAGTGGCGATGAGTACGCCGACGAGCATGCCGACGAGTCCCCAGACGATCGAGGCGATCATGAAACGGCGAACCGACTTGTCGTCGTAAGTGATGGTGGCGGTCAT
>Ga0073936_10011154_pt1 | contig 10931 bp, 8 predicted proteins | sample AliMusrvi5mmetaG_FD_87041 | JGI IMG/M metagenome (GOLD analysis project Ga0073936, IMG submission 87041) | Freshwater lake bacterial and archeal communities from Alinen Mustajarvi, Finland, to study Microbial Dark Matter (Phase II) - Alinen... | ecosystem: Environmental > Aquatic > Freshwater >... | reverse complement strand
TCCGGCTGGAAAAGCTAACCGCGAACCTGCCGTGGGCGTAAACCTGAGCACCTTGTCCGGAAGCCGGATGCGGGAAAACCGCCCGTCCGGTTTGAAGAGCGGGGAGTGGAAACGGAGTGCAGGGACAGGCTATTCAGGCACCGGCAACCGAAAGGGTCGGTCTCGGCTACGGCATGTTCTAAACACCACCGCGCCACTCCTCGACTCCACACAGATTTCTTTTAGGGGGTGTTAATTAGACACGGGGGGCCAGGCTTTTCCGGAATGCGTTTCTGCCTTGCCATAGGTGTCTAGTAATATGTGGCAGTGTAAACCGGCTATCACGATTGGATAATTCATGGCTCTAATACTAGTGCCATATGTTATTAGACAGCTCCTCCGCTTCCCGCTACCTTCTCCCCATGAATGCTAATCTCCAATTCGATCCCGCCACTCACCAACTCACCGGCCCCGCCGGCTCCTTGCCCATCCCCCTGACCGACCAACAGGCCCATCGCTTCCTCATGCTCCTGGAGGGCCAATGCCTGCAGGCCAATATCTGCGCCATCGCCCAAAGATACGGCTACTGCCGCCAGCGCTATTACCAACTCCTCAAGGACTTCACTCACGGCGGCTTGCCCGCCCTCTTACCCCGCAAAACCGGCCCCCAAGCCCCTTACCGACGCACCACGCAGGCCGTCCGGCAAGTCTTGCGCTACCTCTTTCTCGACTCGGAGGCTTCCCCGGCGGTCATCGCGCAAAAACTGCGCCAAACTCACTTCCCGATCAGTCTGCGCAGCGTCCACCGCATCATCGCCGATTACGGCCTACAAAAAAAAACTCTACGCTCTGAACCCCAAAAACCCGCCGCCCACCGTCGCCACTCAGCGCGCCGCCAAACGCGTCCGCTGCGAGCCCGCCGACGCCCGCAGCCTCGAGCGAGGCGTCCGTCAGCTCCTGGCCGATAAAGTCTCGGGCAACTTGCTGGGCTTGTGGTTGCTGGTGCCCGAACACCTCCGCCTGGGCACTTGGGACTTGTTGCGGACTTGGTCGGGTGAGTTGGCCCAGGAGAGCCTGGCTCCGCGCCTGGCCCTCCACTTGGTCCATGAAGCCGCCTTGTGCCGATCAACCCTCCGCGCCGAACGCTCGCTGCGCCACCGGGGCTTTGAACTCGCCAATGGCCTGCCGTGGCTGCCCACCGATAACGTCTTGCATGACCTGCTGGAGGCCCACACCGTCGCGCAGGCCCAGCAACTCCAGATCGGTTTGGGCAAACTGCGCCGGGCCAGCGGCCACTTCCCCGGCCAGGTGCTGGCACTGGATCCTCACCGGCTGGTCAGCTATTCCCAACGGGACATGGTGCAGCGCCGTCCCAGCGCGGCGGAGCCCGCCACCAAGCAAGCCCAAACCTTCTTCCTCCTGGATGCCCACACCCGCCAACCCCTTTGCCTGACCAACGCCAGCAGTGCGCGCAGCCTGAGTTCTGCCACCCAGGAATTGCTCGGTCTGGCCCAGCAAATCCTCCCCCCGCCCGCCGGCCAACGCCCCCTCATCGTCGCCGATGTCGAACACTTCACGGTGGAACTCTTCGACTATGTTCTTAAGACCTATGAAACGCTGGGGTTGCTCAAGTCGAAACTCGAAGTCCGGCCTGTGCGCTCCGCCACCCTAATCGAGATCCGCGTTTCCAGCGACAAACCCGAGGAGGCGGCCCGGATCGCCAATGCCGTCGCGGAAGAATACAAGGCGCTGCGTCACCAGCGGTTCACGCGGTCGCGCCAGGAAGGGCTCAGAGCGCTGGAGGATCGCTTTCGGGAGCAGGAGGAGAAGGTCAAGAAGGCCGGGCAAATGACAGATAAGCTGCGCGTGGAATTGAACATCACTGATGCGTTGGCGCGAGAGGAAAGCCCCTCTCCCCTGATGACGGCGGAAACGCTGCGCGAGCTGGAAAGCCTGCGCATCGAGAGCCAGGCCGAGTATGTCCGACAGGCAACTATGTTCGAGCGGCTTAAGGCTCTTCAGAAAGAGCTTGGTCCGGAGGGGCTGGCCCCCGCCATGTCAACGGCGGCACCGGATGCGGTGTTAAGCTCCTACATCGAGCATTTGGGCGCCGCGGAACAGCAGCTTGCCGGGTTGAGCAAAGAGTACGGTCCACAGCACGTGGAGGTCCTCAAAATCAAAAGCCAAATCGAAGATCTGCACGACAAGATCAGGACCCGGGTCGAGGGCGCTATGCTTGGCTTGGATGCCAGGGTGCTCTCCCTGAGCAACAGCCTCGACAATCTGAACAAAGAAATCGCTCTGGCTATCACCAACGACGTGGTGCGGGCGAACGAAAGTCAGCAGTATTTCGAAGCCAAGCGCAACCTGGAAGAACTCCAGCGCTTCCGCCATATCCTCAAAATGAAGGTCGCCTCCGAGAGGATCGATCTGGGGTTTCCGAAAATGGCAATGGTGGAGGTGGTGGACCGGGCGGCTCCAGCCGCGCGACCCGTTTCACCCAACCTGACGCGGGCGCTGACGTTAATTCTGTCAGGCGCCCTGCTTGACATCGCGGGATTCATGATGCTCGCTCGCCGGCCCGGCGCAGCTTCGGAGCCGCTGTCGGCTTGAGAGCGGGGAAGAACCTCCCAACGCTACCTGATTGCCATATGCCAGGATGTAGTAACGAGGTAGTAGGCCACCCCACAGCCAACCACATGCGACCCTGTAGCCACCGTATAGCCAGCTCGAAGGGACTGCATAGCGGTAATGCTTCTGTGATGGCAGGAGGAGGTAGGGCGGGCAGTCCTCTGCACGCCGCAGCACGCCTATGATCTCGAACCGGCGTGCAGAGGACTGCCCGCCCTACCTACCATGTGTGAGACCTTGCTTGTATTGGGCAGATTCCGCTTGCGTCAAGGTGGGCCACTGTTAGAGTCCGACCTGCTTCTCCACCATCCTGAGGGTGGGTTTTTGTTTTAGCGGAAAGAATTTGCGCATTGTGAAGATTTTTAGCGGCAGCTCGAACCAACCGTTGGCTGAGTCCATTAGCCGTTACGTCGGCATTGAATTGGGCAAGTCAACGATCAAGCCATTCCCCGACGGGGAAACGTTCGTGAAGATCGAGGAAAACGTCCGGGGCGAGGACGTGTTCGTGGTCCAGTCCACCAGCCCGCCGACGAATCACTACCTGATGGAGTTGTTCATCATGATTGACGCTTTGCGGCGGGCGAGCGCGGCGCGGATTACAGCGGTGTTGCCGTTTTACGGCTACGCCCGGCAGGACCGCAAAGACCAACCGCGGGTGCCCATCACGGCTAAGTTGGTGGCCAACCTGTTGGTGGCGGCGGGCGCCAACCGTATCCTGACGATGGACCTCCATGCGCAGCAGATACAAGGTTTCTTCGATATTCCGGTGGATCATCTGTACGCGGCACCGGTGATGTATGAGTATCTGAAATCGACGAAGTTGCACAATCTGGTGGTGGTGAGCCCGGACGTGGGCGGGTTGAAGATGGCGTATGCGTATTCGCAGGTGATGGGGGCCGGCTTGGCCATCGTCGCCAAACGCCGGAAAAGCGCCAGCGAGGTGGAGTCCATGGCGGTGATCGGCGAGATTCGCGGCAAAGACGCTTTGCTGGTGGATGATTTAACCGAAACGGCGGGCACGCTGGCGACGGCGGCGGGCTTGATTAAACAGAAGGGGGCCAAGAAAATTGTAGCCTGCGTTTCGCACGCCATCCTCAACAAGATGGGTATTGAAAGATTACGCAAATCGCCTATTGACGAATTGGTGACAACTGATACCGTCCTTCGCCCTGCGATCCGTGGCGTGAAAGTGGTCACACTGTCGGTGGCGGGGCTCTTGGGCGAAGCCATTAAGCGAATCCATAGCAATTCGTCGGTTACGTCGCTGTTTGAATTTAGAGGCGGGCGCACCAGCTAGGGGCTGGGGCGCGGACGCCAAACCGTTTAAAGATAATGAAATCAGTATTACTTAATGCAGTTCCCCGTATCCTGGGGAGGCGGGCTGGAGCCAAAGCGCTCCGTAGCGCCGGACGCATCCCGGCCGTCATCTACGGCCGCCAAGTCACGGCGCAGAACCTGGAAGTCAACGCCAAGGAGATGGAAGATCTCATTCACCATTCCGCTTCCGAGAATCTCCTGGTGGACCTCATGGTCAAGGAGGACGCCCGGCCCAAGCGGTTGGCGCTGGTGCAGGAAGTCCAGCACCATCCCCTCACTGGCAAGGTGCTGCACGTGGATTTCCACGAGGTGGCCGAGAATGAGAAGGTGACCGTCCTGGTGGCCGTCGAAACCGTCGGCGAAGCCGAGGGTGTGAAGACTGAAGGCGGCGTGCTGGAGCACGTCTTGTTCAAGATCAAAGTGCGCGGTTTGCCCAAAGATCTGCCGGAACAGATCATGGTGGACGTAAGCCACCTCAAGATTGGTCAGGCTATTCACTTGGGCGAGATCCCAACTCCTACCGACTGCGAACTCATCGGCGACAAACATATCCCGGTGATCGCCGTGGCGGCACCACGCACCGAGGAAGAAGAAGCGGCCGAAGCTGCGGCGGCGGCGGAAGGCGCCCCGGGCGAGGTCGAGATGATCAAAGAGAAGAAGGAAGAGGGCGAAGAAGGTGCTCCGGCAGCCAAGGGTGCGGAGAAAGCTCCGGCCAAGGGTGCGGAGAAAGGGGCCGAGAAAGCCGCTCCTGGTGCCGAGAAGAAGGCTGCCCCGGGGGCAGACAAGAAAGCCGCGCCCGCTGCCGAGAAGAAGCCGGACAAGAAGAAATAGTTTGGGTGGCGGCCTCGCTTTGGCGAGGTTGCCACAATGGCCCCCCGCATGGAGAACTTGTATCTCATCGTGGGCTTGGGCAATCCCGGCGCCGAGTATGCGCGCACCCGGCACAATGCGGGATTCATTGTGGCGGATCGTCTGGCAGAACGTTGGCGGGCGAGTTGGGTTTACGAGAAGAAGTTCAATGCCCGGCTGGCTTCCGCGCAGCGCAACAGCCGCCGTGTGCTGCTGTGCGAGCCGCAGACCTATATGAATTCGAGCGGCGAGGCTGTTGGCGGGGTGTTGGCGTTTTATCGGGTTCCGCTGACGGGCCTGTTGGTGGTGGTGGACGACGCGGACCTGCCTTTGGGCGAAATTCGGTTGCGGCCGGGCGGTAGTAGCGGCGGGCATCACGGGCTGGAGTCCATCGAGCAGCGTTTGGGCTCACGCGAGTATGCCCGGCTGCGGGTGGGAATCGGCCGGAGCGGGGCGCGCGAGATTGCCGGCTATGTGCTGGGCCGATTTAATTCGACGGAAGCAGCGTTGGCAGATAAAGTTTTAACCGTGGCCTCCGACCAGGCCGAGACCTGGCTGGAAGCTGGAATACAGAAAGCAATGAATCAGTTTAACGGAGTCGCAAGCGACCCCGCGAACGAAAGAAAAGCGCAGTGAAACGATACGAAGGCCTGTTCATATTGGAAACGGCAGCGAAGGAAGAGGGCATCAAAGATGCCATCGACAAGATTTCCGCCGAGATTACGACCCTCGGTGGCAAGGTGGAGACGGTTCAGAAGATGGACAAGAAGAGTTACAGCCGGGTCGCGAACAAGAAGCATAGCGCCGGTTTTTATGTGAACGTCATCTTCGAAGGCCAGCCCTCCCTCCTCGACCAACTGAGGCACCGCTTCGCACAGAACGAAGACGTCTTCCGCGTGCTGTTCACCAACGCCCCGGTGCTCCAACCAGCTAAAGCGGCCGCCTGATCGAAGGGCTCTTTATGGCCAGTTTCAACAAGGTAATCCTCGTCGGGAATCTAACGCGCGATCCTGAGTTGCGCTATACGCCCAAAGGTCTGGCGATTGCCAAGATCGGCCTGGCGGTGAACCGGACTTGGAAAAGTGAAACTGGCGAAGCCAAAGAAGAGGTCACATTCGTCGACATAGACGCCTTCGGCAAGCAAGCGGAGACCATCGGCCAGTATCTGAAGAAGGGCCGGCCGCTCCTGATTGAAGGCCGGCTTCGCCTCGACCAATGGGACGACAAGCAGACGGGTCAGAAGCGCAGTCGCCTCGGCGTGGTTTTGGAAAGCTTCCAGTTTCTCGACAGCGGCAACCGTGGCGAGCCAGGGGCTGAAGCCCCGCGTCGTCCAGCCGCCGCAGCCCCAGCGGCCCCAGCGGCCCCGACGGGTGCTGCACCTGCCCATGAAACCGACACGCCAGAGCCCGAACAGGACGATGTGCCTTTCTAACATTCTGTTGCGTTGAACCGTCCTCGGTTCCACGCGTCACGCATCACGATTCACGCATCACGATTCACAGTATGGCAAAAACCGAAGTTATTCTCACACACAATATCGTTGGCTTGGGCGGCGAATCCGACCAGGTAAAAGTGGCCGCCGGCTACGCACGCAATTATTTATTTCCCCAGGGCCTGGCGATTCCACTGACCTCCGCCAACAAACGCCGCATCGAAGTGCTCCGGCAGCGGAGAGCTGAGCGCGAATCCCACGAGCTCAACACCATGACCGAGCTGTCCAAGAGCCTCTCCAAGCTCATCTGCCTGATCACCGTCAAGACCGGTGAAGACGGTAAGATGTTCGGGACGGTCACCTCGGGGATGATCGCGGACCAGCTTAAGATACAGTTCGACGTCACGCTCGAGAAGCGGAAGATTCACCTCGAGGCGCCCATCCGCGCGCTGGGTGATCACGAGATCGAGTTGCGGCTGCACCACGACGTCGCGACGACACTAAAAGTCCGCGTCGAGAGCACCACGCCGGTGTCTGTGCCGGTCGCCACACCCGGGACTGAAGCCAAGAAGGAAGAACCTAGGACGGAGAAGCGCGGCCGTCGTCCCGAAGCCGCTCCTGGAAAGCCCGAAGCTGGCGAAAAGAAAGCCCAGGCCACGAAGGGCGATAAGTATCTGCGGCCGGAGAAATCACCTAAGGTCGACAAAGCTCCCGCTGCGGAGAAAGCTGCGAAGCCCGCCAAGGCAGAGTAAGCCGTTTCCTGCTCAGCAAGAGCTGGCTTCCGTACAGAATGGCATTCAACTGTGGCGCCGCCGCTTATGGCGCGCGCCCAAGCTTTCAGCCCAAGAACGGCTGTTCACTCAAGGAACCCAAGAAGTCAGGCCGCAAAGGGCAGGGAGTGGCGAATGGCAGGATGGGCTTGAATCACTCACCCAGCGGGTGAAGCTGCTAAGCGACCGTAATTCGTCTGTCTTGGCATCTTTGCGCTTTTGCAGTGCAAAAGGCCGGCATCGTGCATTTCAACCAGGATCTTCTCTCCTGCTGTCTTCTCCGCGCTCATCGCGTCTCTGCGGTTCAATCGGTGCTCGTATTTTGGTTGCGGCTCCGCTGCTCCAAGTTACTGCAGTTCCATTTCTCAGGTTCAGTAAGAGATTACTCGGAAGAGCCGCTCCGGCTCGCCGAGATTGGTCCAGTTAACCCATTCGATGGAGTTCGTGAGCGTTACGGTGAAAAGATCGGACCAGTAGAGCGGAACCGCCAGGTTCGTCGTGCTCTGAATGGCATAGCGCGAATCCGGGTGGCCACTCAGGGTCAGCCTGAATACGGGGCCTCCGAGATTCTGAAGGCCCAACCCAATGGATGGGACCTCGATAGCGCGGTAGAAGGCCATAGCGCCCGGGGCAGGGAGATTCTTGAGTTGGGTGAACCGGTTGTTAAGTGACAGCCGGGCAAACTCAGACCATGCCGTAGAGGAGACCAGGTTGGTGCGATACTCCAATGCGTAGTCGGCGCCAGGATGCCCGTAGAGCGTAAGGAGAAGCCCGGGCGCCAATTCCAACACTGGCTCGGTCGCGACGACAATCACCCGCCCCCCAAGCCCCGATGTGTTGGTCGCTGCCTGGCCGCTGGATTGCAGTCCCAGCGGTGGCGAGGCGGTCAGAGGCACGATGGCCGAGTGGGTATTGGACACTGCGAGAAACGCGAGTTGGGCCAGCGTGCGGGTAGCGTTGATCTGGAGCGCCGGGTCCAAGGCTACGCTTGCGGCGTAGGTGTTGGAGCCGAGCGGCTGCAGGGCCACGGAAGTCACCTCAATTGCCGCGGGTCGCAGCAGGAAGTTCGTCAGCCGTGTGGTGTCAGCGGCGAATTGGAAGGTTAGATTGGTCAGGTCAAGCGTGGAGACGAGGGTCACCGGTACGACCCCGCTCTCCCCAGCCATGAGATTGGTTTTGCCGACTCCCAGCACCAGATCGGGCAGGACGTCTCGCACGACAACCGTGAACTGTTGCGTAGCGCTGAGCGTTGGAAGACTGGTATCGGTGACCCTGACGGTCAGTAGGTTTGTGCTGGGTCCCTGGGTGGCACTGGGCATCCAGGTGAGCAGGCCGTTCGTCGGGTTGATTGAAGCGCCAGTGGGCGTGTCGGGTCCAAGGCCGAAGACATAGGTACGCTTCGGGACGTTGTAATCCGTCACCAGGTTGGTGATCACCAGCCAGGAGCCTTCCTTGATCGTGTAGTTCCTAATCGGCGCCAGAACCGGCGGCCAAATGACCTGCTGGATCACCAGGGTCACAAAGCCGGTGGCGCTGAGCGGTGGGAACCCGTTGTCGGTGACAACCACGCCTAGGACGTTGGTGGCCGGCCCACTTCCAGGACCTGTGGCCCATTGCAACTGGCCGCTGGCGCGATCAACTACCGCACCCGGCGGCGCACCGCCCAGCAAGCGGAAGATGAGCGACTGCGCCGGAACGTCCGAGTCGCTCGCCGTCGGGGTGACCCGGACTGTCTCGCCCTCGTTCACGATCACAGGACCACCGAATGAAATGGTCGGCGGTGCATTCGTCAGGTTCACCAAGGTGGTGGCGTCCGGGGTGGCGTGAGGTGCCTCGAGGTTGCCTGCGGTGTCCGTAGCGACGCTGTAAAAGGCATAGGCGTGTCCGAAACTGCCGGTGTAAAGCGCGCTCGCGGTGGCAGTATGTGATTGCCAAATGGTAAACGGTCCGTTGTTGTCCGATACGAAGATATCGTAGTAGGCCACGCTCGCCTGGCCCACGGCGCTCTGCCCGCTCCAGATCACGCCGAAAGTCAGCGGACTCCGGGGCGGCAGTGCCAGCACGGCACTCACCGGCGGGTTGGTTTGCGACGCCGTGGCGGGCGCGGCATAAACCAGCGTGTAGGAGTCCGGTCCGGCGTTGGTGTGGTAGTCGAACAGATGCAGGTTGTTTTCGTAGATCGGCCGCTGGCCCAGGCCGATGAACGTGCGGTCCGTCGTCCAGAAATTCTCGGCGCGGAACTGGGAGCCGTTGGCGCGGATTACTTTGAGTAATGTGAACTTACCGTTACCCGGATCAGGCACGCGGACATAGTTAAAGCCGGCTCGGAAGGTGGCGGCGAATTGCACCTGCAAATGGCTGGCACTGGCGGCGCCATCCGTGGTGGCCACATGCACCACACCCACAGGCTGGATGCGGCTATCGCTGAGATAGAGTGTGTCCGGCAGGCCGTTCACGTCCGCTACATTGTTCACCAGGAAGTCGGGCAACCCGTCGTCCCAGCCGCGTTCGGCCTGGACCAGATGCGTCATTTCGTGAATCTCGATGCTGTCGAAGAGCGACAGGCGCTTGTCGCCCAAGTCGCTGACCTGTTCGAAGCTGGCCTTGTACTCGGTGAACAGCCCCTGAAGAGAAGATGTGAGCAGCCATCGGCCGATCTTGGTTTGCCCCGGCCCGAGGTCACCGAGACTGACCGTCAGCGAGGGCGTGACCGGCTGAGTGCCGACCTGGGCGCCGATGATCTTGAAGTCGATAATCAGCCCCTTCTCGTTTTCGATAATCTTCGGCTGGGCTGAGGCGATCTGGAGACTGTGGGCCGTTCCGTAGCCACGGTTCTGTATCATGACCGCCAGCGAGTAGGGCACCGACGGCTCGACCTGCGGCGTAAAGGGATCGTCAGCGAACACGTCCCGCTGGTGGAAATAGGACAGCGCTAGACTCGGATTAGGCAGCACGCTGATGGCCATGGGGGCTAGTGGCACCGTGATGAGTGTGCCGTCCTGGACATACTGCAAGGTGCCGCTCACTACGTGTTCGGTGGTGTTCGTAGGCGCCGCCGCGGTGGTCGGAATCAAGGTCCAGATGGCTTTGCCGGCAGACTGCGCTCCGATCACGCCGTTGCCGTCCACGCCAGTGAGACCACTCAACTCCGGCGCGCGGATTCCAAACAGGCTGGTTGAGTCGCGGCCCAAGTCGTCTCGGACCACGAGCTGGATGGAGACATTGGTCAACGGGCTGACGGTGCTGTTGGCGATTTCGAGCGTGGCCTTGAAGGCATCACGCGTGAGGATTGCATCCTGATCGAGTTGTAACCGGACACGGGCGCAGATGCCACCGCCGCCTCCGGACAGCCTGGCCAGAAGGTCACCGGTCGTCTGTTGCAAGGCCAGGACTGGGTCTGTGTAGCCCACGGATTCAAGGGCCAGGATTGCGTCGTGTGCTTGTCCGACCTGGCGATTCCAAATATCTCGGGCAATGAAGTTGGTATTCCAACCTTGAGGCACCTGGGAGACCGTGAAGATGTTCTGCCCATAGTAGTCAAAGGTGCGATTCCAGCGATCGATGAAACGATTCACGTCGTTGGTGGTCGACGGTGAGCAAAGCGGGATTGCCAACAACTGCAGCCGTTCCGGGGCCGAAATAAGATAGCCCGCCTCGCTGCCGGTTTGTGCCTCCATCCGGAAGGCCGCGAACCAGTTTGAAAGGCAGACCGGATCCTGGGCGGTAAACCAGATTGCATCGCCGAGCAAATTGGTCATCGGCCCAATCAAGGCAGCCAGGCGATCTAGTTGCACTTTGAAGGGCGCCAAGTCCTGCACGGCGTCCTTCGGGACAAGGCGGTGGAGAGACGGGCTTCCGTCGTTAGCTGCGCCGCCTTCACCGCCGCTAAAAACGGAGCATTTCTCATACGTCTCGTAAATGTCATAGCCACAGGATAGCACCCCGAGCGCAGT